>JACCDG010275954.1_pt1 | contig 17064 bp, 23 predicted proteins | sample 7442471 | NCBI WGS metagenome assembly JACCDG01 (sample SAMN15323444, study PRJNA562643) | freshwater metagenome | isolation source: river surface water | place: USA:Blue River Watershed | collected 2017-08-17 | reverse complement strand
TTCATGGTGATGACGATTTTGCGTTCAAGCCCTTTGCTTTGGTGAAAACTGGAGAAGACAACCTTCTCACGCACAACATCATCGCGCAGCTCTTCATCATCACTCAATGGAACATAACAAGGAATTCCCATACGAACAAGTAAGTTTTCAAATTTCTTGACAGGATTCATAGGGTTGTTGCTGCGAATGGAGGGCGCAAGAATAAAAATATCAGAAGGTTTGTAGCCTGTTGCGAAAAGCACTTTGAGTTCTTCTGCGAGAGCTTGTGGGACTTTGTAAAAGGGGTCTCCTGTATAATAACGAATGGGAAGAGACGAATTCTTGATGGATTTCATACGAGGAAATCCTAAGACAACATCATTGACAAACCATTCCATTGGTTTTGTGATACGATAGCTGGTTTTTAACAAGCAGCGTTCCCAAGGATTCTTGGATGGAAAGATTTTATCAGCGAGAGTGAGATATCTTGAATCCGCATCCAGAAACTGATAGATACACTGCATGTGGTCACCCATGACGAACAACTGGAGATTAGGATTTTTCATATCTTGAATAACTTTTCTAAGAAAATAATAATAGTCCTTGCGCATATCTTGAGATTCATCCAAAATAAAAATATCTGCGTTGAGTTTTCCTACAGGTTTCTTTTGATGGCGAATGATATTGACTAAGTGCGTATCTGTATTACAAGGGCTGGTATAGTATTGGAGACCGAGAGAATGATAACTATGAACTTCCAGATTTTTAATATTGTTCTTTTTCACTCGGTCACGCGTTTCTGCTTTCAAGCGCGAATTGTATGTAACAACTATTATTCGTTTCTCAGGAAACGACGCCGCCGCAAAAAGAATAGTAGTTGTTTTTCCTGAACCCGCAACAGAATCTGTGATTACATTGGTTCCATCACGTAAACATTCTATAATTTCTTGTTGCTCCTCTGATGGTGTGAGAGGCATCCCTATAGAAATATCGTGGGAGAAGTTTAAATACTATAAACCTAAAGCAACCTACCTACCCATCTACAGAAGTATGAAATATTATCTTATTCATGGGGTTGATTCTTCAAGGAGAGGGTTTATGTTGGACCAGTTTGTGAAGTTCGGTATCGATAACAAGGATGTTACATGGTTAATGGAACCTAATAAAGATGATATCCCTGATTGGGTAGTTCCTTTGCTTTGTAGCAGACCTACTATGACGAAGGGACAAATCTCGTTGACCTACAAACATTATTTAGCGATTAAGGACATTGTGGAAAAAGGTCTCCCTTATGGAGTCATTATGGAAGATAATATCTGTTTTAAGGACAATGTTCCAAAGAGACTTGAACAATATCTCCAACAGCTTCCTGAAGGATGGGACACTTTGTTTGATAGTGATTGGACAACCTACATTGAAGGACCTATCAGCCCTGATTGTCTTGTCTATAAAAAATCAAACGAAGTTACAGAACAATGCCATGGTAGCTCTAAACTTGCGAATTTTATTCTAATCAGTGCGAAAGGTGCGAAGACTATGTATGATCATTTTCTTCCATTCCACGAACCTTCTGACTGGTATTACAATCATTTACTCAAAACATACAATATGAATTCCTATTGGGCAGAGCCAGCAAACACACATCACGTTGGCCGCCCTTCAAGTTGGAAATAAGCCCCTTAAACAAATATTACTCTTCTTAGTAGAATGGTGTCCCTTTCCCAATTCGCCTTACGCAAAATAACAGATGCGAGACGTCCATCTCACATCTTGTATTTAGAGAATCTTTGGCAAGATAAGCCTTGCGCACTTTTTTTCCTCCGCAGACTTGGATGCCCTATTTGTCGCTCCTATATTCAAATGGTGGAGCAATTTCGTGAAGAATATGAAAAAAAGGGTGTTCGCCTTGTCTGTTTGAGTTTTGAAGCATTTGGAGAAGGAAGCGACTCAGATAGAAGCTTTGAAAAATATAGTTTTTGGAATGGACCGATTTACACCATTGATAAAGTTGTCTATCAAGAACTCTTTGGACGAAAGGGTATGTTTGATAATTTCTTTGGACTTCTTGATATTGACAAAGAAGCTCTTGAACGCTCAAAAGAAACTCCTGGAAATTACAAAGGAGATGGATTTCAATTGGGAGGACAATTTGTTGTTGCGAGAGGAGGGAAAATTCTCTTAGAGCATAAACAAAAATTATTCGGTGATGATGCGAAGCTTTCGGATATTTTTGGAGCGCTTGATGAGTGTATTGGAACAATTTCTTAAATGAGTGTTTTCACATACTTGAGCTTGGACATGAGAAGAGTAATCCAAGGCTTACCCTTTCCACCATTCGCACCCAAGAAGTAACTCTTATGCGTGGGTCTGTATTCATAGGTCAAATACTGACTAAATCCCTTCTTAGAAGCATCATCAAAATCACCCTTCAACCGACCCGTCTCAAGCAAACGCCACTTACAATCCTTTACGATGTAGTCAATGACATCACTCATCTTAAAGAATATCCAGGACGTCTTATCATAATAGACAAGAAGTTCTGCTGGCTTGTTGGATTTGCTCTTTCCCAAATACCTTTCCCAAAGGGAGCGCTGAGACATTGCTTCAATCTTCTTCTCCGCATTGGTAATCTCAGGAATATTTCCTAGAGTGAACTGGAGGTTGTTTCCACTCTTGAGTGAGCAATGGAGACTGCTCAAGGGACCAAAGGTCTTTTCCAACTTCTCTACCAGTGCCTTTCCCCTCTCGCTCCCAGGTACAATGGTACAATCGGCTTCTGCTTTGGTGGAGGTGCTGCTGCTACACACACCTACTGCTTCGTCAAACACCTTCTCAAGTGAGTGTCCTCCACGCTTCTTCTCTCCTCCCACCTTTTTACACGAAGCCTTGCGCTTTTCGTTTCCTGTGAGTTCTGCCATTTGGATACCTCCTTCGCAAAGCGTAGGACTTCAATTTTTGCCCTAATAGGACCAGTTAACATTGAAGAATACATTCTGTGTCTGACACCATTCCAGAAGTTCCTTGAATAAGGTATGGTCCTTTTCCTCCCAGTCATAGATGGAATACGAATCATCAGCAACTACGTCTTCCCAACTAGGAAAGTCCTCTAGAAATTCACAGACTTCCACCACAAATCTATCTTGTTCATTAAAGCGACGAGTGTAAGCGTGAAGGAAGTGACCACGGAGTTCCACGTATTTACAAAGATGCGTAGGAACTACAATTGGTGAAATATCATACAACTTCTTGAAATCATCTCTGCTGTAGTAAAATGGCTTCCCTTCTTTGGGGCACATATGGAGCACAAGTTGAACATACAAGTCGAACCCCATGGTAACTACATTCCTTGGACTGGTTCATAGTTTCAATTTTTTAAAATCCCGTGCTTTAGTAAATGGATAGTGATATACGGCAGTATTTACAAACATTAGCAGTCAACGCCTATGAAGGGAGACAACTTCAGCTGGCTGAGGATGAAGATACGAATCTTATAAAAAGTCTTGAAGATTTGAAATCCTTTTGCTCTGAACTCATATTTGGCGGAAAAAAGGTAGTTTTATCCATTGAATTTGGGATTCGCAAGTTTGAACGATACCGCTTTGCGCAACTTGTGAATCTTCTTGCGAAGAAACATTTTTCAAATTATGAAGAAAATGAGGATGTAGTCTATGTTATATTGGGTGTTGACGCTGACTTTGACAATTCTTCTATGCGCGCAACATTAGGTGAACTTTTGGATGGTCTTTCTGAGTCCTACAGACTTGTAGGTGCTGCCTCACAAGATGACTTTCAAGTGAGACCTTTACCTGGAGAAGAGGTGGAAGTTGTAAAAGGCACATCCAATGTCTATTCGTTTGTTCTTGAAGAGAAGGAGATTGAGAATATTCATGAAGGAGGAGGAAAAATAACGTCTAACAATCGTAAAACTATTAATTCAACACGCAAGAATAAGGAAAAGAAGGATAGAAAACCTCCTAAAACTATGTCTGTCTGTAGCTATTTGATAAAACATTTTATTAAAAGTTCTTATTTTACAAATTGTTCTGAGCTTAGCCTTTATCACAAGGCACAACAAAGCAGCACCATACAACATTTTGCGAGACATTCTGTTCCTGTGTTACCTTTTTGGAGGAAACTTCTTGAACTTTGTGTGGAACTCCCTTTCAAATCTATCTTCTACGCAAACTTCACACATTTAGAAACAAATGGACTCTTTTATGATGATTCTTTCCAGAAAGTTTTTTCAATGTATCAAGTTCGCATCAATAAATTTTCAGAAAAGATGAGTGAACTATGGTATATTCTCTTTCAAGCCTTGGATACCACTCCTGTTTTTGTATTTGATACGGATTTGACTCCGAGTTTCGTTTATGATTTACCACCCTATCGCACATTTGACACGCAAGGAGTAAGCAGAATTCTTCCTCTTACAGAAGAATTAGCCTTTTACAAACAAGAAGAAGCCACCCGTTTCAGAATTTCAGAAAGTGTATTCAATAGCATTGAAGAATTTACAAATCAAAGAAATGTAAGACCTTCTATGATTCCATTCAATCCTGTTGGAATCAACTGGAATATTTTCTGTAATGATGCTCTTCAAAATGTAGCAGTCGCTGCTGGTCAAGGAAATGAACATCAAGGAGGAACACGAAAACGGAAGGCAAGGGCTCAGAAGAAAAAACGCACTAGACGCTCGCGGGCGTAAACCCTTTCTTAGATTTGGGCAAAGGCGCATTGACACTATACATCACGATAGTGGGGTTTGAAGCAGCTTCATCTTCTTTCCCCCCAAGTCCATACATCGCACTTATTTCTTGAACATTGCGCATAGTCATCTTTTGTTTGAGAAGTCGTTTCTTTTTGAGTGTTTGATAGGTGTAATACTTATATCCACCAACCATAAACAATAAACCCGCAAGCGTACCGAGAATAGAACCTGCTAATTCTGCGGTTTGCGCATTTGCCGCACTTGCGGCTCGTTCTGCTATAGCAGCATAGTCTATACTAGGCCTTGCTGTTTCCGTTGTTGACGGACTTGGAGTCATACTCGGTGTTCTTGAAGAAGTTGGTGTAGGAGAGGGTGTATTGCTTTGGGAAGTAGAAGGAGTAACAGAAGGACTGGGTGTAATGGAAGGAGTAGGAGAAGGAGTAGGGGTATTGCTTGGAGTGATAGAAGGTGTTCGAGTAGAGGTGGGAGTTGTGGAAGGTGTGCTAGAAGGTGTGGGTGCTTGTGTCAAGGAAAAGGAGGACGATGTTCCTGTATACGCAGTTTGACCAGGTTCTGCTACAGAAATACTGAAGGAATAGGTTCGGAACGTGGAAGGAACGAGTGTTCTCACACAGGTAAAATTAGTTGTCATGTTCGCCACAACAGGGATATTGGTCAGGGCTGTTCCAAATTGTCCTCCACCCCCTCCACTGCTTTGCATAGTAAGAGTAGCCGTTCCAAACTGCGCTTGTCCAAGTCCTCTCCACTGAACACTAAAAATTCTGTCATCACAGACTGCGCTTTGTCCACTCACCATCAAACGAGTTCCATCGTAGACAGCAATGTTTTGTATCTTGCTTTGAACTATGCTAATTAATTCTTGTGAATTCATAGTGGAAGACGCATTGGTGGCCAAGGTACACGTAACAGGAACATTTGTAGTAAGCCCATTTGTGCTATCACTGAGACGCATAGCAAAGGTTCCAGCCAGAGCAGACGCAGTAGAGGTGAGAGTGCGTGTGCCACCTGCGCCAACATATGTGACTCTAACTTGGTCGCTTGGTAAAAAAGTATCATAAGACCACGTTACATTGATGGTTTGACCGGTGTAGTAAGTGGTTGGAACTTGGTTCCATTCAATCAAGGGCGCAGGTTGAACATTCACTTGTGTAAAATCAGCAAACGCATTTGCTATGAAAAACGCGACTATGCTTAGAAGTTTCAGCATTCCTATTTAGACACCTTCTATTTTTTTAGGCTTACTCACTCTCTCCCTCAGAGAAGAGGTCGGATTCGCCGTCATCCTCTAAGCGCACATGAAACTCAATATCATCAAGAACCTTTTCTGCGCTTCGCTGGAGGCTGCGAATCAAGCGAATGGAGTCCTTGAGTTCATCACTGACAGATGGAGATTCCTTTGCTTCCTTCTTCATGGCTCGCTTCTTCTTCTCCAGTTCCCTCACATACTCCTTCAGAAGAAAGTGTAGGTCATCCAGCACCTCAACGTCAACACCGCGAGGAAGAAAGATTTGCGTTGATGTCATCCTAGGTATGAGGTTCCAGTCCAGCCCTCCAAACTTCAATTTTTTGGGAATACCTAAATCGCAACCTGTCTGGTATGTAGACATGAATGTTCAACAGAGTATTGAAACCTATACGAGTATGGATAGCATAGAATTAGACTTTGAAATGGATAGGATGGGAAGTGATAAGGGACCTCTCTGGCATTATTATTCAAGATTCTATCATACCCTCTTTGAACCTGTGAGGACACAACCTTTAAAAGTCTTTGAGCTTGGGCTTGGTACAAACAATGTAGATATTTCGTCAAACATGGGTGCGCATGGCAAACCTGGCGCAAGTTTGTATGCGTGGAGTAAATACTTTTCTGATGCGGATGTCTATGGAGCAGACATCGATAAAGAATGCTTGTTTGACCACTACAAATACAGAATCAAAACATTCTATTGTGACCAAACAAATCGTGAAGTTATTCAAGAGATGTGGAACAACGAGGAATTGAAAGATATTCAGTTTGATATCTTGATTGAAGATGGGCTTCATGAACCTTTTGCGAACAAGATTTTCTTTGAGGAAAGTATCCACAAAGTAAAACCTGGAGGAGTGTATATCATTGAAGATATTAATACAAGCTATGTAGAGTATTTCAAGGAATTGCTAACAATCTGGGAAACCAAGTATCCGTTTTGTACATTTCGTTTCTTAGAAATCAAAGCAGATGGCGTCCAACCTTCTGACAATTGGATGGTGATAGCACAAGTATCTTCTAGTTGAGAGTTCCTAGATTTGATACCTTTACTTTCTTTCGTTTTATTTTATGAGTAATCGTTCTTTTTTTATTCATGCGGCGTAGATGTCGACCACCCGATTTTGGCTTTTGAGATAAATTCGCTATTTTCCCTTTATTTTCGCAAATTGCTTCATGAGTAATGTGTTGATAGAGTGGGTTTGCTTGTTTATGACAGATAGGACATTGAATCATCCATCCTTCACCTTTCTTTGTTGGTGAAATCCAACTTGGTTGAAAATATTCAATGGCTGACGGGTCCTTCATCTCTACAATTGTTTTTGCGATTCTTGATTCAAACTCTGAAATGGTAGGGATAGTATCAAAGAGTCGTTTATTATTAGCCTTGGCTTGTGTAAATCCACTATCTTTATAATATTGTATTAAACTACCATCAAAGTCATCCGCTTTGAAGCGAATCATATAATTAAGGTCAAGTGCCTTACAAACTAAAATATAAAGGAGGACCTTTCCTAATCCTTTGTAATATGTTTCTCTGCTATCCCCTGTTTTATATCTATCCAACGTTATTAAATCAATTGATTTCTTTTCTAGATGAAAAATACCATATGCCTTTGCTAGTTGTATTTTGGAAACTTTATCTTGAATTACTAAAGTAAAGGATTGAGTTCTATCTTTTTCCTGCCATGCCAAAAAATCATCTAAATTGTCAACATTATAGAATGCTTTGACCTTTTGAATAAATTCTGAACAGATACTCTTTTCGTCTTTATTCATTCCCTCTACTTTACCCCTTTTTTTCTATTGACAAAGTGAAATCGGAGAGAGTATTTAAATATCTTCTTTAATTTCTTTTCTATGGACCCCGCGGGTATTGGAGCCCTTATAGGGATTAGTATGCTTCTAGGAGGATTCTTATTTCATTATTTCTGCGACCAGTATTCTAAACGGAAACAAATTCCTAAGAAAGTTAGTAAAACCATATCTACAAAGACAGAAGCAACACCTATTTTAGTTCGGAACCCGTCTCACAAGAAGTTGAGTGAGCTTTTACCTCCAAAGCCTTCACTTTCTTAAGTTGTGCCTCATAGGCTTCTTTTAATTCATCAAGTTTTCCTCGTTCATAATGAACTTCATTACAATATCCGCTATAGGTTGAACTCGCTACCCTATGACACATCCTATATTTACAAAGTTCTGGCATACTTCTTCTTCCTGTGTTGGAACTTCAATTTTAGACTCCAAAAAATTGAAAGCCTAAATCCTAGTTTCCTACTTCCAAACAAAAGATGAGTCAAACTATCAGTATCACTCAGGGTCTTGCCGAGCTCAAGTTGTTGGATAAGCGTATCAATACGCATTTGAAGCACTTGAAGTGGGCAGATGTTAGCACGGAGTCAAACCGCGTTGACGCAGAGAAGCTCAAGAGTCGTGCGACGGCTGAGTATCAGTCCTATATGGACTTGGTAAAGCGCCGCGACTCTATTAAGAGGGCAATTGTCTTGGCCAACGCGAGCACGAAGGTCAAGATTGGAAGTTGGGAGGGGACGATTGCTGAGGCGATTGAGCATAAGCGCTCGATTGAGTATCAGCAGAATCTCCTAGAGTCTATGAAGAATCAGCTCCAGGAGGCGCGTAAGCTGTATGAGACCACAAAGAGCGCACTTGACTCACGCCTTGAGCGTCTTCTCCAGTCAGAGCTTGGCAAGGACGTAAAGACCAACCCCGAAACTCTTTCAGCCCTGACGAACACCTTCCGCGCGAACAACAAGGTTGACCTGGTGGACCCTCTTGACCTCGCGACGAAGGTTGCGGAGTTGGAGGAGGAAATCAGCAACTTTGAGACGAACGTGGATTGGGTTCTCTCAGAGGCGAATGGGAAGACGACTATTGAGGTTCCTGTCTGCTCCTCCAAGGTAGTGGTTCCTTCGTATAAGGCTGCGGAGTATTAAAATTGACACACAAACTGCCTTCTAAAAACGCACACTCATGATGAAATACTACAGAAATCTCTCGGGGCAGGCGAAGGAGAAGCTCTTTGTCGCAGGAAGTCTAGGAATGTCAACCACATTTGTAGTAAGTCTATCTCTAGCCATTGTCGGTGGTCTATCAGGAAATGTAGTTCTCTTAGGAATTGGTCTCGGTATAGCATGTGCGATTACACTCGCAGGTGTAGTGATTCGTGAACGGAATATTGCTGGACATTAAATAAAATTCAAATCCCCCCTACTCAAGCGAAGAGCGAACTGGCCGTTGGCAACGGACGATATCGTTGTGTCGTACATTAATTCGCTACGAATTGTTCCGTTTGGAATAATCCGTGCCCTTAACGTTCAACACACAACTATCAATCCCCAACGCTCATAAAGAGAAAGAAGCTATCCTCGTAATCGAGGACGCCAAATTCTTTCTCGTCTCAACGTATAACTCTTAAGTTTCAAGTATCAGGTAACTTAACATTCTTTCAAATCCAGGACCAAAGGTGATAGGATCGCTAGATTCCTGCGAACCTCCTGGCTGCTTGGGTAGGGGCCCCTTTTTTATTGTCATAAATTTGAAATTCAATGTGCGACAATAAATAGTAGACACATGGCAGCAGCAGTATATTTTGACCTTGACCAATTTGGCTATACCAAAGCAATTCATAAACTTCTTATGAAAGAATTTGGAAGCATGACAATTCTGATGAAGAAATACGTAAGTTCACGCAAACGAGATATTGGAGCCTTACCAGACGATATTGAGGGACCTTATGAGAAGATTTTATGCGAGAAGAAAGGTGAGGAAAAGGATAAGGTGGACTTTCGTATTAACATTGAAATTATGAAAGATTTGCGAAATCCTGACATCAAGTGTTTCATTATTGCCTCCCGAGATACAGATTTTATTACAATTGCGGAGGAGGTTCATCGTCATGGAAAGAACTTTGGAGTTCTGGTGATTCACAATCCCAAAGAAAAGGTGAGTCCCAAGTTGAAGGAGGTTTGTGATGTGATTCTAACTATCCAAGATGGGAGAATCACGCAAGGATATCACAAAATTAAGAAAGAACTCCCATTGGAATTTCGTGATGCGAGCACACAAACAGAAACCGAAGTAGAACCCAACTACACATTTGTGGAAGCCTATCAAATGAATGTTGTTCTAGCATGGGTAAATTTCAATTGTAAGAGTTACAAAAATATTGCGATTGAAATTGATAATCTCATGAAACAAGCACAGCAGAATTCCAAAGAAATTCTCAATTATCGTGCGGTCTCAGTAAACCACACAGAACCTCTTCTTTGGCCAAAAGAATTTCATTGTAGATGTAACGATATTTCGTCTCTCACGACGCGTGGCGTCGAACGGAGTCCAGTCTTCCATCTCTATAAAAGTGGAAAAATCCAAGAAGAAGTTGTGGGTGCGAATCTGAAAGCCTTGCGCAAAGCCATTCAAGCTGTCTACAAAGTCGTAATTTAGAGATGATGAGAATTGGGTAACCAACCTAACACAACCCTCTCATAATACTCAGTATCAGGTTCTTCTAGAATAACACCACCCTCTGGCCAGGAGTGAATGATTCTTTGTTCATCATGTACAATTGCGATGTGCCCTTGGTCACCCTCGTCACGATACTTACGAAGAAGAATAGACCCTACTGGATAGACCTTTCCAGCTTCATAAGGCACCATCATATTCTCTTTCTCAAAGAAATTCCACCACATTCCTGTGCCACCCGCATAGAAGTTCCTTTCCTTTGCTCCAGGAATGGGAAGTCCTGCCTTCAAACATAACAAATTCAAAAGTCCTGCGCAATTCATATGACCTGTTTGAATGTTCTCTAGGGGAATCTCACCCTCACACCCTGCCCAGAAAGGGCCCGAGGTATCGCAACAACTCACCTCAGGATTCCACCACCGATAGGGGATACCCAGAAATGTCTCTGCGTAGTTCATCATGGTGTAGCTGAGCTTTCAAGTAAAAGGTGTATCAATTTTCCCTCTTTTTTTATTAAATATTATCACAGAAAGAAATTCAGAGAAATGAAATCAAAAATTGACTTCTTCGTCAGTTCCACAAAAGTATTCTCTTCTGTATTCAAAATGGAATCCTTCCTCAAGGAGTGTAAAGCACTTGTTGAAAGGAACAATTTGGAAGGACTTCAAGAACTCTATCAAGAGTATGCGATGGAACCTTATCCATGGGAGTATATTTATCAAAAGGTGTATTTACACGCGTGTCTCAAGAAAAAGCACACCATAGTGACTTGGCTATCCACTATGTTTGAGAAACTCGACCCCATTCAGAAAATTGCGCTGAGACAAATGTTTTCTTACGGAAAATATCTGTTAGCTAGATAAATGCTAAAATTGATATAAACATAGTTCCCTTTTTCAGGTAGAAATGCTATCGCATCAAGCTCATAAGGTTCTCTGGAATAAGGATTCTGTTTCTGTAGAGAACCTGGATATTAAGATTGGCTCGACTCATATTGTTACGAATGCGAACTTCACGATTTCACGAGGCGACCGCATCGTTCTTTTGGGTCGCAACGGATGTGGAAAATCTACACTCTTTCACTGGGTAACAGAAACCAAGGAGCCTTCTTGGTCTGTCTACGAAGTCGTTCAGGAACTTCCTAGCAGTGACCAAAGTATTCTCAATATAGTCTTATCTGCGCATTTGGAACGTGGTGCGCTCTATGCGCGAATGGGTGAATTGGAAACCAAAGAGGAAATGACAGATGAAGAATACAAGGAGTATACAGGTCTTCAACAGCAACTCATTTCTATGAAGGCGGAGGCGGACCCTCCACGCGCAAAGAAGATTCTCGCAGGTCTTGGATTTCAGACCTTTGATATTCCACTGAATACTCTTTCAGGAGGATGGAGGGCGCGTGTAGCCCTTGCGCAAGGGCTCTTTATGGAACCTGACCTTCTCATGTTGGATGAGCCGACAAATCACTTGGATTTGGAAGCTGTTCTCTGGCTTTCTAATTTCTGTAAGCGTTGGAAGAAGACACTTCTTGTCATTAGTCACAACCAGGGATTTGTGCGAGACATTGCGAATTCTGTTTGGCATCTTCAAACGGGAAAACTTACATCTTACAAGTGTTCTTACAATCGCTTCTTGAAACAACGGGAACAGGATTTGAAAAAGCAGGAAAAGGACTATGAACAATTGGAGAAAGAGCTTCTTGCGATTAAGAAAAAGGGAACTCCGCAATCCAAAAAACAGCATGACGAACTTTTGGCAAAGCGCACCAAAGAAGGCGTCTGTCGTCCTGAGAAACCTTACAAACCAAAATTCTTCATTCGTGAATCTCAATCCTCTCTTGGCGACGCAGCACTTCTCAAGACAGAAACTACAACACTTGGATATTCTCAAGGCACTCCCATTCTTACTGATGTCACATTCTCACTCTATGCTGGAACTCGTGTCGCACTTGTGGGAGCAAATGGGTCAGGGAAATCCACCCTGGTGAAGTTTCTAGAAGGAACCTTGGAACCTCTGGAAGGAATGGCGGACCGCAGACGAGGACTTCGTGTCTGTAAGTTTGACCAGCATTTCTATTCCTCTTTGCCAGAGGACAAGACACCTTTGGAGTATCTCACGCAATTCGCACCGAATGACTTTGTGCGAAAAGTGCTTGGAGCCTCAGGATTGGCAGGAGAAGCCCAGACACGCACCATTGGAACTCTATCAGGTGGACAAAAGGCAAGAGTCTATTTCGCCTCCATCAGTGTTCAGAGTCCTGATATTCTTCTCTTGGATGAGCCCACGAACCATTTGGATATGGAAACGATTGAAGGACTTCAGTTCGCACTCCAGGACTATCCTGGAGCTGTGTTAATGATTAGTCACGACCTTGATTTTCTGGAAGAGCTTGCGACTGAAGTCTGGATGACTAAGGATAAGACATTAACAAAACTTAGTGAAGGTCCTGATGGACTTGCTGAATATGTGAATTCCGTCACCTCCACCCTGGACGATGAATAAATTTGAAAGCAAGGATTCCTCCAACATCAGTAGGATATCATGAAGGCTACGCTTCTCTTCTTTACTCAGCGCACTGCGAGAACCTCTTGTAAAATCCCTTTGATGGAGTCTCAAATTAAGAAGGTTCTTGTAGAGCCTCGTCGCATCATTGTTCATTGCGATGATGGATGTAAACATGTGAATTCCAATCCGACTCCCAAGGAGCGTGCGTATTGGTCCAGTCACCAGTTTGCGCAGAATCAAACTCCTGTTCGCTGGGATATGCCTCTTCCTGACCCTATGGCCATGGCAATCCTTGATGAGGAGTTTGAACCCAAACAACTTAAGTGAGAACTACATAGACATGTAGAATGGATAATTTCTACAACGTAATTATTATTGGGTCTGGTCCAGCTGGTCACACGGCTGCTTTGTATTTAGCCAGAGCCAATTTACATCCACTTCTGCTTGAAGGTGATTCTTCAGGAGATGTGGTTGCTGGAGGGCTTCTGACAACAACGAAGATTGTCGAGAATTTCCCAGGATTTCCTCAGGGAGTGGATGGATTTGAACTTACAGACAGATTTCGCGAACAATCCCTGCGCTTTGGAACAGAAATCAAATCTGAAACAGCGACATCGATTGAACAGGTTGAAACCTTTTTTCAAGTTCATACAGCATCCAACACCTATGTCGCTCGTTCTGTTCTTCTAGCCACAGGCTCAACACCCAATCGTCTTTACATTCCAGGGTATGATACCTTTTGGCACAAAGGAATTAGCACCTGTGCGGTTTGCGATGGAGGTCTTCCTGTCTACAGAAATGTTCCACTTGCTGTTGTGGGAGGTGGTGATTCGGCGTGTGAAGAAGCACTTCATTTAGCACATACTGCTTCAAAGGTCTACTTGATTCATCGCAGGGATAAACTCCGTGCGAGCAAAATCATGGCTGACCGCGTTCTCAAGAATCCCAAGATTGAAATGATTTGGAATACAGAAGTCAAGGAGGTTCAAGGTGGGACCCATGTGGAACGGCTTGTGGTATCCAATACACAAACAGGAGATGAGAGTTCGTTAAATATCCGCGGACTCTTTGTAGCCATTGGTCACACTCCCAATTCTCAATTTGTCAAAGAACTTGTTCAGACAGACGCAAATGGATACATTGTCACAACAAGAAAACAGGAAACCTCTGTGAAAGGAATTTGGGCAGCAGGAGATGTTCAAGACCCTCATTACAGACAAGCTATTACTGCCGCAGCTTCTGGATGTGTGGCCGCTTTAGAAATTGAACGCTTCTTATATTAGATGGGACGATATGCATTCTTCAATACAACCCTTGAATACAAATTTAGGTTTGGAATTCAAGAATCAGCAGATATACGAAGCTTTGGAGGGATTATTAGGCACCAAGTGTACAAATCAGGAGACCTTCATCATGAATGGGAACAAAAAGATTTGCCTTACATTTTCAGAGAACTAGAATTACTTATTGCGTATACTGATATACCGATGCCAGATTTTGAAACATATGAAGACAATATCCAAGGAACGTATACGCTCCGATGGGAAATTGAAAAAAACTTACTTAATCCTAATTATTCTGAGGAGAGAATTGCGCGATTTATCTTAGGTTGTATAATTTATCATCAATTGCTTTATACTCAAACGCTTCAAGTTCAATATGAGGTCTAGCCAGTTTAAACTTAACCCACAAAGTTCTTCTAGGATGTTTGGCTTACTCACATTTTTGTCCATTGCTTACACCTTTGCGCAGGTAACGGAGTTGAATCGCACTCAGTATCTTGGACGCTGGTATCAGATTTATTCAGACTTGTTCGTCGATGCGACCTTTGAAAATAGTTCTTTCTGTGATACTGCTGATTATGGTCTCTATCCGAATAACACCATTAGTGTTTGGAATCGTGAACGCCAATACAACATCAGTGGACCTGAGCGAGAGATTTTTGGTTGGGCCGAGGCGTCTGACCCGAGCAAACCTGGAGAACTCACTGTCAACCTTCAGACAACAGAGTTCCCTGCGCCCTATTGGGTCTACCAACTCGGTCCTGTTGTGGATGACCAGTATCAATATAGTATTGTATCGGACCCTTTGAAACTCACTCTCTTTGTTCTCGCTAGAAATGTAGCGCAATTTTTTGAAAATTACAATTATTATGTGATTAATTATCTGATGAAACAAAACTTCACAGGGTTTTTGAATACACCGATTCTAACATTTCAAGAAGGATGTAGATATTGGGAATAAATAGAACTCTAGAAGAGAAAGAAAGAATGATTCAGAAAAATCTGATAACTGGTATCAGTATTTTGATTGAATTTTATCGTGTGTTTATTGGATGTGCCTACGCTATTTTCGCACCAGTTGATTGTGGAGACCATCCATGTAACTTTATTGAAAATTTACTGGGTGGAAGCACATTGGATAATGCGAATTATGTTTTTAATGTAATAACAATCTTAGTCTTTGCTGGTCATTATTACATTGAATTAAAAAGAGAGAATAAGCTGAACCGATATATGAAAATTAATCATGAAATTCCCTCGGATACACAAAGCATAGGAAATGTCTTAACAAAACTTACGGATAAAAGAGAATTCGCATTACGAAAAATTCATCGGTATTATAAACTTTCAACATATTTTACCTTATTTATGTTCAGTCTTAATACACTTTTTAGTGGGGTGGTTATCTTTGTCTATTATTTGGACCCGAAATCAGGAACTGCTTTTTTTACCAATACACTCTTTATTGGAACAAAACTTTATCAATCTCTTCAGTCTGTAAATGCCGAGAATAATATTTATTATTCAGCCTATAGTCAATCAAAAATTCAATTTAATGATGTCAATCCAGAAAAGATGAAGGATACATCTAAAGGGTCAGATATGGTCTAATACAGAATGGACCCCTTAACAGAACTTGCGTTCAAGCATCAGACCGACAAGGGAACTCTTCATGGGTTCACGCGATTTTATAACAAACTTTTTTCAGAGAAACGCGACTCTGTAAAAAAGATGTTAGAGGTTGGAATTTATTGGGGAGCTTCTCTCTTCATGTGGAGAGACTATTTTCCTACTGCGACGATTTATGGAATGGACCTTCAAGTCAATGACCGCGTCAAGGGTCAAGAACGAATGGTAACGGCTGATGTAGACCAGGATGATGCTCGGCAGCTTACGAATACCATTACATCGTGGGGAACACCTTCCTTTGATATTATTCTTGATGATGGAGGACATTTTATCTCTCAACAGAGAGTCACCTTTGAAACCTGTTGGAAATACTTAGCTCCTGGAGGTGTGTATATCATTGAAGATTTACACACGAATATCTTGGACAATTATCCGAATCGTGTGCCGAGTTTTATCAACGAGTCTACAACGATGCACAAGTATCTCTTAAAAATGATGACACACGGAACCACCGAATTGAAGATTCCTATGGAAGAAGTGGAGGATATTCTTTATTTTTCAAGTGTAAAGACAAAGAGTTTGACATGCGCTCTCTTTAAGAAGAAGTAGTAGTGTCTTCAGGCTTCAAATAGCGCACATAGTAACGAACCTCAGAAGGAGCAGAGGTAGCAGTAGGATAGACAGGATACACCATGTATTGCTGGCCTTTTCCGATAGTTGAAGAAATGTTCATACCCATGGGAATCCGCTTGTAGAACTCATAGGTGAGCCTATCAGACTCTACAAGTTCAGTCATCTTCTTCTTATAATACGCATTCAAACGGGTAGAAAGCTCATAATTGCTTCCATTGGGCTTGTAGAATCCCTTGATGCGGATAGGCTTCTTGAAGATGTCTGTGAGGAACTTATTCACCTGGTCAATACTTGTGAGCGCCACATTGTGCTCAATGGGCTCAGGGCGCTTCGGTCTCTTAGCCTTGACCTCCTTTTCTTTGCGCAAGTTTTCACGTGCGGATTCTCCTGCCTCTCCCATTTCGTTCATAGGCATGAGATATTCATTTTGACTGACTTCTTCGCCGCTATAGTCAAGTGCCAGTCTACGCGCACACTCTTCCATCACATGAATGCGATGCTCTGTCTTTGTTGGGCAGTAAATCTGTGTCTGAATATAATTTTCCCAAGCCTTTGTTCGTCCTGTAACACGACCAAAG
>JACCDG010157200.1_pt1 | contig 17065 bp, 28 predicted proteins | sample 7442471 | NCBI WGS metagenome assembly JACCDG01 (sample SAMN15323444, study PRJNA562643) | freshwater metagenome | isolation source: river surface water | place: USA:Blue River Watershed | collected 2017-08-17 | reverse complement strand
TCCTAGCATCGCGGGTTTTTTGTTGTCTCAGGCCATTTCACTGCGTACCATGAGATACCGTCAAAAAAACGGTATCTCTGACGGTATCTCTGGAGTACCGCACCCCAGATACCGTTAGCAGGGGAAGAAATGGCACTCACAGACACATTCGTTCGACAGGTGAAGCACACCGGCAAAGCCAGCGGGGACAAGCACGCCGATGGCGGGGGCATGTACCTGCTGGTCAAGGCCGGCGGCAGGTACTGGCGGATGGACTACACACACGCCAGTAAACGCAAAACACTTGCATTAGGCGTGTACCCCGAAGTCTCTTTAGCCAAGGCCCGCAAGCGTCGCGAAGAAGCCCGCGAACTGCTGGCCGAAGGACTCGACCCCAGCGCAGCCAAAAGGGCCGAGAAGTTGGCAACCCGCGTGGCCGCAGTCAACACATTTGAGGCGGTGGCCCGTGAATTCCACGCCACCCAGGCCAGCGGCTGGAGCCCCCGCTACGCAACCCGGTGGATCGAGCGCATGGAGAAAGACCTGTTTCCGTACATCGGCAGACTGACGCTGCCCGCCATTACCGCCCCCGTGCTGCTTGATGCTCTGCGCAAGGTGGAAAAGCGCGGCGCCAACGAAACCGCGCACACCCTGCGCCAGACTGCCGGGCAGGTGTTCCGCTATGGCGTGCAAACCGGGCGCTGCGAGCGCAGCCCCGTGACCGATCTGCACGGCGCATTGAAGCCAATCGTGGTCAAGCACATGGCTGCCGTGCTGGAACCCGCGAAGGCGGGCGAGCTGCTAAGGGCCATTGACGGCTATACCGGCCAGCCTATGACCAAGGCGGCGCTGGCGCTCTCTGCCCTGCTCTTTCAGCGCCACGGCAACATCCGGCAGATGGAATGGACGTGGATTGACTTCGACAAGGCCCAAGGATGAAGCTCAGCCAGCCATTCCTGAACACCTGCAGCGGGTCATTAACGAGAAGGTGGATCTTGACTGCAGAATAGATCGACTTCGCCTGTTCATCCACACGAATCCGCTGTTCGGTCAACTGCCTGAGCGCGAGCAGGCCCTGATGACCTCGCAGCTTGACATAATGCAAGACCTCTCTGACACCCTATGGCAGCGTATTAACCCAAAGAAATCTCAGTGAGGTTCACAATGCTCACCGCCTGAGCACCCTTCTTCAAGCCCCATCTGATTCCGACACTAGGCCACAGCTTTTAGCACGAGCCAAAGGTTTCTACGATGTGGCTTGAAGAAGGGTAACCTTCAATTATGGTAGTAGCAATGATCGTGAGGACGGGATGCCTTCCAAGAGCCAGGAGGTTAGGGCTCACGATCTGGCTGGGTAGGCTCGCCAGTCGGCACAATTGAAGTGAAAGCATTGCGGACGCGGGTTCAATTCCCGCCACCTCCACCAAAGGACACTCGGGTCTAGTTGTATCAACAGATTACTTGTAAAAAAGCGCATGGACATAAACTAGCAATATCTTCTTGGGCTAGCGTTCTGTGTAGGAGTGTCCTTTAGTGGGGGTGTCCTGGTTTCGACGTGGTGTAGACATGGATAAGAACTACCGAGGCAAGCGGAGCCTCAGCGCTGAGTAATCAGCCAAACCAAGCATGAAAGTACCTGCAAACGATGCAAACTTCTCGGTCCGCCTCGCGGCCTGAGCTAAGTAGCCCTGGGTTCTGCTCCCTGCTTTCGAGCGGTGAGTAAGTACGGGGCCGACCCGACCACCTGATAACGACGGTGCCTTAGTCAGCGCGTAAGCGCAATGAAGTCGGGTCACCAATTCTGGAGTTAGCTCAGTAGTAGAGCGGCTAGGGCAGCCATTTGTAAAGCCTGCGTTTATCTGGCAGCGCGAAATTCGCAATGTGTTGGCGCAGGTTTGCCTTGGTGACGGTGGCTGTGGCCGAAGCGACCTGGGGTTCGATTCCTCAGACTCCAACCAACTTAAAGCGCCTAAACTTTCGGTGGATTTGGCGTAACCGTGAAAATAGAGCGAGTTGTTTGCGTAAGGTAGGGAGCACTTTCACGGAAGCTCTACGATGCAAACGAAACCGTATAAACGAAGGGTTCTTGCTACAGCGCAAGAGCTTTAACCTTGGGGGGCATACCCGCCCCGGGCACCAACAACTAGGAGTTGCTATGCGTTATGTGTTCGGAACAGTTCTCACATTCTTGATACTGCTTTCGTCAGCCGCCTGTGGGAAGATTGACAACGCTGCTGCTGCCTGGACAGGCAACGCAACCAAGATCTGCGTTGACGGCGTGACGTACCTCCAATTCACCAGCGGTGCTACGGTTCACGTAGATCGTTCTGGAAAACCAGTACCTTGCAACTAAGAAGACGAATGGGCACATCTGCGAATAAACAGGCAAAGCGCGCCTTTAAGGCGCCAAAGAAACGGTGGCTGTCAAAATGAAGCTCGCAACACTGGACATTGAGACCCTAGATCTGGACCGGGTTAACGCTGCAGTCTTTGAGATTGGCGTTGTGCTTGCCGACATGGACGACACTACCGGCGAGTGCACAATCACCGACCAGCTACTGTTTCGTCCATCGCTCACTGAGCAACTCGCCCTAGCACGCACGGTCAGTCAAGACACCCTGCGCTTTCACGTTAAGCATCACAACGGTGACCTCGCGGCGTTCCAGGCACGACTAGACGCCGCTACTCAGCCGTTGGCCGAGGTGCATGAGAAGCTGCGGCATCACCTCGACGGTGTAGACGAACTTTGGATCAACGGTCTGAGCTTTGACCCGGTCGTGCTGCACTACCTGTTTGCATCCATCGGTAAACAGCTGCCTTGGTACTTCCGCAAAGAGCGCGATGTTCGGACTGTGCGGCCTGCACTAAAGCTCAAAGGCATTGTGCCCGACTTCGATTCGTCACTACCCCGCCACCGTGCGTTGATAGACGCCCTGTGGAACCTCAGCGAAGTCAGGGCCTATTACAGTTTGATACTGCGCGTTAAGCTGTGAACCCGACAAAATTCTTGGTGTTCTGCGATTAACCCTTTCCGTCGTTCACTAATGCCGTCTTAGCTCAGTGGTAGAGCAACCGCCTTGTAAGCGGTAGGTCGTCGGTTCAATCCCGACAGGCGGCACCAACTAAACGTCTTTACGCGCACCCGCCTAGGAGAGTGTGATGTGCATTGTTATCAGAAAAGAACCGCCGCTCGAACTTACGGCAGAGGAGCTTCGACGATACCGCGAAGCTTACGACCGCATGTGTTCCTATCACGTATCCCCTCCTGACTTTGAACTGTGGGTTCGTCAGCAGATAGAAACGCGCAGTCAGGCAGCAACAGGGCCTTCTCCCGCTCATCTTAGCCTTGGTTGATGTTTTCCTTACTGCGAACCAGCAATACTTTCGGTGTGTTACCTGGATTGTGCAACCCAACCTTTGTTGGCGCGGTTAACCTAGGCCTTTAAGCGCACACGCCTAGCAACCCGTACCTAAACCGACTTTGTTATTTCCTGCCCCGAGGAAGCAGTTCACGTCCTGTCTGACGTGATGGTGGCCCCGTATGCCTTCCAGGTAGAAAGCTAGGGACGCGTGGTGGCGCGTCGAGATTTAGCCTAACAGTAAAAGCCTGTACCATCGACAATCAAGGAAACGTGGCAGAGTGGTCTATTGCAGCAGTCTTGAAAACTGCCGTGGGGTTTCTCCACCGTGGGTTCGACTCCCACCGTTTCCGCCATTCAGCCCAGACTCTGACCTATAACTCCGCACCGTAGGTGCCTCGACCGGTCGGATGTTCTGGGCTTTCTACTTTAAGACCTGTCTTACTGATCTGTCCTGACCGGTAGCATTCACCAGTCGCTGCTCTGGTGATAACACGGACGCTCTGTACGAATTGCGCGCTATCGCGCTCCAATCTAGCTAAAAGCCCCGGAAAAACACTGAAAATAGGTGTTTTTCCGGGGCTTTTTGTCGTTTTTTCGGTGAAAAATCCCTAAAAATGCTTGTTTTTCGTGGATTTCTATGTTAAAATTTAGGCACGGCGACGTAGGAAATCCTATGCCTGTCGCAAGTGTGTTTTTTGTTTTTTGTTTTTTCCTCGAAAGGATAGATCATGCAAGTAGTTCAACAAGTCGCAGCCAAGTTTGGTCGTAACGACGTCCGCACCATCAAGTTCGTTGCCCGCAAGCGTAGCGTGAAGGTCATCTGCAAGGGTTTGCCTCGCATGACCATCAAGCCCTGTGAGGACAACGGCAAGGCTTGCTATGAAGCAGTGGTGCTGCTCGATAACGGCAAGGAGAAGTTTGTCACTGCCCGCACACCCAAGGCAGCGTACCGCCAAGGTGTCCGCCAACTCTGGAAGTAAGTGACCAACCTATGCACGAAAGTGCATAGGTGATCTAACAAAGGGATCACCTATGTTTTCCTCGAAAGGCCGTTATGTTGCAAAGTAAAACCGTATGGCGAGGCAATTCGCCAGTCGCAGTTCACCGTGACCTTGTGATACGCGAGGTTGTTGACCTGGTTCTGGAGAATGTGCATCCATCCAACCTAGGGCCGTTGCCACCAAGCCTACCCTTTCTGGTAAGTAAGGCACTTCAAATAGGTTTGATAGCCGACCTGTCTGAAGCGGTTATACCAGTCACAGTATGGCACTGCGATTGGGATGCTGAGCAGGACGCCCTCAACCTTGCTCGTGTGCGCAGTTCTTATTATGGTATCTAAGGAGAAGCCAAATGACCAAGCGATTCACCCCCAAGGCTAGCGACTACACGGTGCGGATGGCCGCTGTTCAAGCCAAGAAGGCGAAGCTGATGAAAGAGCTTCGCGCGTTGGAAGCAGAGGAAACTGCGCTGAAAGCATTCCTGCTTCCCTTTTACGATGAAGGTAAGACTGTCGTTGACACCGGGTCTAAGGACCTTGAGGTTATCTACACAGTTGCTCAACGGCAGTATCTCAATCAAGAACGTGCCGTTGAGATGATCCTCAACATGGGTAAGAAGGTTCCGTACTTTACTACGGACGTAACGACATTCAAGGTCAAGTAAGTTTTCAATGGCTGAGTTTTAAGGAGAATGAAAATGGATCGCTTTCTTGGTGTCTTTCTTGAGCTGGTTGGTTGTCGTCTTCAGTCTGACGGAGGACCTATTACGCCTGAGTGGCTGCGTGAAAAAGTTTACAGTACCGAAGCGCTCGCGTTTTTCAGCGCACGCGGTATTGAGCGGGACCTGGTCACTACGAAGAACTTGCAAGACGCGGCTGTGCGTGCAGGTTTACTTCCTGTGAAACACCAGCGCTCGTTTGGCGAGATGCAAGAGGTCATTGCACAGCACAGGGAGGGCCTGGTTCACGATAGTGAGCTGATCCTCGCGATGCAGTGTTCACCTTATCAAGTTGAGCTGCTGCTAAAGGCACTCGCGCTGCCACCGAAGTTCACCCGGCTCGACCAGCTCAGTTTGTTGGACGATCAGGTCGATGACCGTTACGCAAAAGACCTTTTGAACTAAACTGGAAAGGGCTGACAAGGCAGCCCTTGCGCCCTGGGCGTGGTTGGGTACAAGTGATACCCAATAGACTTAACCGTTTGGTTGGTGTTGCTGAGCACACCATGCTTCAATACTTTGTTGATAAGGACAAGTGACTACAGACGTAGGTTTTTGATTCTTTTGTAGCCCATCAACTTTTACTCCTTCTGGAGGGTATTATGAAATCCAAGGCAATGTTTTTCGCTCATGCAGACGGCACCTATCGCTACTGGGTGCGCAAGGTTTCCGGTCAAACCGAGATCAAGCTGCAAATTGCGAAACCGAATCTCCAGGCTTTTCTTGCCACACTTGCCGGCAAGCGCGCAACTGACGACGTAGATGTGCTAACCATTGGTGGCGGTTGGTATTCGATCACCATGCGTGACAAGTCGGCCCTCAGTACGTTGCTTATGAACGTAGGGATCGACTCTGCAGACCTCGCCATGCCGTGGCTGCGAGCCCTCAACCAGCACTTCCTGCGTCCTGTCCAGCAAGTGCCTTTTGAGGTCACCTACGTTAAACGAGTGACTCCGCCTCCGTGCGATCATCGCAAACTTCAGTCGTTAGTTCAGAAGTTTAGCGGATCTCGCAAGTAAAAGGAACAGCCATGCAGCACAAGATCGATTCCCTGAAAGACCGTATCGGCTTTGAGCGTTTTGAACTCGACTACACGGCGTTGTCAGAGGCCCAACAGCGCGTCTTGGCTGTATTGCCTAAGGCAGGACAACGCTGTCGTGTACGCCGCGCAGGTCCGAAGACGGCATCCGCGTATTGCCAGATGTGGGAATTCGCAGTCATCGGCGGATACATGCAATCTGCTGACGGTGTAAAAGCCCTCGTGCTTTTCACTGAACGCGAAGACGCAGACACTGACGAGCTGGATTGGGCGTTTGTCTGCGTGTCATCAATTCGAGAGTTCAAACCTGAGCGCGTCAAGACGCTCAAACTGTAACCACTTACACTGGAGAATGACAATGGCATACCCCACACTTAAAGAATTCCCAACACAACAACTTTCCTCTGACCAAAGCGATCTCTTGCTTCGGTTGATGGTGGTAGCAAGGGGGCGTTTCCTGGACGAGGTTCAGGCTGACAGCCTCGATGACGTAGACTTTCTCGGTAAGGTTTTTGCGCGACGAATTGCCTTCCACGGCATCCGGGTTCATATCGGCGCAGCCTTGTTTGTCTTGCTTCTCCAGGAGACTCCTGCCCACGCCGTGCTTTGGGCGTGGACACTGTTCAACATGCAGCGCGATGACGACCACGTTATTAGTCTGTCTGACATCTGCATGGCTTTCCCCAATGGGTTCCCTACATCCGCTGCATACTCCGCGTGCTGGGACGCGCAAAAGGTTGGCGGTGCAAACGCATTGGACAACAGTGAAACGTGGGTACGCCCACGTACCTTGTGAAAGCATTGCCGGACAGTAATCCGAGGGCGTGTACCTCAGTGGCATTCCACTGCGCCCTCGGTAACTCTATCAAACTAAGGGCGCCACACCCTTAGCGTGTCGTTAAAATCCGCGCAGGTGTCGGCTGTGGTGCTGGTAACCGTGTCGGCTGTTAAATGTAAATAAGCTATGAAAATCGACAAAAGCCTGGTAGTTGCAGCTATCGGTCCGTGCCTTGTCACACTGGTGCTGTTTGTCATTCTCGGGGATCATAGGTCCCTGGGTTTCTGGTTCTGGCAAGGGGTGGTGCTTGCCATCGCCTTAGTTGTCATTGCCGTTGTCACCTACGTCTTAAAGGAGTAAGCCATGTCACAACAAGAACGTATTGTTCGCCCTGCGTGGACCTTCAACCCCCACAGGCGTTTTGACTGGGACCACCCGACTCAGGGTATGAAGTTTGCGCGTACCTTGGAGGAAGCGTTCGGCCCCGGCGCTACCTTGTATCAACCCAAGCCTCTTCTCACGCCAACAAGGCTTGCCTACGCAGCGTCTGCCGCGGTGTTTACAGCTACTGCCGTTCTTCTTTTAATTTGATGATTCCACCATGAATTTCAAATTCAACCGGCATCTTGCAGCACTGGTAGTCTTTTTCTTTTACCTGGAAGTAACCGTATGTCTGACACCCTCGACAAGCTGAAAAAGCAGTATCTGAAAGCCAAGAATGCGTACTACAACGGTGACAGCTCTAGTCTGACCGACGCCGAGTATGATCGTCTCGAGGACAAGATTCGCAAACTTGATCCTACTTGGCCGGAACTCAGCAAGACTGGTGTCTCCGTCAAAAACAAGAAATCGGAAATTGCCCTTTCTCGCTTCATGCCTTCGCTCAACAAAGCCTATCCGGAAGCAGTAGGTAAGTGGTTGGCAAAAAACCCCAGCCCTAAGCACTTGGTGCTGGACAAGTTGGACGGTTCCTCGTTGCAGGTTGTTTACGTCCGGGGCAAGATCCAGTTGATCGCAACTCGCGGGGACGGCACGAACGGGGGAAACATCACGTTCCTCGCACCTCATCTGAATCTGCCGGATGCGATTCGAAGCAACGCACCCACCACAATCTTCCGCTGTGAGGCGGTGATCTCTAAGCGCAACTTTAAGAAGTGGGCGGCCGAGTTCGATAACCCCCGCAACATGGTCAACGGTCTGCTGAACCGGAGGACTCCTCACCCTGCCTTAAAGGATGTGGACATCGTTGTGCTTGGTTGCTATGGTATGAAGCTCCAGTCAGGTCTGGCCTATGCAGATCAAGAGGGGTTGAAGACTGTTAACTTTTCGACTGTTGACCTTGCATCTGAGCCGGCGGACAAGCTCACCGTGCACTTGGCACGCCGATTGGACAAGTCGATCTACGAGATGGATGGGTTGGTGCTTGCCCCTACGAACTTTGTGTTCGACTACAAAAGCGCCGACAAGCCGAAGCAAACCATAGCGTTCAAGGTCAACACGGATGAGGCCGCCGTCGAGGCAGAGGTCAAAGCTGTAGTGTGGCAGATCTCTGGTCGTGAACGCATCATCCCGAAGATTGAGATCAAGCCGGTTCAGATTGGCGGCGTCACCGTAACCTACTGCACATCACACAACGCGGTGTGGATGATGGACCGCAAGATCGGCCCTGGTGCGGTAGTCAAGCTGGTACGTTCGGGTGGTGTTATTCCGAAGATCGTTGAGGTGAAGAAGCCTGCACGGCGTATGCAGCTACCTGACGTTCCCTACAAGACGATGGGGGTTCATTTTGTCGTTTCAAACGCATCTGGTGAAACCGCCAAGGTAGTTCAGGTCAAGAACACGCTGAAGTTCATGCAGACAATGGGCATCGAGTTCCTGGCGGAGAAGACGATCCGTACTGCATACGGTAAGCTCCCTACGCCTGCTGCGTATTTCAATGCCTGGCGTGCGGGGCAACTTGGGCGCACCCTGCAGAAGGTAGGTATCGGTCAGGCAATGTCCGAAAAGATCGAGCTTGAGTTCGCTAGGGTATTTTCCAATCCCGTGTCGCTTCTTAAGCTCATGGTAGCCTCTCAGACGTTTGGGGCCGGTATCGGCGAGCGTAAGCTCAAGCAGCTTGTTGACGCAGGTCTGTCGTTAGCAAGGTTGTCCAGGTTAAGCGCTGGTGCTCTTGAGACCGCCGTTAGTCCTGTTAAGGGCTTCTCGGACAAGACCCTCAACCTTCTGGTAGGGGGCTTTGCTGCTTGGCGTATTTTTTATCAGGACTTCGAGGGGCTTGTAGCCGTTACTGCTGAAGAGCGTAAAAAGAAGCCCCGCGCAGGCAAATGGTCAGGGCACGCAGTATCCTTCACTGGTTATCGGGACAAAGCCCAAGAGGCAGAGGTCGAAGCTGGAGGTGGTACCGTCGTTCCATTTGGAAGTAAGACGACTGTCCTGTTCATCAAGGATGGTGGCAAGGCATCGACCAAGATCGACAAAGCAAAGGCTGCAGGAATCACAGTAGCCTACTTTGACAAGTTCAACCCCTAAGAGGCGCATCACAATGATAACCACAACGCTCAATGCCATTCGCGCACAACAGCCATGCGCTGACGGTTGGGAAAAGCTACTTCATCGTTTAGGCAAGACTGCCCCAGATGATGATCCGTTACCCTTGGTAACTGTCTTAGAGACCAACGGACTTGACGACGCACTTTGGTGCCTGCGGACTGTAACTGGTTATGACAAGGAGAAGCGACTGTTTACCGTTTGGTGTGTTAGACAAGTCCAGCATCTAGCGACTGACCCGCGAAGCATCGCAGCATTGGACGTAGCTGAGCGCTTTGCTTATGGAGAGGCCACCCAAGAAGAGTTGGAAGCAGCACGGGCTGCGGCTCGTGCCGCTTCGCATGCTGCCAATGCCCGTGTCGCCTCCGTAGCCTGCATGTTAGCTTGCTACGCAGTCGCCCCAAACGGGGAACAGACAGCTTCTAGGGCCGCCGCTTTGGCGGCAGCCTGGGCTGAGTCCAACCCGCGTAATAATGCTACGGTCCATGCGGCAACAAGCCGGGCTGCACAAGCTGAAAAGTTCAAGGAAATTTTTGGTTAGAACAACCAGGAGAAACGCAATGGTAAATCCAAACCCACGGAGCGGTAAGCGCTCCAAGTCCGAAACCACTGCCTCTGAATGGAAGACCAAGTCGCTTGGTGAGGCTGCGACAAGTGATGGTGTGGTGTGGCGCTCGCAGATATCAAAGGCACCAGACGGACGCCGATTCATCGGTGTGCGCAAGTTTGCAGTCAAGAAGGATGGTACCGAGGTTGTCACCCGCGATGGTATCACCCTTGCTATGACAGATGAAGGCAAGGTGCCTGTCGCTACGCTACGCGCCATCATTGACTTGTTAGGCGGCTTCCTGCCCGAGAACCGCGAAGCACCCGCAAAATTGCACAAAAAATAAGCAATTTTGCACCTAAATTCGTGTTTTTCTGTCAAAATAGCGAAAAATCATGCGTTTTGGTGCATTTTTGTGTTACAATGAATTGCGGGCGCCGTAGGAACACCTATGCCCTGCGGTGTGACCCGTAATTGTTTAGCCTCGAAAGGTAACACGTTATGCAAAACACAGCCCGCGACTTTGCTGCCGAGTTCGCAGTGCAGAAGCCCCTTCCCAAGAAGGAGATCTACAAGCTCAAGCCGGGTACCTGGATCGAACTGCGGTGGAAAGACGCACCTAACACCGTTCACCTCCTGACGGAACGAGTTATCCCTGGCAAGGGCGACCTCTCTGTCGAGGTTCAGTCTGTAATCAAAGGGAGACTGCACCATCGCAGCATGTCTATCACGCACGACCAGATCGTTGCGACGCACGGCAGCTTGATGATTGAGGCCCCTAAGCCCAACCGCAGTTAACAACCAACGGGAGCTAGCTCCCGTTTACCTAGAAAGGTAAGACATGTCTAACACCCGCATCACCTGGTCTGCCAATGAGCGGGCCCAGTTCACCAACACACTTGCTTCCTATCTGAAGGCTAACCAACAGACGGTGGATCACGTTACCCGTCCAGGTTGGTTTGCCTTCTACATGCAGCAGGCTCAGTTCTTCTTCCCTGAAGATCGCAAACGCCGTATCTTCGCTCCTAGCGTTATCCCCTGGCTCCTGCCTGCGCTGCGTGTGGCTATGGGCGAGCAGTTGCCTAAGCCAGCCTCAGTTGAGGAGTATGTTAGCCAGCATCTTCAAGAGGTGCTAGCAGTGCTGGCGAAGACACACGTGGTAGTCCCCAAGACTGAGTGTGTCATTCAGCCAATCTCCCGTGGGCACACGTCAAAGGTTAAGCAGTTGCGTGTCTTGATCGCAGGCTGTCTGCCAGCCCAGGCTGCAGAACTTTCGGCAGAGTTTGGTCAAGAGTTTGACTTGCGCTTTGTCAACTCTACTGACTACAAAGCCAAGGCTGCATCCATGGACACAGATTACGCCATAGGACTTACCTCCTTCATTTCCCATTCCATAGATGGGAACTTGCGTGCAACCTACAAGGCACGCTACACCCGCGTCGTTGGGGCTGTATGCGCTGTAAAGCGTCAGTTGGAGCAACTCAAGCAGTTCGGTAAATCAAAGGAGACCGCATGACTACAACTTATGCCGTTAACAGTTACCACCTCTAAAGGCAAACAAGAACTAGTATCATGTTCATATTTTGGATGACCTTCTGGTCCATACTTGCACTTGGGTATGCGGTGCAGATAGCAACGCCAGCCGCACCAAAAGACCTGTTGCACGAGTGTTCTTGCAACGCTCTGTAAATATCACAGGTGAGACAGGCATTCTGCGGTTCTCCTTCTCACCTGTTTTTCAACGAACCCTGTAGAAAGTATCACATGAGCGAAATCTCCGTCCGTTTCAAAGATATGGCCCTTCTCTCTGGTTTTATCTACGCACACAACATCATTGCCATCAAGGTTGGGAAGACCAGTGCAATCACTCTGAGTCCGCACAATGACCAACGACCTATGGTCAACGTCAATGTCGTGGAGCAAGGTGTTGGTGCCATCATGGCGTTTGAGCCGGTCAAGCTGCGTGTTGGCTCCAAGGCAATGTTCAATGTGCTTGAGCCTGGTCACACCTCTGCTCGTTACCTGGATATCCGAACCTCTCTTGCCTGCTTGGCCAAGGCTAACGTAGCTGGAGACGCAACGCAACAGCAGCCGGTCGCTGAGCCTATGGCAAAGTTTGCCGAGCGCGGAGCAGTCGCAGACGCGGGCCTTTGCCACAAACCTAAAACGGGAGGCAAGGTCCAGGTAATCGCGGATCACAGCCATGTACCTGCCAAGGTCACGGCCTCGAAGAAAGCAAAGCGTTCGGCCAAGAAGTAGCAAGCAGATAACAAGTAAGGATTGACTATGCGAACCAAACCTAGCTGGTTGTATTTGTGGAGTCGCAACCCCCACAACGTCGCAAGACTCCGTCGAGTGCGTAACCATTTCAACCTCTGGTTTGGTTACACGCTTATCAGCTTCGCGGCCTTTGTTGCCGTGGCATACCATGTAGGTACTGATCTGTACGATAAGGTTGTCATAGACGCCCGACGTGAAGGTTATGCCCAAGCCTTAACTGTGTTTGAGGCACGCCATAAACAGCGCCTTGCATCTGACCAAGACTACATCAACCAAGTCTGTACGCAGTGGTGGTTTAACATGAGTGGGACTGAGCGCACACTTGAGAACAAAGGAAAGCGTAAATGAATCAGGAGATCGTTAAGCGCCTTCAGGCAAGTCTCAAGAGTCGTTTTGACAAACTAGGGATTCCAGATAAGCAGCAGGCCTCTGTCTTGCAGCATGTTGCGGAGGCGGTCGGCTCGTTGGAGCCACACCTATCAACGAAACATGCTGTTGTTACCGCGCCGGTTGCCTTCTGGCATAATCCGGACACCGATCCTCCGCCGTTGGGTCGCAAGATTACAGTGATGTCCTGGGGAGGCATCCAGCTTGAGACTGTGGGGTCTACCAGCACCAAAACGGAGTTTGCTGCCTGGGCCCCGTTAATCGACAAACCTGATTGGTTAGTTGAACGCTTGCAACGGCACTATCAACGCAACATGCGAGACCACGAAAAATGAAAACACTGTTCGCTTTTGTTCTTGTCGCCAGCGTAGGTTGCACATTAATCTCACCTACGCAGATCGTCTGCACCGACAGCACCGGCAAAGTAACTTATGTTGGTTACCGCGACCAACCGCAGCAGAACTGCCAGTTACGGTAGCCCTTCTTTACCTCGAAAGGTGAATAATGAACACATACGAATGCTATGTAGCCAGCCTTGGGTTTTGCGAACCGAAACTCGCCAGGACTAAAGCACCAGCCACTGAACTCGTAGCAGTACGTTTCAGCGATTTAGATCCTGTCGCTACCAAGCGAAGCCTAGGTAGGTGCAAGCTCTACTCCTTCAACAAATTCTTCTATCAGCTTTCCAAGACTAACTGCGTTCTTGTGGACACTGAAAAACGCATTGTTTTTCTTGGCAATTCGGTGCGCGCTGTTCGTGCTCTCGCCAAAACAGTAAATAACTGATATGCCTAACAAACCAATCCCACCTGTTGGTCTCGTCGTAGCTTGCTCCGAGACTGATCTTGGTTTTCGCAATAGCAACACACCCTGTCTACGCATCGTGTTTGCCCATGGGCACTGGCAGGTTAGTCCTACGAAAGAACGTGGTCTTCTCGTCTACATAACGCAACCTGCAAAGATTGCGCTTTCCGCAGTCAAGGCTGTACGTCTGACAGAGGTTAACGCCTACGTAGCAAAAGCGGAGATCGCTGATGTATGAGCTGGCAATAGTGCCTGAGGCCGACCCACTTCTTGTAGGATACCTAGCGCTGCTACGCGCAAAAACGGTCGCCAATCGACGCCGTATTGCATCGCGCATTGCCGCGGTACGTGAAGTAACCGCAAAGGTCCTTCAGCCACACCAGGAGCTCATGGGACTGATTGCACGTTCGCGCACCCGAGCACGCTTGCACCAAAAAGGTATTGCTTCGACGGAGTCAATGGACGCCCTCCAGGCAGCAAGTGTGTTAGGTGACAATTTGAATGATGCAGAAAAATTCTTGCTCAAGAAGGCTTACCGCAAGGCAGCTTCCATGTGCCATCCAGACCGTGGTGGTTCAACCGCTGAATTTCAGGCAGTCGTGGCAGCCTACAGGTCAGGTGACCTTACGGCACTTAACGAATACGTCAAAACAAAGGAGAGTTCTACCTTAGATCAAATAAACTACTGGAAGTCAGCCTGTGAACGCCCTGATATTGAATGGGTTGAATTCCAGGCAACCAACGAATATGCGCTTGCGCGTATGTACCAGCAAGGCCGTAAGGCTGAGGCCCAAGCTCTTGCCCGCCGACTGCTTGAACTGCACCTGGCAGCGGCTGTGCAGGAAGAACTAAGTTTTAACTGAGAAGAAAGTAAACCATGGCAACACAGAAATCAGTCAACACCCGAGCAGTTTCGAAGAAACCAGCTCCCAAGGAAGCGCCTGTGCGGAAGGGCTTCCCTGCACGCAAGGCTGGTGCAGCACCTGCACGCAAGCGCAAGCCACTACCAACCTACAAGGCCCCGGCTGACTTCAAGCCTCACTTTTTGCTGGTTCAAGTAACCACCGAAGCAGACGGCTTGATCGCCTCGAAGGTCAAAGCTGTGCGCTACGTCGGTCGCTTTGACCGCGACGTTGAGGACAAGAAGAAGTTTGACATGGCAGGCTACGACATGCAAACGGTGGTAGGTATTGCCTCTCGTTTGGGTGGTGTTACCTACAAGGCTACCAACGAGAAGAAGTTCCCTCTTTCTCCTGCTGAGCGTGTTGGCTTCAAGGGTGCGGCGCGTTTGCCCGCAAAGGCTACCTTCCAGATTCTCATCCGAGTGGGTCGCAAAGCCGCAGACAACTCGCTGACCGCTGGCGTGAAACAAGTTTGGCAAGCAGTTACGAGCGCAAAGACGGGCCGTACAGGCCTCAAGGAGCTTGAAAAGACAGACGTGTGCTATCGCGCTTTCCGGAAGGCTTCCCGCTTCCTGCCTGCCGCGTTCAGTAACGTGCAGATGCCTCCGAAGCGCACCCGTGGTTGGAAGCCTGAGGCTGAAGATGACGAAGGCTGATCTCCAGCTTAAGATACAAACTGTAAATAATCAATATGGGTGGCAGCGTCCCTCACGCTGCAATGAAATTTCATTCAAGGAAAATCCAAAATGGCAACTCGCGCATCTACCCGCACCGCAAAGACCGCAACCCGCGCAGCGAAGACTTCCGCCCGTGGCGCTAAGGCCACCGCACGCCCAACCAAGGGCCGTGCAGCTCGTGAAGAAAAGCCAGTGCGTGGTCGGGCAGCCGCTGAAAAGGCAACTCGTCGCCCTGCACGCGCAGCTCGTGAAGAGAAGTCTGCACGCAAAGCCCGCGCTGCGGCCCCCGTTCGTCAGCCTCGTCAAAGCAAACGCGCTGCGGCTGCAGACACCCAAGTCGTTCAGTCCACGCGCCTGACGCTGAGCGTGGCTCAGTCGATCTCTGGTAACATCAAGGTGCACGCAACGCACTATGAAGTTAACGGTACGATGATTCCTCGCACGCTGGTTATCGCCATCGTCGGTAACACGGTGTACTATCGTGGCACCGTTGATCTGGGTGCGCTGGCTAAAGTCCTGGAGGTCAAGGGCCAGGTTGTGTACGTCAACGGCGATGACGAGAAGATCGTGGTGTTCGACACCTCCGCGCTCAGTCTGATTGCTGGTGGCAGCGCTGCACCCGCAGTTAGCGACGAAGACTCCGAGGACGAAGAGGAAGCAGACGAGGATTCTGACGACGATTCGGATGACGAAGAGGAAGAAGACGACGGCGAATTTGCTGACGACGACATTGACCTCGACGACGATGAAGATTCCGAGGACGAGGATGACGAACCCAAGTCCAAGAAGACCTCGAAAAAGCCTGCAAAGGGTAAGAAGTCGCGTGATGACGAAGACGACGAAGACGAATTCGCCGACGACGAAGACGACGAAGACGAGGAAGATGAAGATGAAGATGAAGACGGCAGCGATGAAGACGACGAAGAGTTCGACTTCGAAGACTGAGGTCTAGGTTGATCTAAACGGGGGTAGGCCAATTCCTACCCCCGTTCCTTTTTTAGGAGCCTAGACATGGACTATCTGGCACTCTACTCGCGTAAGTGTAAACGGTGCAGTCACCTGGATCCAGAGGAAAGCAAGGCGTATGATGCTTGCCATTTCTCAAATGGAAACAAGGAATGCCCAGCAATTGATGTGCAGTTCGCTATAGTCGGAGAAGCAAAGAGGTTTGCGAATGCACTGAAAAAGGCCCGCCGGACCGGGGACCTTAACCGCGAAGCGGAAATCCTAGAGGCCGTGGCAAAGCGTAGCCCGGCGTTTCAACACAAATTCAAAGAATGGTCAGCTAAATGAGCACGAAAACTCAGAGCGTTATTGAACTTGTACGTATCAAGTCCTGGTACATCCCAGCCAATGCTGAGGCGTATCTTTCGCTGAAAGCAGCCTCTGTACCCTTGCTGATTTTTCACAAAGACTTCTTGCCTACGTTGCAACTCGCAACTCGCAAGCATGGTCTTAGGACCCAGGAGACTACCTGGACGGAGCTTTTCGCCAGTCATATGGACAAGGTTGGTGCTCAGTGGAAATCACAGGTTGATCGATCGTGCAAGATTACGGACACCAAGCTGATCTTCACAGCCAAGGCCACTGCGAGGAATCGCAAAGCTGTAGCCGCTCTCGAGGCTAGCCTATGCAAGTTCTTTGCGCGCTGGGCTTTTCGTTATCGCCCTACATTCTCTGAGACATTTGACCGCTACAAACTGGTGGTCGAATTCAAGTTTGATCCCGAGCTCCCGCCAGTGGTGCCAGTAATGCCTGCTGAAGTCAAACGCGAGCACGAACTGGTGCTCGGGTTCACCAAGATCAAGCTGACCTTCTTCGACAAGCCTACCGACGAGCTCCGGGCAAGGGGCATGATTGCCCCGTTAGTTATGACTGAAATCTTTACCCAGGCGGGTACTGAGTGGGTACCTGTGTTCACATCAACCTGCAAGCCCTCCCAGATTGGTGACGTGCGCGGCTTTATGGCTGGCTACGCCGAGCTGTTCAACCGGATGCAGATCAATGATCGTTAATCAGCAACCTACACGACTGCTACGGTTCAAGG
>JACCDG010045428.1_pt1 | contig 17067 bp, 18 predicted proteins | sample 7442471 | NCBI WGS metagenome assembly JACCDG01 (sample SAMN15323444, study PRJNA562643) | freshwater metagenome | isolation source: river surface water | place: USA:Blue River Watershed | collected 2017-08-17 | reverse complement strand
GTGGGCATGGGGCTGGGCCAGTCGATCACCGGCTTCGTCATGGGCGCTGGCGAGAAGTACGCCGAGATCTCCAAGTCTCTCGGGCAGTTGGAGCAGCGGTTCCGCTCGTCTGACGGCGCCGTTGCGGGGTGGGGCGCGTCGCTCGGGTACACGATCGCGCAGGTCGCCGAGCTCGACAAGCTCATCGGCGCAGTCGAGGACAAGCTCAGCGTTCGCAACGCACGCCGGTACGCGGGGTTCTCGCGCGCCACCGGTATGGACGCGGGCACGGGCTCGGTGCTTTCCGCGATGATCGGCCGCTCCACCGGCGGCCCGTTGAACAACGCGCAGTTGTCGAGCCTGACGGGGCTCGGCTCGGCGACTGGCATGGGCCAGGGCCGCTTTGAGGAGCTCCTCCAGACCGTGCAGTCGCTGACGCTGGCGCAGCAGCAGACGACCGGCAAGGGCAACCTCGGCACCGCTGAGGGACTCCTCGGCATGGTGTCGAGCGTGTTCCGCGGGTCATCGTTGGGTCAGGGCACGCAGGGGCTTGGCTTCCTGGAGCGCCTGCAGGGCACCATGACCGGGAACCGGGCGTTCCAGGTGATGTCGATGCGCGACGCGGGGTTCGGCTCCGGCGGCGGCCCGAACCCTATCGAAATGATGAAGCGTCTGGAGAGCGGCGTCTTCAACGGAAACAACCTCGCCGCGATGCTTCAAGGCGTCATGGGGAAAGGCTTGTCCCGTGAGCAGCAGATCTACACGCTGTACAACCTGTCCGGCGGTCTCGGCGGATCGATGAAGATGCACGAGATCGAGGCGCTGCTGGACCGCTACGGCAACGACGCGGGCATCACGCAGCTCCGCGCGATGGGCGACGATCCCGACGCTGCGGTCACGATCATGAGGAACCAGCCCGGCGCGATCCGAGGCGACATGGCGTCGCTCGGCAGTCGAACCGTCACCGCGGGTGAGCGGCGTGCGGTGCAACTCGAACAGATGCAGATGGCGGTCGGCCAGCCGGTGCTGGAGGCCATGTCCGACATGACCGACGCGCTCGTCGCGCTGGCGCGGTCGTTCAAGGACTTCACCGGAATCAGTGCCGCAGACATGCTCACCTCGCCCGTCAAAGCGCTGGCGACCACCGCGCGCGTCTTCGCCGAGGAGGGCGTCGGCGGCGTGCTCGAGCGCATCGCGGTTGCGCTGGAGTTCATCCGCGGCCGCGTCGAGTCGTGGTTCGGTGATGGAGGATCGACGCCAAGTTCGACGCAGCCGACCGGTCAGCCGCGAACCACCATACGGTGGAAGTGACATGCTGACGCCACCCAACGCTCGCACCGACGCGCAGATCGCGACCGCCCGGCCGCGGGTCATCCTGTTCCCGGGCTCGCGCGAGGACGACCGGATCGACCTATCCGACCAAGTCCTGGCGTTCCGCTGCTCGTCGACCTGCACAAGCCCTGACGGCAGCTTCGACGTGCGGATCGTCGCGCGCCAGGGCGATCTGGCGTGGATCGGTCGCATTGAGGGCGCGCCTGACCTGCTAACGGTCGCGCGGATGAACGCGGTGATCGTCATCGGGTACGACGAGCCCGGCGGCATCACCATGGGGTTGATCACGTCGATCTCAGAGTCCGCGACCTTTTTCGGACCGGGCGTGGCGCGCGAGTACACGATCCGCGGGTCGACGATGGGCAAGCTGATCACGAACGACACGATGGTCGACGCGCTGCTGACGAGCCAGAACGCGACCACGTTCCGCGATCGGATCAACGCAGTGCTCGGGCCGCAGAACGGCTTGGATGCGTTCTTTCAGCGCGTTTCCGGGCCTTCCGGCTACGGCTTCCTCAACGCGACTATCCAGGACGTCGTCGAGTGGGCGATCGACAACATCCCGACGATGCGCATCCCGCTGATGGGCAGCGTCTACGGCGACCCTCGGCCCGGTGTGTGGGTGCGCACGATCGGGACGGTCACGAGCTGGAACGACGCTCGCGTGTTCAGCTCCGCGCTGACGACCTACAACGGCAGCTTCTACGGCTTCATCGCGGCGGCGGTCGACCTCGACTTCTACGAGATTTTCCTTGACACCCGCCCGGCCCGCGATGGTCTGGGCTCGGACGAGATCCCCGACGTGGAGCTCATTGTCCGCCCGAAGCCCTTCGACCACCCGCCAGCCGAGGTGCTGCCGGTCACAGAGGAGACTGGACTGCGGTGGCAGGACCTGCGCACGCGGTACGAGGGGCGTGACAACCACGTCATCGAGCTCGACGACGTGCTGTCGTTCGACCTCGGCACGACGACGGACGACGCGTACACCTGGTACATGGTGACCAACGACGCCGAGGTCATCGGCAACAGCGCGGCCGTCGCGGCGGGGCTGGCGTTCCCTGCGGTCGACCTGTACTTGGTGCAGACGCTGGGCGTCCGGCCGTACAACGTGCGGCTGAACTTGATCGGAGGCGACATCAAGCGCCTCAACGACGCCGACGCTTCGTACGTCGACGAGGTCGTCGGGCAGACCATCGAGTTCCGCAACCGGCTCGTCAACTGGTGCCGCTACAGCCCGTGGATGGCGCGCGGCACAGTCACGGTGCGCGGGCGAGACGAGTATCGGCCGGGTGAGCCGGTCTATCTGCCATGGTACGAGCCCTCGATCGGTGGCGAGGTCGGCGCGCGCTTCTATTGCACGTCGGTGACGTGGTCGTGGTCGATCGGCGGCCGGTATGAGTGCTCGCTCGCGCTGGAGCGCGGGCAGAACGACACAATGATCCGCGCGGTGCAGACCATGATCGCGGCGTCGTCGGCGCAGTATGCGGGCGTGCCGCGAACGATGTTCGCTACGGGGTGATCTGCGATGTCGAACTACGTGCCGACCTGCACGCTCGGCTGGATTGTGAAGAGGGGCACCACGGTGCAACTCGTCACGCGCGCGGGCGCGGTCATCCCAATCGAGCGCGTGTCGTTCCAGATGGGGGCGTGGGGGTTCACACGCGAGGGTGTGTCGAAGCTGCCGCGCCCGCGCGAGTACAACGCCGACGGCAGCATCCTGAACGAGGGCGACATGCTCGTCGTCGACTTCCCCGATGGCAACCCCACGACGCCGCTGGTGCGCGGCGGGTTCATCTCTGCCTCCGGCGACAGCTTCCTGACGCGGACGTACGACGAGCGCGGCGAGGGCTTCAACCGGCTCGCGATGCGAGTTGCGCCGCAGCGCGGAGGGCGGGAGCTCGGGCACGTCGAGGTGGAGATCGCGGCGGACGACAAGGGCTCCATCGTCGCGTCGGTGACGGATGATGTCACGCTGGACGTGGGCGGAGACGTCACGATCACCATTGGGACTCGAACGTCGAAACTCACGATCAGGATCGCGGACGGCGTCGCGACTATCGACACCGACGCCAGCCCTGGCCAGCCCGCGTTCCTCGGGCGAACGATGGCGACGCGCCTCGCGGCGGCGCTGACGGAGATCGTCACCGGTCTTGCGTCGCCGACGCCGTACACCGCGACCACGACGCAGCAGCTTGCGATCGACTTGGCCGGAAACACCCTCCTGACGAAGGCGACGAAGCTCGGCTGAACGTCAGCGGAACTTGCGTCGCCCACCGCTGCGCGGGCAACGGCCAAGCGCGATGTCCATCGGGTCAAGGCCGACGCGCTGCGGCGGCTCGTCGTCGTCCTCGTCCTCGCGCATCGGACGCCGACGGGAACCACAGTTGATGTGATCGTCTCGCACAGAGAGGCGAGACCAGAGCGCGTCGCGCGCCGATGTGGGCCTCATGCGGGGCTCGCGCTGTCAGCGAGCCGGTACAGCCACCGCGTCTTGACGCGCGATTCTGGCGTCCGCGTCTCACGCTCGCGCGTGATGACGCCCAAGTTGAGCAGCGTCTTGAGACCCTTCTCCGCGGTTGACGGGTGCACGCCCGCCGCGGCCACGATCTGCTGCTTGGTCGCGCCCGGCGACCTTCGGATCGCTTCGATCAAATCAGCGCGCCGGCTTGATCGGCTGTGCGTAATCAGTGCCATGCCCTTCCCTGTTGTGCGCACCATGCGCGAAACCGCGCCGGTACCCGCTGAACGTCGGCCCGTGACGAGTTTACGACACCCGAGAGGCGAACCCCAGAGCCAGGAAAGGAGGGTGTTCGGGTGGCACGGACCGACGTTCAGCAGCTACCGGAAACGATGCACTCGGCAGGACTCGAACCTGCGACCTTCCGCTTAGGAGGCGGGAGCTCTTTCCATCTGAGCTACGCGTGCGGTGACTGGCGACCGCCAGACGTGGGCATTATACGATAGCAGCGACGCGCGCGCAAGCAAGGGCGCGCGCAAAATGCGAAAACGCGCTCGGAACACGAAACGCCACAACTTCGTGTGGCAATTCCTCGAACGTGTGGCGCGTCGTTCGCGAGGAACGACGCCGCAGGTGCGGCGCGCGTGCTACGCTGCGCGCGGGGGAGCAAGATGATCGGAGCCAACGAGGGGCGCCAGAACAACATCCTGCTGTTCGAGGCCGGGTACGTGTTCCGTTCGTCGTCGCCCGGCGTCGAGCGCATCGTCACCGTCGCCGTGCACCCGCTGGTCGTCGCGCCGTCTCAGATCACGTACACCGACACGACGCGATCGCCGATCACGCAGACCCTGAACCGCTTCTCGAAGCTCGTCACGAGCCGAAACGGCGTCGTCGCGCAACTCACCGGCATCTTCGGCGTCGAGTCGCGCGGGTTCGGTGCGTACCAAGGCACGGGCTACACGAGGTGGCAGCGCTTCTACAACGAGGTCGTGCGGTGGTCTGACTGCCGGTCGCAGGTCGACCTGGACCGCTTGATCGACGATCTCACCGGCTCGCCGGGCATCCGCGCGCGCCTGTCGGCGTTCGATCCCGAGCGGTGCACGCCGTTCGTGAATTTCTACGACCTGCTCAACAACCGCCAGTTCGCGTGCTCGATCAACTGGACCGACGGCATCAGCGCGCGCAATGGCGGCGCCACCGGGAACAGGTCGTACACGCTCCAGGTCATGGAGGCGGGGCCGGTCATCGCCTCGCGCATCTCCGAGCAGGCGATCCAGGTGCTGTTCTCGGGCCAGCAGTTGTTCAGCGGCGCGATCAGCGCGCTGCGCAGCTACGACCCGGAGTCGGTTGCGAGCTCGCTGCTCAGTGTCCCGACCGTGGTGCTGTCGAGCATGGCCGACGCCACCGGCGCGCTCGCCACGCAAGCCGAGCAGGCGCGCGCGCTGTTCGGTGCAAACCGGCGCGCCACGTTGGCGAAGCCGCTGGTCGGGTTCCTCGGCGCGGCCGATGACGTCGTCACGCAGGGACGGCGCATCCTGGAGGATGGGCAGGTGGACCTCCGCGGGGTCGACCCAGGCGCGGGCACGATCAAGGACTGGCTCACCGATCGATCGCCGCAGTTCGCCGGGCTGGACGCCAGCGACGCGCTCGGCGAGGTGCTCGACTCGCAGGACTCCGCGCTGACGCTGGGGCGCATGGGTGCCTTCTTTGCGCTGTCGCGGGACGCGTACGGGACCATCCTCGCCACCGGCGGCGCCTCGCAGCAGACCATCGCTGCGGCGACCGTTCCGCACGTCGTCACCGACGTGGACACCGCCGACGCGCTGGAGCGGCGCTACGGCGTCGACTTCGCGTCGATCCTTCAGATCAACGACATGCTGCCCGACCAAGCGCTGTTCCCAGGCACCGTGATCCAGGTGCCTGTGATTCGCTTCGCCGGCCCGCGCTACATCGAGGGGCTGCCTACGTTCGGATCGCAGGTCGGTGTCGACGCGTGGGGCAGCGACGCCACGCTGGACCTTCAGGTCGTCGACGGCGACCTCGCGGTCATCGCGGGCCAAGAAGTCCTGGTGCAGGGCGTGACGTTCCTGCAGGAGCAGGTCGGGGCTGACCTGCTCGACCTCGCGCAGATCACGGACTCCGCCGCGTCGCCGACCATCATCGGCGCGAAGATGCGACAGACGCTGCTGTCGGACCGCCGCATCGCGGCCGTGCCGAAGGTCGACGTCGCGAGCAAGCCTGGAGCGCCTGGGATAGCGATCAGCATCGAGGCGCAGCCAATCAACGCGGTCAACGCGGTCTACGTCGGAGGCTGAGGTGGCATCGTCGGAGCCGCGGAGCGTCGGGCAGTTCGTCGCCGACAACGTACGAAGGATGGTCACGCTCCAGGACAGCGTGACCTACTTCGGGCAGAACGGGACGGTGCGCGCCTTCCTCGACGTGCTCTCGCGCGCGCAGGCGCAGGCGCAGCTCACCGTGAGCGGCTTGGTTCGGCGGCGCAGCCTGCTCGGCGCGACGGCGGCGACCGGGCTCGACGAGGTCCTGGAGGAGGCCGGCTCACCGCGCTTGCCCGCCGACCGCGCCCGTCTGCTCGTGTGCTTCCAGCCCTGGTACACGCGCGTCACCGCGATCACGAACGCCGCGACCTCCAAGATCGAGGTCGACGACGCCAGCGAGTTCGACGTGGGCTACTCGGTGAGGATCCGCCAGACGTCGGCGCTGTCCGAGATCCGCACCGTGATCGCGATCACCACCGGCACGGGGCCCAACGGTGGCGACGAGATCGAGGTCGCGCTGTTGACGAACAGCTACTCGCCGACGACGGAGATCGTCGATCTGCTCGTCCGTCAGACGCTGCCGACCGACACCGGGATCACCACCACCGTCGGAGTGAGCTTCCAGACATTGGAGCCCGTGACGGTCGGAGACTCCAACCCGATCATGAACGGCGAGACGACGACGGTCGCGCTGCTCGACAAGGCGTGGGCGGAGTGCACCGTCCCCGGCAGCCGCGGCAAGGTTGACCCGTACACGGTGTCGGGCTTCACCGTCGCCCAGCCCAAGGTGCGCGGCGCATTCAACCCGGCCGGCGCTGTCGGCGGAAACGACGCCGAGCCGGACGCCCAGGCGCGCTACCGGGCCGCCTACTTCCCGGCGCTGCTCAACGTCGAGACGCAGGCGGCGCTTCTCGCGCTCGCCAAGTCCGGCGATCCGAGCGTGCTGCGCACGCTGAACGTCGCGCCGACCGCGCTGCGCACCGTCAGCATCCGCGTGCTGACGCGCCAGGTCGGCCCTCTGTCCTCGGGCGCCAAGCTGACGCTGGCCGCGTATATGAACCAGCGGATGCGCGCGAAGACCGAGGTCGAGCTGCTCGACGTCACGCTGACGGCGGTGTCCATCACCGCGACCGTGTCGCTCGACGGCACCGCGACGCTCGTCGACGTGTGGCGCGCCGCGATGTCGCGCTACGTCGCGCAGATCGACACGGCTACCTGGGATTGGGGGGTCGACGTGGAGCGCGCGGACCTGATCACGATCCTGAACACCACAGCCGGCGTGCAGGACATCAACACCGAGACCTTCACGCCGTCGTCGAACGTTGCGGTGGCCGCGGAGTCGCTGCCGTACATGTTCTCACTGACGCTCACAGACGCGTCGACCGGCGACGTCTACGGCGACGTCGCCGCCCCGGCGTACTGATGCGGACGCCCGCCACGTCCGGCGCGTGGCTCGGCACGCTCGACGCGCTGCCGGAGGTCTACCCCAACTGCCCGTGGGACATCTACGACGGCGGCGGAGCTGCCACGCTGAGCGACGGGATCCTGACGATCACGTCGACGCTCGCGCGTCGCCTGTACCGGCGGAAGCTCTTCGAGTCCGACCAAGCCGACACGGTGCGCACGAACGACATCATCGACGTGCAGGCGAGCGTCCGCGTCGTGAGCGAGACCGGGCCGACGGTCGGCATCCTGATCACCGACGGGTACCGCATGTGCGGGATCTCCGTGGGCTCGCAGGTGCAGATGGTCAGCGTGGCCACCGGCGCGGTCATCTACACGTTCGAGACCGTGTCTCAGTTCCCGGTCGGGGGCGTGATCCGCGTGCTCAAGGACGGCACGTCGGGATGGACCGTGTGGGTGGACGGCCGGCTCGTCGGCACGGTGCCGTACCACTACGCGCCGCTGCGCGTCGCTGGGATGGGGCCGCCGGCTGTCGGGTTCGGTCACCCGAATCCCGGCGTCAGCGGCGCCGAGTCGCGTTGGTCCGAGGTCACGTACGCGGTGAACACCGCGGTCGCGCCGATCTGGAAGCTCAACGCCGTCCGCGCGAACATGCCGACCGCGCTGATCCGCCGCTGGACCACGCGGCACGAGGCGATCCTCCGCACCACCGTGTCCGCGTTCGAGGACCTCTGCGACCGCGCGACGGACCTCGCGTGGCGCGCCTGGACCGCAGCCACGTACCGGTCGTACACCGGTTACGCGTCGGGCAAGCAGCTTCCCGGCGTCGGGAACAACCTGGAGGTGCTTGGCAACGTCGCACGCCTGTCGGTCGTGCGCGAGCGCATCCGCGTCGCCTCGGCTTCGTCCGCGGGCCCGGATGGCGTGCGCGGGACGTGGGGCGACGACGGGCTGAACTTCACCACCGAGACCACGTACGTGGTGCGCGCGCGCATCATCGTTCGAGCGATCAACGCCACCGGCGCGCCGGGCAACATGGTCGGACCTTACCTGGAGGTCGCCCAGAACTACCGCGTCCAGGCGCGCCTCCAGTACGACGCGAACGGCTACGCGTGGAACCTCGTCGAGCCAGGCTCCGGCGCGGCGCATGGCACCAACTGGCGCGTGGGGCTGGCGGTGCCGCTGGAGCACGAGGTGGAGCTCCGCGTGCTCGGCCAGGACCGGGTGCAGTTGATCGTCGATGGCACGATCACCGCCGAGGTCCCCTACAGCTACTTCGCGGTCGTCGGGAACACGACGACGGCGCACGCCGGGTACGTCGGGCGCTACTCCACCGCGACACAGCAGGTCGAGATCGACCTCAGCAACATCCGCATTGAGCGCTGCGACAGCGACCTGAACCGCCGCCCACTGCTCCAGGAGCGCCTCCAGGAGCGGCTGATCGCGTACGGCGGTTGCGAGCGGAACGACCGCCTGGAGGTGTGGCTGCACCACCGGCGCCAGGTGCTCGAGGCGCGCGGCACGGAGATCGGTGTGATCGTCGAGCTCGCGCGCATCGCGTGCAGCACGCTCTACACCAGCGAGGACGTCGAGCCGTTCGGCTGGTACCTGGACGTCAGCTACCCCGACATCACGCCGGTGTTCCTCGACGTCGACGGCGAGAAGGTGACCACCGACTACTTCTTCGGCTTCGACGCGCCCGGGATGTCCGCGCAGCAGATCGCCGATTGGGCCGTGTACCACCTCCTCCCGGCGTCCACGGTGGAGAGCCCGTTCTTCATCGGCGTGTTCATCCGCATGCTCACCGCCTTCGTCACCGCGGGTTCGGGGTGGAGTTCTACCTACACGTCGACCCCGGAGGTGGAGGCCGCGCTCACCGTGGGGCGGGTCGTGCAGATCCGGAAGTCGAACGGCACGACGCCCGTGTGGGCGACGATCACCGCCTGCGGCGGCGGCGCGCTGACCGTGCGCGGCGCCGACCTCACGGGCTACGGCTCGACGCCGTACGTCTGCTCCCGACTCGCTCACTCCTGAGAGGTTGCCCATGCTCCGCCCCATCGGCATCTACGCCGAGCCGAAGCTCCTGATCGGACAAGGCGAACTGTCCTTTCTCGCGTTCTTGCCGCAGGACTTCCAGCGCATCGCGCTGCGCGCGCGCATGGTCGAGGCCGGACTGTGCTTGCAGCCCGTCGCCTGCGGCAACGCCGGGCTCGCGTGGCGCGTCGAGCAACTCGTTGCCGGTGACCCGCTCATCGTGCGGTTCGACCGCGGCATGCCCAACGGCGCGACGCCAGCCTTGTTCGCCTGCATGGCGAACGGGGATGTCTGCGTCGTCGAGCCGCAGGGCAACGACGTGTACCTCAGCCTCGACGACATCACGGTCCCCGACGACGGCGTGTGGCGCACGCTGACCATCCACTACGTCACCACGCACCGCGAACCCGGCACCGCGACGTTCACCGGCGGGTCCGCCACCGTCACCGGCACGAACACCAAGTTCACCCGGCTCGCCGGAAAGACCGGCGACAACGTGCGCCTCGGCGACAAGATCTACGTCAAGACCGGTGTCAACGCGGGCACCTATTGGGAGATCGACGAGGTCGTCAGCGACACCGAGCTGACGCTCGTCAACAACGCCAGCGGCACGCAGACGGCGGAATTCTTCGTGTCGGGGAGTTACTACCTCGACGACATCCCGACCGATCCAACGGCGCACACGAACCCCTCTTGGATGTTCGAGCTCCAAGACGACGTCGTGATGCCCGATCCCGAAAACTACCTCGTCATCGCCGATGTGATGCTCGACACGGGCATCGCGCCGAAGGTGCAGGTCATCGATAGGAGGACTGCCAACATGTTCCGACTTCAGCCCGATCCCCGCGCAGCGATGCGCACCGCCGTGCTCGCGATCTCCATGTCCATCGCGTCGTGCAACAGCACAACGATCTCCGAGCCCACGTACTACCAGCAGATGGTCGCGGAGACGCGGCGCGCATTCTCCGACCCCGGCAGCACGTACTCGGTGTCGTGGACGACGATGGCGCCAGCGAGCAACGGCGTCGACATCCTCGCCGTGTCCAGCGCGCTCAACGAGTACCTGCGCGTCAGCAGGTACACCGCGAAGGACACGCTGTGGAGCGCGCGCGTCCCCGGTGGCGTGCAGCCCGACAGCAGCGGCGACATCTACGCGTCGCACCTTCAGCTTCTGCCGCCGCAGAGCGGCAACACGCACACGCTCGTGTACCAGATCAACGCGTCGCAGACGATCTACCAGCGGCGCACCCCCGACGACGGCGCGACATGGTCGTCGCAGACGTCGATCATCAACGACCCCGACATCGTCGACGCGCCCACCCCGGTGATTCTGACGCGGTCGGGTCGGATGTGGGTGTTCTACGCCTTCAACGACGGCAGCACCTTCTACGGCATCCGGGCCGTGTACTCGGACACGTACGGCAACAGTTGGGACACGAACGGCGGCTCCGGCTACGAGGTCATCCAGCGCGCGTACGACGGCGTCGCGTTCATCGCGCCGCAGGACGTTACCGAGACCGACGATGGCCGGATCGCGGTGCTCTGCGCCGACCGGCCGGACAGCGGGACCACCGACGTCGTCATGTGCGTGCTGCTCACCGAGTCCACGCTGGACGTGATGTGGGATCCTGGCGAGGACGTCGCCGGGGCGCCGGTGTTCGGCCCGGACACGGTGAGGCTGGAGAACACCGCGGGCGAGCCGGTGTACAGCCTAGTCCAGAAGTACCAGGCGTCCGCGATCCAGGCGCTGCCCGGTGGCGCGCTGGCGATCATCTCGTACATCTACGGCGCCAACGACCTGAAGAGCTACGCGTCGGTGGTGTCGATCGGCGGCGCGCAGGTCGATCCGACGCTCGCTGATCGGCGCACGCTTCAAATCGTGGGTCACACCGAGCTGAACTGGATCGCGGACTCGCTGCACGTGACCACGGTTCCTGACCAGGTCTCCGCGCGCATCATGCCGAGCGGCGACCTGTACGCCCTGGTGAAGCGCTCGTACTCACACGAGGTCTACGACTCGATCAAGCTGAAGGTCTGCGACGCGCCGCGCGTGCTCACCTTCCAGCCGGCATGCTGGTCCGACCTCAACCCATGACAGAGGCCGCGAAGCCTGGGTCGGATGTCGCCACGTAGCGCCACAGCAGCGCGGCATCGGCGGCATCGGCCACGCCGGACAACTCGTGGTCGAGCGTGCTCGCCCGTGCGCGCTGCCGCGCGCGCGTGATCAGCGGCTCCATCAGGCTCGGGTACAGCGCTCGCGCGAGCTGGACGAACGGCGCCTTGTGGTCAAGGTCGCCGGGCTCGCCGGTTCGAACGGACGGTGGCGGCAAGACGCTCGCCGCGCGCGCGTTGCGCTTCGCGATCTCGGCGCAGTCCGGGCAGGTCTCGGGCCGGTTCTGGAGCGCCATCCAGCCGTCGAACGTTTTCGAGTGATCACAGTTGTCGAACGCGATGCGGTAGACGCCAGCGCTGACGAGCTCGGGTGGTCGTGCCGTCTTCCTCGACGCGAACGACAACGACTGCGACGACACGGCCGAAGAATCGGCCGACGTCGCTCCGCGTGCGGGTCGCCGCTTGTCGGCGTGGCGCATCCAGTTGATCGCGGCTCGCCGCCACGCGCCGTTGTCGACCATGCCGAACGGGACCTGGTGCATGTAGCACCACGCCGCGACGAGCTCGACGGCGCGCCCGAGGCCGAACCCGATCAGCGCCTGCGACCCGCGCGTCTTCCCGCCGCGTCGCGCGATCTGTCGCTCGCTCACCGTCACCGGCGGGTGCTCGACGATGACGCCCTCCGGGCGGAGCTGCGAGAGCAGCGGCCACAAGCGCTCGGTCGCCGTGGCGCGAGACGTGTTCGCGTCGTCGCGCAGGTTCCGCACCGCGTGCAGCGCTTCAAGCCCAGTGCCGCGGTCTCCGACGGCGATACCGTAGCAGGCGCGGGAGGGGTCGACGGTCATCAGGCGCATCGGTGGCTCCGTTCGTTGGTGTTCGTCATGGCGCCACCCATGCGCAGACCGTGCACGTCCCGGCCGGTGGGCCCGGCATGAGGAAGGGGCAGTCGCGGCGCGGCTTGAAGTGCAGCGCGCCGCCGCACTCGGGGCAACGCTCAAAGGTTGGGATCGTCGCCGCTTCGCGCAGCTTGCGCAGCAACTGGCGACCACGCCAAGAGGAGATCCCGTTCCCGGCTTCGCTGCTCATGCTGCACCCGCGAGCGCCGCGAGCTGCTCGACGAGCTTCGGGTACGGGCCAGCAGCCGGCGGGATGGCGAGCGCGACGCCTGAACGCCGCCGGCAGTACGGCAGTACGGCAGTGCGCGCGCCGGGGCGCTTGGCTTCCTCGGCAGGTTGGACCGCGCCGGCGACCTCGAGCGCGCGGCCCCAGATGACGCGCTCACCCCAGGGGAAGACGGACACGATCCCTACGCTGCGGGCCCAGGCCATCACCTCGGCGCGGCGCCCTCCGAGGCGGCGCGCGAGCTCGACGGGGGTGAGCACCTCCGCCTCGGACATCGGGCGCAGGTAGGCCAGGGTGCGGCGCTTCACGCGGCGCATGATCACGCCACACCTCGAAACATGTCTCCCTGGCGAGCGCTGGCGACCAGTGGCGCAGCTCGGCACGCGAAGCGCGTAGGGCTTGAGCCGTCCACGGAATGCGCGCCAGCTGCGACGGCGAGGGCCATCCGTCGCTGGGTGTTCACCCGACCGACGTGCATCCAGCACCCCATCTCCTCGGCGAGCTCGCCCCACATCCGCATGCTTGATTCCTTCCAGGCGGTGGATCCGCCAACGAAGATTCCGACGCGCCCGCGAAAGTCGCGCAGGTAGCGCCTCACGTCGACGGGTAGAACGCCGTCTTGCATCGGCAGAAGAGCGCATGGCGTGCCGGTTCGCAGAACGCGGTCCATCCAGTCGAGCGACAAGCGGAGCGACGACCGCCCGCCACAGACGATGTCCGGCAGCACAACGGCGTCGGCGTCGGCGCCCAACAAGCGCAGCGCTGTCGCGAACGCGTTGGGCTGGAACCCGCCCTCACCGAAGGCGCCGTTGTCGAGCATGAAAGCCCAAGGCGGATGAGCATCGCGGTAGCGGCCAAGTTGCTGGGGCGTTGCCAGAAGGCGGATCCCAACTGCGGCCATCGCGGCGAGGTTCCGCTTGGTGCCCGTTCGCGAAGCGTAGACGAGCGGCTTTGCCGAGAGGGACGCATCAACGTGAAGGCCCGCCGAGCAACAGAACCAGTCGTTCCGGAGAGGCGCGCCGCAGCTGCGGCACGCCCTTGGCCCGGGGCTTGGCGAGCGTCGCCAGTGGTGAGCGGCGGTCACGCGGCACGCTCCCACCCGCGCTGCTCACACCACGCCCACGCGATCACGGCGCGCGCAAGCAAAGGCGCCATCAAGAACGCGTCGCCGATGTCTTCGCCGAGCACCATCGTTCCGTCGCTCTGGATGTCCGCGATGCGGTGGGCGAGCACCCGCTGGAGCGCGGCGATCCAGTTCCCGATGGGCTCCACCGGCCGGCGCGCGTCGACGCCGAGCAGGCGCCGCAGGGTGCGCAGCTCGCGCGCCTTGGGGTCCGGCCACAGGATCGCGAGCACCAGCGCATCCCGCTCGGCGCTCGTGATCGGCCGCGGCGCGACCGCCACGATGTGCGCCAGGAGGGACCTGAGCAGAGCGTTGCCCTTCAGGGGGCAGGCCCAGCTACCGGGCCAGTCGCGGTCGACCCTTGCCCAGATCGTGGCGTCGACCACGATCTGCCGGCCCCACGGTGGGAGCGGTCGGCGTCGAAGGGCCTCGAGCTCGTCGACGACGATGCTCATGCTGCACGCTCCCGCCGGCGCCGCATCGGCTCCGCAACACGCACGCGGACGTTCTCGAAGCACCACGCCAGGTCGCACTGGATCTCCAACAGGTCGGAGATGATCTCCCACCGCGCTGCGCCACGGGACCGCGCGAGCACGGTGTGCGTGTCGGTCCCGTGCTCCGTCTCGACCGTGACGATCCACGTCCGCAGTCCGGCGGCCCTGCGGCGGGCGCGCTCGTCGTTTCGCGCCAGTCGGATCCCGAGCACGGTGGCGCGGTAGAGGTGCGAGTCCGCGAACATGGTGGACGTGGAGCAGCGATTCACGAGCCCCGGTTCTACCATCGCTTGGAGGGAGAGGTCGTCGTCGGTCAGCTTGTGCGCTACGAAGTGGTTTCGCCACGGCTCACCTCTCAGGGTGATGTCGCGGTCGATCCCGATCATGTGTCGAAGGATCTCGATCCACCGCGGTTCAGCCGTGCTGATCATGTGTCGAAGGTTCTCGATCCACCGCGGTTCAGCCGTGCTGCTCATGGTCGCCTCCCTGCTGCGGCAGGAGCTCCGCCTCCGCGTCTGCCTTCGCCAAGTCCGCCGTTGCGAACCCGGAGCGGCCGCTCAGGTGGGCCCACGTCCACGACCAGCCCTTGCCGATCTGGCGGACGTGGATGTTCTGGCCGTCGTGCTCGGCGCGGTGGCTGGTCGCGCGCTCGGTCCAGTTCAGGCGGGTGGTCATGGGGCCGCCTCAAGCGCAGCGACGAGGGCTTCGGCTTCGGTAGCGCCGCGGATCGGCCTGACGCTGTTGGAGCGGATCACGACCCAGCCAGACCCGCCGATCTCGCGCCGAGCGAACAGTTCAGGATCTGCCAGCGCCTCCCGCACCAACTCCAGCAACCACCCGCGCGTGGCGGGGTCGGACAGGTCGGGCAGCCACCGCGCCTCCTGGAGCGCGTTACCGGCATCGCAGATCTCAAGGATGCGCAGCGGCGGCGCCCTGTCGAGCACCGCCAGCATCCCCGGCATCCACCGCCACCCTCGACAGGCGACGGCGCGGCGTGCAAGGCTCTTGAGGTTGCGGAAGGCGGGGGTCAGATCTCGGTTCTTCATCATGGGCACATCCACGGAACGGGTCGAAGGTCGCCCGGGTACGAGGTCTTGTTGCAGGGCTCAGCCATCGGACACCTCCGCCACATTCAAGATGTCGCGGCGCAAGTTCAGGGTCCCCGCAGCTGCCTGACGAACTGCGTGGCGACGAGGACACAGCGTGTCGGCTTTCCACGCATGAAACAGGTTGTCTGCAATGTAGAGGTGGAATCCGTCGATTGGAACGCCATTGCTCCATGCGGTGTAGTGGCGCGCACGAAGGCCGAGCAGCACAACTTCACCACCGGAGGCGATAGCGGTCACATCCCCAACCGCAAAGGATGCAGGAAACGACTTGTGGTCACCCATCGGACACCTCTCGCAGTTCGTCCTTGGCACGCTGGATGATCAGCAGTTCGCCGGGGGTGAAGCCGCCCTCATCGCAGTCGTGCGACCGCAGAATGCCGAGCAGGCGCCGCGCAAGCCATTCGACGCGGCTCCGGCTCCGCTTCAGCTCCTCGCACTCCCTTTCCAGGGCGGCGATCCGCTCCGTGGGTGTCGGCGGGTAGACCGGCGCCTTGCCGAGCTCGCGACGCTTCCGTGCCACGGACTCCACTGCACGGATCCCGAGCGCGGCCGCGATCTGCGCGTTGGTCTTCGTCCAGTCGACCGCGTTCCAGTCGTGCTTACCCACCGGACACCTCGCCAGCGCGAGCGGCGCGAGCGGCTTCGTTCCCGCACGCCTTCAACCGCGCCTCCAGCCGCGCCACCGCCGCCCGCATGCCGCCGCGCAGCGAGCCATCAGGGGAGGCGCCACTGTCGAGAAGCCAGTTGTCGGGGGTGTAGATGTCCCAAGCGACATCGATCAGCAACACGCGCCACCCTTCGACGTCGAGTCGCCACATCGGCACGCGGCCAGACCACCCCGTACACCGCCACCCCTCGAGCCCACCGCCCTCCATCCCTCGCCAAGCAAGCGTCTCAGCTCGCGCCTCTTCCGCCTCGCCGCGAGCTGCGGCGAGCTGCTCAACCGTCGGAGCGGTGGCGAGGCTGTATGCCTGGAGCATCTTCGCCCACGCCGCGTCGAACAGCTCGGCGAGCTCCGGCAGGTCGGGACTCCGGGCGGCGAGCCGCTGCCCCTGCTCGCTCACTGGCTCCACGCCGATCCCAAGCCGGCGCATCGTGCAGCCGCCGTTCAGCGCGTGCGTCAGCTTGGGCGCGATCTTGTCGGCGTAGTTGACCAGCCGCGCCTCGATCGTGTCCATCTTCTCGTACGCCTTGATCGTCCGCACGAGCCACGAGTCCGCACCGAACTCCTCGCTGAGTCGGTTCAGCGCGGCGCTCTCGCGCTGGGCCTTCGCGCGCCGCTGCTCGGCGTCAAGGGAGATGGACACCGTGTCGCCGGCGTACGCCTCGACCACATCGTGGACGAGGGCGAACGCGATGAGCTGCCCGACGTCTACGCGGTCGCGGAGCGATGGCAGCTGCGCGAGGTCGGCGACGAGCAGGCAGAGCATCACGGTGTGGTCCGTGTCGGTCTCCGGGCGCTGCCCGTCCTCGTGGTAGGTGGCGCGGTTGACGCGCCCGAGGGCGAGCGCCACGCGCGCGGTCATCAGGGCGCGATCGATCACGGTGCACCTCCATCGGCGGCGGGCTCCGCCGGCACTGCCACCCGGATCCCGCCGGCCTCCACCACGCCCGACAGCGCAGC
>JACCDG011397480.1_pt1 | contig 17070 bp, 13 predicted proteins | sample 7442471 | NCBI WGS metagenome assembly JACCDG01 (sample SAMN15323444, study PRJNA562643) | freshwater metagenome | isolation source: river surface water | place: USA:Blue River Watershed | collected 2017-08-17 | reverse complement strand
TTCACGAGGACTTCCAAAACCCGACGTACTACGACGGGGGCGAGAAGACCTTCAACTACATGCTGCAAGTTGGTTCGTACTCCAACTACCAGCGTGACGCGCTCAACAACCCCGAATCGTACACGACCGGCAACCTGTTGATTCAGGCGTCCGCCTACTGGGCGTACATGAAGGACGGGTGGGCGATCGACGATCGCGAGCCGGGCTTCAAGCGTTCGGCCTCGTCGAGCGAGATCGTGTCCCTATTCGACACCAAGCGCCGCAACCTGTGGAACTCGATCTACAAGAACGAGGAACTCAACAAGTGGACGCTCGCCGCGTACCCGAACGACGGGACGAGCGGGTTCATCCGCTGCAAGGGCATCCCGAACTACTTGGTGAAGGCGTCGAGTTCGACCGTCGCAGCCGTCACGTCCCATCCGTCGGGCTACTCGTCCGTTGACGGCGTGAGCCGTTCGACGTACCCGCAGACCGCGAACTACGGGGCGACCTACACCGACATGATCGACCTCGACACCAAGATGTCGACGGCGTTCTACAAGATGTCGTGGACCCCGCCGATGCAGGTCGGGCAGACCGCCAACGGGACCGGGAACTACGTCATTGAGACGACGTTCGACACGCGCCAGAAGTATCGCCAGATGTTGCGGGCCTCGAACTCGAACATCGGGACCGACTTCGGCAAGTATTACGGCGCCGTCGATGGCATGGGGAACGTCGTCTACATGGGCGTCCCGATGGTCGCGATCTCCGCGCTGAGCGATTCGACGCTCCGCGACGGGACGACGAACGACGCCTACGACTCCACGAACCCCGTCTACATGCGGGACAAGTCGACGTGGCAGTTGATTGCGGCGAAGGGCGACTTCCTCCGCGAAGACCCCCCGCACCGCAAGGACAACCCCAAGCGGGTCGTTTCGTTCGACGTGTTCTCGACGCACTCGCGCGTCTGCGTCGATCCGTCGAAGAACTGCGTCCTGCACGTCGGCTAACCCAGCACTTTCAAACTGAGGATTTAACTCATGGCTACGATTATCAAGGGACAGGTCAACGCGCTGGACGGCGTGACTGGCTCGTCCACCGATGCTGACAACTCCCGCCGTCGGCTGAGCCCGATTTGGCGAGACTTCGATTTTGGGCAAGCGGCGATCGACCCGACTTACGGGTGGTTCGCCATCGATCCATTCCGTGCGCCGCCCAGCAGTTCAACGGCTGCTGTAACGCCCTACGTTGCGACCCGCGCAACGACTGGTAACGTCGCGTTGATCGCAGGCCCCTCTGGCTTTGGTTCGCTATTGGAGGTGGATGCGGAAGGGACAAGCGGCTCGGCTACTTCCGGCCAAGGCTTGCAACTCCAGTGGACCGGCCACGGAGCCTACCTCACGACCGGGCAGACGCTGTACGCGGACATCATGTTCCGCAATCACGACATTGCCACCGGCCCCGAACTGTTTTACGGGTTCGGGACGATCGACACGACGTTCATTGCGTCCGGCGCTCTCAGCGGAACGAACTGGATCGGATTCTCTGTCGTTGACGACGGAACCGGCGTGTCGTTCAGCATGAAAGACGGCACCACGACGGCCACCCATTCGTCCGACGTGGCAACTCTTGTTGACGCCGACGTGACTTCCGACGGCAGCGAGTGGTTGCATCTCGGTTTCCGTTGGCAGTGCAACGTGTCATGCGAGTTTTCGGTGAACGGCGTTGTCACCAAGAGCAGCACCGGAATCACCCACGACCCGACAGGATTCATTGTCCCGACGTTCGTGTATCAGTCGGGCGGGACTACTGACCCGATTGCACGCATCGCCAGCATGCGCTGGGGCGTCAAGTATTAACCACGAGGAATCTATGGCAGAAGAACAGCGCCCCGTCGCAATGGAGCATTACGACCGTGGACGAGCGAGCACGCTCCAGATCGACGTAGCCGAGGCTGCGTTCCTGGACGACTACGCAGACGCCCGCCGTGACTGGCAACACCGATTGGGGCGGCCTGGACCGCTGCCAGACCCGACATGGATGGAACTGGCGGCTCGGCAACGTCGCCGCTTGGCCGTTGCCGAGTCCGCCGGTTCCGCCAAGGAATCCGTGAAAACCGTGAAGGCCGCGAAGTAACCGATGGCAGTCAACTCCCTGGTCCCTGGATTCACCGAACTTCAGCGCATCATCGCGCGGGAGGTCGGGGCTGCGCCGACCAGCGGTAGTTGGACAAGCCTGCAATCGAACGACTTCTCGGACGCCATCGAAAGCGGGCTGCGGCGGTTTTACTACCCGCCCGTCCTGCCCGGCGAAGCGGTTCCCCATGTCTGGAGCTTCCTGCAACCGACTCTCGCGTCGATCGAGATTCACGCCGCCTACGCTACCGGGACGATTTCCGTCACAACCGGGACGGTCACGCTCGCCAGTGGAACGTGGCCGTCCTGGGCGGCGGACGGAGAAATCTACGTCGATGGCGGATGGTACACCGTCGCCTCCCGCACAAACGGGACGACAGTGGTTCTCGACGATTCGTCAGTCACGGGGCTCTCGGGAGAAACCTACACGCTCTTGCATCGAGAATACGACCTCCCCTCCGACTTCGGCGGGATGGTCGAGCCATTCTCGTTGCGGCGCGATCAAACGCAGTGGAGTCAGTACGGCGGCGACAAGCGGCTTGTGCAAGTCGGCGAAGCGATGATTCGGGGGTGCGACGACGCGAACAATGCTTACGGTCCGCCGGAATTGTTTGCGATCGTGAGCGTTGCCCCGACAAGCTCGACCGAATCGCGCAATCGCGTCATCGTCGCCCCGATTCCCGATCAGACGTACAAGCTTTGGTATCGGTACGCGGTCACGCCTCCCACGCTGGACGCCGTGACGAACGTGTACGCCTACGGCTCCGCGCCGTATTCGGAAACGCTGATTCTTAGCTGCGTCGACTCGGTGCTCCAGAAGCTCTACGGGAGCGCTGAGAAGCACCAAGCGTTCATGGAAAGCCTCATTGCCGCGGTGCATCGCGACCGGCTGGTTCAAGGACCAGTGCGGATCGGCAAGGTGCGATCCAGCGACATGAGCGAATACGACCGGCGCGACTTCATTCGCCGGCAAGCGACCTTAGACATCACGGGCTACGGCCTCTAAATACAAGGGTTTTACTATGTCTGATGCACACATGATTCATCGATGCCTCGGCGAAGCGGCCAAGGTTTCGCTGAACATGGTCCCCAAGCCGGCTTCTGACACGATCATCGACTTGCAGGGGAAGTCCTTCGCTTCCGTGCTGGTCGACGCTGGCGGTCAAAGCGGCAACGTCTACAAGCTGCCGGCGGCAAGCTCCGTCGGGGCAGGGGCCGTCGTTATCCTGGTCTGCTACGACAACGTGGGCGGCGGCGACGGCGTGTTGATTAAAGATTCGACCGCAGCTACAACGCACGCCACGCTAGAGCCTGGTGAGGTCGCGATTGCCGTCTCGGTTCGTTCGGCGTCAAGCACCTACGCTTGGACCGCCACCGTCCTCAAGCAGACCGGCGCCACCTAACCGATGCCCCGCACCCGCACGATTCCCCTGCGTTTTCCGCTAGGGGGCGTGGCGCGACGGCATGGGTACGAGTACCAGCCGCAGCACACGACCCCCAATGCGCTGAACGTATGGCCGGCGGAATGGGACAACGGGCGGACGCGGGGCGGGGTGCGGCCGGGGATGGCGACGCTCACTACCGGCAGCGGCGGGGCTTCGTCGAGCGTTGGCGGGGCTCCCTACGGCTGGTGCGAGGCGACGTACTACTCCAGCGGTGCAAAGCGCGGGGTGGCTGTCGTTCACGCTTCCGGCGTCTCCACGAGCCTCGACGGGGCGACATGGACCTCGCGCATCTCCACCGCCCCCGGCACGGACTCTTGTAGCTGCGCTGTTTACAACAGCAAGGTCTACATGGCGAGGGGCGGGGGGACGTGCCTCACAATCGCCCTCACGACTTCCGGGGCCGGTTCGGCAATTTCTGCGACCGGCGACGGGGGAGTTGGAACCGCCCCCACGAACTGCGGCATTGTCGTCGCAGCGATGGACCGGCTCTGGTTGGCGGGGGATACTGCCAATCCGTTCGTACTCTACGCCTCCCGCGTCGGCGATCCTACAGGCTGGGATTACACGCTTCTCGACCAAGGGGCCGCCTTCACGACTTCTGGCGAGAACGGCATCCTAAACGAGCTGATCACCTCGCTCATCCACCACGGCTCAAACTGCCTTATCGTCGGTTGCATCGACTCCATGCACGTCATTGCCGGCAACCCGCGGGCAGGGGGCGTGCGGCGAGTCGTCAATCAGGCCCACGGCCCGCTCTCGCAGACGGCGTGGTGCAAGGACGAGGGGGACAATACTTGGTTCTTCTCTCGTGCCGGGCTCTACAAGATCGGCTCGGGGTGTATCGCCGATGGGACGAACATCGAGTCGATGAGTCGTGAGCGATTGCCGGCCTCGCTGCTTGCCGTCGACCCAGGGGCGGGGGACCGCGTGTGCCTGGGCTACGACATCAAGCACCGCGGAGTCCACATTTACGTCGATCGAGCGTCGGGGACTGATGAGTATTGGTTCTATGACGTGAACGACGGGGGGTTCTGGCCGATGAGCTTCCCCAGCACGATGCACCTGGCCGTGCCGCTCAAGCCCGCGATGACGACGACGAAATCGGCCCTGCTTGCGATTACGTCGGCCGGGAGCGTGAAGCAATTCGATTCCTCGCAGAGCACCGACTATGGGACGGCGATCGACAGTTACCTCGACATTGGACCCATTAAGCTGGGCGACGCCGACAACTCGGGCGTCATGGTGGATTGCTTCGCAACGCTGGCAGAAGATTCCGGCAATGCAGCTTGGACGGTACGCGGCGGCAACAGCGCACAAGAAGCGTATGCTGCGACGCCCTGGTTCACGGGGGGGAACTGGACGATTCAGGGGCTCAACCACCGGCAACATCCTCGCGTTATGGGGCACTCCGCGTTTATCAAAGTGGAGGACGTGACGGGGAGTCGCTGGAGCTTCGAGGAGATCGTATGCAACGTCAGTGACGGCGGAAGGCGGAGGGTGTACTGATGCCTGCTGAACTGGGGGTGACGAAGTTCGGGAATGACTGCGCGTCGCTGGAGGACATGCGACAGCAGCTTGTGATGCTGGACGATGCGCTCGGCAATCCAACCGTCCCAACCGGCCCGGGCGTACCGACTGTCGAAAACGTCTACTACAACAATGATGACGGAACACTTGTTACGCCTGACGGCTCGGTCATCACAGGAACAGGGGCGGTCCTCGCCGAACTTCCGCTCTACATGGACGGAGATACCGTCAAACTCAAGTACGACAATTCGACGATCACGCTTAACGGATCGGATCAGTTGCAGGCGGCGGCAGCGATGACGTATACGTTCCTTGTTCCGCTCGTCGAGAGCGGCGGGGAAGTCGACATCGATTATGGCGACGGAACGTGGAAAGACGGATCGGATCAACTGGCGGTAAGGCTAGCTGACAATTCGGGCCTGGAGTTTGACGGGAATACCCCCGGTCGACTGCGAGACAAGTGGCGATATCACGTCGTCAAGGGCAAGGCGACTGCAAACTATCACCCCGGCACCGGCGACACGATAATCATTGATAATGTCGAAGCGATTAGGGGCGAATCTCCTGTTGCAACCTTGTCGGACACGATCACCTGCAACACCGAGCAAGACATCTGGCTGGATGACAATGAAACCGTATACGCCGTCTACGTCGAGAATCCAGCGGACACGGTGACGACCAACTGGACGGTGGCGACAGGGATGAATCTTGCTGCGCTACTCAAGGGATTTGCAGATTACGATCCCAGCGAAACGCAAGACCTCAAGAACACAAGCGGAACAATTGCATGGGGCCCTGCCGGCACGACCATCTACACCGGCGACCTCAAAGACAACGTACCAGCCGGCGAGTGGGTCGCCGATTGTGTTGATATTCTCGACTTTGTTCCAGGTCCGACTGACAACGATTACACCGTCAACCGGACGATCGGGGCGATGAACCGGACGCGGCAAAACCTCCGGGGGAGCGTGGGCGTTCCGACGCCAGTGTGGGGGAAAATTATCACGGCGATCGCTTACACGGACGAGACGGAAACGACGACCGAGGAAGTCGAGTTGTTAGAGATTATCTGGTGCCCGCTGTACGGCCTGCCGGGCCACGATACGGACGTTGCGCAAGCGCCGTACCATCCCGCGGCCAGCGACAGCTTCACGCTCGATGGCGGGCCGTGCCCGACGGGGGCGTAATGTCAGCAGGCGTGCGACTCGACGAAACGGGCAAGCCGATCTTCAACCAGTTCGGTCTGCCGATCGTTTGCGACACGACCGACACGCCGGGCGGCGACAACTGCTGCGCACCGTGCGAGGCGCTCAATCAATGCCTGCGTCGCGTGCCGCTCAAACTCACGACGCCGGGGCTGCGGGTCCACGATTGGCTAGAGGTGCTTCCAGGCGACGCGACGGCGACGAATCGCACCGGCAACGGAATCACGCTCCAATCTGCCGAGGGTGATACTGATACGCTGTTTGCGGGAACGTGGTTGCTTTATCCCCTCATTGGCTCGGGCTGGCCGGATGAGCCGTGGCCGGGACTGGTTTACAACGGGCTTATCATTAGCGGGCTTGATCTTGACCAGGGGACAGCGTGGCAATCGGCCGCCTATCGCACGCTGCTGCTAGCCGACGGCACGAAGTCGCAGGTCCGCTTATTCGCCTACGCTCAGTGCGTCGATGACGCCGGCACTCCGTCGATTCAGTTCACTGTGTATTTGCGGATCGTCGCCGCCCATGTTTCGTGCCTCACATTAGGCGCTCTTGACGAACATATTCTCTGGCCCGTCTTTCAAAGCGCCCCGATTGCGCTCGACGGATTGGCGTTGTCGGAACTCGTTAACGTCGATTGCCCGACCTACGTCGACCCGACGCCGGCAACGCGACTATTTGAAGACGTGGTGAGCGGATTCGGCGCGGCGGCGACATGCCCCGGTCCCGTCGGCGGCGATTGCGACGGCGTGTGCTGGTGGCTCGACTCAACCGACTACGACGACGCACCGTATCCGATCAGCCTGACCGACGAACTTGGCGGCTCGAACCTGTTGAGTCTGCTGAGCTTTTCATGTGCCCGAACCGACCCAGAAGATGGCGGCGAGCAGTGCGACACGGTTGTGGAGTTGACGACGGGCGCGACCCCCGTGCGAACGACCGAGACGATTGATTTTGAGTATACGCCGAGCGGCTGTTATAAGCGGTTCACGGCGATCTACCCGCCTGCGCTCGATTACTGTTGGAACGGCGAGGAGTACGTCTACCAGCCGCCGGAATTCTATTGGTCCTTTGGGCAAACCGGATCGTCAGTCCTGCACCGCATCGACGGCCCGCCAGATAGCGACATTGGGGCGAGCGAAACCGTCACGATGACGATGTTTGTTTGCGACGCGGTGTGCAGCTACACGGTTATCAAGGAGGTGGATTGCTCGTGCCTTTGCACGGGGACGGGGACGCCGCCGAGCATGAGTCTGGCTTACGTCCTACACGAAGTGACGCCCCCTGAGTTTGGCGTGCCTTGTACCGATTACCCTGACGCACAATTCACCTACCGACTGACCGTTACCGGCGCCGCCGATCCTGATTGCGACTCCGAGTTTATGGAGGTGCAGATCAGCAGCGAGGGGCCGTGGTCCGTGCTTAGCTGCTGCCCCTGCCCAGTTGGGCGCGACGACCCTGACGGCACGGCATGCACCGAGGAAGAACTAGAAGCCGTCGCCGCATTTGCGTACACGAACGGACAAACAATCGACTTTTCTATCGGACTCGACGAGCCAGCTTGCGTCCGCTATCGAACGTGGGATTCCTGCTGCGGCTGTCCCGGTCCGTGGTCTTACGCTCTATTTTACGTCGAGTGCGAAGTATCCGCCCCCGCCCCTGACGAGTGGTGCCCGTGGTTGTAAGAGCCGACGAAATTAAGATTGGCATGGGTGGTGTGCTGCAAAGCAACCCGTCGGCGGTCGCGGTCCGCGAAGTCCGCAACGGCGAGACGCTGCCAATTACAATCGCTCGCCTCACCGACACCCTCTACCTCCACACCTGCCCCCGCTGCAACTGGCAACTAGAGGCGGAAACGAACGAACCCGTTGAACACACATGCGGCTCGAAGAAGATTACACGCTTAGGCGATCGCATTGAACACGCCCTCGAATCCGTGGGCATTACCAAGGAGAAGTACGTTGGCTGGAAAGAAATGCTCGGGCTCCCACCGACCTGCGGGTGCGCGTCCCGTCAAAACTGGATCAACGAAGCAGACGAAAAGCTCGGGCTCGGCGAAAAAGTAACCGCATTCAAATCCCTCATGGGGTGGTGACATGGAACGCTATCAGAACGGCCGCGACATGGCGAGCCAATACGTCAACGACGTATGGGAGGAGTGGAAGATGCGTAACGGCGTCTCTCCGAACTCCCCTTATCGCCCCAACGTCCTCGACCCGCAGGGGACCAACACCTACAAGCAGCCGGGGGCGATGAACGTCCCATACGGCACTACGCCGTCGCTGACAGATGTGCTGGCGTTGATCGAGAAACAAGGCGGGAATCCCTACATCCAGTCGCCCGAGAGCCAGCGGCAATCGCAGTCGCCAGGCAGGAGCGTCCCTCGCGCCGCGCGCCAACAGCCGACGGGCCCCGCCGAGCCGTCGATGCTGGAGAAACTCGCCGCCGAGTTTGGGAGCAAGATCAACGAAGCGAACGCCGCGAACATCGCTCGCTACGACGAAGGCAAAGGGGAGCTTTCCACGCTTCGCGACCGCAACCAGTCCCGCGTGCAGAACTGGGGGACGGCGGCGGCGGCGGACGTGCAAGAGCAGATGAAGGAGGCGTTGGGCAACCTCAGCGCTTCGCTCGCCTCCCGCGGCCTTGCCAATAGCAACATCCTCCCCGCATTCCAGGAGCGTAACGCACGGGACACCGCCCGCGAACTCCAGCGGATCAGCGAGATGCGTGACACGCGGGCATCGCAGTACGACACCCAGGACACGAACAACCTCGTTGGATTCGTCGAGCGGCGCAACGACATCGCCCCCGACTACGGGCAGCTTATCGGGATCGCGGACAAGATCGGGCAGGCGAACGCACTCAAGGCGTTCCAAGAGCAGATGGCCCAGCAGCAGGCCCAGCAATCGGCCATGCAACAGAACGGTAGCCAAGGCTACAATTACGGCGGTTACTCGCTCCCGACCTACAACGCTGGGTTTGCCGGGCTCAGCACGCCGATGACGTACAACCTGTTTTCGGCGACGCCGCCCAACATGATGCCGCAGCAATACTACTCCACGCCCCGCACATCGCGCCCTAGCTACGGCGATGGCCAAAGGGCTGATGGGCTCGCAAGATTACAGGATCGAAAGGCTCTGGAAAAACAGCAAGCTGCCGACCGTCAAGCTGAGCGTTCCTGGAGTTACGAGCCGCCTAAGTATGGCGGAATGTCTCCGCTTACTGCTTACGAGACAGCACGAAAACAGTGGCTTGCGGGCGGCCCCAATGCGGACAGATACAGCCAGATCATGGATGAAACATTTGCGCGAGCGCAGAGCCAGCGCTCATATCAATAGGAACCACTCATGTACGACTACGCATCCTACGCGAATCCATTTGGATCGCAGTTTACGCAAAAGACGGCCTCTCAGCCCAATCAACAACGCCCCACGCAAACGGCCGCAAGCAGCTACGCCAGCTATTATCAAGGCTTGTCCGCTCCGCAGCGACCGCACGCGACTTCACCGATGCCTGGATATGCCATGCCCAGCATGGCCGGCGCTCCGCAATCGCAGCCGTTCTTCACCGGCGTCAACCCAGCCTACACCGAATACATCAAGCAGTTCAGCCCCGAGGAGCAGCGGAAGCGGAAGATCAAGGAACTGATGGACGCCCAGGCGATGTTCCAGAGCCAAGCCCCCGCTTCCCCCTACGGCATGACCAGCACCTACAATCCCCCTCAATACTTGCGAATGGGGTAGCAGATGGCAATTAACGTCGTCTACGCCCCCGATCCTTCGCTAGTGGCGCAAGGCGTCGCTGAGGCGTCAGGGGGTATTGCCGCTGCCGAGCAGCAGCGGTTCTACGATCAGTTTCACGAGCAGCAACGGCAGTTCGACCAGCGCCAGCAACTCCAGATGGAGATGGCGGCCCTGGAAAACTCGCTCTCCAATCGCCGACTGAATCAGGATGCGTTTCAGTTCGGGGTGAGCGCCCAACAGAACGCCGTCGCGCGTCAAGCCGACAACCAACTCCAATGGCAACAACTCGCCAATAACTACGACCTCCAGCAACAGCAGCTTGAGGCCCAGCAAGAGGCGAGTCGCCAATCAACCCAGCGGGCGATGGCCGGCGAGTTTGGGGCGATGGCGCGGCTCAAGGAGCAGAACAAATTCAAAGTCGGCCAGTCGCAAATGGAGGCGATTGACGATGCTTTCCAGCGGCGTGAGATTACGCCCGCCCAGCGAGATCAGGCGTACAAGGGCCTAAGCGACTTTTTTGGATTCGACGTACAGACGCTCCCCGAGGTGGCGGCCGAGCAGCAGGCGAAGGCCGAGCAAGAGCAATCGAAGCAGATGCAGGCGAACGTCGATGCACTGATGCAAGGGGCGGGCGTGCCTCCCGGCATCCCCTACACCGCATTCATGGCCCCCGACCGCAACGGGCAGATGCAGTACGACCCGCAAGCCGCGATCAGCTACGCAACGAAGATGGCTTCGGAGAGGCGGCAGACTGAGAACAACAGCGTCAGTGCGGCGATCGACCAGCAGAAGATGCAGGCGGATGCGGCGGCAAAAGAAATCCAAGCCAAGGCGAAGGCGCAAGAGGACCAAGCGAAGTATGCGGCGGCAATGAACAAATACGACGCCGACGTGACGAGCAAGTTCCACGAGCTTGTGTCGCAGGAAATGAAGCGACGCGAGATGGCCGCCAAGGCGTCGGAGTCCTCCGCAACGCCCCTTACGCCTGATGAAAAGCGGCAACTCGTTTTGCAGGCGTCGCAGATGGTTCCCAAGCCAGTTGCGTCGCCAGGGGTGCGAGAATTCGGATTCAGCAACGGCCAGGAATTCTAAATGGAAGTCGACATCAGCCGATTCTCCCACTTGTGGGGCGAAGATACTGTCGAAACACCGCCCCCGGAGCTTGACCCGATTGGCGAGCCTGCGGATAGGTTTCGCCATCTGTGGGATGACTCGCCCAAGCCGAAGAAGAAGAAAAAGCCGCCCGAGACTCTGCGCACACCCGATCCAGTCGCCCCGCTCCAGACGCACACGCCACTGGAGAACATGAACTACCTTCGCGAGAAGGAACTTGCGACTGGCATCCCTCGCGACTTTCAGGACATCAACGCACTTCGCGAGCGATACAAGTCGTCGCTGGGGACGCCCGAGGAAGATTCGGCCCTTATCGACCTACAGATTGCCGAACGGCACAACGCCGTAGGATCGGAGCGCATCGCCTCCGAGCGCGCCAAGATGCAGGCGGCCGGGATGACTCCCGAGCAGTATCGCATCGCTGAGACGTACAAGTATGAGCAAGAGAAGCTCGGGCCCGATGCGAGGCTCGCCAATCTGCCGTTCATGCGTGGCATTGTGTCGGGCGCTGAATCAGCTGCCAGCGTCCCTGCCGAGCTTGCGCTGCGTGCCACAGGAAACAGCGATAAGGCAAACCAACTCGCACGCTCTCGGCAAGAGACTGCCAAGTTCAACTCCTATGCGGACCAGCAACAGGGGCGTGCGCTCGGCTACGTCCGTCAGCTATCGGAGATGACTGCGAAGTATTTGCCGGCTGGTGCGTTGAAGATGGTGCTGCCGACGATCGGAGCCGAGACGCTGGCGACGAAGCAGCACGAGGGCTTGAAGTCGGGGATGAGCGAAGTAGAGGCCCTGGGCTATGGGTCGCTGCACGCCACCAAGGATGTGCTTTTGACGCTGGCCGGCGGAAAGGTTGCCGGGAAGCTGGGTGGCCGCACCTTCGAGCAAGCGGTGGGGATGGGGGGAGGTGCTGCGCTCAACATTGGCGAGAATGTCACACTTGGCAAAGCCGCCCCCAAGGCATTTGCCGACCTCGCAAAGCACCTCACGAAAACACTGGGCCTATCGGCATCCGTCGAGCTTGGCGTTGAAGAGTTACCTCAGTACGCCGCCGAGCTTCTCATCGACAAGTACACTCGCAGCGACTACAAGCCGAAGTCGTGGCGCGAGATTGGCAATGACGTAGCAGATATTGTGGCCGTGACTGCGCTCGGGCAAACAGCAACCGCCCACATGGAAACGGCAAGCCCCGCAGATAAAAAGAAGATCAAGGCGGCCAAAGAGTTCATCGACAACCCTAGTCGTCGCACCGCAGTTGAGGCGGGGGTGGATGGGGTTGCCGACACCAAGGCCGCCCGCGACGAGCTTGCTGGCAAGGCGAAGAAGGTAGTGGCCGACGCCCTCACCGCCAAATCCTTCAAGTCCCAACTCGATGAAGTCGCCGCATCCGGTGCTATCACGACCGAGCAATCCCAGTACCTCTACGACCTCACCGAAGCCCGTGCCAAGGCGGCCGGCGAGGGGATGGATGAGTACGTTGGTAAGCGGATCAAGGGGGTGGAGACGGCGAAGTGGGGCGACTTCAAAGAATCCCGCAAAAACGTCATGGCTGACGGCGCTATTCGCCGTGCCGAAATTGAGTTTGTGAAGGACGATGGCCGAGCAGTCATTCGCGCTTTTGAAACAGCAAACTTCGTGAGCGTTGTCCACGAACTCGGGCATCTATTCCGCCGCGACCTTGCCGGCCCCGACATGGACATCGCCGCCACTTGGGCGGGCGCGAAGAACGGGAAGTGGAATCGCAACGCCGAGGAGAAGTTCGCCCGCGGATTCGAGCAGTACATGCTCACCGGCAAGGCCCCCACGAAGCAACTTGCGAAGGCGTTTGGCAAGATTTCCGACTGGATGAAGGGCGTTTATCAGACGATTCGCAACAATCCGAACGTCAACATTTCGCCTGAGATGCGGGGGGTGTACGATCGGCTGTTTACAGAGCAGGAGCAAGATGTAGCCACGGCTACAAATACAACAACAGCCCCGCTGGAGCCGCAAGCCCCAGAGCCCGCTCCAGAGCCGGCTGACGCATTCGCCTCCGAACGTGCCTACGGACCGACCGGAATCAAGAACGAGTCTGTCGATGAGCAGCGCGCCCAGCGCGGCTTGCCTCCGCTCATGGCTCCCATGCGTGTCTCTAATCAGACAAGCTGGGATGCGGCGATGGCGAAGATCGACGAGAATCCGTTGTGGCAAGACAGCCTCATCAATGAATTGGAGCAGAACCCACGGCCCGTCGATACCATCGAGTCGATGGGTTTGTCGCATCGCTACGCCGTGCTGAGCGACCAACTGCACACGGCAGCCGAAAAGCTCCTCAACGCCCAGAACCGCGGTGCTGCGGACGAGGTGGCGTCGCTGCAAGCCGAAGCTGACCTATTGACCACAAAGCTCGCCGACCTGGAGGCTGTCACGCAGGCGGTGGGGACTGAGCAGGGACGTGCATTCCAGGCCCGCAAGGTGATGGTCAACGAGGACTACTCACTTGCCCAGATGCTCACCAAGGCCCGCGTCGCCAAGGGCTCCGAGTTGAGCGTGGAGGAGTCGGCTAAGGTCCAAGAACTCCAGGCCAAGATCGACGAATTGCAGAAGAAGTTCGACGCCAAGGTGAGCACGAAGTCCAATAAGAAGCTCACGGATGCCGTCGGCGAGTCGATGAAGAAGGCCGAGAAGGACGCCAAGAGTCGCAGCAAAAAGAAAACGGGCGATCCGCTCCAGGACGGCATGGCCGGTTTGCAGAAGAACAAAGAGAAGGGGCAGCCGCCGGCAAAGAACTATCTCGACTTACTCGCCCGCCACTTTTGGCAGCAAGGCGTCCGCGGCCAGGAGGCGATGCTGGACTCGCTGCACGGAGTTACGCAAGAGATGTTCGGCATGTCACGCGACGATACGGCGCGTGCATGGTCAGGCTACGGCGACTTCACGCCGATCAGTAAGGCGGAAATCGACGCCGGCTTGCGCGACCTCAAGGGGCAGACTCAGCAATTGCTCAAGATCGAGGCCCTGGAGAACCAGAAGCCCCTTGAGAAAACCGGCGTTGAGCGTCGCGTGCCGAGCGATGAGGAACGACGGCTTATCAAAGTCGTCAACGAACTCAAGAAGAAGTTCGGCGTTGTCGTCACCGACCCTGCGACTCAACTCAAGTCGGCGCTAGAGGGGCGTCGCACCTACTACAAGAACCGTCTCGCCGACCTCAAGCACGAGATTGAAACTCGCCAGCGAATCGTCAAGAGTACGACTCCATCGCCGACAGACCCCGAACTCGACAAGCTAATTGCCGAGTACCACGAGGCCCAGGCTCAGCACGCCGAGATTTTCCAGAAGCCCGATCTCACAGACGAGCAGCGACTTGAACTCGCGATCAAGGCGGCCGAGCGTACCGAGAAGGCATGGCAAGAAAAGCTCGCCCAAGCGAAGGACGGAAAGTACGACTGGAACGCCAAGAAAAAGCGGGCGCTCACAAGCCCCGAACTCGAAGCCATCAAGGCCCGCATTGCCGAGCACAAAGCAGCGGCGGAAGAACTGCGCACACTGCAAGACCCGCTTTGGAAAGACGGGAAAGCTGTCGAGGCACGCAAGAAGTATTACGCCAAGCGGATGGAGCAACTGAGGCAAGAGATTGCCACCAAGCAGAAGGCTCCCAAGAAGCCAGGCAATCAGCCAGTCGACGCCGAACTCGACCTGATGCTGACCGTCTACAACTCCCTCAAGGAAGAACATGACGCCATCTTCGGGCGACCGGAACTCACTGACGCCCAGCGGCTAGAGATCGCCACTAAAGCCGCGGAAGCCAACGCCGCCAAGTGGAAGGAACGGCTTGAACTCGCCAAGGAAGGCAAGCTCGATTGGAATACGCCGGACCGCAGGACGTACACAAGCGACGAGATCGAGGCGTTTCGCAAGCAGTCTGAGGAAAGCAAGGCGGCTGTCGAGGAACTTCGCAACGCCCAAGACCCCGGATGGAAGCAGCGTGCGGCGCTCAAGGCTCTCAAGGCCCGCATGGCGGCACAAGAGGCCGGGCTACGCGAGCGTATTGCCAACGGCGACTACGAATCGAAGCCGCGCACCAAGACTGAGCTAGACGACGAGGGGGCTAAGATGAAAGCCCAACTCGACCTCGCTCGCAAGGAGTTCAAAGAGGGGCTTGAGAAGTGGAAGTGGGATCGCATGACCCCGTTCCAGAAGTTCAAGCGACGGGCCGCTGACGCCTACGACTTTGCGCGAATCGCAATGACGACCGGCGAAGCGTCGTTCGTTCTGCGGCAGGCGAAGCACGCGATGGCCGCCCACCCTGTTCGGACGGTCAAGACGCTCGCCGACGCCTGGAGATCGTTCAAGAGCGAGGAGAACGCTCTGGCGGCCGACGCCAAGCTCCAAAGCCATCCAGAGTTCAACAACGCCGTGCAGGCCAAAGTCCACTTCTCGTTTGAGGATACTGCCCTCAGCAAGAAGGAGGAGTTCGCCCAGGCGCGCCTCATCGGCAAGATCGCTAAAGCCCCTGTGCTTCGGCAGGGATCGCAGGCCGTCGCGGCATTCGGGCGAGCGGGCCGCACGTTTATGAACAAGGTGCGGTTCGACTCCTACCTTGCTATGCGGAAGTCGCTGGCAGCGGACGGGATCGGCACGCCAGAACAGCAGAAGGCCATAGCCAAGTTCGTCAACGAAGCGACGGGGCGTGGATCGCTAGGTGGGTTCGAGAAGTCAGCGGTGGAAGTCAACCGCATCTTCTTTTCGGCCCGGTTTATGACCAGCCGATTCCAGTATCTGCTGGGCCATTCGATGTGGGCTGGTGACAAAGCGACCCGCAAGGCGATTGCCGGCGAGTACGCACGAGCGGCAGTCGGCCTAAGCATGTACTACACGATGCTCTCGTGGTGGATGGACGATGAGGACGAGAAGGTTGAAATCTCGACCGACCCGACATCCAGCGACTTCCTCAAGATCAAAGTCGGCAATACTCGCATCGACCCGTTCGCCGGGATTCAGCAAGTGGTCGTTCTGGGATCGCGGCTCGCCCTTGGTCGATACACGGACCAAAAAGGAAAAGAGGTGGCAATCCGTGGTCCCAAGGCCAGGAAGCGTGCCACCTATGTCATCGCCGATTTCTTATCTGGCAAGCTGCATCCCACCCCTGGGCGACTGCTTACGCTGCTGAACGGCACGAACGTCGATGGATCGCCAGTGACAATCGGCGGTGCGCTGCAAGAGACGCTAACGCCGATCACATACGCCGATATCTATGACGCCTTCAAGTCGCACGACCTAGACGAAGCGGCAACGATTTCGCTCTTGGCGTTCTTCGGTGAGGGCGTGCAGACCTACGGCAAGCGGCCTACCGCCAAGGGTTCCCAGTCCGATACGACTGCCACCGCAGATCGTTGAGCGAGCTGGAAATCTCACTCTGATAGTAGCGGTCGAGGATGCGCGGGCGCTCGTAGGCGGGAGCGTAGCGGCTGTAGCCGCCGTAGCCGCCACCGTACCCGCCGTAGCCCCCATACGCCGGTGCGTAGGTCGGGATGTAGACCGGCTGGTAGACCGGATACCGCACCATCCCCCGCTCCAGCATGCTCTGGGCGTGGACGGTGGAGGCACACAGTAGGGCGGCGGCGAGGATGATGGGGCGCATGGTGGGCTCCGGGGGAAGGGTGGTGGCAAACCGCCCGCATCCTACGCCTACTGCCCAGCGAAAGGCAAGCAGATTTGTCACAATTCCGGCGGCCCCTCACAATCCGCACCCAGCCCGGCGTCATAATGCCGGCGGAATATCTCCTGCCCGGCGTGCCCCAGATGCTTCGCCCCCTTGCCGGGCGATTCTAATTCGACGTAGCTCCCCGAGGCCCGTCGCAACCAGCGGAACGTCCCGCGGTTCACGCCTGAGGCCGCCACGAGCCGGCGGAACTGGTAGGTGAAGGCGTTGCGGTGGCATCCC
>JACCDG010828249.1_pt1 | contig 17072 bp, 12 predicted proteins | sample 7442471 | NCBI WGS metagenome assembly JACCDG01 (sample SAMN15323444, study PRJNA562643) | freshwater metagenome | isolation source: river surface water | place: USA:Blue River Watershed | collected 2017-08-17 | reverse complement strand
GTTGGATCGAGATGGCTTCCAAGCGTAACGCGATGACCAGTATTCCGGGCGGCAAGGTGACCTCCTGATCTCGCTGATCTGACCAATCAAAAAAAGGCCTCCAATCGGAGGCCTTTTGACTGATCAGATCAGCAAGATCAGGAAGTCACTTTGCTGACCGGAATGCTGGTCATCGCGTTACGCTTGGAAGCCATTTCAATCCAACGACGAACACGCTCTGCATCCGCTTGACGCGAGTACTTGCCTGCAGAGTCAAGGAACACCAAAATGAACTTGCGACCGGCCATGCGAGCTTGCATGACCAGGCAACGGCCCGCTTCTACGATGTAACCGGTCTTTTGCAGGCCGATATCCCAGGAAGGGCTGCGCACCAAGCTGTTGGTGTTGTGGAACTGGATCTGGCGAGCACCCACACGGGCGGTGTATTCGTGGGATGTGGACAGTTCGCGAATCAAAGGCTGCTGATAGGCGGCCTTGACCAAAACAGCCAAGTCTTTCGCGCTGGACTGATTGCGGCTGTTCAAGCCGGTAGGGTCGACATAGCGAGTGTCCGTCATGCCCAAGACTCGCGCCTTGTTATTCATGGCCGCCACAAATGCGTACATGCCGCCAGGGTAAGTCCGGCCCAGCGCATGCGCTGCACGGTTTTCAGACGACATCAAAGCCAGATGTAGCAACTCACCACGGGTCAGGGTTGAGCCAACCATCAAACGAGAGCTGCTGTTTTTCTCGGTATCGACATCCTCAGCCGTGATGGCAACCATGTCATCCATGGACAAGCGGCTTTCCACGATCACAGCCGCCGTCATCAGCTTGGTCAAAGAAGCAATGGGCAATACCGCTTCGGAGTTTTTGGCAAAGATCACCTCGTTGGTGTCCTGATCCATCACCAAAGCCGCGCTGGACTTGAGGTCCAGCGGGTCATTCGTGCGGTGCAAGCCATACAGTTGACCGTAAGACGCGCCAGAAGCACCAGATGCCGCAGCCATGTGGCTGGAAGGCGCCGTTGCAACCTTACCTGCCAGCAACGCAGGCGCATTCACCTCAACAGGCGTCAGATCACGGACTTTGACCGCAGCAACCGGCACGGCACGCACCACGCGAGACTGACTGGCCACCCGACGCGGGGTAACCGCACGAGAAGCCACTTTGCGAGACGCCACCGCCGATTTGACGCGAGCCTTGGCGCTAACCTTGGCTTTGACCTTCGACTTGGCTGCAGCCTTCACAGGGGCTTTGGCTTTGGCCTTGGCCTTCACCACCGTCTTGGCCGAAGCCTTGGTACGCGAAGCGGCCTCAGCAACAGGTGCAGACACCGTCAGGCCGACAGCCATCACCGAAGCCAGAACAACTGCCAACCAGCTTTTTTTCAACTTCATGTGTGTCACAAATACAGCCCTTTCCTTGCCTAGCAAGTGTAACAAAATATCGCAGTAGATCAAGGACTTACGCGTATTTTGTAAAGTAGGCTCGCCAATTTCTTCGACATTTCAGGGTCAACCCTGAGCCGCCACCTTCTCTGACTTGCTGTGAAGTTTGTTCAAAGCAGACAGATAAGCTTTCGCGGACGCAACAACGATGTCTGGATCAGCTCCAACCCCGTTAACCACGCGCCCACCGTGTTGCAGACGCACAGTCACCTCTCCTTGTGATTCTGTGCTTCCGGAGGTGATCGCATTGACCGAGTAGAGGACGATTTCTGCGCCACTTTTCACGACAGCTTCAATTGCCTTGAGGCTGGCGTCCACAGGGCCATTGCCATCGCTGGACGATTTGTGCTCTTGATCGCCGGCCGAGAAAACGATGTTCGCCTGAGGGCGCTCACCGGTTTCAGACTTTTGGGACAGCGCAATGAAGCGATAGTGCTCTTGCTCGCTGGCTGCACCTTCGGTGTTGACCAAGGCAATGATGTCTTCGTCAAAAATCTCGCTCTTGCGGTCAGCCAGCTCTTTGAACTTGGCAAACGCCTGGTTGACTTCGGTTTCCGAGTCCAGGTCAATGCCCAACTCTTGCAAGCGCTGTTTGAACGCATTGCGGCCAGACAACTTGCCCAAAACGATCTTGTTGGCAGCCCAACCCACGTCTTCGGCGCGCATGATTTCGTAGGTGTCGCGGGCCTTGAGCACGCCATCCTGGTGGATGCCAGAGGCGTGCGCAAACGCATTGGCGCCAACCACAGCCTTGTTGGGCTGAACCACAAAACCGGTGGTTTGAGACACCAGACGAGACGCCGGCATGATTTGCTGGGTGTCAATGCCGACATCCAGGCCAAAGTAGTCACGACGGGTTTTGACCGCCATCACGACTTCTTCCAGGGCGCAGTTACCTGCACGTTCGCCCAAACCGTTGATGGTGCATTCGACCTGACGAGCGCCGCCAATCTTGACGCCGGCCAGGGAGTTGGCTACCGCCATGCCCAAGTCGTTGTGGCAGTGCACAGACCAGATGGCCTTGTCGGCGTTAGACACTTTCTCGCGCAGCGACTTGATGAAGTTGCCGTACAAGTCAGGGATGGCGTAGCCAACGGTGTCGGGGATGTTGATGGTCGTGGCGCCTTCGGCAATCACAGCCTCGCAGACGCGAGCGAGAAAGTCCAGGTCGGAGCGGTAACCGTCTTCGGCCGAAAACTCGACATCGCTGGTCAGGTTGCGTGCGAAGCGCACCGATTGGCGGGCTTGCTCCAGCACCTGCTCGGGCGACATGCGGAGTTTTTTCTCCATGTGCAAAGCACTGGTCGCGATGAAGGTGTGGATACGCCAGGAGTTGGCACCCTTGAGGGCTTCAGCCGCACGGCTGATGTCGCGGTCGTTGGCGCGAGCCAATGAGCACACGGTGGAATCTTTGATGACGTCGGCGATGGACTTGATGGCCTCGAAGTCGCCATTGGAAGACGCTGCGAAACCGGCCTCGATCACGTCGACCTTCAGACGCTCAAGCTGGCGTGCGATGCGCAGTTTTTCTTCACGCGTCATGGATGCGCCGGGGGACTGTTCGCCGTCGCGCAAGGTGGTGTCGAAAATAATCAGCTTGTCGGTCATGATGGTCTTCCTGAAAAACAAAACGGCCCGCGGGCTATGGTGCTAGCGGGCCGTGATGCGGTACTTCAAAGTACAGACGTTTGCGATCAGCGCGCCCTGGGCACTCCTGGGAGTAGTAGGGGAAATAGGCTGAATGTCGTCATGGGGAAAATATAACACGCTGCTTGGCGCTCAAAACCAGCATTAACACTGGAAAAAGCTATCAGCGATGTAGGCCGGCTTCATCGGGCTCGTCTGTGGAGGTGGAAATCACGCTCACAGGTTTGCCCTTCAGACGCTTCCAGACGTACACGCCGTAACCTGACACGCCGTAAAACACAAAAATGCCAAACAACACGATGGGCGGGTGAATGGTGATCACCGCGATACCCAAAGCAATGCAGACAACGGCAATGAACGGCACGGTTTTGCGGAAGTTCACGTCCTTGAAGCTGTAAAACGGGATGTTGGTGACCATGGTCAAGCCGGCATACAAGGTAAAGCCAAAGGCCATCCAAACCATCCAGGGCAAGGTTTTGGCGGTTTCACCCATGTCAGTCACGACCCAGATCAAGCCCATGACCAAGGCTGCAGCTGCGGGGCTGGGCAAACCTTGGAAGAAGCGTTTGTCTACCACCGCGATATTGGTGTTGAAGCGAGCCAGGCGCAAAGCGGCACCCGAGCAGTAAACAAAAGCAGCAATCCAGCCCGCTTTGCCCATGCCTTTGAGGGCCCATTCGTAAACGATCAGGGCGGGCGCAGCACCGAAAGACACCATGTCTGACAGGCTGTCCATCTGCTCGCCAAACGCGCTTTGGGTGTTGGTCATGCGGGCCACACGGCCGTCCAGGCTATCGAGCACCATGGCGCAGAACACGCCAATGGCGGCTTGTTCAAACTGGCCGTTCATGGCCATCACGATGGCATAGAACCCACCGAACAAGGCGGCCAAGGTGAACAAGTTAGGCAGGATGTAGATGCCTTTGCGACGTGGACGCGGGGCATCGTCTTGGTCATCCAAGGATGGATCGACGACCTTGGGATCGCCTGCTTGAGGAGAATTCATAGCACTCATGGTTTGGGCAAAGTGGCCAAAATCGACGTGGTCGCATGGACCTTGTCGCCAGGGGCCACGTTCACAACAGCGTCAGTGGGCAGGTATACATCAATGCGAGAACCGAAACGGATGAATCCGAATCGCTGCCCACGCATCAAGGTGTCACCCGGTTTGACATAACAAAGGATACGACGCGCGACCCACCCTGCCACTTGCGCCAGGGTCACGATGTGCCCGTGCGAGTCAATGACCAGGGCATTGCGCTCGTTATGCGCTGAGGCGGCATCCAGATCGACATTGACCAGACGGCCAGGGAAGTAATGAACGTTGCGGATGACGCCATCCACCGACGAGCGGTTGGAGTGGGCGTTGAACCAGCTCATGAAGACGCTGATCCGCAAGGCATCACGATTGGCATAGGGGTCACGGGCGCGCTCGATTGTCACAACTCTGCCATCGGCGGGCGACAAAATGGCGCCAGGCGCAACGGGCACGGTGCGTGGCGGGTCACGAAACAGCAGGAACACCCAGCCAACGGTCAAGCAGCACAGCGTCGTCAGCAAAACGGAATCTGTGAAGTAAGCGGAGGCGATGGTGGCCGCCATGGCCAAACCCAGATAGGGCCAGCCTTCACGCGCGGCGATAGAGGATGGGACGTTCATCGTGCGGCGGAGGATACCTCATGCGCAGGCTCATGCCGGACGACACGCTGCGGAAATGGAATTTCGACGTTCAAACGGTTCAAAGTAGCCAAAATAGCCAGATTGACATCTGAACGCACTGGCATCTGACCGTTTTCAGGATCCAAAATCCAGAAGGTCGCGGTCAGCTCCAGTCCATCAGCGGCAAAAGCGGTCAGGTGCACGGCGGGAGTCGGTTCACTCAAAATACGCGGGACGGCTTGGATGGCGCTTTGCAGCGCAGGTCGAATTTGATCCAGATCGCTGCCATAGGCCACCTGCACCACAGTGGTCAGCATCAATTTGCTATCAGCCAGCGATGCGTTTTCAACGCGCTGCGTGATCAAAAGTTCATTGGGAACAATGGCTTCTCGCCCTCCTGCAGAACGCAAAACGGTATAGCGCGTGTTGATGTCGGTGATGCGTCCTTCAAAGTTATCGACTTTGACCAGGTCGCCAATGCGCAAGCTGCGCTCGGCCAGGATCACGAAACCGCTGACGTAATTGGCTGCCAGCTTTTGCAGGCCAAAACCGACGCCCACGCCCACGGCGCCCCCCAGAACCGACAAGGCGGTCAAATCGATGCCAGCCATCGACAAGGCCACGACCAGACCAATGGTGAGCATCAAGGCCCGCAAGGCATTGGCCGCAATCTTGCGAAGTGACAGGTTGTCGGCAGAGCCTTTGAGCAGACGCGACTCAATGGCCGATGACAGGGACAGGGTCAGGATCAAGACCAGGACGGCGCTGAGCGAGCCCTCAATCAGATTGCGGACCGAAACGCGCGAGGCCCCGAGTTTGAAGGTGATGCTGTCCAGTTCATCGAGCAACAAGGGCAAAGCCCCCGTGATCCACAGCACGGTGCCCAGCCAGGCCATCCAGGAGACGGTGCGCTCGACCACCTTCACCGCTTGGGATGCCGGAAACGCGGCCTTCAACACCTTGACCGTCAAACGGATGATGGCCAGGGAGAGCAGAACCGGTATGGCTACGCGGAACACGGCCATCGGCACTTCATTGATCAACAGGCGCCGTAACCCCAGCGATAGCAGCAAGGCCAATATGGGAAACAAGACACCATCAATGAGATGGTCACCAAACCAGACCGACCCAGGGGTGGATTGTTTGCCCCGCCACACACGCACCACCAGCCAAGCCAAACCCAGACAGGCCGCTAACAGGCCGGCCTCGATCAAGGCGGACCGGTCATGCAAGTGGGCCCATAAATTGGCCAGTTCGTCAGCCGTCAAAGGCTGTGTCGCGTGAACAGTAGATGAACTCATGAATCAGGGGCAGATGGGGTCGGCATCAGCCCTCAATCAAGGTCCGCACGTGAGCTGCCACGCTGCGGGCCAAGGAACTGAGGTTGTAGCCGCCTTCCAGGCAGGAAACGATGCGGCCTTTGGCGTGCCGCTTGGCGATATCCATCAATTTTGCCGTGATCCAGGCGTAATCGGCTTCAACCAGCCCTAATCCCCCCAAATCATCTTCGCGGTGGGCGTCAAAACCCGCCGAGATGAAGATCATTTCTGGCTGGAAGTGTTCCAGACGGTGCCACCAGTAGGCATCCATCACATCCCGAACGGCCTGACTGCCGCTACGGGCGGGCACGGGCACGTTAACCATATTGGCCGCCGTGCAGTCTGCCCCGCTATAAGGATAGAAAGGGTGCTGGAAAAAGCTGAGCATCAACACCCGGTCATCACCGGCAAAGATATCCTCGGTGCCGTTGCCATGGTGCACGTCAAAATCGATGATGGCAACGCGGTTCAGCCCTCGAACGTCCAGGGCATGTCGCGCAGCGACACCCACGTTGTTGAAGAAGCAAAAACCCATGGTGTGGTTACGAGGCGCGTGATGCCCAGGTGGTCGGATGGCGCAAAAGGCGTTTTCCAGGCGACCGTCGATCACGGCATCTGTTGCAGCCACAGCGGCTCCAGCAGCCCGCCACACAGCGGAGCGAGTGCCAGGGCAAGCCCAGGTGTCCGGGTCCAGTGCTCGGGTGTCACCTGTCTCTTCCAGCTGCTGCAAGGAGTCATCCAAGGTCAGGACGTAGATGAGGTCATGCGCCAAGGCCAAGTCTGACTGGGCAACCATCGGCACATCTTCATGTTGCATCAAGGCATCCAGGCCCTGCGCCCGCAATTGGTCCTCAATGGCTCGGATGCGCTGGGGGCACTCGGGGTGGCCTGCACCCATTTCGTGAGATAAACAATCGGGATGTGAGAAATAGCCTGTTGCCATGGGTCAGTAAGGCGCCGCAAGCGGTGTCTGTTTGGGTTATGGTGGCGAGATGCTTCGCAACGACTTGCACAACGCCATGGCGTCTGGCGCCCATCCCGCGCACAAGGCATCTCAGATTGTTCAGCTCATTGATCAGGTTAGCACGATCATTGTGGGCAAACGCGATCAGGTGACGCTGAGTGTGATCTGCTTGCTCGCAGGTGGTCACCTGCTGATCGAGGACGTCCCCGGGGTCGGCAAGACCACCCTGTCCCAGGCTTTGGCCCAGGCCCTTGGATTGAGCTTTTCACGGATTCAGTTTACGGCTGACTTGCTGCCCACGGACTTGATCGGGGTCAGCGTATATGAACGTCAGAAGGAAGCTTTTGTCTTCCACCCAGGGCCTGTCTTTGCTCAGGTGTTGCTGGCCGACGAAATCAACCGAGCGGGGCCAAGAACCCAGAGCGCCCTGCTGGAGGCGATGGAAGAGCGTCAAGTGTCCGTTGAGGGTGAGACTCGCCCCCTGCCCTCGCCGTTTTTTGTGATCGCCACCCAAAACCCGTCTGAACAGTTAGGCACCCACCCGCTGCCGGAATCCCAACTGGATCGGTTTGCCATGCGTTTGTCGCTGGGCTACCCAGACCCGGCCGCTGAGCGGGCACTGCTGACAGGCGAGGACAAGCGTGTCACCCTGCAACAGTTGGCACCCCTGATGTCGCAAGCGCAGTGGGAGCATTGGCAGGCTCGTGTCGGCCAAGTGCATGTGTCGGACAGTTTGCTGGACTATCTGCAAAACCTCGTGACCGCCACGCGTGACGGCGCCTGGTTCGCCCAGGGGCTGAGCCCACGGGCGGGCTTGTCCCTGTTGAAGCTGGCTCGGGCGCGCGCCTTGGTGATGGGCCGAGGCCATGTGTCGCCTGAAGACATTCAGGCGCTTTGGGTACCCGCTACCGCACACCGTTTGATGACGCTGTCTCAAAGTGGTCGCAGTGCAGCAGCCCAGGCACGGGCTTTGTTGGAAGCCACGCCGGTGCCATGAGCCCACGAGGACCGCAGAACCGTCGGTCAGACCGGCCTGGTTGGGCCCAGCCGTGGCACACCTGGTGGCGCCAGTGGTGGGAAGCCCGGCTGCCACGCCAGGACCACCTCACGCTGACCCAAAAGAACCTCTACATCCTGCCAAGCAAGGCCGGGTGGAGTTTTGGCGGGGTGTTCACGGTGCTGCTACTGGCATCCATCAATGAACAGGTCAATTTGGGCTATGCCTTGAGCTTCATGCTGGGTGGTGCAGCCTTGGCCGCGCTGTATCAAACCCATGCCAATTTGCATGGTGTGTCCATGCGCTTGCTGCCCGTTCGCAGCGTGCACGCCTGTGACGTGTTGCGTGTACAGGTCACGCTGACCAATCAACATCGAAAACAAGGGCGCTTGGGCTTGTTGATCACAGCCGGCCCGCGCGCACCCGATGGGACGCGTGAAGGCCCCGGCTGCCCCCAAGATGTAGAACTGGCACCCGGCAGTGAAAGCACCGTGGAGTTGGATGTCGAAGCGCCCAAGCGCGGCTGGCATGTGCTGCCACGCATCACGATTGAGACCCGCTACCCACTGGGACTGTTTCGCGCCTGGGGCTATTGGCGACCTCAGACCCAGGTATTGGTGTGGCCAGCCCTGGACCCTCAAGCACCGCCACTGCCCTCACCTGTGGGCAACCAGCTGGCAGACCGAACACAAGAACGAGCCCGTCACTCCGAAGAAATGCCTGAAGGCTTGCGCGACTACCGCCGGGGAGACCCACTGCGCTGGATCGCCTGGAAGAAATCCAGCCACGCATTGGCGTCAGGAACGGGGCTGGTCACGCGTGAAGCCACCTCAGGCCGAACACCCGACCTTTGGTTGAACTGGCACACCAGCCCTGGCTTGCAAGGCCTGTCGGCAGAGGCGCGGCTAAGCCGCATGGCAACGTGGCTGATCCAGGCCGAACAAAAAGCGCAAGACCAAGGGCAGCTTTACGGACTGGAGCTGCCCAACCAGACCATCGCGTGTGACAGCGGCCCAAGGCACTTGCGTCAGTGCCTGGACACCTTGGCCCTGTGGGGGCAAGCATGACGGTGCGGCGGTCACAAACTTCGCTCAGCCGCGAAGGCCGAGATACGCTGTGGCTATTGGGGGTCATGGCCTTGAGCATCTACCCCCATGCCTCGCACATGCCGTGGTGGTGCATTGGAGGCGTCTCTGCAGCATTGCTATGGCGCGCTTACATCGCCTTCAAAGACGCAGCCCTTCCACCCAGATGGATTTTGTTGACTGCATTGGTGGTCAGCATTGCACTGACCTTCATCACGTTCAAGTCCATCTTCGGCCGAGAGGCGGGTGTCACGCTGGTGTCGGTATTGGCTGGGTTGAAGACCTTGGAGCTGAGAGCCAGACGAGATGCCTTTGTGGTCACCTCCCTGGGCTTCTTTTTGATCTTGACGCAGTTTTTATACTCACAAAGCATCCTGACTGCGATCTTGATGAGTCTGGTGTTCTGGGGGTTGATGACATCGCTGGTGCTGGCACAGCGCCCCTTGTATCGCCCCTCTCTGTGGTCAGCGATGCAAGCGGCTGGGCGCACCGTACTGATGGGCCTGCCGGCGATGCTGGTCTTGTACTTTTTGTTCCCGCGCATCGGGCCACTGTGGTCGGTGCCGGCTGACGCACAGTCCAGCATCGGCTTGTCTGACCAATTGACGCTGGGACACGTCGCCGAACTGGCGCAGGACGACGGCATTGCCATGCGCTTGCGTTTCGATGGCCCACCACCATCACCGGACAATCTGTACTTCCGTGGACCGGTCCTGGAGGTGTTTGATGGCAAATCCTGGCTGCCACGACCTGTCCTGACCCGATCTGAACAAATAGACCGCGGCCTGGATGACGTTCGGCCCGATGGCCCAGCCATCAGCTATCAAGCCACCTTGGAGCCCACACGGCTGACGGTGCTACCCGTGCTGGAAGGCACGCTCAAGCTCCAGCCTATGAATGATCTGGGCTCGCCCCGACCAAACCGGCAGGGTCTGCTGTGGACCCTCCCCAGCCCCAGGAATGAGCGCACGCAATGGCAAGCCCAAGCTTGGCCCCAGTTTCAATCTGGCCCTGTCCAGCCGATTGCCACATTGGGTGAGCTGCTTCAACTGCCACAAGGTTTGAATCCCAGAACCCTGAATTGGGCCAGACAGCTGAAAGCACAAAACGGGCTGCAGCAAGCCATGCCACGCGATCTGGCTCACGCGGTGATGCAGCACATCGCCACACAAGACTACACCTACACCCTCAGCCCCGGCGACACAGGCACAGATGCCAATGGTGATCCAGAGCGCAACTTGATCGACCAATTCTGGATGGATCGTCGAACGGGTTTTTGCGAGCACTTCGCAACAGGTTTTGTGGTGGTCATGCGAGCCATGGGGGTGCCCGCACGGGTGATCACGGGCTACCAAGGGATGGAGCGCAACAGCGTCGATGGTTTGTATGTGGTCAGGAACAACCACGCCCACGCGTGGGCAGAGTTCTGGCAACCTGGCGAAGGATGGGTACGCGCCGACCCGACGGCAGCCGTCTCACCGGACCGGATTCAACGCAACATGCCCTTGAGCAAGCCCAAAACCGGCTTGGCAGGCGCGCTGCCTCAGATCGACTCGCCCATGTGGAAGCACGCCAAAGCGTTTTTGGAGGCATCCAACCACCGCTGGAACGTATGGGTCCTTGAATACTCACGCGGCAAACAATTGGAGTTGCTGCAAAGCTGGGGCTGGGATTCACCCGACTGGGTCGAACTGATCCGGCTGTGCGCCACCCTGATGGCAGGACTGAGTGCCGTCGGCATCGTTTGGCTATGGTGGAACCGACCTCGCCATCGCCACTCGCATTGGCAACGTCAGGCCGCGCGCGTGCACCGCGCCTTCGTGACTCTGGGGCTTCAGCCTCCCAACGGCAGTGCCAGCCCCGCCCCTGCCATGAGTTGGCACCAGCATCTGGCCAACATGACACTGAGCGCGGCAGAGGCCCCCATCGTGGCCCACATCCATCAAAACTTGTTGAAGCTCGATGAGTTGCAATACGGTGCCCAAGCAGGCCCGAAGCGGCTCGTGAACCAACAAGCTCAAAAGCTGGTTGTACAAATCGAACAATGGGTCAAACAGTGGCGCCAAATACGGTCCAAGCGGCAAGATCGTGCACACTGAACCATTGACTGACTGATCACGTTCGAGACATGCCCTTTTCTGGACCGAAGCCCTCCACGAGGTCTTCAAACCCGTGGACCCTGGCCAGCTTGTGTGGGGCCGCAGCGTTACTGACTGCCTGCGCCAGCACACAGACACCCGATGCACATCTACCCCCAGCGCCAGAGGCTGCTGCATCGAGCGCAGCACCAGCGCCGGTAGCCATGCCTGCGCCCACCAGCACCACCATCAGCAAAACACCGCGCAAAAACGGTGAGGAATACAAGCAACGCGACGATGCCAAAGCCTTGGCTCAGAAAATTGCAGAGTCCCAGCAATTACCTGCCGAATGGGTTTGGCAAGAACTGGCGCAAGCACGATATCGAGAAGCCGTTGCCAAGCTGATCATGCCTGCGTCCAGCAGCACGGCCAAAAACTGGGCGGCATACAAAAGCCGGTTCATCGAACCCATTCGAATCCGCGCCGGGCAGGCTTTTTCAAAAACCTACGCCAATGAGCTGAACAAAGCCGAACAAACTTACGGCGTCCCCGCATCAATCATTGCGGGCGTACTGGGTGTCGAAACGATTTACGGCCGCAACACGGGCAACTTCAGAGTCCTGGATGCACTCAGCACCTTGAGCCTGGACTTTCCCAGCGGCCGCTCAGACCGCAGCGCATTCTTTCAAAAAGAACTGGCCGAGTTTTTCAAACTTTGCCACGAGCAAAAACTCGACCCCAGCGAAGTTCTGGGGTCGTATGCAGGGGCAATTGGTTGGCCTCAATTTATGCCCAGCTCGATTCGACGCTTCGCGATCGATTTTGATGGCGATGGCCGCATTGATTTACAGCGAAGCCCGATTGATGCCATCGGCAGTGTTGCCAAGTATCTTTCAGAACACGGCTGGCAAGCTCAATTGACGACCTACTACGAAGTGGCGCCGCCAAACGATCCCCAAGCCCTGCTTAAACTGCTTGAGCCCGATATCCTGCCCACATTCACCCCAGAGCAAATGATGACTTATGGCGCTGTTTTGCCATCTATTGCGCAACAACACCCAGGCAAACTCGCTTTGGTCCAGTTACTCAATGGTTCGGACGCCCCAACCATGATTGCGGGCACGACAAACTTTTATGCGATCACCCGCTACAACCAATCGAGCTATTACGCACTGGCTGTGATACAGCTCGGACAAGCCGTATCTGCGCCATAGCGCATCGTGGAATTAGGCTGTATTTCTGAAATCCAGCCTAATTCTGGAAATGGGCATTTTTTCCAGTATTCCCTGGCAACAAACCAGCGCGGAGAGTATTGGATTGCCAATCGAATTCTTTTGTGTTTAGAATTCAAGCTCGGCAGCGCCTTCCCTGTATTCAATTACTGAGATTGAGCCGTTTGTCTGCCGCAAGATCTCCACATAAGTATTCACTGCCCGGGCTTGGGCATCAAAGGACTCTCTATGAGCAACTACCAGGACCTTCTGGCCAAAAAAGCAGCGCTTGAAAAAGAAGCCGCTGATCTGGAAAAGCAACTGCAAGATGCCCGCCGCGCTGAACGTGCTGGTGTCATTGCACAAATCAAGTCGCTGCTGGCTGAGCACGGCCTGAGCGTGGCTGATCTGGGCCTGAAGGCCGGCGGCACGCCCAAAGCGCCTGGCACATCCGCCAACGCTGGCCGCAAGGTGGCCCCGAAGTATCGCAATAGCGCGACGGGTGAAACCTGGACAGGTCGCGGCCTGCAGCCCAAGTGGGTTCAAGCCGCTGTGGCCTCCGGCAAGAAACTCGAAGATTTCGCGATTTAATTCGGCGAAACCATCTCGAAACAAAAAGGCCGGGTTCAACCCGGCCTTTTTGCTTTCATCTAACGATAAATCTTGAATTCAAGGACGAGCCTCTTCCTTGAAGTCCCCTGCCACACCCATCACAAACTGATCTGGGTGGAGATACCGCCGCAAAGCAGAATTCACTTGATCCAAAGTGAGCGCCTCCAGGGCTGCATCCACACGGGCAGATTCAGCAAATGTGCGATTCAAATACAGGTTGCTGGCCCAGCTCGCAGCCAATCGATTGTCCTGCGCCCGAGCCAGACGACGGAAACTCAACAAGCCCTTTTTGCCAGCATCAAACTCAGCCTGCGTGAACCCTTGCTCAATGGCCTTATTCACTTCTTCCTTGAAGGCTTTTTCAACCTTGGCTCGGTTTTGAGGCGCGAATATGGCAGCGGCCATCCACTGAGAGTTTTCTTCAATCGGATTCCATTGCACGGTGCTGTACACGTTGTAAGACAAGCCCTCTTTTTCACGAATGCGATTCCACAGGCGTGAATTACCACCACTGCCGAACAAGTGGTTGGCCATCATGAATGCGGCGTAATCTGGGTGCCGATCATTCAAAGGCAAAGCCAAAGCCACCGTCATGGCGGCGTTTTGTTTATCAGGCGTACTCAGTTGCATCCGAATCGGAGAATCTTTGAGCAAAGGCGTGGCAATGCGCTCAAAAGGCTCCGGTTTGGTCCACGATGACAAGTGCCGCTCCAATGCTTCACGCACCGCTACAGCGTCGATATCCCCAACCACCGCAACCTCGGCATGGGCTGCCGACACGAAACGCTCATGGAAGGCCTGAATCCGGGCCAAATCAACCGCTTGCCAATCCGTCACCATTTCGTCAAAGGTTCGGGCATAACGCACATCGCCCTTCGGATATGGATTGTCGTGACGAGACAAAGCTTCTTCCAGCACAGCCTCGGGCTCTTTGCGCTGCTCTTCGATCGACGCCAGCGCTTGCCTGCGCACCTCATCGAGCACATCTGCAGACCACGACGGGGCCTTCAACATGTCGCTGACCAACTCGATCAAAGCGGGCATGAACTCCCTCTTGGTCGACATGCTCACCGCCAATTGCCCCGATCCTGCAGAAATACCGATCTGGGCCTGGAGCGCATCCAGCTTGTCCTGAATTTGTTGGCGCGTCAGCTTGGCCGTCCCTTTGTCCAACAATGCAGCCATCGCCGATGGGATCTCCCCCCAATTGGCCAAACTCTTGTCGTTGCCAAAGTGCAAGATCATGGTGGCTTTGACCGCCTGCCCACGTGTCGCCTTGGGCAACAACGCCACCTTCAAGCCCGAGCCCAACTGAAACCGCTGCGTACGGCTATCAATATTGGCCGGGCTGGCATCAAAGGCTTCTGCCTGCGCCGCCGTCGCTTGTCCCTTGAACCCCTTCAGTTGCGCCGCCACATCCACACGGGCTGGTTGGGGCGCGCGCACGGGTGTCGCTGTAGGGACATATTGGCCCAGGGTTCTGTTGGAAGGCACAAACACTTCGCCGGCCACGCGCTGGACATCGGCCAAGGTTGCAGCCTTGACGCGATCACGAATCAAGAAGAACAAGCGCCAATCGCCTTGTGCCACAGCCTCTGACAGTGCCACGCCCACATGCTGAGGATCGGCAAACCCGGTGTCCCACTGCTTGAGCCACTTGGCTTTGGCGCGCTCCAACTCTTCGTTTGTGATGGGTGTTTGAGCCGCGGTTTCAATGGCCGAAACCAAAGCTTCACTGGCCTGGGCCGGGTCTTGCCCTGCAGCCAGTTGAGCCCCCAACAACATGAAGCCCGGATCAGCCAGTCCTTCCGAGAAGCTGAACACGCCCGCAGCCAACTGCTTTTCAGTCAACTGTTTGTGCAAACGGCCCGACGGTGCATCACCCATGATCACCCCCAGCAACTCGACTGCAGCAAAATCAGGATGCGCGCCGGGCACCACGTGATATCCGGCGTAAAGCAAGGGCACACCACCCACACGCCGTATGGTGACGGCACGCTCGCCGTCTTGCACGGGGTCCAAGGTATAGAGTGGGGGCACGGGGCGCTTGGGCTTGGCGATGCCGCCAAAATATTGCCCAACCCAGGCCATGACCTGTTCGGGCTTGAATTTGCCCGACACAATCAGCGTCGCGTTATCTGGTTGGTAATACTTCTTATAGAAACCTTGCAAACGGGCAATGTCCACGCCCTCCACGTCCGTGCGGGCACCAATCGTTGACTTACCGTAGTTGTGCCACTGGTACATGGTGGCCAATGTCTTTTCAAACAAGATGCGGCCAGGGTCGTTTTCTCCCATTTCCATCTCGTTGCGGACCACCGTCATTTCACTGTCCAGATCCTTGCGGGCAATGAAACTGTTGACCATGGCATCGGCCTGCCAATCCAGATACCAACGCAAATTCTCTTCATTGGCGGCAAAACTGGCGAAGTAATTGGTGCGATCAAACCAAGTCGTGCCGTTGGCCCTGAAACCCCGCTTATTGAATTCACCCCAAACTTGTGGGTGGCGAGGCGAGCCCTTGAACAACAGGTGCTCCAGTAAGTGAGCCATCCCCGTTTCACCATAGTTTTCATGGCGAGACCCAACGCGATAGGTCACATTGACCGTCGTCGTCGGTTTGGAGTCATCCGGTATCAGCAAAACTTGCAGACCATTTGCAAGCCGATACTCAGTGATGCCCTCCACTGACTGAACCGTCTTCACAGCGGTCAATGCCCGAGCCGAAACCACCGATGACGATGATGGCGTCGCAGCCGATGCGGGGCTCATCCACAAAGCGGCGCTGAGCGCCAACCAAAAAACGGAACGCTGACCAGGACAGAAGTGGGGCATACGACCTTACACGGTATCAAACGATACCGTTGAGTGTATGCCTCACCTCAATTGGTTCCGTTGCGAATAAATGTCACCATCAATCGTCAATACCCAGTTCCTGAATCTTGCGGGTGATGGTATTGCGCCCAATACCGAGCTTCTGCGCGGCCTCAATACGGCGACCTCGCGTCAACTCCAACGCCGTATGAATCAAACTCGCCTCAAACTGGCGCGTCAAGGCATCCCACACATCGGTTTGGCCAGACTCCAACCGAGTGCGCGCTTCACGCTCCAGATCTTTGAGCCAAACAGCCATCGCCGCATCAGCCGAACCATGGCCTGGCGCGGTGTACGGTGCAGCGGCACCATCGGCAACCGGCTGAACGGCGACCACCGCAGGCTCTGACACGGGATCAGACAAAAACGACACCGGCTCAGGATGTGACACCAACTCGGTCAACACAGTCACGCCTGCATCGTTGTGCGTCGCAGAAGGCACGCCGGTGCTACGAGCATCCAGCAACTCAGGCGGCAAGTCCTTGGTCTCAATGACCTGCGCAGGCGCCATCACCGTCAGCCAGTGACAGATGTTTTCCAGCTGACGCACGTTGCCAGGGAAGTCGAAATTGGACAGCTTTACCAATGCAGCATCAGAGATGCGCTTGGCTTCCACACCCAGGTCTTTGGCGCTCTTTTGCAAAAAGTAGCGAGCCAGGGTCGAGATGTCCTCACGACGTTCACGCAACGCGGGCAAGCGCAAACGGATCACGTTCAATCGATGGAACAAGTCCTCGCGGAACACGCCCTGACGAACCCGGTCTTCCAGATTCTGGTGCGTTGCCGCGATGACCCGGACGTTGCTCTTGAGCGGGTGGTGTCCACCCACACGATAGAACTGACCGTCACTCAATACCCGCAGCAATCGAGTCTGCAAATCGAAAGGCATGTCTCCGATTTCATCGAGGAACAATGTGCCGCCATCCGCTTGCTCAAACCGCCCACGACGCATGGTTTGCGCGCCCGTGAACGCGCCGCGCTCATGCCCGAACAGTTCTGACTCCAACAAGTCTTTCGGAATCGCCGCCGTGTTGATGGCCACGAATGGACCATTGGCGCGAGGGCTGTGCTTGTGCAACGCACGCGCCACCAACTCTTTACCCGCGCCCGACTCACCGGTGATCAACACGGTGACGTTACTTTGACTCAAACGACCAATCGCACGGAACACATCCTGCATGGCAGGCGCTTGGCCC
>JACCDG010989499.1_pt1 | contig 17073 bp, 18 predicted proteins | sample 7442471 | NCBI WGS metagenome assembly JACCDG01 (sample SAMN15323444, study PRJNA562643) | freshwater metagenome | isolation source: river surface water | place: USA:Blue River Watershed | collected 2017-08-17 | reverse complement strand
GGTTTCTGATCACGGAGACGGCGGATGATCTGTTTCTCCATCCAGAACTCCACGCGATCAAATACGCCGTCAACACGCTTCAGGAACTCATCCTTGCCATGATAGACAGCAAGGAGAATCATGGGGAGAACGATGGTGAGAGTAATCATGGCACCACCGATCATCTCTCGCCAGGCTTGAGGAAAGTGCTCTCCACCACGCAAGGCTTGATTTGAGACGAAGGAGATCATTCTTTTGGCAGTGCTTGAAGATAGGCTTGAGATGCTTTGCAAGGGCGAGGGCACTGACAAGTAGGTTGTTGGTGGTTGGCAAATTTTTGGGCAGAGCAAAAAAAATGTTCTTAGTATTCTTTTGTGTATGTCGTGTTACTCAGTTTAATTAAGGCGTGTGCGTTTCTGCACCCATGCCCGAACAAACCTATTATAGTTATCTGGGCAATCGCGAATACTGGCAAGTAGCGATTCTAGTGAGAAGGTCTTGATAGCAGCAATCTCTCCTTCATGAAGGGTGAGATCTTCTGGGGCTTTGTGAAGAGTGGCATAGAAGAAACTATAGTCGGCGATGCCAACCGCTCGCGAGGTAACTTTATAATCAGTGGAGGTCAGCCCCAGCTCTTCATTTGCCTCTCGGATAGCTGTTGTTAGCGAGTTGACATCTTCTCTCTCTGTATGTCCTTTGCAGAAGCCCCATTTCTGACCGCGACATTCTTGGACAAGTAGGACTTTGGATTCTGGGGTGGTGAAGATGAAGCCCGCCCCTTTGCGGCGCCGATTATACTTGCGAGAAGATTTCTTAGACATTTAGTCTATGGCTTGAAAGGCTTAATGAGAGGCTGTGGGACACCGACAAATAGGTGTGTAGCTCTTACTTCTGGCTTGTTGAACTGCGTTCGACAACCGACAAGTAGGGTATAGGCGGGTTGGCAAATTTTTGGGCAGAGCAAAAAAAGTTCTTATGTATTGTTCTTATTAATTGCTATTTTTGGTGGATTTACATGAGGCCTGAGATGATACGCACCCATGCGCGGACATACCGATTGAAACTATTCTCATCTGCGGTGACAGCGGCAATCAGTTCTGTGGGAGAAACGGTGCGAACGGCAGAAACTTCAGATGCTTGCAAGCGGAGCGCCTCTACGGGGGTGCTGAGGACAGCATAGAAGAAATCGTAGTCGGTGATGCGGAACTTTTCAGAGGCGATTTGATAGTCGGCGCCAGGCTCGACACCGATCTCTTCACGAGCCTCTCGGATGGCGGTTGCGAGTGTATCGGCATCGTATTCCTCTACATGTCCTTTGCAGAAACCCCATTTCTGGGAGCCGCGGTCTTGGACAAGTAGAATGTTGGATTCTGGGGTGGTGAAGATGAAGCCGGCCCCTCGACGGCGGGCGTTGTGACCTTGTGCTTCAGATGAGGCAGGAGGGCTCTCTACACGTGGGCGTTTGCGTGAAGGGGGGTCAGACGGTTGATCAGACTGATTGTCAGACATTGTGTCTTTGTCTATGGCTTGAAAGTGGCTTGGCTCTAAGTGGGCAGTGACTGCTTACTTAGTGGCGGCGGATCAAGTTTTGCCGCCTCTCAAAAAAAATGTTCTTAGTGGGTGTATTGTTCTTTGTGTTTTTGTTTGTTTTTTTTATTCTTGTGCTGCAAATGCAGCAGCGCGGCGCTGTCGTTCGGCTTCTCTTGCGGCGCGGATCAACGATTTGCGCTCTGCGGATGCGTTTGCCCTGTCTAGCGCGAACTCGCGATCCCACCACTGGGCGTGTGCTAGCTCATAGGAGAAGCGGTGACAGAGCTTGTAGATTTCTCGTTCTTGTGTTGAGACGCGGCGGAAGATCGCAAGGCGACGGTTATGCTCTTGTTGAAACTCTTCACCCTCCTCCATGCGCCAACTCTGTGGCAAGGCATCGGCTTCTGTTTGCAATTGGTCATAGAGGGAGTAGGCTTCTTCACAAAGAGGCATCCAGTAGAGAATGCACTCTGCGGCTGGGCGGGGAGGAGGTAGGTTCTTGTAGTCTTCTCTATTGAAGCGCCAGCAGCTGACTAACTTCTCAATGTAGGGAGACGGATACATGGTTGGCTGTAGAGGAGCGCTTGAGGCGTGATGGGTTTGAGGGGATAAGGGGCTTGTGTGGCGGGATTCGCAATTCATAGAGCAGTGGTGGTGTGCCATTTCAATTTTTTTTGCAGGCTCTACAAAAAAAATGTTTCAGATATATATTTTTTTTTTGAGAGAGTATTTTATGGCTGCTTACAAGAGCATGGGCTCGGCGACAGAGTCGTCTATGCGGCTTTCTTCTGATATGTAGAGGCCGGCGTAAATCACATTGCCCGATCCATCAAACCGCCAGCAGAAGTTGTCATGGTTCTTGAAGTAGGAGATGCCATTTAGGCAAAACTCCTTTAGCTCTTCTTCTTCTAGGACTTCAATACTGGGTGTAGGCTTAGAGGATGGAGCGGCAGCAGAAGATTTTAAGCTTGCCTTCGGTGTTGGCTTGGGTGCCAAATGGATTGGTTTGGCCTTTTTTTCTTGAATGCCGGCACGGAGATCATCAATGATCTTCTGCTTTTCAATGCGGATGATCTCCTTCTCGGCGCGCAAGACATTCTTCTCGGCACGGAGAACTTCAATCACAGCGCGGAGACGGGCGATCTCAGCCAGCAAGGAATCGCTGCTCTTGATAGCTGCATTCTTCTGGGAAATGGTTTGGCTTGACATGATAACGGCGTGAATAGATGGCTTGATGGCTTGGACACGGATGTGTGGAGGGCTTGAGATGTTGTGGTCGGTGGGACAATGGACAAGTAGGGCGTGTATGTTTTCAATTTTTTTATAGAGGCTGGTAATCTTCCTCTCCCTCAAAAAAAAATGTTTAAGTTATCTTTTTTTTTTCTTGTTTTTGTTCTTTGTATGTTTATCTATTTATGCAACAACAGGTAGGCTGAAGAGGTCACCGCTCTGGGGTGAGCAGATGAGCTTGCCGTCTTCAGCGATCTTGAGGAAGAGAGTGCGGTCGCTTGCAGGGCTGAGGAAGAAGCCGCCAGCAACGTGGGTCTGATACCAGCGCTGGTTGGGGTTTCCGCCCTTGCGCTTGTGGAGATCAGGGGTGTGCTTATAGACACACACCTCCTCTGTGCCCTCGCCACCGCGCCAGCGGTCAAGCACCATGTTCTCGGTGATGGCCTCCTGGCACCAGAGTTCAATGGCGCCGGCTTGGAGGCCAGACTTGATCTGTTTGATGGTCCAGCTGGCTGCAGTATCAGAGGCGACGGCGCTGATGTGGCCAGCGTGTCCCTTCTTGATACCGATCTTCTTGCCACGAGTGGTGAGGCTGTGGAAGGTTGTCTCTTCAGGAGACATGGGGTCGTCGTTCTCGGGTTCAGAGTCTGACGAGGACTCTGGTGCTGTCTTTGCGGCTGCAGCTGCAGAGGATGCTGCTTCTGCTGCTGCGGCCTTAGTTGCGCGGCGGCGACGGAGAGCCTCCATCTCGGCGCGAACAGAGTCAATCTCTGCCTGCTTCTCAGTGCGGATGGCTTCCTTCTCGGCACGGAGAACTTCCTTCTCTGCACGGAGCACATCCAGCTCTGCGCGGAGGCGGGTGATTTCAACATCTTTCTGGGCGAGGGCGGTCTTGGACATCTTGGTGAGCACGGAGTGCGGACTGCTTTGCAAGGGCTTGAGGGGGCTTGAAGAGGCTTGAAGGCTTGAGGGCTTGAGCACGGAGGGCTTGAGATGCTGTGGTCTTGGGGACAGTGACAAGTAGGGCATTGGGCGGCCGTCAAAATTTCGTGGAGAGCGCGGTTTGCTCTACATGTCCGCTCTGGGGTCCGCTCTGGGTCTGCAAAAAAAATGTTCTGAGTCTCTTCTTTGTTTTGTTTTTTGGTTTAGGGTGTTCTGTGCAAGGGTATTTTTGTTTTGTTTTAATTTAAGAGGCGTAGCAAGCGAGGGTTCATAAGGGACAGCATGTCCCTTAATCAAAGCTGGGCTCTGCGATAGAGTCATCAATACGGTCCTCCTCGGGCAGATAGACACCAGCCCAGATGCGCTCGCCGTCGTCGCCGACCATCCAGCAGAGGTTGTCAGAGGTCTTGTAATAAGTTTGACCCTTGAAGTCCCACTCTATTGCCTCGTTAGACTCTTCCTCTGCAGGGGCGGTCTCCTCCTCTGCCGCAGCTGCGGCGGACGCTTCTGCCACAGCGTTAGCGGCTGCTTGTGCAGCAGCGGCGGCAGCGGCCTTCTTGGCCAAGAACTCTGCACGGAGCTCTGCTGCTGTCTTCTTCACAGGGACAGCAGCGGGAGCAGCAGAGGTCTTGACCACAACGGTGTTCTTCTTGACGACGGGAACACCAGCACCGCCTGCAGCCTTCACCACGGTCTTGGGTGCGGCTACGGCCTTCTGCACCGCGGGGGGCGCAGAGGGGTCACCCGCCTTGCGGCGGGCACTCGCGATCTGCATGGCTTCTTTGTAAGAGATGGCGAGCTTGGGCTCACCAGTCTTAGCATCGTAGATCACATTGCCTTCCTCATCTCCCATGTAGCCGTGCTCCTCGCGGACCTCTTGAACGTAGGTGTTCCAAGCAGTCTGGGCCTCTGAGGCGACATACTCCCGCTTAGCGCGAGGAGTGCCATCCTTCTTAAGGCCTTTGACCTTGAGAGCAGACTTCAGAGAAGCAATCTGCGCCTCAAGACCAGCGAGAATCTGGGCAGGAGTGAGGACCTCCTCCTCTTCCTCTTCCACGTAGATGACCTTCTGAACAGTCTTCTTTGCGGCGGGGCGAGAGGGGGCGGCTGCAACTACGACCCTCTGAGCGGCAGCCTTGGGCACAGCTACCGTGACAACGGCAGAGGCTTTGGGCATAGCGGCAGAGGAACCAGCAGAGCGAACAACGATCTTGGGCTTAGAGGCGGACATCTTGGGCGTGAAAGGCTTGAGAAAGGCTTGAAGGGCTTGAGAGGCTTGTAAGTAGATCGCTGTGGGAGAATCCCATAAAACAACAGGGCGGTGCCGGCCCTTCAAATTTTACTCTATTTTGACGGTTTGCTCTACGCGCTCTTGCCCGCCCGCTCTATGCGCTCTTAAGAGGGGGGCTCTTAACAGAGAGAAATATCTTCAAAATAGATTAAAATTTGAAGGGCCGGCACCGCCCTGTTGTTCGGTGCCCTAGGCCACAACTCTTTCGACACACCCTTTGCTCTAAGCTCTTATAAGCCCACAAGCCTTTCATGCCTAAAATGTCTTCCTCTGCTACCCGCATTGTTAAGATGTTCGTGCCCCGTGTCGTTGCCATGCGCGCTCTTAGCGCTGGTAAGGCGTTCCCTCTTGGGATCGCCGAGGTTGATCTCAGTGCGATCAAGACGCTCCCTAAGAAGCCCTCTCCCTCTGTCCAAGAGGTGCGGGCTGCTGAGGCGGAGAAGATTGGTCACATCTGTCAAGAGTGGGAGTTCTCTCTTGACGAAGAAAGCCCTTCTGAATGGTGCCCTGGTTGCTCTTACCTCTGTAAGATGCACTCACGGGACCTGTTCCAGAAGAGCCTTCTTGAGGACTGGCTCCGCGGCGGTGTTCCTCTACCTAAGCCCTCTAAGGCAGATGTAGAAGAGCACCGCCGCCGTATGGATGCAGAGCACACTGCATCCTGGAACGCTTGGATCAAGACCCTCCCCTCTTGGGATCGTAAGACCATCTTCCTCGGTGAGATCGCACAGCGCGCTCTCAACGCCGGCGAAGAGGGCACTTACGCTCTCTGGAAGGCGCAGGCGAAAGAGGCCAAGCTTCTTATCAAGACGGGCTTCTACAAGCAGGAGCTGTCTTGGTGCGACCGCCTGGATATTGAAGATCCAGGCTGGGATGTCCGCGTGCATGTCCCAGAGCCCCGTGCTATTGTCGTGCCTGCTGCACGCTCTGCTGCATCTACTTGGCGCCCTACTCTCTCTGCTGTCGCAGAGCGATGCGCGGACCAAGAGGAGACTGCTCCCGCTGCTGCCGGCCCGTCAATCTTTGGCGGCGCATCTGCACAGCAGTGGTTGCGCTCTCAGGACCGCCGTCCTGCAGATGCGAAAGAGCGCGAGGTAGAGCAGTGGCTCGCCGTGAAGAAGAACATGCGTCCCATCTACACGGGTGCAGCTCCTCTCCGCGGTGTGGCGCATGCAGACAGCAGCTCTCTGCTGGTGACTGGCTTCGGCTCTGACGTTGGTCTTTGGGAGATCCGCCGTCTGGCTGCTCTTGCTGGCCCAGTGCGCGATGTCTTCCGCCCTCGCAATGGCAACACCGTCTTCGTGGAGATGCTCAACGCAGGCGATGCGCAGAAGGCAAAGGACCTCTTTGCCGCAAACCCCGTCGAGATCGGCACGCGCCGCATGGTCTTCGACGTCTCCATCCGTAATAACACAGATCGCTATGCACAGCGCCGCTAAGAAGAAAAACAAAAGAAAAACAGATAAAACCCAAAACAAAAGAAAAAATAAGAGACTGAGAACTTTTTACTTGAGGGGCACAGAGTCCGCTAACGCGGACCCAGAGGGGGGGGCTTCTTTTTTTATGGCGACATAGAACACAGCCATCTACAAGTCCCGTTCTTATTGGAAATTTGCACCGCCTTCTGACAGGTAGGGATTGCTGTGCTGCCGCGCCGTCCTCTGTTCATGCCCTTCTAGCCCTTGCGTAGCAGTCCGCACTCCGTGCTCTATCACGCCATTCAAGCCACAGTAGCGCTCCGTTACGCCACAATGACCTTCTCTGACTTTTGCACCTTCCTCTTCTTTCTTGCCATTATCGGCATCCTTCTTGTCCTGACTTTTGCTTCTGACTGTTGGCCAGTTACAGTCCCCTTGCTCTTCGTCATGTTTATGATGACAATGGGCTGGCTTCTCTCCCCTCCTCCTGGACCCCCTAACCTACAGTTCTTCACTATCTGGAACCATAGCACCAGGGAGACACCAAAAGCCGGCCGACAGATAACCAGCTACCGTCATCCAAACTCACAGCTCTCTGCACAAGAGTATCTCATGGGTGTGGAGATGGCGAAGAGCAACGCCTGCCACTCTTTCAACTTCCAAAAAGAATCTGACATCGCACACTTCCGCCGTTGCGCGCACTTCTTCCCCGAGCTCTATGCCGAGTATGCGCGCGATCACCAAGCACGCGTTGGCGTTGCTCTGTAAAAAAATACATACACGCACAAACATCTACAAGTCAGAAAAACAAGACAAAAACATCTGGAATTTTTTTTGCTCTTACCGAAAATTTGCTAGCATGCGGACATGTAGGGTGTTGTGCCGCCGCGCCCACACCTGTTCTTCACGCCCCCTTTGCACCTCTTCACGCCACGTATAATAAAGATGTCTGAACTCAAGCCTTACCGTGATATTCTGGTCGCCGCGTTGGACAACTGGATCGCTGCCGAGATGCTCGCTGATAGCTCTGCTAAAAACGCACCTAGAGAGCATCTAGATGATTTAGTTGAAGCAGCAGTTGCTGCATATAATAAAGCTACAAGTGCACTTTCTACCGCATCTCATCGTCGGACTGCAGTTGCGGCGCAAATCGCTTTGCCGCCTGTAAGCCAGAAGCATGAGGTGCCGCTCGTTGAACAAGTCTTCCCTGCAGAGGACCAGCGAGAAGAGGTGGAAGATGATATCGTCGCCTCTCTGCCTCTTCCACCCACGCACCCTGTGGGAGAGAATGTAGTTGTAACCGCCACCACTACGCCTGGTGCTGGTGAAAGCTACTCCTACACGTGGGAAAATCTTCCTCAGTGGTTCAAGGATCGTGTGGCCGCACATGATCAGGCATATCGTGGTGGGCGAGATACGCAGCGCCAATATGAGCTCTGGAACGGTGGCTGGGCAACTCTGTATAACAAGATGCGCGTGATGGTCTACCGCAACCACGCCTTTGAGGCCCCTACAGACCGTCATTATGCAACGCCAGGTCCCCTCAAACACATTGGTCTCTACAATCGCACAACTCACAGTGTAGAGCCTAGCACCGAGGTGCCTGAGATCCCACAGACGCTGGAGGGCTACCCATGGGTTAGAGCCTTTGAAGCGCACTATGGCAACAAGAAGGCACTTGGCTTAGCATAAGAAACAAAATAGCTATAAAAACAAACAAAAAAACAAGAACAACTGAAACATTTTTTTTTGCTCTTGGGGAAATTTGCCGGCGGCCGGCTTTGGTGCTGACTGGTGCCCCGCGCCACCGTTTTCAAGCCCTTGCGAAGCATCTGCACTTCAAGCCCTGCACTCCGTGCTACAAGCCCATCATGCCTGCCTGCCCCATCTGTTTTGACGACGAAATTGCCGCGGATGCCACAGTGACCTGTGCCTCTTGCTCCAACTCCTTCTGCCGCGCCTGCATCCAGGAGTATACACTATCTACAGGTCAGCAAATCAAGTGCCCTGATACGATCTGCGCTCAGCCCTGGTCAGAGGAGTTCGTGGATCAAGCCGTGAGCACAGAGTTCCTTCACAAGGAGCTGCGTGCTCACCGCGAGAAGGTGTTAGTAGATGCCGAGAAGGTGCGCTTGCCCGAGTTCCAAGAGCAGGCTCGCCGCTACGCCATTGCCCTCGCCGAGAAGAAGAAGCTGGAAGAGGCGTATGTTGCCGCCACGCCCAATGTTGCCCTGTATAGGAAATGGGAGAGCCTTCATATGCGGACAAGTAACCTAGAAACAGGCCTTAGAAATATGCAGCGAGGGTTTTGGAGTTCTGATCCTCTTACTTATATACGCCCATGGACAAAGGAATATACAGCGCGTTTTGAAGAATATAAGGCGGAGTATGATGTCAAGAAGCCTGAGCTAGATGCAATTGACGAGGAAACGGCTATGAAGGGTAAGGAAGAGCTAGAGGCAGCCACAAAGATTAACATTGCTCCTCACATCCGCAAGGTGCTGGTGAGTTATGGTGAGCCTGTGGAACCTCCTGCCAAGAAGTGGCTTCCTGCTGGTGACGCGCTATACGGTGAGGGATGGCGTCTAACAGACGGCACCGCTGCTCCTGCAGCAAAGCCCCAACCTTTGCGTGGTTGCCCCGTAGAGAACTGCCGCGGTTTCCTGAGCACGGGTGGTATCTGCGGTCTCTGCGACGCAAAGATCTGCATGTGCTGCCACGAGGTGGTCGGCAAGAAGGGCGAGGAAGTAGTGCAGGTAGGTCCCACCGAGGAGATGACCTTCACTGTAGGTGGCCGTTCGCACATCTGTAACAAGGACTCGGTGGAGACGGCGAAGATGCTGGCGAAGGAGACCCGCTCCTGCCCTACTTGTAAGGCGTGCATCTACAAGACAGATGGCTGTGATCAGATGTGGTGCACGCAGTGTAAGACGGCCTTCTCTTGGCGCACTGGACAAGTAGAGAGTGGGCGTGTTCATAACCCTCACTACTACGAGTGGCTGCGACGCACCCAAGGCTCTGTGCCTCGTGAGGAAGGTGATGTGCCGGCTGCGGCCGCTGGTGCGGGCCCAGAGGAGGTGGATTGCTGCCGCCCAGAGGCCGAGCTGGTTGATTACCCCATGAGCTTGTTTGGATATGAAGATGTGGCTGAGGAGAAGCGAGAGTTAGCAGAGGATTATATGCAAGAGCTCCACAGGCATGTGCCTCACCTTATGGGATACTACTATGATCTTACGCCTCCTGCCATTGGCAAGTATAATGTAAAATATCTGGCTGGTGAGATCACTGAGAGTGAGTGGCGCCGTCGCATCTTCCTTGAGAAGCGCACCTACCAGCGCAAGCAGACCTTCCACATGATCCGCACTACCCTCGCTGCTACCATACGCGATGTGCTCAACTCATATATCTTAGCCCGCGGGACGATCAAGGTGGGTGAGACGATCAAGCAGATGACACAGCTGATGACCTTCGCCTGCAATGCTATAGAAGAGTATAAGAAGCGCTTCAACTACAGCGGTGTAGATAATGCTGTGCGGCTCCTACCAGAGATATATTATGGTGATGTTTACGAGCACATTAATCAAGAGAGGCAGCGACTCTCTGACATGGCTACACCCCTGTATATGATGTTCGCAAACTGGTTGGAGAGCAGCTAGGCGGCGCGGCTCTCAAAAAAAAAAGAAAATCCAAAGACAAAAAAAATACAAAAAGCTCTACAACATTTTTCTTTAAAATGATCCTCTGTGGAAAAAAAAATTGATATTCCCTGGGCGCCTAGCTAATATTGCCGCCTGAGTTACGCTACAGAAGTTCAAGCCCCCCATCATGCCTTTGCCTAAGTTATCAACTGACAATACCCTCACGGTGTCTGAAGTCATCGCTTTCCTCAAGAAGGTTGAGGAAGAGTATGGCAACTTGGAGATCAACCATGTAGAGTTTGGTGGCCTTAGTAACACCTATTTCGCGCAAGTATACAAGAAGAGCGAAACAGGTGATCTGATTGTTGTCTTCAGCAATGAGCCCTAACAAAGAAAACATAAGAGTCTGTGCCATCCAAAAAAAAAAAGAAGCTTGAACATATTTTTATTGAGGGGAAGCGCTGTGTGGCCAGAGCGCCAGCGTCGGCCCACTGCGTGGCCTCCTAAGAGTGCCTCGACCCCCTACGCTATTTAATTCTCTATACCAAAATTTGCCGCCGGCCGACACGTAGGGGTTTGCTGTGCTCGCCACCACAGACTCTCTACACGCCCTTGCAAAGCAGCCTCCCCACTACTCTCAAGCCCCAGTAGCGCTCCTCCTTTCAGGAAGCCATCACGCCAACAATGGATTCCCTCACTGCCTTTGATCTCTTCTGCTTCTTCTGCTTCGCCACCATGTCAATTCTCTGCGCTCTTTCTGCCTTGAGTGGATACGGAAACAGCCGCGACATGCTAGACAAGGCCATCTCCATCGTCGTTGGAGGCGCTGCCTCTTATGGCTTCGCCAAACTGGCGTGCGAAACGCATGGACGCCTCATGGCATAGAAGTCAGCACCTCCCCCCCCCCCTTAAAAACATATAGAAGAAAATAAGAACAACTGAAAGATATTTTTTTACAATATCTTAGCGGGAGGGCTAATAGGGGGGCAACAAGACGCCCCCTAAAAAATTGAAAACCGCCGCCGCTGCACGGATAGGTGGCGAGGTGCCACAGCAAGAACAAATTACAAAGACATACTTTCAAGCCTTAGTGACCAAAGAAGATGTCCCATTACAATACGATTTGTTACTGCTGCTACGGACGGGAGGAGGATGAGATGGAGCTCCCAGAGTATGAGGAAGATGTCCACACAGAGATGATTGAGATGTGGCTGGACAGATTGGAAGAAGGCGAAGTAGGAGCCCTTAAACCAATGGCCGAATATATAAAGGGGGCTGGCGCAGATGCAATCGCCAGCAACCCTGATTTGCGCATGCGTGTCTTAACAGAGACGCGTATCTTCATAATTACAAACCCATCAGAAGAGCGTCGCGAGACTCGCATGCAGATCTACAATTTCATCAAGTCTCTGCGCAACAACAACCCCAAGTGGGTAGAATAGAGCGCTTGAGAGCACAACCAAACCAAAAACAGACAAGTAGGGTGTTGTCAATTCCCTACGTGTCTATATAATTAAGAACAACTCAAACATTTTTTCTTAGCCAGAGGATTTTTCCGAAAAAAATTGAAATTGAGTCGCGTAGCAAATGCGGGTGCCCCACGGCACAGCGATTACAGATATATTACAAGCCTTACTAGCCTTTCACGCCTCTTGAATATACTACCATGTCTGTTCAAGTCATCCGTTCGCTCGTTCCCAGTGTGGTCCGCATCGGTTCTCGTGCTCTAGCGACTGCTAGCACTAGTGCCATTGCAGAAACAGAAAAAATCACAACAGTTCATCTGAAACCACAGATGATGCATATGGCAGAGCCCGTCCTAGCAGAGGATTACAAGAAGAAGATGCAGGAAGCGGCCGCAGCAGCTGCGAAGGCTGGCATGGATAAGATCTTGGAGCCCGCCTTCATGGAGAAGGTGAAGGATGAGGGCATGGCCATCGGTCACATCTGTGATGATTGGGAGTTCAACTTGGACGATCCTTCTCCGTATGAGTGGTGCCCTGGTTGCCGACATGTAGATGAATGGCAGCATGCGATTCGCAGCGAGAAGTTGCGTCGTAACCCTCCAGAGCCGCGTCCCATCTATACTGGTCCAAGCTGGCAAGAGTTGGAGCAGATCCGCTGGCGCAAGTGGTGCGCGGGTCTGAATGAGTTGGAGCGCGCCATTATGAAGGGCGGTGGTGTAGATGCGTATGTCTTGGTGAAGCAGAGCTTCTATGGCCAGAAGGTTGGTTGGTGCCAGATTATGGATATGGCTGACCCAGATTGGTGGAAGAAAGCTACCGCAGCACCGGAACCGCGTCAGGTGTCGCTTCCTCTACCCGCGCCTGCTGTGGTAAAGGAGAAGCCAAAGGCCTTGGCTCCAATCAAGGAGAAGCCGGCTGAGAAGAAGTCCACAAGTATGTGGGCAGCCTTCGACTCTTCTGATGAGAGTGATGGCACTGATGATGATAACATTGCCCCGCATCTGACATCAGAGCATCACAGTGCGGCCTCTAGCTGCGCCAACTGGCGTGGGGACATTGGTGCTGTCCAAGAGAGGACAGCAACCGCGGCCGCAGAAGAAGATGACGAAGGCGGTTGGGAGTCTACTGTCAAGACTCGCTTCCCAGATCCCTTTGAGGGCTTCGGTGTTGCGCAGTGGCTGAAGCGCAAGGACAAGCGCTCGCCAGAGGCTCGCGAGAAGGAGCTGGCAAGCTGGCTTGCAGAGAAGCCTCGTCGGATCTTCACTGCAGATGGCTACATGCCGGCCAAAAAGTATGAGAATGCCAAGCGGTCGTCACTCTTAGTGACTGGCTATGGAATGGGTGTTGGAGCGGCCGATGTGCGCTTGCTGGCAGCAATCTGTGGCCCTGTGCGTGACGTCTTCAGCCCTCGTAGCGGCAATCTGATGTTCGTAGAGTATATGGATCCAGAGGCGGCTGGCAAGGCAAAGGCTCTGTTCGCTGAGCACGCGGTGGTGCTGGGCGGTCGCCGTTTGACCTTCGACATTTCCAAACCGAAGAGCAAGTAAAACCTAAAACAAACAAAAACAAATGCGAAAAACAAAAGAGAAAAACTGAAACATTTTTAGTGGGGCCAGGGCGCCCCACACACGCCCTGCTCCGCAGAATATAGAAGTAATCACAGAAGCGACAACAATCAAAAAAAAAATGAAACGACGAGGGCCAGGGGGCGAGGGGGAGCGCAGGTCCCCCCACTTAAGCCTTTCAAGCTATTCAAGCCTAAAGTAATCATGCCTTCCAAAGCCGGTAACAGCACTAAGACGCTCAGTCGCATGGCGATCATTCGCCAGAATGCAAACAAGAAAATGGTGGACGCAGCGCTAGGCGGCAATACAGATGACACGCTCTTCGGGCGTGTGGTGAAGATTTACGGTGGTGCAGGGCTGTCCGTGATGACGAAGGATAAGCGCGAGCACCGTGCGCAGATTCGCGGTCTCCTGCGCCGCAAAGGTGCAACCCCCATCGGTGTAGGTGATGTGGTTGTGCTCGGTCGGCGCGAGTTTGAGAGCCGCAAGGAGGGTGATACGGTCGGAGAAATCGGCGGGGCAGAGATGTTCGACGTAGTTGGTGTTCTGGATCACCGCGCTGCCCTGACGGCAGTGAAGGATGGACTCATTCCCAAGTGGATGCAAACTGGGTCTGATGACAAGGTGGCAATGGAGGATACGGTTCTCGGCCCGCGCCCTGTAGATGATGGGTTTGAGTTCGACTATGATGCAGCAGAGCCGGCCGAGGAGGACGAAGAAGAGAATGTCACTGCTGCACGTAAGGCAAAGGAGATGCGCCTGGAGCGTCGTGCTGGCCTCATGCGTGCAGCGGTGGGTGGTGGTGCTGGGCACGATGATGATATTGACATTGACCGCATTTAGGAGGCTGGCCTTTCCAAAGGAAGGAGCGCTACTATCACCGCCCCCTATGACCCCTCGTGGCTACGCAAAAGTATTTATACAAAACAAGAAAAAATCTGTAACATTTTTTATGTTTCTGACATGTAGGGATGGAGAGTTCATGGGCGCAGACGCGTCCGAATGCCAAAACAATTGCAGAGTGGGCGGCCTATGAGAAATTCATAGATGATCAACTTACTGATGTTGGTAATGATAATGTGAAAGGTCTAGAATGTGGTATGAATGACAATAAAGTAAATTATAGAAAATCACAATTCAATAATGTGCTTAGTAGTGGAATAAAGGAAATGTATAAGGATCAAATGTCGGCAGATGTCGCGGATATACCACGCTTGCCTTTTTTTACAAATGTTTTCAAAGATACCAAAGCATACTTTTTGCCATATGCTCTGAAAATTCGTAGCAATGAAACAACTTATCTGATGGATGTTAAATATAAACCAGAAGAGACTGAGATGATAGATATATTCGCCGGCAAATACGATGCAGAGTATGATAAGTTTCTAGAGTTGAGGAATCCAAAAAATATAGAGTATTTAGAAAAGCAGAGCCCGTATTTTTTGGAGCTTCTTCGCATTGCAGATGAAAGACCAGTGCTTTGTGTATGCTTCTGGTCAATGCCACCTCTGATATTTCATGCCATTGCCTTAATTTGCTTTAAAAAAGATAATAAGTATCATTTCTGTGTCTATGATCCAATGTATTATTATCGTCCAAAACAAACTTCGGTTAAAGAGTATGATTTTGCTCTGAACTGTGCGTATATAAATTACTATCTGTTGGCGAAAATGCATAATATACCATTACAAATAGATAATCTAAGTCAATTATGCCCATCAACAGAAAAAGGAAAGCACTGTGTGCAATATATAATGAATGCCGAATATTGCTCTATGTTTTCTTTATATTTTCTCTACTTATATGCGAAAGCTGGTTGTCCATCAGATCTTTCAGAGATTCAGCCAATTATAGAAGCAACTTTTATGTCCTCTGATCCAGGGAAAATGAACCGTAAGGTGTGTGCAGAGACTAATAAATTCAAAATAAAGATAACAAGTTTTATGTTATCTGTGCTTGCACTATTTTTACAAGATAAAAAGGATTTTTTGGGTATTGTATATTCTCTTGCAAGTGATTTGAAGTCGCATAATGGAATTACATATCTGCATCCAGATTTGGAAGGGGTGGCTGGTGGCCGGCGGCAGCGCCAGCGACGGACATATAGGCAGAAGGGAAAGCTACGCAGCCGCAGACGCAGTCACAAGAAGAAACTTTAATGCCGACGAGGCTTTCTTTTCTTTGTTTGCCTCCTGCGACGGGTTCGCTTGTGTCTGCTGCCACCAGATGAACCACTGCTACCAGAGTTAGGTTTCTCGCCCTGTTGATTAACAGAGGCCCTACGTGTCCGCATTGTCCGTTTGTAGAGAGATTCTAGCTTGCCTGGCAATTCTAAAGTATATTGCGTGGACCATGTTTTCTTCTGGTCAGGTTTCGCAACGCGAGCAGCCTCTTTAGCAGCATTTGCTTTCGCTTTTGGAAGAAGCTCTGGTATGAGAGGAATTATATTCTGTGCCTTTTCAAACCTCTCACTTAAATTTTTGTTTGCAGATTGGATAAGAAAATTCCTGAAATCAAGTTCAGCAGGAGAACGGCAGATAATGTAGAAGTATACACCAGGCCCACCTGCTTCAAAGAACTTCTCTAACGGAAAAGTTACAGCCTTTTCTACCTTTCTAAGATTTATCTTTGGTTGCTCTAAAAGGGGTGCAACAACCTGACTTGTAGGGAAGATAGATCCTTCATAGAGAGCAGCAATTGGTTCTCTGAAATCTGGGCTGATTACCCTTGTATCTTCAAACTCCATGTTCGTAAGTTGCGGATAACCCTTGTTATAAGGGGCGATAAATAGCCCTTTATCTATTGGAAAACTATAGAGACCCGATTTCATAAGCCTTATTCTATCTTTATCCATATCAACCCAATCAACTAATGCCTGAATTGTCAGATTCGGATATTTATTGCCTGACTTATAGACATGAATCTTCTGACCGCCGAGAATCTCTTGGATCTTTTTCTTGTGGATTGGATTGGCTGGGTCTGAAAAAATTGGTGCATTAGTTGGTTCTTTGAAAGCTTCTAAGAAGCGGGCGACTGTGTCCATGACAGTAACAACGCCGCATTCGGAGAGAGTTACAAGAGTATAGCCTTCTGGTAGTGTTGGGCGTGCCTCAAAATTGGTTTGTATATCTTCATGTCCGTGGCCAAGGATCATGAATGGTTGCAGCTGGCTGGCGATGGCCATCTCTTCTAACTAATCAAGTTATTAATAATAAGCTCGGCGCGGCTGCTATAATAAGAGTCAATCTCAATAGAACGCATATGTTCTCCAGTATAGAAGAAGCGGTCTGCGCAGTTATCAAGTGCCTCTTGGCTGAAATTAGATAGCTCCATTAGCTGTTTGATTGTTGTGCCAGCCTTCACTTCGCCGCGACCCATCATGAGGGCGTTCAAGATATCAGTGGCTGCCGAGGCGAAGACACGCATAATATCTTTCTGTGCCTGGATACGCTTCATCACGCGCTTCTGGAGATAGACGCGGCGTTCCCACTCTGATTTGTTTATTTTTCCTGACAAGTAGTGAATGCCGAGTTTAGTGAGTTCTGCCTCCTCGTCTCGTAATGTTGGCCGCAAGTAATACTGATTCACCTCCTGCACCTTTCTGTGAAATTCTGTAAATATATTCTGTGCAGCCAGGCGGATAAGGCTTGGAACCACCTCTTTGGATGCCTCACATGCCCTTCCACTACCATAATACCTTTGTCCCAACTCAGATGTCCTAAGTGCCTTATAATTAATATCACTACACCAATCAGCCTCTAATGTATTCATATTAGAGAGGTGACTGATATTCATTAAAACCCCTTGCTCACAACGAAGCTCTTCCATGCGCGGCACAGCGCCTCTGGTGCGACGGAGCCACTCGTAGTAATGAGGATTGTGAACACCGCCTGTCTCTTTGAGGCCAGTGCGCCAGCTGAAGGGTGTCTGGCATTGCGTGCACCACATCTGGTCGCATCCGTCAATCTTGAAGATGGCAGTCTGACAAGTAGGGCATGGTTTGGTCTCTTCGGC
>JACCDG011587515.1_pt1 | contig 17074 bp, 16 predicted proteins | sample 7442471 | NCBI WGS metagenome assembly JACCDG01 (sample SAMN15323444, study PRJNA562643) | freshwater metagenome | isolation source: river surface water | place: USA:Blue River Watershed | collected 2017-08-17 | reverse complement strand
GAAATTAAGCCTAAGGGAAGGCTGCCCAAGGATGACCTCGAGTACATGGCATCCGCTGCCATCCGCTCGGGCGATGAAGAGTTCGCGCTCGAAGATAGACAGGCTGAAAGAGGAAGCACCTACGTGCATTGCTTTGCGGGCTATTATTGGTCGTATAGTTATGGCGGCATCGACGGTCCCTTCGACGACCTGGAAGAAGCCGTAGACACGATCCTGTCGATTGCCTCGAGCTCAGCGCCTGAGGGTTTCTACACCAAGGCCACAGGCGCGTTAGATGATGGTTTCATCGCTAGCCGGTGCGTGGAGTTCGTCCGCATGGGAAAGACCTTCATCATTAATGATAAGGTATACTTGCGGACTAAGGACGGTCTGGTTCGCCAATAGTAGCCGTTGCTAAACAGAACTCTCCCTTTGAACAACTTCAGCGATTGGAACCACGTCCTAGCCATGAAGGGCCTCCGCGAGGCGGTCGTGACCTATGCGATAGCTGAAGCGCCTGAGTATCTGGAAGATGGTGTCGATGGCTTGAAGGGGCTGAGCGACGATGACTATCCCTATATGCTAGAGCGGGCCATCAAGGAGAAGGGCGAGTGTGTCTTCTATTTCAGCCGAGGCGCTGACGATCAGATCGAAGACCATGTGCATTACCGCTTCGTCGGGAGGTATTTCGAATGCGACGGGGCCGGGCAGATCGGCGGCCCTTACGACGATAACAACGCTGATATCATCTTGGACCTTCTCTCGGACGCCTATGGGGCTGGCTTCGTGGCGAGCCCTGCGCCCGGCGCCACGGTTTCGGTCGGCGGCGACTTCCCCGACGAATACTTCGTCAAACTCTGCTCCAGTCTGGTCCCCCTCGGCCAGCAGATCGAAATCAACTGCACCCTTTATGTCCGAACTGCCGCTGGCTTAGATCCCAAAGCGGCGTAAGCAGAGCATGTGATTGATTCCTTAGTTTCATCAATTTGCGCCTAATGTGGGTGTATTAAAGAAACAGCTTGGCCGTTGGGGTTGACCCATGGCCTAATCCGTTTGGGAATAGGCCGAGGATGAGCACCCCGTATCATGCCAAGCTGTGGGCGATGGAACTCGAGCGCCGGGCCGAGGTCGGCTCGTCGGAGACGTTCGCGCGCGCCTTGAGCGACGCCAAGGTCGACCTCAATCCTCACCAGGTCGAGGCGGCGATGTTCGCCGTCCGCTCCCCGCTCGCCGCCGGGGCCATCCTGGCCGATGAGGTCGGCCTGGGTAAGACGATCGAGGCCAGCCTCCTCTTGGCGCAGAAATGGGCGGAGCGGAAGCGGCGTCTGCTGATCATCGTGCCGGCCAACCTGCGTAAGCAGTGGAGCGTGGAGCTGATGGACAAGTTCCACCTCCCGTCCGTCATCCTGGAAAACAAGGACATCAAGCTCCAAGCCCAACAGGGGAACTTCAACCCGTTCCGGCAGGACGCCATCGTCATCGTCTCCTATAACTTTGCGGCGAAGAACGCCCACTACATCAATCCCAAGACCGGCGGTCCGGGCTTCTGGGACATGGTCGTCATCGACGAAGCCCACCGTCTGCGTAACGTCTACAAGCCGAACAACAAGCAGGCCAAGGCAATCAAGCAGGCGGTCGAGCCGTTCTTCAAGGTGCTGCTGACCGCCACGCCGTTGCAGAACTCACTCCTCGAGCTCTATGGTCTGGTCAGCATCATTGACGAATATCAGTTCGGCTCCCTCGAGGGTTTCAAGGCCCGGTACGCTTCAGGGCCCTTGGACGAGACAGTGGCCGCAGAACTGCGTGATCGCCTACTCAAGATCTGCAAACGTTCACTACGTCGCGACGTGAAGCAGTTCGTGAAGTTCACGGATCGCCGGGCTATCGTCCAGCACTTCGAGCCCAATCCGGATGAAATCCGGCTTTACGAGATGGTCGACGAGTACCTGCGCCGTCCGCGCCTATACGCACTACCGGACAAGCAGCGCGCGCTGATGACGATGGTACTGCGCAAACTACTGGCATCGTCCAGCTTCGCCATCGCCCATACGCTCGACGGGCTCTGCTTGTCGTTGGACCAAGTGATCAAACGGGGCGAGGGTGAGGTCGACGTCACCACTACGGTCGAAGAGGATGTCGACGATCTAACCGACCTCATCGACGAATGGGAGGAAGATGAGAATGATAACGGCGTGCCAAAAGCGCAGTTAGTGCTGAGTGCCGCCGAGGTGGCCGAGGCCAAGCAGGAGTTGGCGAAGCTGAAGGAATACGCCCAGCTGGCCGCTTCCGTCAGCCGCAATTCGAAGGGCAAGGTGCTCCTCGACGCCTTGAAAGCCGGCTTCGACAAAGCCGCTAAAGCGCAGGAAGGGCAGGCCGCCATCCATAAGAAGGCGATCATCTTCACGGAGTCGAAGCGCACCCAGTCCTATATCCTCACGGAATTGGAGCAGTCGGAATACAAGGGCAGGGTGGTCCTGTTCAACGGCTCGAACTCGGATGACCAATCCAAGGCGATCTACGCGCAGTGGCTGGCCAAGAACCCCGGCCAAGCTTCTGGTTCGAAGAGCGCGGACATGCGGGCGGCGCTCGTGGACTACTTCCGGAATAGCGCCGATATCATGATCGCCACCGAAGCCGCGGCCGAGGGTATCAACCTCCAGTTCTGCAACTTGGTCATCAATTATGACCTGCCTTGGAATCCGCAGCGCATCGAGCAGCGTATCGGACGTTGCCATCGTTACGGCCAGAAGTGCGACGTCGTGGTGGTCAATTTCGTCAACAAGTCGAACGCGGCGGACCAGCGGGTGTATGAACTGCTGCAGTCTAAGTTCATGGTCTTCGATTCCGTCTTCGGTGCCACCGATGAAGTCCTCGGCCAGGTCGACGCCAGTGGGGTCGCCTTCGAGCGCCGGGTGATGGAGATCATCCAGACGTGCCGGACACCTGAGGAGATCCAGGAGGCCTTCGCCAAACTCGAAGCCGATAATGGCCAGCAGATCGCCAAGGCCAAGCAGCAGGCCAAGGTCGACCTCATGCGCAACTTCGACCAATCGGTCATCGATAAGGTCCGCATCGATGCCGAGCGCTCCCTGGACGTGGTCGCCCGCAAGCTGTGGTCGCTGACCCGTTTCGTGCTCAAGGACGTCGCCGATTTCGACGACGAGCATTACCGTTTCAACCTTCGGCAGAAGGTCGTGTCTTTGGACGAGGCACCGCTGGGCGCCTATGAGCTGAGCAAGGACACCAATGCGATGGTCCATGTCTATCGTGTCGGTCACCCGCTCGCTCTGGAAGTCATCCAGCGCGGCCTATCCGCATCCGTGCCCTCGGCATCTTTGTCGTTCGATCTCTCGGGTCACGGGATGATGGTCGCCAGTCTTGCGGGATACCGAGGCCGCAGCGGCTGGCTCCGCCTGAGCAAGCTGTCTTATGATTACCAAGGGAGCGCCGGGGAGGATCACCTATTGATCTCCGCCTGCCTGGATTCGGGCGAAGCACTTCCGGAAGAGTCCGCGCGCGCCCTCTTTGACCTGCAGGCATCAGTGGCTGGCGCAGCGGGTACCGCGCCTACTGCCTCGGTCGACGGGCTTAACTCGGCCGAAGAAATCGCCTCGAGCCAGCTGCGCAAGGGGCTCGACGAGCGTAACCAGAAATTCATGCGTGAGGAGATCGCCAAGGTCGAAGCCTGGACAGCGGACCAGCAGGCCAAGTTCCGGACTCACTACGTGGAACTGGAGAAGAAGTTCATCGAGCTTGGGCGTGAAATCGCCCGCTGTCAGGACTTCCGACAGGAGCATGCCTTGCAGGAGGAGAGGCTTCGTCTCCGAGCCAGGATGACCGCGGAGGAGGAATCCTGCCGTCAGCAGATCCTGCTCCTGGATGATAAATCGTTGGATATCCTCAAGAGCAGCAAGCGCCGTCTTAGCCCGAACGAGACCCTGAGCCCTATCTTCCTCGTCCGCTGGACTCTGGCTTAGTCGTCATCACCCTCGAGGAACTGACCGAGTCCTTCATTGTCGCCATCCCAATTCAGGAACTGGACGAAAGCAAAAGCGAGCCGGCCGACTTTCTTCATACTGCCGCTTTCAATGTGCTTCCCGATCAGGAATAGTCGCCTGAGCGAATCCCCATCTATGCTGGGTGATGAGGTGTAAGGATCGAATCCCAGAGATTCGATGGCCTCCTCAACCATAAGCCGGTCTGACGGTTTGAGCGGTGTCACGCGCTTATGGTTCACCGCTTTACGAAGCAGGGTTTTCCACCCGCTCTGCGTGCTTGCCCCGCCGAATCCCTGCTTAATGGCCGAAAACAATATCTGGCAGCCCAAACTGTTCAGCTCATCAAAGTAGTCCTCTCCGGGAGAGGCGAAGGAACGCCGGTAGCGTCGATACTTCAGGAGGAAAAAGAGCGATTCGAGCGCATTAAATGTGATCTGGGGACGACCGTTTTCAACGGCGAGGGCGAGTTGCTTCGCCGATTCATGCAAAAGCTTGTCCGCGACGGTATCGCCGATGTCCTTCAGCGCAAACTCGTTATATTTTATGAGATTACGGAGGGCTTTCAGCCAGTTATTCGGTGCCGATGAAGAGCGTATTTTTCTGATAAAGGCCACGAAGAATTCGGCGAACTGCTGATCTGAATTCAGACATAATCCGGCGATATGCAGATGCACCTCTTCGACTGAAGAGTGCGGCGATGCAATATTTTCGATGGCTTCATTGACGAAGCCTGCCGGGCAGCCCAAGTACCACCACCCCGCTGTTTTCTTGATCCAGTTGATGGCCTGGCGCTCATGGGGATTTTTCCTAATCCAATCCTGCATGGCGAGTTCAATGCTGATGAGCATTGTCCGGGCTTGGGTTTTCTTGCTGCCAGGCACATTGGCATCTCGGCCCATAGGGGTGTACAAGGTGAATTCATCGAGCGGAACGACTTTGTGGAATCCGGCGCTGTACCTTGAAGCGGTGAGCGCCTTGTTCAGCCGTTGCGTCGATTTTCTGCAGGCATGGAGTACAGGGTTTTCAGATGCACCTTCTTCTAGCCGATGTAGCAGGTGAGTGAGGTCAGCTTCCGCATAGTTCCAAAGTTCCTGTGCGGGCTTCAGCGTTACGGCTCTTTCGATATAGCCTTTAGGCGGCGGTTTGGGCGGGCCACTGTCTCTCATGCTTTGCCAATCAAGCAGGCTATCGAAAAGACCAGGTTCGCGAGAGGCGACCGTGACAAATGCAAAGCCTTGACCGGGCCTGGCCCGGACGCTGACACACAGAGAGACGTCCTCGGTATGAACCATCCCTGGCGCTGTGGATACTTCCCGGTAAGTCCAGTCTTCGCCAGCCGTGCCCGAGGGTCTTCTCATCGTCATCAAGACAAGGTCACTCCCTGCTTTCAGTTTAAGTCCGGTGATAGGGTCAGGGTTAACGTACTCCTTGCCAGCTTCAATCAGCTCATTGGGCAGGACTCCCTTCCAGTCGTTGATCAAATTGCCCAATTCATCAGCACGGACGTAGTGTAGCTCCAGCGATTCCATCTGCTCAAGCCAGGTCGGCCAATCGTTAGCAACGCCCGCGGCCGCCCACGCGGCTCCGGCGGCGACGTTTTCTTCATTCGTGGCGATGAGCTTCTCGCCGAGGTGGTTGCAGAGCAGATTCGCCAAGGCGATACCGTCGAAGCGGGCCAAGGCAAGGGGGCCAATCACCATCAGGCCGAGATTTAGTTCATAGTTGCTGTCACAGGTGATTCCGACGCTAGCCTGTTTGACCATGGCCAAGGCCCTGGATATGGAGCTTTCGCCGACGAGGGGGCCTTGCCATGGGTAGGATGCCTCCTCTAGCGCAAGCAAGGCCTCTGTGCTGCTGGACGTAAGCTTTGTCTTCCCGATTAAGGCGTCAGTGGCCCATCCAGCTGCGAGCGTCTGTGGCAGGGGAGTGCGCAAGGCTTTACGCAGCATGCCCCAGCCGGTCGGCGAAAGTTTGCTGCGGCGCAGCCGGCTATCGCTGACGGGCACGTTCCACTCGTTTCCATCCGGGCCGTCCCGGAGATCCACCGGCACCTTGGTGACCGACCAGGCGCCGAAACTGGTGTCGACGACGGTGAAGTGACCTCTGCTCAGTGATTCATTCTGAGACCGGCAGTGACCCATCACGGCGGCGATGGAGCGTGGCACCAAGACGATGTTGCTGGTTCGGACGGCCGAGAGCAGGGCTTGCTGCCCACCGATGCCGAGCGCGTCCGGGACGACGAGGCCGATCCACTGTTCCGGCTTGATCAAGGCATCCACCTGCAAGGCTATAAGCTTCGAAGGACTCAGGGAAACTTCGGTCGAGCCATCCGGTCGCCATGCGACCGGCGGCTCGACGAGCTTACCCCATTCCGCTTCGCCGGCGCAAAGCATCTCAAAGAGCGCGCAGAGCGGGACGCGGCCAGAGCCGTTCTGGGGGTCGCCCAGCGGGGGAACCTGCGCTTCGGGCGGCCATGCCAAGGCTCGGCCTCGGCGATGTTCATCGGCGAACTTACCAGTCGGCGGCTTTTCGCCGCGTTGCAACGGCAGCAGGGCCGTGGGTAACCCTGCTTGCAGGGCTTCTGGATGCACGTTGCGGCGACGTCCGGGCACGATCATGGCCGACCAGGCCTTTGCGCCGAGGAAATCGAGACCGAGACCGACGTCGCTCATCGAAAGAGACCCTCCGTCGAAGCCCTGAGGGCTTCATTGATGGATGCAGTGACCTGATCGAAGGCCTGGGCTTCCATGACGCCGGCGTGCATCGGCACGCGGAGGCCATGGATGACCTTGCCGGCGGACTTATCCGTGGCCATTTCTCCGCGCTCTGCCGAGCTATGCGCGGAGATCAGCAGGCCGCCGATGTGTTTGACCGGGATGTTCGGCTGGGAAGCGTATCGCGCTAGAGCCTTGCTGGCCCGCGGCAGGGAGGCCAACCAGCGGTCGGTCTCAGCCGTCCAAAGGGTTGCCCAGATTGGCAAGACCGTGGCCTGATCCGGCCACCATAAGGCCATGTCGCAACCGGTTGCGCCGAGGCTGCTGAGCGGGCTACTTTCGTTTGCGAGCAAGGATTTCAGCGCCTCTGGCTTGGTGGTCTCCAGGTCATGGCTATCGATGAGGTAAGCCTGCCCCCAGGGAGTCTTGAACGGGCCGGCGGAAGCCTGGGCGGCCAGCCAGATTCCACGATCAGATTCCTTCCGGTAGAAAGGCGTGCTGAGGGTAGCGTCAGGCCAGAGACGTAGGAGGGAGCAGTTGATCAGCTGGCCGACGGTCTCCGCCCAAAGCGGCCGCCGCCAGGTCCAGGCATCGTCTTTGATCTTCTGGTAACGCAGCAGTTCCCGGTACGCCTTATAGACGAGTTTATACCGCGGCTCCATCGTCAGCGGATAGTTCGCTGTCGCCGGATGGGCGAGGCCGGCATATTTGAGGTCGAAGAGATTCTCGGAGGCGAGCAGCTGCTGGTTGTCTTTCGCCAGCTGCCCCACGGCGCGGGCGCGGGTGCCGCCTAGTGCGACTTTGGTCTGCTTGCGCCGCCAGGATTCAGCCCGCTTCTGCAGCGCCGCCATGGTCCAGGCGGCGACTTTGTTCTCGAGCGTATCGAAAGACGGACGACGTTGGACCGCGAGGAGAAGCTGGCGGGCGCCAGCTTTCTGGACTGGGGAATTACCGGGAAGCTTGGCGTAATGCCGGATACAGGCAGGGTCCATCTCTTGGACGCGTCCGACCGGCGTGGCTTCACGTACGCGAATCAAAATCCGGCGCGGAGACTCCCCGATGGCGTGCAGGGCGCGGGTCAGCTTACGATCCTGAGCCAGCCTGATGATGAGTTCCATGAGTGGCTCGTCTGACTTACGTACCACCCATTTTTCATGGGCAAGCTCCCAGGTCCGGCGAATCGTCGCCCGGGTGTCCGCATCCTCTTGGCCGACCTCGTCGTGTCCTAATTCCTGGAAGGTATGGACCATCCAATTGATCAGCGCATCCAGATGCAGGGGCTCCGGCTCCTGCGCCTCCGTGCCGTCCGGCGGCCGATGCATTAAACCGCGTTGCGTCAGGGGGATGGGGTTGGCGTGATCAATCGACCAGCGCAGCTCCAGGTCGTGGCGGCCTTCACGGACGGCGTTGCTACAAGGCACATGCCAGGCTTGGTACTCCCGGCCTTGCCAGCGGAAAGCCACTCCGGCTTTCGGGGCCAGTCCGGCTCCATCGACCCAGCGAGGCGGCTTGGAGCCCAGCGGAGTCAGGAGCCGTGGCGAACCGGCGCCATCGACCGTGGCCTCGCTGGTCCGGGCTTGTTCTCCGGATAGTAGGAAGCCCCAAGGCTCGTCGATAAAACTGGCGCCAGCCTGGCTCATCCCTTGGTTCGATCGAGGCCGCGCCAGAGGAAGGTGCCCGAGTGATGCTCTGCCGCCGCCTCAAAGGCTTTCATCAGCGCGGCGTCGTCGGCCTGCTTGATGACTTTTTTGATCGCATCCAGGGCTTCCTGGTTACCTTCCAGCTCAAGGCCGCGGAGCTTGGGCATGATGCGCTGCTCGATTTGGTCGGCCATCGCCAGCTGGACGCGGTTACTTTCGCGCGGGTAGTTGCCGGCGTAGGCGAGGATTGCCTGGTGGACGCGGTGGGCGAAGGGTTTGCCGATCTGCTCCATCGCATCGTTCAGTTCGCCGATCCAGACGTTGACCTTCTTCGCATCGGCCTCGGAGAGGTCGGATTCACACCAGAGGCGCCAGGTGTCGTAGGCCAGGCCGTTCTTTTCCGCCGCTATCTCCGTTTGCGCCTTGGCTGCGGCCATCTTGGCCGGCCGGCCGAAGCGGAGCACGCAGGCACGGTCGAGGACTTTGTCCGAAAGGCTTTGGGTCGATTCATCCTCGTTCATCGTGCCGGTGAACAGGAGATTACGTCCGGGATAGAGGCGGATGTTGTGCTCTCCCTCGCGGAGACTGCCGGTGTCCAAGGCGATTTCCACCGGGTCGCGGCTGCGGGCATCGGCTTCGGTGTTGAGGATCGAGCGGCGAGTCTCCAGCTTGCTGAGGAACTCAGAGAAGTAGTATTCGACGCGGGCGAGGTTCATTTCGTCCAGCAGGACGAGGAGCATCCGGTCGTCGCGCTCGTGATTCCAATCGGTCGGCAGCTTCCAGCTGGGGCGGTTATAGCGCTCGAATTGGACCATCGCGCGGGCGAGTTCGGTCGCCTTGTAGCGACCTTCGAGGTGGTTGAAGAAACCGAAGAGGTCCTGCGGGCTGTCCCAGCGAGGCTGGACGGCGAGGGAGACCATGTGGATACCCATGGCTTCGGAGTAGCGCTTGGGGAGCAGCGACTTGCCGGTGCCGGAGATGCCGGCCAGCACGACCAGCGGCGACATGTCCGCGGTCTTGAGCGCGGCATGGAAGGCGTGCAGGACGCGCTTCGGATACTGGAGCCCGTGCGATTCGAGGTAAACGGCGGTCGCTTCCAGTGCGGCGGTTTCGGCGTCCTTGGCCTTGAGCTTGGGGATCGTCCGGGTGGGTAAGGGCGCGAACGGCAAGGGCTCCCAGAGGTCGCGGTAGCGATCCTCGCCCGAGGCCTGCGGGTGGACGCGTTTGAGGTCGGCTTCGATCTTCTGCAGCAGAGTCGTCAGGGTGTTCCGCCAGGTTTCGAGGCTTTGCAGCTCGGCCTTGAGGCGGATGACCTCCTGCTCCAGGGCTAGCTTCTGGTTTTCGATGTCCAGGAGAGAGCGTTTAGCCGCATCGAGTTCCGCGATTTTTTGATCAAGCGCGTCCTTGGCTTTGGCCAAGATGCTTTCCGTCGCAGCCTGAGTCGCCTTGAGCCGATCCAAGTCGATGGTGCGGAGGTTGATGTCGTTCTGTACGCCGTTGAGATGGAGGGTGCGGTCAGTGATATCCTTCTCTAGTTGCTCGAAGCGTTTGGTTAGGCTATCGACGCTGGCGGTCAGCTCGGCCTTCTGCGTGGCGAGACTGACGACTTTGGCTTCTTCGGCGGCCACGTCTTTGCCGGCCCGCGCGAGTTCGGCCATTAGGGCTTTCAATTTCTCGGACTGAGCGATGACCTCGGCGCGAAGTTCTTCTTGGGCCTTTCGATCCGCCTGGATCCGCACGAGCTCGGCTTGCTGGGAGCTCATCCACTTGCGGGTCTCCTCGGCGTGCGTCAGGGTGATCTGGGCGCGGCCGATGGCCTCGTTGGCTGCGCGCCACTCCTCGCGTCGGAGCGCGAGTTCGGCCTCAAGGTTTTCGAGTTCGCAGGCCGCCGGCAGGTTGCGCTCCTTGCGCTTGAAGTTGATGTACTGGGTGGTGGCCAGCGCCGAGAGCGTGGTGGCGGTGCCCCAGAGGCCGGCTTGGAGGAGGAATGAATCGTTCATGATTACTTCTTGAGGGTGGCGGCGCGGAGAGCAGCGAGCTCGGCTTCGAGTTCGGCTTTCTGGCCAAGGAGGATGCGGAGCTGGCCTTGGACGGTGCCGAGGCTCTTGGCTAGGCGGTCGGACTCTTTCTGGGTCGCTTCTTTCTGGCCGGTGAGGGTGGCGATCTCGGTGTTGAGGGCCGTGCGTTCGCCGGAGAGCCGCAGATGCTCGGCCCGGGCTTCCTCCAGCAGACGAAGGTCGAACTTCTTCCGCTCGAGGTTGGCGAGTTCGGCGGCGTTGAGATTCTTAGCCTTGGCTTGTTCCTTGAGCTCGTCGCGGACGGCGGCCAGCTCCGGGCTCTTCAGCGCCAGCTCGGCCTTGACGGCTTCCAGCTGTGCTTTGGTCTTGGCCAGCTCGTCGATATTGTTCTGCGTCTTCTGCAGGTCGGCCATCGCTTTTGTGATTTTGGTCTGAAGCAGCGACAGCTCATCGGCGGCGGCGGCGGCCTTCGCGATGCGAGCTTCGGCGGCTTTCTCCGTTTCGCCGAACTTCGCGCGGCTTTCCACGAGTCCGGCGATGGACTTGCGGAGGTCGTCCAGGCGGGTGTTCAGCGCGGTCTCCTCCGCGCGGAGGCTCGTCAGGCTACGGTTGATAGTGTCGGCCTTGGCGATGACTTCTTCCGCCTCCGCCACCTTGGTCAGGGTCGCGGCCAGTTCTTTGCGGACGGCCGCCAGCTCGCCCTTCTGGGACTGGAGCCCGGCGATTTCCGCCCGGAGCGAAGCGGCTTCCTGCAGGAGCGCCGACTTGTCGACGAGCTCCTTCTTTTTGGCGTCGTAGTCCTTAAGCTCCACGGCGAGGTAGAGGATTAGGATGAGATTGGCCGCCAGAATCAGCGGAAAAGGGATGAAGGAGAGCTTAGCCCAGAAGCTGGGCGGCTGGGTGGCGGGGGTGTCCATGGCAAGGAGCCGCCAGAATGATAATGCCTAAGGCTAATACGAATCTTTTAGGAGGATTGAGGCTGATTTTACAAAATTGGGAGGGTGAGCTCGGGGTCAGGTCGTGCCTCGCCGGGCGCTGATGCTCAGCCTTAAGCCGAGGGATGATTCGGCAACGGCGCCTCCCTTCGCTGGTTCTCTAGTAAGACTGCTTTATGACGCACTTCTGTGTGTCACAGAAGTGCAACGTCGTTGCTGTGACGACTTATAGGGCAAGCCTGAGGTAATGATCCAAATAGAGCGTATGCGTGCGATGTCCCCGGATGACGCCATTTCAGCGATTGCCGAGGACTTGGCGTCCGGCGGGGCGACTTACGCTTCAATGGGCGCGGGCGCTCTTTTAAAGGCCTGCGGCCTACAGGTCGAAGAGGGTAGCCTCAGCATCGACTGGACGGACATGCCATTGGCCGAGGCCGAAGACTTGGCCAATTTCGTGTATGGGCTCGAATCCGAGGTGACGCCAGACCGCTGGACGGAACTGCAGGGCCTGCTCGCCAAGCATGAGGAGGGAGAATTAGAGCTGACGGAGAAGGATTTCCAGGGAGCCGAGTGGGACCTGATGGAAGCTGCCTATAACCTAGCGATGCAGTCCTGCATCGAATGCGACCGGATCTACGATCATGATATCAGCGCGCCCAACGGCACTACTCTCCGTTTCCGCTTCGTGGTTTCCTGGGTTGGCGGAGAGATCGTCTCGGCGCTTTCTCCTTATGACTTCCGGGACAGGCGCTAGTTGCAAAAGGGTAGAAACGCGGCGGGGTCATGCTTAAAGAAGGCGGGGTCGGAGCCTGTTATTCCGGAGACTGAATAGTCAGATTTCCGGTGACGTCCTGCCGGAGGATGGCGACGGCGGAAGATTTATGGATTCTCCTAGGCATCTAGATCGAGCAGGCCTTCGAGTTCTTGCTCCGTGATGACCTTGGCCCGCTTGGATGCGATCCAAGCGTCGTAAAGCATTCGGGCTACCTGGGTCGCAGTGTGCTCGGCGGGGACATCTTCGGCGATTGCGACGATGCGATCGTAATCCGTAGCGTCATTGAACTCGTTTTCCTCATCCGTCCATTCACCGGATTGGAGCAGCCATTTTCCTGGGTGCGGATTGGAAAGTAAGTACATGATGGCGCCTCCGTGGTAAGGTGATTGTGACCACGTCCCCATGGTCACTAGCTCCCAATCAACGGGTGCCTTTGGCCGATACGATTCCAGCGCGTCGTCCGAACCATCGGGTCGCAAGGTGATGCGCATGGATTAGCTATGTCCGAAAAGGATGATGAGCGCGACAGCTGCTATAATGAGCATGCATCCCAAGGACGCCGATTTCGGTTTGATCTTTTTCCTCCTAGACGAAGCTATGACGCCCTCGCCTGGCTGCAAAGGGCGAAGCAAGCCGCCGCATTTTTGACAAAAGCCCAGCTTTTCCATCGAAGTGAGCTCGGCACTGTAAAAACCGCATCCGCCGCAACGGCGTGTGAAGGCCGTGTAATCGTATTCGTATTCGTCTTCTTTCTCGAGAATGTGCTCTTCTGCGTCACCTTCGCTCTTGAGGCTCATAAGTTGTAGCGGTTCAAAGCGTGAGTTGCTGCTTTGCCCTGACAAATCTATAAACCGTTGAATATGGGATCATGCCGCTCCAAGTACTTATGATAATCTACGCAGACGCAGTTGAGCGGAATGTGCTGGATGTTGTGGGGAAACGGTCACCGGGATCGGAAGTGTGGCCACTGTGGATTGGCTGTGGATGGGCTTTGGCACTGGGAGCAATAAACGAAATCAGAGTGTGTGCGTATCAGCCTGCCGCCGCATTTCCTGCAACCATCTGGAGTAGTAGCAAGTACGACCTCATCACCCCCAAGAACGGGCCTCCGCTGATGGTCATGGATATATTTATCGTGCGTAACTAAGGTCTTGGCATCAGCTTCATTGACGAGCGACGGGCAGGCGCTTTTGCATTCCTTTAGGACGTGATGTTCAAGCCTCGATAGCTTTTCGCCGGTCTTGACGCCGACTTCGATGAGCGACCCAGTCGCGGTGAATTCGTAAGGAAAGTATACGGCGTATGGGGTGGCCTGCTCTCGGACGATCAGTGCTACGTCCCGGAAGCTTTTTACGCGATCAATCGATAGGGGGAATCTTATCTCATGAGCGAGGTCTGCCTTGCTCGGAGGCGGCGGGTTGCTCTTGGCGCGCAGGATCCTCCGCAGGCATTCCCAAGAGCCTGTTGAGAACGAAAAGATCGAATAAATGATGACCAAAGGAATTGCGATGGGCGAGATGATGATAAATGCGGTGATATCAATCATGCTCCTGGGCAACTCCACGCGGTCACTCCAGTACTCCCGCAGATCCGCGAAGGCTGCTGAGGGCGCATGGGCCCTTTCCCAGGCACGGCTCAGGGATTCATGCTCCTTATTTTTACCTGAATTGAAGTACTCCTCCAGCTTCCGCGCGAGCTGGTCTAGTTCTGCTTGGGAGGGGCTTCCCGCGGGCGTCTGATTTTCAGTCGTCATGGGAGGCTGCCGGCCAGGAACAGCGGGGATTTCATTCTAATTTTTTATTATTGTTGGATCTCCAGACAAGAGGAAATCCCGGAATGGCTGATCATGGCCGAGGCTCTCGTACCTCTATTGGGTATTGTTTAGATAAGCGATTGATGACATCAATGACGCCATGCGTCACATTCCTCTGCTACTAGCCTGCGGGTTGCTCTTCGCCGGCTGCGCCACTGAATTCACGCCTTAATCGGGAGGCGACGGCTACAGCGAAACGCAGCTCTCCCCGACCTCCTTCCAGGTGACCTTCCGCGGCAACACGAAGACGACCCCGGAACGCGCCCATGACTTCGCCCTCCTGCGTGCCGCCGAAATCGCCCTGTCCAATAAGTGCACCCACTTCGCCGTGATTTCGGCGATAGCCGGCGACAACGGTACCGCGGGCATGATGATCAACAGCTCGTTCATCGCGAAGAAGAAGCCCGAGGTCAGCCTCAGCGTCCGGATCTACCCGGCTAAGCCCGCAGGCGACTCTCTGGAGGCTGCTTATGTCCGTAAGAGCATCCGCGCCAAGTACCAGATGCCCGAGTAAGATGCGTATCTCCGGCAAGCCATGGGAAGGGGCCTCCTGCACCAAGTGCGGGCATTTTTACCGTCCTGGCACCAAGGACGGCGATTATTACGGGCATTCGAAGCCCTGTCTCTACTGCGATAATCAGCACGCTGGTTATAAGGTCCAGTCGGCTGGTTGCATCGGCCTGTTCCTGCTGGTCGCGGCGGTCGCCTTCGCGCTCGCAGCCTGAGCTGCCCATCGGAACTACCTTCATGAGCCTCGAGCGTATCCAGGATGACCCTTATGACATGATCAATTCCGACGACCCTGAGAAGGTCGAAGGCGGGTTGATCATGCTTAGGGCGCTGGCCATCACGGGCGACCCCAAGGCTGATAACATCTTGCAGCTTTTGGCGGCGGCCGAATGTCCCGATGATCCGACTGAAGCCGCCCGATGGGTGATCCAGAACCGGATTGACGTCGCAAACGAAGAGGCGCGCGAAAAGGAGTCGGGCTGCGCTTTCATGTTCTTAGTCGCGTCGGGGTTGACGGCCTCGGCCATGTGGGGACTAGGATGAAGAACTTTCTGATTTAACCCCGAGCGTAATGTCAGAGCCTAAGCAATACGTCTGTTCCTGCTGTGAGGCCCCTTTTTCGGACCATGCGGGAAGGTATGATAGCCTCGTGCCTGGGCATCTGATCTTACACATGTGCGAGGAATGCCGTCGTCTCGGCGCCGAGGGTAGGCTGAACGACCCTGCCAAGCTGCAATACGAGTCTCTGTTCACGGCCGCGGCGGCTTGGATCATGTATTTCAGCTGCACGATGACGATCGGAGATGTCCATGAATCTCCAGATCACTGGTCGGTAGATACTCACGCCAAGCTTGCCTATGCGGCGATGATTTTCCCGCCAGCCATCCTGTGGTCATGCGCCCAGAAATCCGGCAAGTGGCTGCTGCTAGTCATCGGCTTGCTGCTCGCCGGGTATCCATTCCTTGCCAATCACCTCCTCGGATACGGAGCCCATCTGTTCGAGAATACGCGCAGAGGCATCAGCCCGGCTTCGGGTGCCTTCTTTGTCTGGTTGGCGGCAGGCGCGGTCCTGGTCGCCGTGTGGCACATATTTGAAGAGGAGGAGCGTTATGAGCCGAATAAGATCCGTTATGACCGGACAGCCGGCGGGTTCATCAAGGCTTACCTTATTGCTGCGGCGTTGATCTATTTCGTTGGCCTCGCCATAGGCTACTGGAAGCAGGGGGATTACGGACTATCCCTCCAGGTCAACGCCGGCATGTGGCGCGCTCCATTGCTTGCCGTACCCTTGGCCTACTTCTTTTGGACGGTCTCGGGAATGGCCCGTATGGACGCCTCGAAAGAATCGGTCAAAAAGGGTTAGAGGTGTCAGCCTCAGGCGTAGTTGATGATCAGCCACGTCATTAGCGCCGTGACCAGTATGAACAAGGCCATCTGAAGCACTTCCTTGGTTCGTTTCTGTCGGAGCCATTCTCTTCTTTTGATGCGAATAAGACGGCCTTTTGCCAAGCAACGCGCGTTCGTGGCGTCGTCGTTGATGTCCGAGTTGTAGCCGCACATCGGGCAAAACTCGGCATATGGGTAGTAGCCATCTCGCTCTATGTTTTTATGGCCATCGATCATCAGCTGACTGAGATGGGCGATTTTAAACTTGGACCTAATGGCAATCCCGTCAGGTCCCTTCCTGATAAAGCGAGAAACGTCGCCTTCGAAACCGCAAGAGTCGCAGAATCTATAACGGTTTGGCTCAGTCATGGGGGATGGCCGCGCTAAGAAAGGCGGGAGACTTCTTGCCCGGCTTAGGTGGCAAAGGCTAAGTAGATCGCCCTCACGAGGGCGATGAGCCAGATGATGGATAAGATACCAGGAATGAAAACGGATACGTAGGCTCGGACGGTGTCCGACCCATTTTCATCCTCTCCCCTGTAGCGATTGGCTAGGCTGGCTAGGCTGAGGAGGAGGTTTAACCATGCCGAAGCGGCGGAAAACATGGCCAGTCCGTCGCGCGGGGATGACTGCAGGTGGGTCCAGAACGATCTCAGGACTTCCGGGCCGGCATTCCATGGCGAAATCGTGGATGGCACGAAGCCGACGACGACGGCTTTGAAATGATCGAAGGCCGCCGTGGGTCCGGTAAGAAGCACGGCGGCTGCGAGCCATAGGCCGACCTGACCAGCGCCATGTAACAGCTTACAGCCAAAAGAGTGAAGCCGGGCGCGTTGCTCGGGGTCATCGCTTGTGCCGACGGATGCGCTCGGAAACAGGCCCATGACGACCTTGGGGCCGCTGCGGCGTAGCTTGAAGGATGAAATGGTCCCAAGGATGATGAGTTCTATCTGAATCCCCATCCCGACCATGACCATGGTCATCCAGGCGGCGCTAGTAATCGTCATCAGCCAGAAGTAGGCATACAATAGGCCGGCGGCTTGGGCTGAGGTGAGCGACTCCATGTCCGGAGCATCAATCGCCAGCTCTTGGCCAGCAATCTCATTACGAGCGAACGCGGTGCTAGGATAAGTCCATGATAATTGGGTTGAAGCCAGGGAGGCCGCGACATGATGACCATATGGCTGACTCCTCTGGCATGCGCGCAGGCTTGAAAGGCAACGTAGAGGAGGCGCTCAGGCTCTTCGCGAATGAAAACGAGTGGGCCGGCCTGAGTCTCGTGGAGACGGAATTCGTCCTCGAAGAG
>JACCDG010037073.1_pt1 | contig 17077 bp, 17 predicted proteins | sample 7442471 | NCBI WGS metagenome assembly JACCDG01 (sample SAMN15323444, study PRJNA562643) | freshwater metagenome | isolation source: river surface water | place: USA:Blue River Watershed | collected 2017-08-17 | reverse complement strand
TCATGTCTGCTAATGAAATTAAAAAAAATACAGAACAAAAGATGACCAAATCAATTGAGTCATTGAAATCTAATTTGCAAAAAATCAGAACGGGTCGTGCTCACCCAGGCATCTTGGAGCAGATCAACGTTGATTACTATGGCAATCCAACACCCTTGGCTCAAGTGGCTAACTTAGGTTTGGCTGATGCTAGAACTTTGACTGTTCAGCCTTGGGAAAAAAACATGATGGGCGCAGTTGAAAAAGCGATTCGTGAATCTGACTTAGGTCTTAATCCTGCGACACAAGGCAACATCATTCGTGTGCCAATGCCAGCATTGACTGAAGAGCGCCGCAAAGAATTGACGAAGGTAGTCAAGGGTGAAGGCGAAGATTCAAAAATTGCGGTACGTAATTTAAGACGCGATGCAAATGAATCATTGAAGAAACTAGCGAAAGATAAAGAAATTTCAGAAGATGATGAGCGTCGTTCACAAGATGAAGTTCAAAAAATGACAGATCGTTTTGTTGCTGAAATTGACAAGATCATTTCTGAAAAAGAAAAAGAGATCATGACCGTTTAAGCCAAGCTTAAATAGTCTTTATATGGTCAAAAAAACCAATCCCTCACACATCAGCACAACTTTGGCTGTGCCTGATGTGGCGAGTATTCCCAAGCACCTTGCCATCATCATGGATGGCAACGGTCGATGGGCGACCAAGCGTTTTTTGCCAAGGGTTGCTGGGCACTCACAGGGGCTTAATACCGTTAGAGAAATCGTCAAAGAGTGTGGTGATTTGGGTGTTGAGTATTTAACTCTTTTTGCTTTTAGTTCTGAAAATTGGCGCAGACCTGCTGAAGAAGTGGGATTTTTGATGAAGTTATTTTTGACTGCATTGGAAAAAGAAGTTTCTCGCCTTGATAAGAACAATGTTCGCTTAAGAGTGGTGGGTGATCTAACAAGATTTGATGAGCAGATTCAGGAGCGCGTGGTTCAGGCTGAAGAAAAGACTGCGCACAACACAGGTCTTAATCTGACCATTGCCGCAAACTATGGCGGTCGATGGGACATGTTACAAGCAGTATCAGCTTGCTTGAAAGCAAATCCGGGTCTCACCCCTGAAGGAGTGACCGAGGCTTTGTTAACACCTCATTTATCCATGTCGTATGCACCTGAACCTGATTTATTCATCAGAACGGGTGGCGAGCAAAGAATCAGTAATTTTTTACTCTGGCAATTGGCTTATACAGAGCTTTATTTCACAGACTTGTTGTGGCCTGACTTCGATAACAAGGCGCTTCAAGCATCTTTTGCTTGGTACCGAGAGCGTGAGCGACGTTTCGGTCGAACCAGCGCTCAAGTAATAGACGCGGAAAAATAGAACAACATGTTAAAAACCAGAGTCATCACAGCAATCGTACTTTTAGGTATTTTCTTACCAGTACTCTGGTTTGCGCCCCTGATTTATTTGGGGGCATTGATTGCTATCGTTATTACTTTGGCCGCATGGGAGTGGTGGAGATTATTGTTTCCAGATAATCATCGCAGGGCATTCTCATACGCAGGCTTATGCCTTCTCAATTTAGTTGCTTGGTTGATGTATGCCGATATTGAAGCCGTCAAAATTCTTCTGTGGCTGACTTTGGGCTTTTGGTTGCTGGTCGTGCCATTTATCATGAAGCAATCACTTCGGTTGAATCTTGTTTCTTGGCGCTGGCCTTTGGCTGCGATTGGCTTATTCATTCTGCCAGCCTGTTGGTTTGCCTTGATGCATTTACGTGCCGTTAGCATGACTTTATTCTTATCAGTGCTTGTTTTGGTTTGGGCTGCTGACATCGGCGCTTATTTTGCTGGCAAAGCATTTGGTAAGCACAAGCTGGCAAAGAATTTAAGCCCTGGAAAATCCATTGAAGGCGCTGTGGGTGGTTATTTATTGGTGATGGTACTTGGCATTCTTGGAGCCAGTTTATTTGCTGATCATCCTTATACCCATGGTAACTTCTTTGCTTTGATTCAATCCTCTTGGGGATGGTCAGGGATGATTCTTGTGACAGCTTTATGTGTTGCAATGAGTATTCAGGGTGATTTGTTTGAGTCACAAATGAAACGTGTTGCTGGAGTCAAAGATAGCAGTGCATTGTTACCTGGTCATGGTGGTTTTTTAGATCGCATTGACGCGCTTCTTCCTGTGTTGCCGCTTGCTGGTTTAATCATTTTGATGGCGAGCTAAGCATGAGACATATTTGTGTTCTTGGCTCAACAGGATCGATTGGAGTGAGTACTCTGGATGTGATTCGTGCCCATCCAGATTTATTCAAGGTTGAATCTTTAACCGCCCATTCAAACATTGAACTTCTCGCAAAACAATGCGCAGAATTCAAACCAACAATGGTGGCGGTTGGCTCTGCAGATACTGCAAATCGTTTGAATGAGCAACTAAAGTCCATGGGATTAACTGTGACAGTTAATCATGGCGCAGAAGCCTTGGTCTCTGCCTCAACATTAACGTCGGTTGATACGGTGATGGCAGCCATTGTTGGAGCAGCCGGCTTGGTACCAACCATAGAGGCTGCAAAACTAGGTAAGCGTATTTTGTTGGCTAATAAAGAAGCCTTGGTGATGGCTGGTGACATCTTCATGTCGGCAATTTCAAGCAGTGGTGCTGAGCTGTTACCAATTGATAGTGAGCACAATGCCATTTATCAATGTTTGCCAGATGCGAATACTTCCAATGGGGGCTCTCGTGGCCGGTACTCTTCTTTGGGCGTAAAAGAAATTTTGTTAACGGCTTCAGGTGGCCCGTTCAGAAATCATTCTTTAGCTCAGTTAAAGAATGTCACGCCCGATCAAGCGTGTGCCCATCCCAACTGGGTCATGGGGCGAAAAATTTCAGTCGACTCAGCGACGATGATGAACAAAGGCCTTGAAGTGATTGAGGCTCATCATTTATTTGGATTGCCTGCAGAACAAATCAAGGTCTTGATTCACCCTCAAAGCGTGGTTCATTCAATGGTCAGATACATTGATGGATCTGTGATTGCGCAGCTTGGACAGCCCGATATGAAAACGCCGATTGCTTATGGCTTGGGTTGGCCTATAAGGATTGATGCTGGGGTTAAAGAATTGGATTTCACGACTGCTCATAATCTGAGTTTTGAGCCAGTTGATTTGAACCGTTTCCCTTGTTTGTCTCTGAGTTATCAAGCCTTATCTGCTGGCGGCTTAGCTCCAACCATTTTGAATGCTGCCAATGAAATTGCGGTTGATTCCTTCTTGAAAAAAGAGATTGGGTTCACGCAAATTCCAGAGTTGGTTGAACGTGTTTTAAATCAAATTAAAGTGAGTGGGACGATGAATCTTGATGGCATTCTTGAGGCAGATAGAATCGCTCGTCAAGAAGCCCTAAGCATTGTCAAAGGATTGAGTAAATGACGGTTATTTGGAGTTTATTGGCCTTTTTGGTGGCATTGGGTCTATTGGTGAGCTTTCATGAGTATGGTCATTACAGTGCTGCAAGGATCTGCGGCGTCAAAGTATTGAGGTTTTCAGTGGGCTTCGGTAAGACCATTTGGACTTATCAAAAAACTCCTGAATCTACAGAATGGGCTTTGAGCAGTTTGCCTTTGGGCGGTTACGTCAAAATGGATGAAGAATCATTTAGAAGCCAAAAGCTGTGGAAAAGATCTTTTATTGTGGCAGCTGGTCCTTTGGCTAATTTCATTCTCGCCATTGTCTTTTTGACGATTTTATTTGCCTCAGGTGTACCTCAAATTCCTTCTAAATTAGTAGAGCCAGATAAAGCCAGCGTTGCCTATGAGGCTGGTATTTTTGCCGGCGACACGGTGATTGCCTGGAAATCAGATGGGGAAGAGTCTTTTAGGTCGATTGCTAGCTGGAATCAGCTCAGATGGCGCTTAATGGATGCCGTGACCAGTTCTGAAGGCTTCGTTGTGAAGGTCAAAACTTCCCAAGGTGTGGAGCAAGATGTTGTTTTTAAAACAGAAAAAATGCCAATATTGACCCCAGATACTGATCCATTGGCAAAATTAGGCATAAAACCTGATGTGAGCGAGCCAATCGGCATTTTTGAGCTTAAATTGGGCATTTTTGAGGCGATTACTGTCGCAAGCGAAAGAGTTTGGGATATCAGCGCCATTTCTGTTCGCATGTTGGTAGGTATATTCACTGGAGAATCTTCAATCAAGCAGATTGGGGGGCCTCTGAGCATTGCGGATATGGCAGGTAAAACAGCTCAAGTTGGCTGGCAGTCTTATTTGGGTTTTTTGGCGATGATCAGTATCAGCCTGGGGATCCTGAATTTGATTCCATTACCCATGCTAGATGGTGGTCAGCTACTGTATGATGGATGGGAATTGTTGTCTGGAAAGCGTGTTTCAGATGGCATTCAAAATGTATTGCAAAGAGTTGGTATGGGTAGCCTTCTGTTTTTGACTATATTGGCTTTGTTTAACGATATTTCTAGATTGTTTTTACGTTGAAAATACATAATAAATTTATTAAGACGCCATTGGCTGCTATCGCGGTCAGTTTACTTTCGGCCCCTTTAATGGCTGCTGATCCATTTGTGGTGAAAGATATTCGCGTTGAAGGTTTGCAGCGCGTAGAACCAGGCACAATTTTTAGTTACTTGCCGGTGAGAGTTGGCGAAACTTTTACTGATGATAAGGGCGCTGATGCAATTCGTGCTCTTTATAACACCGGCTTTTTTAAAGATGTGAAAGTTGAATCTGATGGCCAAGTGTTGGTTGTTAGGGTTGAGGAAAGGCCAACATTAGCTTCAGTTGACTTTACTGGTCTTAAGGAATTTGACAAAGATGCCCTCAAAAAATCACTGAGAACTGCCGGAGTTGCTGATGGCCGTTATTTTGACAAGTCCATTATTGAAAAAGCAGAACAGGAATTAAAGAAACAATATGTTTCAAGAGGTTTCTATAAGGCAGAAATTAAAACAACAGTTACACCCGTTGATAGAAATAGAGTAGCAGTAGTTTTTAACGTCGAGGAAGATGAAATCTCTAAGATTAAATCTATCAGCATTAATGGACTTCAAAACTTTAAAGAATCTGCATTGCTTGATGAAATGCAATTGTCCCAAGGTAATTGGCTATCTTGGTACACAAAGAATAATTTGTATTCAAAACAAAAGTTGGTGGCTGACTTAGAATCAATTAGATCGTTCTATTTGACCAGAGGTTATTTGGAGTTCAGTATAGAATCGACTCAAGTATCTATTTCCCCTGACAAAACTGGCATCTATCTAAGCATCAACGTAAAAGAAGGTGTTCAATACAAGGTTTCAAGCATCAAGCTGGCGGGCGAGTTACTCGGTAAAGAAGATGATCTCAATAAACTCTTACAGTTAAAGCCTGGCGATATATTTTCTTCGAGTAAGTTAACTGCCTCAACCATTGCGATGGCTGATAAATTAGGCGCCTATGGTTACGCATTTGCTGCGATGACCCCAAGTACAGCACTTAATAAAGAGGCTCAGCTTGTAGATTTAACTCTAACAGTTGATCCTGGAAAAAGAATCTACGTCAGAAAAATTAATGTCACAGGTAACAATAAAACACGCGACGAAGTAATTAGAAGAGAAATTCGACAGTTAGAAAGCTCATGGTATGACAGTGAGAAATTAAAGCTATCAAAGGACCGTATTAATAGAACTGGTCACTTCACAGAAGTTGATATCAGTAACGAGGAAATTTCAAATTCAACTGATCAAATTGATGTCAATGTCAAAGTTGCAGAAAAGCCAACTGGATCTTTGAGTCTGGGTGCCGGATTTTCATCCACAGATAAATTAATTTTGAGTGCAGGTATCTCCCAAGAGAACGTTTTTGGCACCGGTACCAGCCTTGGACTTAATTTAAATACCGGAAAAACTGCCAGAACTTTAGCGCTATCAAGTTATGACCCGTATTTTACTGAAGATGGCATCAGTCGATTTACTGATATCTATACCAGAAGTAGCATGCCACTTTATTACGCAGGTGATACTCAATATAAAGTTCAATCAACCGGTACTAACTTCAAGCTAGGCGTTCCCTATTCAGAAGTAGACCGTGTTTTCTTTGGCATAGGTGTTGAACAATTAAAAATGACATCCTCTGTCAATACTCCACTTGCATATCAGGAGTACCTAGCAGAGTATGGCGAGACGAGTCTTAACGTTCCATTAACCCTTGGATGGGCCAGAGACGGTCGCGACAGCGCTTTAATACCAAGCCGTGGAACATACCAACAAGTGAGTGTGGAGTTAGGCACAAGCTTAGGAGACTTACAGTTTTACAGAGCTTTTTACCAACACCAATACTTTTTCCCGGTCTTTAAGGGCAATGTGATTGCATTGAACGGTGAGGTTGGTTATGGCGACACCTATAACAATAAAACTTTCCCAATCACGAAAAATTATTATGTGGGTGGTATCGGTTCTGTAAGGGGTTATGAACCAGGATCTCTTGGCCCTCAAACCTCTCAAATTTATCCAGGATCAAATCCACCAATGCCAACCGGGGTAACGAGTCCAACTGGAGGTTCATCTAAGTTAGTTCTTAACGGCGAATACACATTCCCCGTTCCTGGTTCTGGTGTTGATAAAACTTTACGTTTATTTGGCTTTGTTGATGCCGGTAACGTGTTCGATGGCACAATTGAGTTGTCTCAATTAAGAAAGTCTTACGGATTTGGTCTATCTTGGATCTCTCCACTAGGACCGCTAAAATTTAGCTATGCATTACCGCTCAACAGCAAGCCTGAAGATAGGTTGCAAAGATTTCAGTTCCAAATTGGTACCGCTTTTTAATACTTGAAGGATGTATTTATGAATTGTCTTACTACAAAGTTTGTTCAACTAACTGTCATTTCAGGCTTGGCATTGGGCGCTTTCTCAACCCAAGTAGCTGCTGCCGATGATAAAGATTTCAGCGGCCGCATTGGCGTTATCAATTCTGAAAGAATTTTTAAAGACTCTAACCTAGCAAAAGCCAGTCAAACAAAATTGCAAAGTGAGTTTGCTAAGCGTGAAAAAGATTTGCGTGATGAGGCTCAGAAGATTAAAACAGCAGCAGAGCGCTTAGATAAAGATGCGGCAGTGATGTCTGATACTGATCGTGTCCGTCGTCAGCGTGAATTAGCTGATTCAGATCGCGAGCTTCAACGAAAACAAAGAGAGTTCACAGAAGATGTGAACCAAAGAAGTTTTGAAGAGCGCTCAAAGATTGCACAAAAAGCCAATCAAGCTCTTAAAGCTGTTGCAGAACAGCGAAAGCTTGATTTAATTGTTCAAGAAGCTGCTTATGTGAATCCTAAGATTGATGTCACAGAAGACGTCATCAAAGCGCTTAATAACTTACGTTAATTATTAAGAGATTCATATGCCATCGATTGCTGAGTTAGCCGAACGCTATTCGGCTCGCTTAGCGGGCAGTGGGGATAAGCTTGTCTCAGGTTTAGCCCCTCTTACTCAAGCCAACCAGTCTCAGTTGGCTTTTTTGGCAAATCCTCTGTATCGCAATGATGCTCTTATCAGCCAAGCCGCTGGTTTGATTGTTTCAGAATCTGATTTCGACTATTTACAAGAGCATTCAGAGAATAAAAATCGCACCTATCTGGTGACCAAAAATCCTTATGCATTATTTGCACGGATTGCCCAAGAGTTTGCAAAATCAGCAGCTCCAACATATCTACCTGGTATTCATCCAAGTGCGGTGGTTGAGGCTGATGCAATGGTTGCACCTTCAGCCCATATTGGACCTCTTTGTCATGTCGCTAAGGGCGCTAAGATTGGTGAAAGATCAGTGCTTGTGTCACAAGTTCATGTGAGCACTGATGTTTCTATAGGCTCTGACGCCTTGATTTACCCAAACGTTTCAATTTATGAAAATTGCCAATTGGGTGATCGTAATGTCATCCATAGTGGCACAGTGATTGGTTCAGATGGCTTTGGCTTTGCGCCAGATCTTACTGCCGGTGAGTGGGTCAAAGTGCCGCAAACGGGACGCGTGGTCATTGGTCATGATGTAGAAGTTGGATCAAATACATCGGTCGACCGTGGTGCCATGGCTGATACAAAAATTGACGATGGTTGCAAGATTGATAATCTGGTCCAGATTGCCCATAACGTGCATGTTGGTGCTCTAACGGTCATTGCTGGCAATACCGCAGTCGCAGGGAGTGTGACCATTGGCAAAATGTGCATGATTGGCGGCTCAAGCAGTATTGCAGGACATTTAAGCATTGCTGATCGAAGCACCATATCAGGCGGCACAACCATCATTCGTTCGATTGATGAGCCAGGCCAGCACTTCACGAGTATTTTCCCCATGTTGCCTCATGCAGATTGGGAAAAGAATGCTGCTATTTTGCGCGGCTTAGATAAAATGCGTCAAAAGATCAAAGATTTAGAAAAACAGATTCAAAGCATCACTGCAGACAAGAAATAAACGTAAAAAGAGAAAAGGCCATTCATGAGCGAGCTAGTTAATTTTGATATCAACCAAATCTTGAAGATGCTTCCGCATCGCTACCCATTTTTATTGGTTGATCGTGTTCTTGAGTTAGAGGCTGGTCAGCGTGTCAAAGCATTGAAAAATGTCACTATGAACGAACCTCATTTCACAGGCCATTTCCCAGAATTTCCAGTGATGCCAGGTGTTTTAATTCTTGAAGCTTTGGCTCAAACTGCAGCATTGCTCACATTTGGTCAAGATTCAGTTGATGACTCAGTTTATTTCTTTGTTGGTATTGATAATGCCCGCTTCAAAAGACCAGTGACTCCAGGTGATCAACTGATTTTGAATGCTTCGATTGAAAGATTCAAGGGCGGGATTTGGAAATTCAAAACATTTGCGACAGTCAATGATGTGGTTGTGACTGAAGCCGATTTGATGTGCACAATTCGTAAAAAGGAAGCCTAAGATGGCTTTGATTCACCCTAGCGCAATCATTGACCCAAAGGCACAAATCGCCGAGGACGTTGAGATTGGTCCTTATGCAGTGATTGGTCCAAACGTCGTCATTGGGCGTAAAACTCAAATTGGTGCTCACACAGTTGTTGAGGGGCATACAAGCATTGGTGTTGAAAATAGAATTGGTCACTTCGCATCTGTGGGTGGTGCACCTCAGGATATGAAATACCGTGGTGAACCAACCAAGTTAGTGATTGGCGATCGTAATTTGATTCGTGAATTCACAACACTACATACAGGTACGATTCAAGATCAAGGCATCACCAAAATCGGTAATGACAATTGGATCATGGCATATGTTCATATTGCTCATGATTGCGTTGTTGGAAATAACACGATTTTTTCAAATAATGCTCAAATTGCCGGTCACGTTCATGTCGGTGATTGGGCTATCTTGGGTGGCATGTGCGGCGTGCATCAGTTTGTGCGCATCGGGGAACATTCAATGATTGGCGGTGCTTCTAAGTTAGTCCAAGACTTGCCACCGTACGTGATTGCTTCAGGCGCTGTTGCTGAACCTCATGGTTTGAATGCGGAAGGTTTGAAGCGTCGCGGTTTTAGTTCTGAGGCCATCACTGCTTTAAGACAAGCGTATAAGCTACTGTACAAACAAAATCTGAGTTTTGAAGAAGCTAAAAAAGCCATTGCAGACTTGGCCGCAGAAAAGCAAACAACTGAAGCAGAGACTGCAGAGAAACTAAGAATATTCCATGACTTTATCGCCGCTTCACAGCGCGGCATTGCCCGCTAATCATTTGACAGAAAGCGCATATCTCGCTTGTGTGGCTGGAGAGCCATCTGGGGATATGCTTGCTGCAAGTGTTTTGCAAGCAATCAAAGAATCTTCTGATCTAGCAGGGCTTAAGACCCGGGGCATTGGCGGACCAAAAATGGTGGCAACTGGTTTTGAAGCGCTGTGGCCGATGGAGACTTTGGCTGTACGTGGCTACGTTGAAGCCATCAAGCAATTGCCCGCCATTCTTTCAGTCAGAAATGCTTTGATCAAAGAGTTGAGCTTGCATCCGCCCAAAGCATTTTTGGGCATTGATGCACCAGATTTTAATTTAGGTGTTGAAAAGAAACTCAAAGCTGCAGGCATTCCAACGATTCATTTCATCAGCCCGTCTATTTGGGCATGGCGTGGTGGGCGCATCAAAGGCATCAAAGAGTCTGTGGATCACATGCTTTGTATCTTTCCATTTGAAGCAGCTATTTATGAAAAGGCTGGCATCAGTGCGACTTATGTAGGTCATCCATTGGCTTCGAGTATTCCAATGGTGCCTGATTCAGCGGGCGCTAAAGCAAAATTAAAGATTCAAACAGGCAATGCTTTGGTCGCGGTTTTACCAGGCAGTCGCCAATCAGAGATTAATTTGATTGGCCCTGGATTCTTTAACGCCATTGCTCAGATGTTTATTCAATACAAGCAGGGGATTGAATTCGTTGTTCCAATAGCAACCCCAGCTTTAAAGCCAGCCATTCAGGCCATGGCAGATAAGCTCTTACAGCAACACCCAAATATCACTATGCATTTATTAGATGGTCAGGCCAGCTTGGCATTAGAGGCTGCAGATGTGGTTTTGATAGCAAGTGGCACTGCAACACTAGAGGCAGCTCTTTGGAAAAAACCCATGGTGATTTCTTATAAGGTGCCAGCTATCACTGCATGGATCATGAAGCGTCAAGCTTATTTACCTTATGTGGGATTGCCGAATATCTTGGCACAAGAATTTATTGTTCCAGAGCTATTGCAAGAAGCAGCTACGCCACAAGCTTTAGCAACAGCCACCTTGAATTGGCTCGATAAGCCACAAGAAGCGACTCGTTTAAAAGAACGTTTTACTGAGATGCATCAATCTTTGCTCATGCCAACAGGGACCTTGGTAGCCAAGGTCATAGCGGAAGTCATCAATGACTGATTGGAATGCACCCAACCTGCTCTATGAGTGGACATGTGGGGTTGATGAAGCAGGGCGCGGACCTTTAGCTGGCTCTGTGGTTGCTGCAGCAGTGGTGCTTGATCCTGCTAAGCCAATCTCTGGATTAAAGGATTCAAAAAAGCTCACTGCCAAAGTTCGCGATGAGTTGTACGACATCATCATCAGAGATTCAAAAGCCTGGTGTATCGCTGAAGCCAGTGCTGTAGAAATTGATTCAATCAATATTTTGCAAGCCACGATGCTTGCCATGAAGCGCGCCATTGAAGGTCTGGAAAAAACATTGGGGCGTTTACCAGATCGTGCCTTGATTGATGGCAACCGCTGCCCAAAAGTGAATATTTCCATGGAAGCGATTGTTAAGGGTGACACCAAAGTGGCGGCTATTTCTGCTGCATCGATTTTGGCCAAGGTCACCAGAGATCGAGACATGCAAGCGTTGCATGATGCTTATCCTGTTTATGGTTTTAATCAGCACATGGGGTATCCAACACCTGTTCATCTTGAGTCTTTAAAACTTCATGGGCCATGCCCACAGCATCGAAAAACATTTGGTCCAGTTAGATTGGTGATTGAAACCAAAGGCAACCTAGGGGAAACTAAGCTTCTATGAAAGATGCTAAATACTTAAGCTCAGCAGACAATCCTTTGATCAAGAGACTCAAAGTCTTACTTGAGGGTGGTGCTAAAGCCAATAAGTCTAGGCAGGAGCTTGGGTTAGCTGTCTTGGAAGGAGTTCATCTAGCACAAGCATGGTTGGGCTCTGAGGATTTGGTAGAGTTATTTACAACTGAATCAGGGCTTGCGCAGGCAGAAATTGCTGCTGTGATTGATATGCAGTTGGCTGTTGTGCCAAATACAGATCTATATATCCTAGACGATGCGTTATGGAAAAAAATATCTGATTTAGAAAACGGCCCGCCGATCATGGCATGCGTCAAAATTCCTAAACTTGACTTCCCTGTAAAGCAAAGCGATGACGTTTTAATTTTGGATGGCGTTCAAGATGCTGGTAATGTGGGCTCAATGATGAGAACTGCAGCTGCTGCAGGATTAAGCTATGTGGTTTGTTTGAAAGGTACTGCACAAGCTTGGTCACCAAAAGTCTTAAGGGCTGCAATGGGAGCTCATCGGCATTTAAAGATTTTTGAAGCTTGGTCTTTGAACATGGTGCGTGACAAAATTAAGCTACCTTTGATAGCAACAAGCCTCATGTCCGATCAAGATCTCTATGATTTGGGAGATGATTTGCTTGATCCTCATGCCTGGGTTTTTGGTAATGAGGGGGGTGGAGTTGACCCAGAGCTATTGGCCATCTCGCGTTCCGTATTAATTCCTCAAGACCCTTGCATCGAGTCTCTCAATGTCGGAGCTGCTGCTGCTATTTGTTTATTTGAGATGCGCAGGGTACGTCGGGAAGTCAAGTAAGAAACTCGGCATCGAGCAATTTCTATTTAGTAATTGCTTCGGTCTGGATTAATTTCTTGCAAGATCGTCGTTGCAATTTCTTCAATAGATTTATTGGTTGTAGATAGCCAAGGAATCCCTTGCTTGCGCATCATGGCTTCAGCAGAGCTGACTTCATAACGACAATTTTCAATTTTGGCGTAATTACTACCAGGTCTTCGTTCATTTCTGATTTCAGATAGACGCATAGGATCAATCGTTAGACCAAATAACTTTTTGCGGAATGGCATTAAATCAGGGGGCATCTGATTTCTTTCAAAATCATCTGGTATCAAAGGATAGTTGGCTGATTTAAGACCGTATTGCATGGCTAAGTACAAACTGGTTGGGGTTTTTCCGCTGCGAGATACGCCCACCAAAATAACATCGGCATCCGCTAAATTTTGATTGGATTGGCCATCATCATGTGCGAGTGAAAAGTTAATGGCCTCAATCCTATTTTTATAGGATTCAGTATCTGCATTGTTATGGAAGCGACCAATCGCATGTGTTGATTTAACTCCAAGAGCTTGTTCAAGTGGCACGATAAAAGTTTGAAACATGTCCATCATCACGCAATTAGCTTCTGAAACAATCGCATTCACTTCCGAATCAACCAATGTTGTAAAAACAATCGGTTCAAGGCCAGATGATTTGGCGTAATCATTGATTTCTCGAACAGCTTGATGTGCTTTATCAACGGTGTTGATAAAAGGCATTCTGACTTGCCTGAATGGCAACTCAAACTGCGCCAAAATTGATTGACTAAATGTCTCGGCAGTGATGCCGGTACCGTCTGAAACGATGAAAACAATGCGTGGTTTTGAGCTCATATTTTTTTGGAGGTAGTAATGTTCAAAGGATACAATAGAACTATTGAACTTGCGGCAGGTTTTGGCCTTTCCATCCGCCGCTCGCACGACCGGTTTTCCATTACTTAGAGAGTTGTTATGTCCAATCCAAACCATGCAAATGCATACGTTTTACCCTTTGAGGACTTGCGCATGTCTGACGTTGAGTCAGTCGGCGGTAAGAATGCCTCATTAGGCGAGATGATTTCTCAGCTCAATGCCTCTGGTGTTCGAGTTCCAACAGGTTTTGCAACCACCGCTTTGGCATTCAGAGATTTTCTTGTCTATAACAAACTGACTGAACGCATCAATGATCGTCTAGATAAATTGAATGTGGATGATGTTAAAGAGTTGGCGATTGCTGGCGCTGAAATTCGTTCATGGGTTGAAGAAGCACCTTTTCAAGATCGTCTAGAACAAGAAATTCGTCAAGCTTTCAAAACTTTGGATGCTGATGGTAAAGGTTCTTTTGCGGTTCGTTCTTCAGCAACTGCTGAAGATTTGCCAGATGCTTCATTTGCTGGGCAACAAGAATCATTTTTAAATGTTGTTGGTATTGAAGATGTTTTGCATCGCATTCGTGAAGTATTTGCATCTTTGTATAACGACCGCGCAATTTCTTATCGTGTTCACAAGGGCTTTGCTCACGCTGAGGTTGCTTTGTCAGCCGGCATTCAGCGCATGGTTCGTTCTGACAAGGCATCTTCTGGTGTGATGTTCACTTTGGATACTGAATCAGGCTTCCAAGACGCTGTATTCATCACATCTAGTTACGGTTTAGGTGAAACAGTGGTTCAGGGTGCCGTGAATCCTGATGAGTTCTATGTATTCAAACCTACTTTGGCTGCAGGTAAATACGCGATTATTCGTCGCAGTTTGGGATCTAAATTAATTCAGATGCAATTCACGGCTCCTGATGAGCCAGGTCGCGTGAAAACTGTGGATGTTCCACTTGAGCAACGCAATCGCTATTCAATCAGTGATGATGATGTTGCAGAGTTAGCTAAATACGCCATGATCATTGAGAAGCACTATGAGCGCCCAATGGATATTGAGTGGGGCAAGGATGGCATTGACGGCAAGATCTATATCTTGCAAGCACGTCCTGAGACGGTAAAGAGCCAAGCTCAAGGCAAAGTTGAAATGCGTTACAAGCTCAAAGGTCACTCAACAGTTTTAACAACTGGTCGTGCGATTGGTCAGAAGATTGGTACAGGCACAGTGCGCGTTGTGAAAGACGCCAGTGAAATGGATCGCGTTCAACCAGGTGATGTATTGGTTGCTGATATGACGGACCCTAACTGGGAGCCTGTGATGAAGAGAGCTGCTGCGATTGTGACAAATCGTGGCGGTCGTACTTGTCATGCTGCGATCATTGCTCGTGAGTTAGGTGTTCCTGCTGTGGTTGGTTGCGCAGATGCCACCATGGTTCTAAAAGATGGTGCGGTGGTTACGGTGTCATGTGCTGAGGGTGATGAGGGTCGCATTTATGACGGTCCGATTGAAACTGAAGTGACTGAAGTCAGTCGCGGCACCTTACCTGAGATTCCAGTCAAAATCATGATGAACGTGGGTAACCCACAATTGGCATTTGATTTCTGCCAGATTCCTAACGGCGGCGTTGGTTTAGCTCGTTTGGAATTCATCATCAATAACAACATTGGTGTGCATCCAAAAGCCATTTTGGAATATCCAAACATTGATTTGGATTTGAAGAAGGCTGTTGAGAGTGTTGCTCGCGGTCATGCAAGCCCTAAAGCATTCTATGTTGATAAGTTAGCTGAAGGCATTGCAACGATTGCTGCTGCCTTCTATCCAAAGCCAGTGATTGTTCGTATGTCTGACTTTAAATCAAACGAGTACAAGAAATTGATTGGTGGATCACGTTACGAGCCGGATGAAGAAAATCCAATGCTTGGTTTCCGTGGCGCGTCTCGCTATATCTCAGAAGATTTCGCTGAGGCGTTTGCGATGGAATGTGAAGCCATGAAGCGTGTTCGCAATGATATGGGTTTGACTAACGTTGAAATCATGATCCCATTTGTGAGAACTGTGAAGCAAGCTGAGAAGGTGATTGGTCTTTTAGGTCAACATGGTTTGAAGCGTGGCGAGAATGGTTTGCGCGTCATCATGATGTGTGAGATTCCATCCAATGCAATCTTGGCCGAAGAGTTCTTGGAGCATTTTGATGGCTTCTCGATTGGTTCAAATGACTTGACTCAATTGACCTTGGGCTTGGATCGTGACTCAGGCATGGAGCTTTTGGCAATTGATTTTGATGAGCGAGATCCAGCAGTTGAGTTCTTGGTTGCTAGAGCCATTGAAACTTGTCGTGCCAAAGGCAAGTACATTGGTATTTGTGGTCAAGGACCTTCAGATCATCCAGACTTTGCACAGTGGTTGATGAATAAGGGCATTACTTCAATTTCATTGAACCCTGACAGTGTGGTTGATACTTGGACTTTGCTTGCTAAGAAATAATTGAGTCAGTTTCTGACTTAAGTTAACGCAAAGAAAAAAGCGGACTTTGATCAGTCCGTGATTTTTGAGCCCGAACGCATGATTCGGGCTTTTTCTATTTGCCAATCCCGATCTTTCGTTGCGTCACGTTTATCGTGTTGTTTTTTACCTCGGCCAAGACCAATTTCACATTTCACACGACCTTTTGAGAAATGAAGGTTGACTGGGACTAAGGTGTAGCCTTTTTGCTCGACTTTACCGATGAGCTTTTTGATTTCAACGGCATTGAGCAAAAGCTTACGAGTTCTACCTGGATCAGCTAAAACATGAGTCGAAGCTGAAATCAAAGGACTGATATGACAACCAATGAGATAAATTTCAGCATTTCGTATCACAACATAAGCCTCTTTGATTTGGGCGCGACCTTCCCGAATGGCTTTTACTTCCCATCCTTGTAAGACCATGCCTGCCTCAAATCGTTCTTCGATGAAATAATCAAAGAAAGCTTTTTTGTTGTCTATGATGCTCATATATTTATATCGTTAGAATACGAGATTATGGCAGACGTATTTAAGACAGTACTCATTCAGCACTCAGCAGAGAGAATGTATAACTTGGTGATTGATGTGGCCAAGTACCAAGACTTTCTTCCCTGGTGTGGTGGGGTTGAGATCTATGAGCAAACAGAAGAAATTCTGGATGCAAAAATACACATCAAATTTAAAGGTTTGGAGCAGTTTTTTCACACCCGAAATACCAATGTCAGGCCAGACTCAATCGATATGAGCTTTGTGGACGGGCCCTTTAAGAAGTTTCATGGCAATTGGCGCTTTACCCCTCTAAAAGAGAATGCTTGCAAAATTGAGTTCCAGTTGCACTATGAGTTTGAAAGCCTCTTGCTTGAAAAGATCATTGGCCCAGTGTTTGGAATCATTGCGGGAACCTTTGTGGATGGTTTTGTGAAGCGTGCTGATCAAGTTTATGGAGCGCCCTGATGCCGAGTCTGGGATTATTGCTTTGCGATAGTCGCTCAGGAAAGCCTATCTTGAGCGAGGTTCAGGTGACTTTTTCCCCTGATCAGCCTGTGACTGTTGGTCAGGCTCTGATTCAACTGGGTATTGCAAGCTCACCAAAAGACCCTGAAATTGCCAGAAAAGGGTGTTTTGGTGTCTTTGGGAAACGCAAGGATTGGGATAGTCCGATTTATGAGGGCGATCGCCTAGAACTGTACAGTCCGCTATTGATTGACCCAATGGCAGCAAGGCGGAAAAAGGCTCATCAGAACCAAGATGCCAAATTACAAGCCAAAGCTGCAGACCGAAAAGGGCGTTTTTTGAGCAAATAATCATAAAACCTCTATAATTCGCTTTTGCGCATAGGGGTTTTGCATGAGGCTCATCCAAAAAGCACTC
>JACCDG010014672.1_pt1 | contig 17078 bp, 13 predicted proteins | sample 7442471 | NCBI WGS metagenome assembly JACCDG01 (sample SAMN15323444, study PRJNA562643) | freshwater metagenome | isolation source: river surface water | place: USA:Blue River Watershed | collected 2017-08-17 | reverse complement strand
GGTACTGCATCCACATTCCTATCGCACCCAATTGTGCAATACCGTACTCAATATAATAAAATGGCACTTCAAATAAATGTAATTGTCTTTGCCATCCTATTGCTCTAAATTCTTTTAAACCAGACTGATTCAAGGTCTTGGACGAAAATTCTTTTACAATATTTTGCCATTCATTAGTTCTTTGTTCAATCGTATGTGTTGGATTTGTATACACCCAATGTTGGAATTTATCGATAATGGCAATCCATGGGAAAATAGTAATCGTTCTTTCTAACTGATGCTCAATCGCTCTATTTAAATCCGATTGATTTTCAAAAAACGGTTGCCAATGCTGCATACTAAACAATTCCATGGCCATACTTGCCACTTCTGCAATTTCCATTGGATACTCTTTGAATGCACTCAAGGATAATGGATGTGCTAAAAAAGAATGCACTGCATGTCCACCCTCATGTACCATGGTCGTAACATCGCTCATCTGTCCAGCCGCATTCATAAAAATAAATGGCGCACCTGATTCTGCTAATGGACAATTGTATCCGCCTGGTGCTTTACCTTTTCTACTCTCAAGATCAAAATGTTTAAGCTCATTCATTTTTCTTAAGCAGTCTGCAAAAAAAGGATCAATCTGTTCAAAGCAAGCAACGGATTTTTCATATAAATCTTTCCCATCGGTAAATGGACGCAAAGGCTTGGTGCCAGCAGGTTCTGCTTCAAGATCCCAAGGCTTCAAAGCATCTACACCTAGTTTTTCTTTTTTTCGTGTATAAATTTTTTCAATCAAAGGCATCACATGTAACTTAACTGCATCATGAAATTGAAAACAATCTTCTTTGGTATAATCAAATCGTCCTAGTTCTGCGAATTTATAATCACGATAATTTTCAAAACCAGCATTCAAAGCCACTTGATGTCTTTTTTGTATTAAGCTTGTAAATAAGTCGTGCATCGCTTCCTGGTCTTGTAGTCTTCTTGTCTGAATTTTTCGATAGACTTCCTCTCTAAATGCACGGTCTTCGTTTTCTAAAAATTGCGCAGCTTGTTGTAAAGTATATTCTTTACCGCCCACTTCGATGGTCATCTTGCCTGCAATGACGCCATATTGTTGTTGTAAAACACTTAACTCAGCTTGAATAGGAATGTTTTCGGTCCTAAATAATTCAATACTTTTTTGAACTGATCTTAGATATGTATGGTATTTACCTTGATCTAATTTAGCGGTAAAAGGAGATTGAATCAATTTCTTATTCAATGCGTCCGCATAGGGCTGTATCTTAGGTTGGATTTCCATACAGAAAAAAGTAAAGGCATCTTCTAAACTTTTATCTGTAGTATCACAGGTCATTTTGATTTGTCTCCAGCAAGCATCTTCACTAATACATGCTTCCAATTCACTCAAATCTGTCAACCATGCCTCTAATGCTTCTACAGATGGGATCGGTCTGTCATTTAATTCTTTGAAAAAAGGCTCCAAACTAGCCCAATCTGTTATTACGAAGTTGGTTGGAAGGTATTTATGGCTTAATTTTTGGATGTCCGCTGTTCTCTGCATAAGGTTCGTTATTAAGACGCAAATTTACTACTTTTACACACTTTAAAATAGTTAATTAAGTGTCCGAAACAATTCATTTACTACCAGATCATATTGCCAATCAAATTGCGGCAGGCGAAGTCATACAAAGACCCGCAAGCGCTGTCAAAGAATTGTTGGAAAATGCAGTAGATGCTGAAGCCACAGAAATTCGATTGATTATCAACGAAGCGGGGAAATCCTTGATTCAGGTGATTGACAATGGTAAGGGCATGTCCGAAAAGGACGCTCAAAATGCATTTGCTAGGCATGCAACTAGTAAGATAAGTGTGATTGAAGACTTATTTGAAATTCGCACAATGGGATTCCGAGGCGAGGCATTAGCTTCTATTGCTGCGGTGGCACAAGTACAATTAAAAACTAAGAGACCTGAAGACGAGATTGGTACAGAGGTATCCATTGAAAATAGTAAAGTGATTTCGTCGGCACCAGTTGCTACACCAGTCGGTACCAGTATTAGCATGAAAAATTTATTTTTCAATGTGCCTGCCAGAAGAAATTTTTTAAAAAGTAATGCTGCTGAACTTAAACATATACTTGAAGAATTTACAAGGGTGGCATTGGCTTTCCCTGAGATCTATTTTAATTTACATAACAATGGTCAAGAGGTTTACCATTGGGATGCAGGTAGCTTTAAACAAAGAGCGATTCAAGTATTAGGCAATCATTATCAAAGTAAACTGGTGACCGTGGGAGAACACACAGATTACTTAACCATCTCTGGATTTGTTGGAAAGCCAGAGACTGCAAAAAAAACAAGAAGTGACCAATACTTTTTTGTGAACAGAAGATTTATTAAGAGTGCCTATTTGCATCATGCAATTGCCAATGCCTTTGAAGGCCTCATTGCTAAAGATAGTTTTCCGAGTTATATTTTATACATCGACGTAGACCCTTCTAAAGTGGATATCAATGTGCATCCAACAAAACAAGAAATTAAATTCGAAGACGATAAAATTATCTATGCTTTTGTTCAAGCTGCTGTAAAACATGCTTTGGCGCAATTCAGCATTGCTCCTTCTTTAGATTTTTCTTTAGATGCCGATATTCAACAATTAGATGCCATTCAAAAACCTTTTTCGGATAGTAAAGTGCAAGAGACCTCTAGAAAGTCATTGTATGAAGGGTTTACGCAAAAAAATCAAGCCCATTTTATTCCAAAGACAGGGCAAGCAGGACAGCAGGATTGGAAAAATTTTTTTACTGACTTACCCAGTGCGAATCAGGAATTCATAGTGAAACCGTCTTCCATGGGTTTATATAAGGAAGATGAATCTTTGTCTGTTCCAGAAGATGCGTTTTTGATGCAGCTTCATCAAACCTATATCATCGCTCCTACAAAAAGTGGCTTGATTATTATTCATCAACAATTAGCACACGAAAGAGTCTTGTATGAAAAGTACCAAAAGGCAAGTGCTCAACCGCATGCGACGCAAAAAAGTTTATTCCCAGTAGTATTGGAACTAAGTACTAGTGATGCTGTATTGCTCGAAGAGATGCTGGAAGACTTAGCGAATATTGGATATGAAATAGAAGCCTTTGGCCAAAATAGTTTTATCATACAGGGTATCCCTGCAGATGTACTTGCAGGTAATGAAAAAAATGCCATCGAACTTTTATTAGAACAGTTCAAGCATTTTAGTGCCGATTTAAAATTCAGTAAGAGAGAAAAATTAATTCGATGCATGGCACGTCAAATGGCTATCAAAGCTGGACAAAATTTAGGACAAAAAGAAATGCATAGCTTAATTGAATCCCTAAGCGAATGTGATATTCCCAATACCACAGCTTCTGGTGCACCTACATTCATTGAATTTAATGAAGATTATTTAGATCGTTTGTTTAGTAAGTAAAAGCTACATCCCTTTCGTCACCTTGGTTAAATAAGTTTCAACCGCTCTTCTAACTTGTGTACTTGATGGACTCATATGGTTCGCAACCAAAACCGAAAAATATAGTTTTTGTTGCTTCGGTGTATAGATAAATCCACTCAATGCTACTTGTCCTCCTAAAGTCCCTGTTTTAGCATACATCGTGCCAGGAAAATTTTTATAATAAGCCGCAATGGTACCTTCACCTCCTTTCTCAAAAATATTTTTTACACGGGCTTCGCCAAATTTGGATTGCATCTGTTGTAAAATAGCAATATAATTTTCGGGGGTATTTAAATTATAGCGACTTAACCCACTGCCATCCACCCAACGCATACGTTGAGGAAGTTCTACAAAAAATAATTTCTTAGCACTGTCAAGCAATGCTGCATCATCCATCTTCCCAAATAATTGCTCACTAGCCATTAACACAATTTGGTCTGCATAAAAATTATCGCTACGCAGCATCATAATTTTTAACAAACTATCTGTTGGGACGGTATTAATAGTCTTATAGCTAGTTGCTGGCAATGTTGATTTATTCTGAAAGCTGATTATTTTTCCTAAGGTATCTTTTAATAAATCAACAGCTAAAAGCATTGGCACATCTTCTTGGCTAAAAGGGACTTGAAAATATTTACTCTTATTATTTTCGTTCGTCGTAAAAAAGCGATTCCCCATCCTATTTCTTGACCAGTTTTTTTCTTCCACTTTATCTAAGTCAACCATCTCTTTAAAAAAATAGAAAGGCTTAATGGCCTCTAATTTTTTATTACTTTGGTAAAAATGGACCACATTGCCATAGATTGGCATTCTGCTTCTTTCTGGCTGATAATCTTCGGCATAATCAGCCCAAGACCAACCACTTCCAAATATTTCAAATTGGTCTTGATTGTTGCCAACAATAACAACTTGTTTTTTTGTCTTTTTAATGATATCTACTACAGGTTGATGCTTAAATTCTGGGTGCATAAAACTAGGATCCCCCAATGGCATCAAAAATAAAGTATCCGCATTTTCTGCCATTTTCCATCCTGGCAAAGAATCTCCTAAAAATTGTAAGCCTAAATAAGTTGCTAGAATTTTTGTATTGCTAGCAGGTGTAAAATAATGATCACTCTGATATTTGGTCAGCCACTGCCCCTTTGTGTCATTGTAAATAGCTATACCAATATGTGCGCCTTTGACCCCTTCAGAACTGAGCAATGTTTTTTGCGCTTGACGCACTGAACATCCACTTAAAACCATTGCAATTGCTGCAACAATAAATAGAATTTTAAACCAATTCTCAAATTTAAAGTTTGTTATTCTCTTTCTAAAGCTCTTAGCCATCTTTCTGGGATTTCGTTATTAGAAGCTACTAAATAGTCCTTGTAACTACAAGGCATCCATTCCTCATTGTGTAATTTCATCCACCACCTTCCTGTACTTTTACTTTGTAAAAATTGCGTATCGATATCTGAAAAAGCAATATGAAATTCTTTAAAACGATCAAGTGCCGTAAGTGGTGCTTCTTTTTTACCACGATGCACGCCGTCAATGATATACCAGATCATTTGTGCCATCTGTATTGCTGTTAATCCATGATGATCTAATTCTGCTTGGTATCCAAATAAACCTATCGTGCTTGTTTTCCAACTCATCCCTGCATATTGCATCAATACACAAGCTTCTTCTCCATTAAAACCATTGGATGTAATAATATTTGCTGGTGCTTGCGCATGTTGAATAGCACTAATATCAAAACTCATCATGTGACTATCTCTAATGACTGGCTCCATTTCTTCGATACTTTCACGCACAACACCCAGTCTAAAACAATCAAACCTCAGCTTATCAATTGTTTCAAGCATATGCGGATGCATAAAATAACTTTGAAAACCAATATGTGCATAATGATTTAAATGATTCGGTAAACCAGTAAATAATTCTTCCAAAAAATGATCGGATGGTAAACGCGCTTCTAAATCTAAATCGATTTTAGCATCTGCTACCACTGCATTCACTAAAGTAGGGATCGCTGTATATGCATGGTATTGTGGCAAAGTGAGGTCATGAGAACCACCCATGATTACCACTTTTTTATTCTGTAAAATCAATTCTGCAATCACTGTTCTTAATGCAGCGTAACTATCTTGAATTGTTTGTCCAAGTTTTACGTTCCCAATATCTGCTATTGTGACTTGAGCATGCCAATAATATAAATTGTATAAAGCAGCTCTAACCGCATTGGCTGCTTCAAAACCATTCAATGCAAACCCGGCACCCCTACATTCGCCTGCACCAATTAATACGATATCCGCATCCTTGATATCTGGCAGTTGATTTTCATAAGATCTAATATGCTTTCCAAGCTGGGTATCACGATAACCTTCGTCTTTTGACAAAAAGGACAAGTTAATTGGTTCTACAAAGTCTTGGATAGAGGACAATGACATGGGCTAAAATTATCTATAAATACTAACGCAAAATTTACCCAAACATTGCGTAAAGGGGTATTAATCTTGGAATTTATAGCCTACACCACGCATAGAAATAAAGTGTTTTGGGTGCTTGGGGTCGATTTCAAAGTACTTTCTAAAATTCAATATGAAATTATCGATAGTCCTGGTATTTGGGAATACTTGGTAGCCCCAGACCAATTGTAGGATTTTTTCCCTTGTGACCACGGTATTCTTTTGTTCAATGAGTAGTTTTAACAATAACAATTCTCTTTTAGTAAGGGTGATTTTTTGTCCCGAAGCTAGCAATACCTCTGAAGCATTGAAATCGATACTATGACCTTTAAATTGGTAGCGATCAATTTGAGGGGTGGATTTTGCCTGCTGAACCTGCTTCTGAATCAATTTTGCAACCCTTAAAAGTAACTCTTCTAAATTAAATGGCTTGGTCAAGTAGTCGTCGGCACCCAATTTTAATCCTTGTACCCTATTGGAACTTGTATTTTTTGCACTTAAAATTAAAATAGGTGTTTGGTTGTTGTTCAATCGCATGCGTTCTGTAATGCTAAAGCCATCCAAGGAAGGCAACATAATATCCAAAATGATTAAATCATAATGAGCAGACTGAATTTGTTTTAATGCCTCCCCGCCATCAAATGCAGAGTCGACTTCATACCCTTCCATCTCTAAATTCAGCTTCAAGGCTTCGTGTAGATGCTCTTCGTCCTCTACCAATAAGATGCTATGTTTCTGCATGATTAATCTGCCTTAAATTGGACCACAAAAATACTTCCTTTAGGTTGATTTGACTTGACGAAAATATTGCCAGCGTGGAATGTGACAATTTTTTTACATAAATACAAACCCAATCCTGATCCCTTAGTGGTCCTGGTTTGCTCTGCACCCACTCTATAAAATTTATCAAATACTTTTGACCTTTCCTCTAATGTAATACCGATGCCTTGATCTTTGATAGTCAACTCTATGTCTTTTCCAACTTTATGTAAGTCTATAAAAATATCAGTCTCGGGCGTAGCATATTTATTAGCGTTATCCAATAAATTATTGATCATCAACTGCAATAATAATGGTTCGCCTTGTAGTTGAATAGACGTATCGATTGAGGCAATGCATTTTCTATTGGAGTATCGTTCTTCAAAAGATTGTACACATTGAATAGCAATGGTTGAAAGGTCTACCAATTGTTTGCTGTTTTCATATTGTCCCATTTCAAATTGGGACGCTAATAAAATATTATTACAGAGCGCGTCTAATCTTTTTGTCTCTTTAAGCGTATTTTGAATTAAATGTTTTTGTTGTTCGGGTTGTAAATCTCTTTTAACAATCGTTTCTAAATTCAATTGGGTGACTGCAATGGGCGTCTTGAGCTCATGTGTAACTGCCATCATAAAATTCTGTTGTAGTGTTGAATACTTTAATTGCTTTAACAATGAACGGTACACATAAATGGCGCCTAAAAGGAATAGCAATAAAAATGTCAAACCCTCTCCAATATATTGTTTGGTTTTTCTGGTAGCAAAATCCTCTATGTTTGCAATATGTTGTTGATCTATTTGCCCTTTTGCAGTAAGGGTTTCAATTTTTGTAGCAGTCAACAATTCATTTTGTTGAACGAGCGCTACATACCACCATACAAAGGCAGCGACCATATAAGTTAGGAATAACCAATAAATGATCCTGACCCATACTAATTTTGATATGGAAAATGGCATACGCATATTATAAATCAGCTTTTTCTATTCGAATACCTGTAGATAAAATATTTTGAAGCGGGTCTTCGCGCATCGTATGCTTAATGGTAAATGTATGCATACCGTATTTTAATTTAACAGGTTTGGCATACAATGGAATGCGTTGGTCAAATACATCATCCATACCAGAACCTAGCCAACCTTTTTGATCATCGGCTAAATTTAAATTGAAGGTTTCTGTTTGCGCTTTTTCACTCGTACTACTATGATTTAGTTCAACCCAAATATTTTTATAGTGATATGCGTTGTGGTGTCTAATGACAAAAATAATTTTATACAACTGATTTGTATCGGTGATATTGAAAAAGTATTTTTCTGGCTTTGCGCTATTCCATTGATGGTCTGGATGTATTGTATTTTGCTCAGACAAGGGTATTGTTTGACAAGCATTTATGCTCATTAAAAAACAGATACCAAATACGATACGATAAAATTTCCCCATTTATAAAACGTTTAAGATTTGTTCTTTCGCTTTTTCTAATTCATCCTTCATTACAATTACTGCTTTTTGAATATCTACATCATTCGCCTTAGATCCAGTGGTATTGATCTCTCTGCCCATTTCTTGTAAAACAAAAGATAATTTTTTTCCTTTATTAGGATCTTTTTCGGCAAGGATAGATTTAAAGTAGGCGCAATGGTTGGTTAAACGAACACGCTCTTCGGAAATATCAATTTTTTCGATATAGTAAATCAATTCTTGCTCAAGACGATTATTATCATACTTATCCGATCCAACATTTTGTTCTAATAATTTAATCAAGCCCTCTTTGATTTTAGTTCTTCTATTTGGCTCAAGAAACGCGATCGCTGCCTGCTGCGCTTCAATCCCTGCAACACGTTCTAATAAATCTAATTCAATTGATTTCCCTTCCTCTTGTCTATGAATATTCAATAAATCAATGGCTTGTTTTAATAAACTAAAAATGGCTTGTTTTTCCTCATCAGATAAAACTTCGTTGGTAGAAGAAACCACATCTGGCATTTTCAATAAAGTACTCAAAATATTTTCTTTGCCAATACCTAATTCATCTGCTAATTCTACAATGGGTTGGTAATAGGATTTTGCTAAATCTTTATTGATATTCACCGGCTTTAAAGCGCCATTTGATCGAACGGCAATAGAACACTCAACGCTACCTCTAAATAAGTGTTCATTTAATGTATTTCTGATTTCAACCTCAATTGGTTTTAAAATGGAAGGAATATTTAAACGAACATCGAATTGTTTTCCGTTTAAAGACTTGACTTCCACTAAGAGTGTTTTGTCATTGAATGCCATTTCTGCCCTTCCGTAACCCGTCATTGAATACAACATAAGTATACCATTATTTAGTCCATAAAGGTATTAAATAATGAGCTTGCAAGCGCTAAAGTTTGTACTTTAGCGAAGATTTTCGCCCATGTACGACAAAGCACAAATAAAAGCATTACAACAAACTACAAAGCAGTTTTTAGCGACGCCCTTAAGCATTGATTTAATGACTTTAAAAAAGGTATTGCAGTTTCATGAATACCAATATTATGTAGTCAATGAATCCTTAATAAGCGATTATGAATATGACCAGCTCTATCAGGCTCTTTTAGCTATAGAAGCTTCGGACCCCTCCTGTATTACCCCTGACTCACCAAGTCAAAGAGTGGGCAATAGTTTAAATAGCAATTTTGAAACGGTACCTCATTTAGTACCAATGTTGAGTTTAGAGAATAGCTATAATGCGGAGGACCTCATTGACTTTGACCGTAAAGCAAGAGAAAGTGCCAGCCTCGACGCGATTACTTATTGTATTGAACCAAAATTTGATGGGGCTAGTATTTCTTTAATTTATGAAAACGATCTTTTAGTTCGAGCATGTACTAGAGGAGATGGAGTTGAGGGAGAAGACATCACGAACAATATCAAACAAATTAGATCTATTCCTTTACAGATACCACTTATAGCAAATGGTATTCAACAAATTGAAATTCGTGGCGAAGTCATAATGACAAAAAAGGCTTTCAATGACTTTAATGAAAAATTAAAATCCAAGCATCAATCGCCCCTTGCTAATCCAAGAAATGCAGCATCAGGTAGTTTAAGAATGAAGGATCCAAAAGAAGTAGCAGAAAGAAATTTAGATGCATTTATTTATCATGTTAGTTATATTTTACCTATCCCTGGAAAAACAGTGAACCCGCTTTTAAAGACCCATAGTGGTACCCTAGAATTTTTATGGAATATAGGTTTTAGGTCACCTCAAAAAGAAAAACAGGTTGTCAGTAAGATGCAAGATGTGATTGATTATTGTGCTATTGCAGCAGCTGGAAGAGACGAACTCCCTTATGAAATTGACGGCTTAGTAGTCAAAGTGAATGACCTAGCATTGCAAGAAAAATTAGGTATGACATCCCACCATCCAAGATGGGCAATTGCTTATAAATTTAAAGCAAGGCAAGCAACCACCGTTTTAGAGCATGTCGAATTCCAAGTTGGTAGAACTGGCGCAGTCACACCTGTGGCTAAATTAAAACCAGTGGCCATTGGAGGTGTAACAGTTTCAAGCATCTCTATTCATAACGAAGAATATATTATTGAAAAAGATTTACTTTTAGGAGATACAGTAATTATAGAACGCGCGGGTGATGTGATTCCTCAAATCGTCCATTCCATTGCAAGTCTTAGATCTGGGAACGAAAAAAAGATTCAATTCCCAACTCATTGTCCTGTTTGTGCTACAGCCTTGGTAAAAGAAATTACAGAAGCTGTTTGGAGATGTACCAATATCAATTGTAGTGCACAAATTGTAGAACGCATTGCACATTTTGTGAGCAAGGATGCCATGGATATAAAAAATTTAGGAGAAGCCAACATTAAAAAATTCTTTGAACTTGGCTTACTAAAAGATATTCCAGGAATTTATACACTTGATTTTGACCATATTGGACAATTAGAAGGATTCGGAAAAAAAAGCATAGATAATTTAACAAACTCTATTGAAATCTCTAAACAACAACCATTGCATCGACTCATCTATGCTTTAGGAATTCGATTTGTTGGCGAGACTACTGCAAAAACAATTGCAAGCAGGGTCAATCACTTACTTGATTTAACACGCATTACTGAGGAACAATTATTGGAGTTCGAAGACATAGGTGTTAAAGTGGCAAGTAGTATTGTTCAGTTTTTTCACGATCCCAATCAAATTAAAATGATTGAGTCCCTTATTCAATTGGGGTTGAATGTGGAACAAACCAATCAACAACCAACAGATGGCACACTTACAGGATTGAATTTTTTATTTACAGGGACCTTAATGCAGCTTAAACGTTCAGATGCAGAAGCCATGGTAGAAGCAAAAGGTGGACATATCCTTAGCGGCGTGAGTAGTAAATTAAATTACTTGATTGTTGGAGAAGATGCTGGAAGTAAATTAGAAAAAGCTAAAAAAATAGCCTCTATAAAAATAATTACAGAAGCTGAATTTATTAATCTTGTTAAATAAAATAAGATTTTAATTGCTACTTAATGGAGAATTAAAAATATAAATTTTTCTATTTTTTAATTATACCATTCCTTTAGACACAAGATACTCTGCAATTTGAACTGCATTCGTAGCGGCACCTTTACGAAGATTATCACTTACAATCCACATATTTAAAGTCTTTGCTTGCGTTTCATCTCTACGCAATCTGCCTACAAATACATCGTCTTTATCATGTGCCCATAATGGCATTGGATAAAACTGTGCTGCATCATCTTGTTGCACCACCACACCAGGAGCTTGAGTCAATAATGCAGTCAATTCTTTTAAATCAAATTCATTTTCAAATTCTACATTCACACTTTCACTATGTCCACCCACTACAGGAATACGAACGGTGGTCGCAGTTACCTTAATAGAGTCGTCTCGCATGATCTTACAAGTCTCTTTGATCATTTTCATTTCTTCCTTAGTATAACCATTCTCTAAAAAAACATCTATCTGCGGAATTACATTTAAGTCTATCTGATATTTATAAGCCATTTGGTCGGCTGATAATTTTTCCCCACCGCGCTCATTGAATAATTGGTCTACAGCTTGTTTACCTGTTCCAGTGACACTTTGATAAGTGCTCACTACGACTCTTTTAATTTTATATTTTTGATGTAAAGGTTGTAATGCCACCACCATTTGTATGGTCGAGCAATTAGGATTCGCAATGATAAAATCCTCTGCAGTTAATACTGAGGCATTTACTTCTGGTACAACTAATTTTTTGGTTGGATCCATTCTCCATGCCGAAGAATTATCAATGACACGAATACCAGCAGCGGCATATTTTGGGGCCCACTCTAAAGATGTTGTTCCTCCAGCAGAAAAAATAGCTATAGCAGGTTTTGCTGCAATACCGTCTTCTAAACTTACAATTTTATATTGTTTGCCATTGAAGCTTACCGCTTTACCAACTGAACGCATCGATGCAACTGGAACTAAATCAGTTACCGGGAAATAACGCTCTGCAAGTACTTGTAAGATTTTGGTACCTACTAAACCTGTGGCACCAACAACTGCAACTTTCATATTTTAAATTAAAAAAAATAAATGTTAAACCAACTCAATATCAAAGTTCACTAACTGCACAAAAGAGGCCACACGTGCTTTGATATCTTCCGCATTGATTTCTGTCAAACGCTGTGTACCAAATTTCTCTACACAAAAACTTGCCATTGCACTACCTAAGATGATTGCAGTCTTCATATTTTCAAATGAAATATCTTTTGTTTTTGCTAAATGGGCTACAAATCCACCTGCGAAAGTATCACCAGCACCAGTTGGATCAAATACTTCCTCTAATGGCAATGCTGGAGCAAAGAAAACTTCGTTTTCATGGAATAATAAAGCACCATGTTCACCTTTTTTGATGATCACATACTTTGGACCCATTTCCATAATTTTTTTTGCTGCTTTTACTAAACTGTACTCGCCACTTAATTGTCTTGCTTCACTATCATTCACTAATAAAACATCTACCAAACTAATGGTATGTTTTAAATCATCCATCATAATTTCCATCCAAAAATTCATCGTATCCATCACGATTAATTTTGGTCTATTTCTCATTTGTTTAATCACACTGCTTTGTACAGATGGCACTAAATTCCCCAACATTAAACTTTCACAATCCTGATAACTTTCAGGAACAACTGGTTGGAAATTTTCCAACACGTTTAATTGTGTATCTAAAGTATCTCGCGTGTTCATATCTAAATGATATTTACCACTCCAGAAAAAAGTCTTTTCATCTTTTTTAATTTGAACGCCTTCTAGTACGACACCTCTTGCAGTCAAAGCATCTAATTCTGCTTGCGGGAAATCTCCCCCAACCACTGAAATTTGCTTTACTGGGGTAAAATTTGAAGCGCACCAAGCAATATAAGTTGCAGCTCCGCCAATAATTTTATCACTTTTCCCAAAAGGGGTTTCAATGGCATCAAAAGCCATAGATCCAACAACTACTAAAGACATGTTTAAATTTTTGATTTTCAGCTGCGAAACTACGATTTTTAAGACATCCTTCCCAAAGCAATCTAGATTGACGTAATTCAACGAACACAACTGCTTGATTACCAAAAAACTAACAAAATCGAATGAATTAATCAAAAATTAACCAAAACCTTGGCTTTTATTCGATAATTTTGTGCCAAGAAAAGCTCAAAATATCATTATGGCAAGAATCAAAACAGAAAAAAACGGGTCCAGGAAAGACGTCATTGTAAGAAAAGCTGCAACGCTTTTTAGAGAAAAAGGGTATAAGGCAGCTAGTATGCGCGATTTAGCAGAAGCGGTTGGGGTGGAAGCTGCAAGTTTGTACAACCATATTAAATCAAAAAGTGAGTTATTGCATGAATTAGTATTCAATGTAGCCAATCGTTTTGTGTTAAAAATTGATGAGATTGAATCTGAGCAAATTAGTTCATTGAAGAAAATGGAGAAGATCCTACGATTCCATATTGTAGAGATGATACATCATTACGAAGAAGTATATGTAAGCGATAGAGAATGGAAGCATCTTTCTGATCCTTATTTATCCAATTACCAAAATCAAAGAAGGGTATATCGTAAAAGATTGGCCGCAATCATTGAAGAAGGGATTAGGAATAAGGAAATCAAGCAGATTGATGCCCCTACTGTGGTCCTTATATTCTTGCATGCTGTGAGTGGCATTGAAAGCTGGCACCGTTCAACTAAAAAAATCAGCGCAGAGGAATTAGAACAAAATATGGTTGCCATTTTAATTGATGGCCTAAAGGCAAATAGTTAATCTAGTTCAATCAAACCCGTCCTAAGCAAAATAATAAAAAGCCTTCTCAAAAAAGAGAAGGCTTTTTATTAAATTAAATTACCGCTTGATTGTAGTAACTTTGTAGCTTATAAAAAGTATTTGTGTCAGAAAGAAATAATTTCATTGATTACATCCGAATTTTTGCCCATAGTGGTCATGGCGGAGCTGGGTGTAGACATTTTCTTAGAAATAAATTAACAGCCAAGGGTGGACCTGATGGTGGTGATGGAGGAAGAGGTGGACATGTTATCCTAAGAGGTAATTCACAGCTTTGGACCTTATTGCATTTACGTTATCATAAAAATGTATTGGCAAAGGATGGAGAGAATGGCTCTAAAAATAAATGTACTGGTAAAGACGGTGAAGATATCATTATTGAAGTACCATTGGGTACCATCGCTAGAGACGAGGAAACTGGTGCAATAGAAGCAGAAATTTTACATGATGGACAAGAAATAGTTTGGTTGAAAGGTGGACGAGGTGGTTTGGGTAATTGTAATTTTGCCACACCAACACAACAGGTACCTGAATATGCGCAACCTGGTGAAGAAGGTATAGAAGGATGGAAACAAATAGAATTAAAAGTACTTGCAGATGTTGGATTGGTAGGCTTCCCAAATGCAGGTAAGTCAACACTCTTGTCGGCCATTACTGCCGCAAAGCCAAAAATTGCTAATTACGCTTTTACCACATTGACCCCTCAGTTAGGTATGGTTGAATACAGAAACAATCGATCCTTCTGTATTGCAGATTTACCTGGAATCATCGAAGGCGCTGCCGAAGGAAAAGGTTTAGGACATCGATTCTTAAGACATATCGAAAGAAATGCCGTATTGCTTTTCTTAATTCCAGCAGACTCTAATGACCATAAAAAAGAATTCGAAATTTTAAAGAATGAGTTGAATGAATTCAATCCTGAATTGTTACAAAAAGATTTCATTATCGCAATCAGTAAATCAGATTTACTGGACCAAGAATTAATGGACGCGATTGAAAAAGAATTACCAGAAAATATTCCACATATTTTTATCTCTTCTGCAATTTCTAAAAACTTAATGGAACTAAAAGATTTATTGTGGCAGACACTGAATAAACCAGTCAACGCATAAGCACTCAATTTATATTCAATTCTACTTGATTAATCGAATACACATTTTAAGATAAAAACATCGTATAAAAAAAGAGTCTCAATTTTCATTGAGACTCTTTTTTTATACTTTAAGCGTACCTGCTTATTGAGCAGATTGTTTTGTTGCTTTACTTCGCTCATTCTCGTCCAATAAAGACTTACGCATACGAACCGACTTTGGTGTCACCTCGATACACTCGTCAAATTGAATATACTCCATACACTCTTCTAAAGTGTATTGAACTTTTGGTGTGATACGAACGCTATCATCACTTCCGCTTGCACGGTGGTTGGTTAATTTTTTCATCTCCACAGCGTTGATATTCAAATCACCTGGCTTAATGTGTTCTGCTAATACTTGACCAGCATATACCTCTTCACCTGGCTCGATAAAGAAACGACCTCTATCTTGTAATTTATCAATTGAATATGCAGTTGTAGTACCGCCTGTTTTTGCGATCAACACACCATTACTTCTTCCCGGAATTGGCCCTTTCCAAGGCTTGTATTCATTGAAACGGTGTGCCATTACAGCTTCACCTGCTGTTTGTGTTAACATTTGAGAACGTAATCCAATCAAACCTCTAGAAGGAATATCAAATTCTAAGTGTTGCATGGTACCCTTCGATTCCATGATCAACATTTCACCTTTCTTTTGGGTGACTAAGTCAATTACTTTACCGCTATAATCCGCTGGTACATCTACTACTAATATTTCAAATGGCTCATGTTTCTTTCCATCAATATCTTTTACCAAAACTTGAGGATTTCCTACAGTTAATTCATACCCTTCACGACGCATTGTCTCTACCAATACACCTAAGTGTAAGATGCCACGACCATACACCAAGAAGCTATCCGCACTATCTGTTTCTTCTACACGTAATGCTAAATTCTTTTCAGTTTCTTTCAACAAACGATCACGAATATGTCGAGAAGTAACAAACTTTCCTTCTTTACCAAAGAAAGGCGAGTTGTTAATACTAAATGTCATACTCATTGTAGGTTCATCTACACTGATAACTGGTAATGCTTCAGGATTTTCTGGATCAGCAATCGTATCACCAATATTGAATTCTTCTAAACCAACAACAGCACATAAGTCGCCAGAAACTACTTCTGTTACTTTACGCTTACCCATTCCTTCAAATACGTATAATTCTTTTACTTTATTTTTTTTGATGCTGCCATTTGCTTGCACCAAAACAATATTTTGGTTTTCTTTAATGGTACCTCTTTCTACTTTTCCGATCGCAATACGACCTAAGAAAGTAGAATAGTCTAATGAAGTGATTTGCATTTGTGTATGTCCTTCTTTTACATCTGGACCTGGAACATATTTTAAAATACCATCCATTAAAGGTGTGATATCTTCACATTGAGTCAATGATTCATTAAACCAACCATTTTTTCCGCTACCATAAAAAGTAGGGAAGTTCAATTGCTCTTCGGTTGCATCTAGGTTGAAGAATAATTCAAATACAGCATCGTGCACTTCGTCAGGACGACAGTTTTCCTTATCCACTTTATTGATAATTACAATTGGTTTTAAATTCAATTGCAATGCTTTTTGTAATACAAAACGAGTTTGTGGCATTGGTCCTTCAAAAGCATCCACCAACAAACAAACACCGTCAGCCATTTTCAAAACACGCTCTACCTCACCACCAAAGTCAGAGTGACCTGGGGTATCGATTACGTTAATTTTTACACCTTTATAGGTTACTGAAGCGTTCTTACTTAAAATAGTAATACCTCTTTCACGCTCCAATTCGTTGCTATCCATGATCGAGTCTCCAGTCTCCTGGTTGTCTCTGAATACTTTCGTTGCGTGTAATATTTTGTCTACCAAGGTTGTTTTACCGTGGTCAACGTGCGCGATAATCGCGATGTTTCTTATTTCCATGTACTGTTTTGAGGGTGCAAAGGTACGCCGTTTACAGTCCTAAAAAAAACAATTGGGAAAAAAGG
>JACCDG010981645.1_pt1 | contig 17080 bp, 17 predicted proteins | sample 7442471 | NCBI WGS metagenome assembly JACCDG01 (sample SAMN15323444, study PRJNA562643) | freshwater metagenome | isolation source: river surface water | place: USA:Blue River Watershed | collected 2017-08-17 | reverse complement strand
GGCCGCGTCAAAGCGCAACATCCCGCATTTCTCATATGTGGAGGAATGCGATGCGACCGCGCTGGAGGAAGTGCGCGCCCAGCTGAACGCGGCACGCGGCAATCGCCCGAAGCTTACCCTCCTGCCGCTGCTGATCACCGCATTGTGCCGGGCGCTGCCGGACTTCCCGATGCTGAATGCCCGGTTTGACGACGAGGCAGGTGTGGTGACCCGCTTTGGCGCGGTGCATCTGGGTATGGCGACCCAAACCGATGCCGGGCTGATGGTTCCGGTGATCCGCGATGCACAGGACAAGAACCTGTGGCAGCTGGCGGCTGAAATTGCGCGCCTGGCCGAAGCCGCGCGCAATGGCACTGCGAAGAGTGAGGAACTGTCCGGTTCGACCATTACGCTGACCTCGCTTGGTCCACTCGGCGGGGTGGCCCACACGCCGGTCATCAATCGTCCCGAAGTCGCGATCATCGGTCCCAACCGCATTATCGAGCGGCCGATGTTTGTTCCCGATGGAATGGGCGGTGAGCGCATTGCGAAGCGCAAGCTGATGAACCTATCGATCAGTTGCGATCACCGCGTGGTCGATGGATGGGACGCGGCAAGCTTCGTCCAGGCGATCAAGCGCCTGATCGAAACGCCGGTCCTGCTGCTGGCTGACTGATTCTCAGCGGACGATCGCGCTATAGGCGATTCGGCCCTGGCCGCGCGAGGCGGTGCGGGGATCGACGCGCCAGCGAACGTGGGTAACGTCCTCGGGCGTGGCCACGCGGCTTCCCACGCGCAGTGCATTTAGCTTGCCCCAGGTGCGGCCGCCATCGATTGAGACTTCCTCATCGCCGTTGGCGCTGCCCTGATAATAGACGGAACGTGGCAGGGGATTGGTGACAACGAATCCGCCATCGCCGCCCATCTTGTACCAGCGCACCACATAGACCACCCGGTCACCGCGATTGAGATCGCTTGCAGGCTGCAAGCTCCGCCCGGCGGGGGCAGCGCGCTCGACAAAGACTGCGCTATCCAGCGAGACGGCCGGCGCTGCCTGCGCTGCAGTGCCGAACGCAGCCAGAGCAGCAGCGATTGCGATCAGCTTTGCGATGCGGTTCACGAGATAGTCCCCCTTCAGGCGACCGCAATTTGCGGGTCGCTGAGGGGGTTCTCGCAACAAGGAGCAAACGAAAGGTTAACGACCTGTTTCGGGGCTTGGTAAAAGTGTTTTTAAACTTCTGCACTGGTCGTCGCGAAGGCTGTTGACAGCCCCCGCAACAGACCGTAGTGGCGCGGCTCCCAAGTGGCTGCGCGGGTGTAGCTCAGTTGGTTAGAGTGCCGGCCTGTCACGCCGGAGGTCGCGGGTTCGAGCCCCGTCACTCGCGCCACTTGGGATGATTTTCCTAGAAAGCGTTGGAATAGTTAACGGCCTGGCTGCCAGCTGGCAGGCTGATGATCATGCCGTCATGCGCCAGCTTGAGGTCGCCACCAAACTGCTTGGGTGCATCGCCCACGAACAGGCGCTCAATGAGTTTGGCGGGCGGTGCCGGCACCATGTGGTACAACACCAGAGCCCTGGCGCCCGCTTCCTTGGCGGACCGCGCCGCGTCTTCAGGGCTGGCGTGATAGCCCGGAATGTCTCCCATGATCTTGGCCTGGTCAGCACGGCCGCGCTTGGCAAGCTGTGCCTGCATTGCGCCAATCATCTTGGGGTTGAGGGCTTCGTGGAACATCAGGTCCACGCCCTTGGCTGCGGTGACGAAATCCGGGGCGTAGACGGTATCGCCGCTGATCGCGAGCGAACGCCCCTTGTAATCAAGCCGGTAACCAAACGCCGGCTTGATCGGATCATGGATCACCCGGATTGCCGTGATCTTTACGCCATTCTGATCGAAGACAACCTTCGACGGTTGCCCTTCGGCAAGATCGACGATCTGCGCCGCGCCGCCAAACCCACCCGGTCGGGCAACGGCGGCGCCATGGTGGGCAATGCGGTATCCGCTATCGAGCTCGTAAGCCTGCCGCAGGCCAGCGATGACCTTGTCCGTGCCTGCTGGGCCACTGACGGGTAATGGTGTGCCGCGCGAGCCGGCAATCCATGCCTGGAGCAGAAGCTCGCCAAGGCCATCGATATGGTCGGAATGGAGGTGGGTGAGATAGGCACCCTGAAGCCGATCCATCGGGAAGCCCATCCGGCCGAGCTTGCGGATCGAACCCGAACCGGAATCAAAGATAAATCCATCGCGGCCAGCCAGAACGGCAAGGCAAGGTCCGGCGCGGTCGGCATCCGGCATCGGTGATCCAGAGCCGCAAACGTACACGTGTATGCCATCGGGAAGGGCGGCCGAACGGTCTAAACCAACGTTATTCTCGATCGCTGCATCAAAGGCACGCTGCGCCAACTGGTCGCGTGCAGCCAACAGTCCCAGGCCGGTAACCAGCACGACCCCGGCAAACCCCAGGCCGATCTTGCGTTTGATGTTCACGATGTACTCTCCCGGTCGACCCGGTGAAAGGTTGCCGAAGGCAACCCGTTCCGGCAAGCAAGTTTTGTGCACGTGAGGCGAGACCTTGTTGAAACACTGCGCGCCGTGGCGCCTGCGCTGGCCCTAGCCCGCCACCCTTGGTGGATCCTTGGCAGTGCGGCAGTGGCGTTGCATGGCGCCGACCCGGGCGATGTCCGAGATGTCGATATCCTGCTGGATGCACGGGACTGTCCGGCCGTTTTCGCCAGCCTTGGTATCGCAATTGCCGCAGGGCAGGCTGACAGTCGGTTTCGCTCTGCGCTGTTTCAACAATGGCTTGGCGGCTGCCTTCCGGTTGAATTGTTCGCCGGATTTGCCGTGCTGGAGAAAAAGGCGTGGCAGCAGGTGGTGCTGCGCTCACGGCAGGCCATACCCGTCGCCGATTTCACGGTCTTTGTTCCGGAGAAGGCCGAACTGATTACGATAATGCGCAGATTTGGCCGGCCCAAGGATCTGGGACGGATCGCGGCCCTCAGCCCCAGCGGCCCGTCTCCATCCAGATCAGAAAGCGCCTGAGCGGCAAAAGCCAGACTATCCCCAGCAGGATATAGACCGGGGTCTGGATCAGCGCGTGCCAGGCGCCGATCAGCGGTGCGACATAGCGCGCGATCAACACGCCGTAGACCATCAGGACAGCCAGCAGGGCAAGCAGGCCGATGGGAATTCGCCAGGTGGGCTGGGTGCGCATCAGAAAGGTCCGTAAAGGCGGGTGGGGGTAATCACCGCGTCGAGCGGGCGGTCGTGCGGTTCGGTCGGCAAATGATCAACCAGCTGGCAGTCCCAGGCAAGGCCGATGGCAAGTTGTGGCGGGTGCTCCGCCAGCCAGCGATCATAATGGCCTGCACCCATACCCAGCCGGTCACCGCGGACGGTAAACCCCACCAGCGGACAGAACAGCAAGTCGGGGATCAAGGCCGGGCATTCGGCTGCGGGCTGCCGTGATTTGAAAGGATCGGGCCCAAGCAAATCATCAACAAACGGGTTGCTCCATTCGCGGAACAGCATTGAAGCATTGCGGTCGGCAAACCAGGGCAGGGCGACCCTGTGCCCCCGTTCAAACAGCCACCGGGCATAATGGCCTGCCGGCGCTTCACCTGACATCTCATGGTAAAGGCCGATGATGGCCCCCTCGGGGATCAGGCGGGCGACGGCCTCTGGCGGACGGCGGAACAGCAGGCCACGCTGCATGGCCGGGATTGCGGCAACATGATCGCGGCGGCGTTGTCTCAGTTCGGTGCGGAGCACCTGCTTGTCGATCACGCTTGGCTCCGCGCAGGGGTGGGTGACGGGACCACCGTGGGCCGTTGCCGGGAAATCCTCTGACGCCTCGACGTCAGGTGGGGACCATATGTGCCAGACCAGGGTCCGACCAGGGACAGCCCCCATGGATTGCTTATAGCCTCAGGGATTTTCGAAGGCTCGCACCGGGCAGTACCCGTCGCCGCTCTAGATAGGCTAGGTCGGCTCAACCCTCAAGGGCCAGCGCGCAGGCTTCCAGCTTTGCGGCGATTGCTTCCAGGCGCTCGGCCTGGTCATCATCGATCGCGGGGGCTACCGGGGCCGCGCGCGATGCCGATTTCACTTCGTGAACCTCGTCAGCCAAAAGCAGTGCGGCGAACAGCAATTGGCGGGATTCGGTGGTTCCGGCGCCGCCCATCGATTGGATCTTCGCGTCGATCGCCCGCCCCAGGCTGGTGACGTGTTCTTCCTCGCCAGATGCGCAGGCGACTGTGTAATTTCGACCGCCGATACTGAGGGTAACGTTGCTCATGCCTGTGCGCCCTCGATCAATTGGTCGAGTTCAGTCAGCGAATCTGTAACGGCGGCGCGCAGGCGTTCGTGGCGCATTTGCAGCGCAGCCAGTTCGCCTGAACTGACTGTCGCAGTTTTTCCGTCACGCGTCGCGGCTTCGATCCGCTCCAGCGCTGCTTCGATCCGCGCGAGCGCGCGGCTGCTGCGTTCCCCGCTCATGAGTGTCGGCTAGCGCAATTGGGGTGCTGCGGAAAGACCGGGACCCGGCTTTCCCACGATTTGCAACGGGGAAGGAGTGTGCTGCGCTTGACGGGGCGGGGTGCCTCCGCAAAGGAGACCGGACATCGAATCGGTGGCCCATTCCTGCCCTTTTCGGGAGCCCACAAGCATGACCCTCGACCCGTCCCGCCTTGCGCCTATGGCCAATGCCATCCGCGCGCTATCGATGGATGCGGTCCAGGCCGCCAATTCCGGGCACCCCGGCATGCCTATGGGCATGGCTGACGTGGCTACCGTGCTGTACTCGCAGTTCCTGAAATTCGATCCTGCCGCGCCGAAGTGGCCAGACCGTGACCGGTTTGTGCTGTCGGCTGGCCACGGTTCGATGCTGATCTACTCGCTGCTGCACCTTACCGGCTATGCCGCGCCGACGATCGATGACATCCGCAATTTTCGTCAGTTGCACAGCCCCTGTGCCGGGCACCCTGAAAACATCGAACTGGACGGGGTCGAATGCACCACCGGTCCGCTGGGACAGGGCCTGGCGATGGCGGTTGGCATGGCGATTGCCGAACGTCACCTGAATGCCACCTTCGGCGATGGCCTGGTCGATCATCGCACCTGGGTGATTGCGGGTGACGGTTGTCTGATGGAAGGCGTCAACCACGAAGCGATTGGTCTGGCCGGCCATCTCAAGCTTGGTCACCTTAATGTGCTGTGGGACGATAACCGCATCACGATCGATGGCGATACCGACCTGTCGACCAGCGAAGACATTGCCGCCCGTTATGCCGCAACCGGTTGGCATGTTACGGCCTGCGACGGCCACGATCATGCCGATATCGCCCGCGCCCTGGCCGAAGCTGCAGCCGATCCGCGACCGTCGCTGGTCGCCTGCCGCACGGTTATCGGCAAGGGCTCGCCGAACAAGCAGGGCACACATAACGTGCACGGTAGCCCACTTGGTGCTGACGAGATTACCGCGACCCGCGCTGCGCTCGGCTGGACAGCCGGGCCATTCGAAGTGCCGGCTGATATCCTGGCCGACTGGCGTTCGCTGGGAGCAAGGGGCGCTGCGGACCGTGCTGAATGGGAAAAGCGGATCGCTGCTGACCCGCAGGGCAAGGAATTTGCCCGCCGGATGGCTGGCAAGTTGCCAGCAATGAACGAAGCGGACGCTGCGTTCCGCGCCTGGCTTGGCCAGCCCCAAAAGGTGGCAACCCGCAAAGCATCTGAGTTGGCCCTAGAAGTTCTGACTGCCGCCGTGCCGGAGATGGTTGGTGGCTCGGCTGACTTGACCGGCTCGAACAACACCAAGACCAAATCGACCGGCCCGTTATCCGCAGCGGATTATGCAGGGCGTTATGTCTATTACGGCATCCGTGAATTCGGCATGGCCACCGCCATGAACGGAATGGCACTGCACGGTGGTGTCATTCCTTATGGCGGTACCTTCCTCGTCTTCTCGGACTACTGTCGTAATGCGATCCGCCTCTCCGCCTTGCAGCAGCAGCGGGTTGTCTATGTGCTGACCCATGACAGCATTGGCCTGGGTGAGGATGGGCCCACCCATCAGCCGGTCGAGCACGTGATGAGCATGCGCCTCATCCCCAATTTGAACGTGTTCCGTCCTGCTGACATCATTGAGACAGCGGAATGCTGGAACATTGCTCTGCAGAGCGAAGGAACTCCCTCGGTTCTTGCACTGACTCGCCAAAACCTGCCGCAGTTGCGCACCGAAGGCGAAATGCTGAGCGCCAAGGGCGCTTATCGGCTTCGCGCCGCTGGTGCCGCCCGCAAGGTGGTGCTGGTAGCAACCGGCTCTGAGGTTGAGCTTGCTTGCAACGTCCGCGATGCACTGGAAGCGAAGGGCATCGGCGCCGATGTCGTCTCGATGCCCTGCATGGAACTGTTCGATGTTCAGTCGGATGCTTACAAGGCCGATCTGCTGCCGGCCGACGCGCTGCTGGTCTCGATCGAGGCCGGGGTGACCTGGGGCTGGCAGAAATATGTCCGCGATGGGCTGACCATCGGCATAGACAGCTTTGGCGCTTCGGCCCCCGCCGAAGTCCTGTTCCCGCATTTCGGCTTCTCGGTTGAAGCCATTGTTCCGAAAATCGAAGCCCGGCTGGCGGGCTAAAAGGAGTTCCTCACATGGCGATCAAGGTTGCGATCAACGGGTTCGGGCGCATCGGGCGCAATGTGGCGCGCGCTATTATTGAGCGGACCGATCATGATCTCGAGCTGGTCTCGATCAATGATCTGGCCTCTGCCAAGGCCAACGCCATGCTGTTCCAGCGTGACTCCGTTCACGGACCTTTCGCGGGTACGGTCGAGGTAGATGGCAATGATCTGGTGATCAATGGCAAGCGCATCCGCGTTACGGCCGAGCGCGACCCCGCCAATCTGCCGCATGCGGCGAATGGGGTAGACATCGCGCTTGAATGCACTGGCTTCTTCACCGACCGAGCCTCGTGCGAAAAGCATCTGGCCGCTGGCGCCAAGAAGGTGCTGATTTCGGCCCCTGGCAAGAACGTTGATCTGACCGTCGTCTACGGCGTCAACCATCAACAGTTGGAAGCCGGGCACACAATTGTCTCGAATGCTTCGTGCACGACCAACTGTCTGGCACCTTTTGCCAAGGTGCTGAACGATGCGATCGGGATCGAGCGTGGCCTGATGACCACGGTCCACGCCTATACCAACGACCAGAAGATCCTCGACCAGATCCACGAAGATCCGCGTCGCGCGCGTGCCGCCGGCATGTCGATGATCCCGACGACCACGGGTGCTGCCCGCGCAGTGGCTGAAGTTCTGCCGGAATTGAAAGGCCGGCTCGATGGTTCGGCCATTCGCGTGCCAACCCCGAATGTCTCGGTGGTTGACCTGACCTTCCAGCCCAAGCGCGACACCACCAAGGAAGAGGTCAATGCCCTGCTCAAGTCAGCCGCGGAAGGCCCGCTCAAGGGTGTGCTGGGTTACTCGGACGAGCCGCTGGTCTCGATCGATTACAACCACTGCCCGAACAGCAGCACCATCGACAGCCTGGAAACTGCGGTGATCGATGGCAAGCTGGTCCGCGTACTCAGCTGGTATGACAACGAATGGGGCTTCTCCAACCGCATGGTCGATACGGCCGGCGCAATGGGCAAGCTGCTCTAAGGATTGGATAGAATGGCCAGGTTCCGCACGCTTGACGATCTGGGTGATCTGACCGGGAAGGTCGCGCTGGTGCGCGTTGACCTGAACCTGCCGATGCAGGACGGTTCGGTAACTGATGATACGCGCGTGCGGGCCTCGGCACCGACAATCCTGGAACTGGCAAGCAAGGGCGCCAAGGTCCTGTTGTTAGCCCACTTTGGCCGCCCCAAGGGAGAGCGGGTGTCGACCTTGTCGGTCTCGATGACGCTCGATGCGGTGCAGGCCGTGTTGGGCAAAGAAGTCATGTTCGTGCCGGAAATTGCGGGTGACGTGGTCAAACAGGCCATCGGTATCCTGGGGCCTGGCGATATCGCGATGCTCGAGAACACCCGGTTCTGGAAAGGGGAGGAAAAGAACGATCCGGAACTGGCCAAGGCGATTGCCGCCAATGGCGATATCTATGTCAACGATGCCTTCTCGGCCGCACACCGTGCCCATGCGAGCACTGAAGGTCTGACGCATCTGCTGCCGGCCTATGCGGGCCGGTCGATGGAAGCCGAGCTGAAGGCATTGGATGCCGCGCTTGGCACGCCAGAGCGCCCGGTGGCGGCCGTGGTAGGAGGGGCCAAGGTCTCTTCCAAGCTGGATGTGCTGACGCACCTCGTCACCCAGGTTGATCACCTGATCATTGGTGGGGGGATGGCCAACACGTTCCTCGCTGCCCGCGGGGTTAATGTTGGCAAATCGCTGTGCGAGCATGATCTGGCAGCGACGGCCGAGGGCATTCTTGATGCGGCCGATAAGTCGGGTTGCACCGTACACCTGCCCTACGATGTCGTCGTGGCAAAGGAATTCGCAGCGAACCCTGCGTCTTTGCGTACCTGCAACGTCCACGAGGTCGCGGCTGACGAGATGATCCTCGACGTCGGCCCGCAAGCGGTTGAGGCCTTGGCCGATGTCCTCAAGACCTGCCGCACCTTGGTTTGGAACGGCCCGTTGGGTGCCTTTGAGATTGAGCCGTTCGATGCGGCGACCGTCGCCCTGGCCCGCAGCGCTGCGGCGCTGAGCAAGGAAGGCGTGCTCGTCTCGGTGGCGGGCGGGGGCGACACGGTCGCGGCGCTGAACCACGCCGGGGTCGCCAGCGACTTTACCTACATTTCGACCGCGGGTGGTGCCTTCCTGGAATGGATGGAGGGCAAGGAGCTGCCGGGCGTCAAGGCGCTCGAAATAGCCTGACAACAAGTTAGTCAGCGCGCTTGCGGGGGCACCGCAGGCTCGCTATGGGCCCGCATAGCATACGTATGCAGAAGCCACCGACAGGACAGGGACCCCACGCATGAACTTCGCCGACATGACCGCCAAAATGGCCGCCGGTAACGGCTTTATTGCCGCGCTCGACCAGTCGGGCGGTTCAACTCCGAAGGCGTTGGCAGGGTACGGTGTGGGCGAAGATGCCTGGTCATCTGAGGCCGAGATGTTCGATCTGATCCACTCGATGCGCGAGCGGATCATCACTTCGCCGGTCTTCACGGGTGACAAGGTGATCGGCGCGATCCTGTTCGAGCGTACGATGGACGGTACCGCGGGCGGCAAGCCGGTTCCGGCTGCGTTGATCGAGAAGGGGGTGGTCCCCTTCATCAAGATCGACAAGGGTCTTGAGGCTGAGGAAAATGGCGTCCAGCTGATGAAGCCGATGCCGGAACTGGATGCCTTGCTTGCCCGGTCAAAGGCCATGGGCGTATACGGGACCAAAGAACGCTCGGTTATCAACTCGGCCGACGCGGCCGGTATCGCTGCGGCCGTGGGCCAGCAGTTTGAGATCGGTCGTCAGGTCCTGGCCCACGGCATGATGCCGATCCTTGAGCCAGAGGTGAACATCAAGAGCGAAACCCGCGCGGACTGCGATGCCATCCTGCTTGAGGAAATGCTCAAGAACCTGGAAGGCATGGACCAGCAGGTCATGCTTAAGCTCTCGCTGCCGGTTAAGTCGGGCACGTTTGATGCACTGGTCGATCATCCCATGGTGCTGCGCGTCGTCGCGCTATCGGGCGGCTACAAGCGCCCCGAAGCCTGCGTTGAGCTTTCGAAAAACCGCGGGATCATTGCCAGCTTCAGCCGCGCGCTGCTGGAAGATCTGCGTCACCAGATGAGCCAGGCAGAGTTCGATGCCTCGCTTGGCGAGGCGATTGATCAGATCCATCGTGGGTCTACGCAAAAGATCTGACGCTACCCGCTTGAATTGTCGGGGCGGCTAGGCTTACCCTCTAGCCGAACCGGTTCATGATATCGTGCCGGTCGGGGGAGGGCCCATGGCCGGCACACTGCTTTCGCGCACCAGGCATGGACCTGTTTCGGTGGCAAGCCTCGTAAAGCGGATTGAGTCCGGGCCACAAGGGCCTGAAAATATTGTCGTTTTTGATTTTGATGGAACGCTGATCGCTGGCTATTCTGCCAGCGCGTTCTTTCAGGCCCATCTGCGCAAGGGTGATTACAACCCTTTTGACCTGGCTGAGGCCGGGGTCGCGATTTGGCAGTCGGTCGCCAAGGCGATCGAGATGCAGGACTTGCTGAACAAGGCGATCGCCAAGTGGAAAGGCAAGAAGGAGGCCGAGCTGGTCGCGCTGGGGGAGAAGATCTTCGACAAGACCCTGTCGGACAAGGTCTATCCCGAGATGGTCACGCTGCTGCTGGCCCACCGCCGTGCGGGGCACACCATCGCCATCGCCAGTTCCGCCACCCGCTTTCAGGTTGAGCCAACGGCGCGGTTTCTGGGCATTGAGCATGTCATGACCTCGACCGTGGAGGTCAAGCGCGGGGTGCTGACCGGCAAGATGCTGGAGCCGCAGATGTGGGGCAAGGGCAAGGCCGATGCGGTCAAGGCCTTCGTCAAGGCGCGCAAGGCCAAACTTGCCGACACCTGGTTCTATGCCGATGGCGACGAGGAGATCGGCCTGATGAAGGCCGTGGGCCATCCGGTGCCGACCAATCCGGGCAAGGAGCTGGAAGCAACGGCACGGGCCGAAGGTTGGGACATTTTGCGCCATTCCAGTCGCGGATCGACCACGCCCGAACTGCTGACCCGCACCGCGACCGGGCTGATGAGCCTGTTTCCGTTGCTCTACACCGGGATCGGGTTTGGCCTGCTCACCCGCAACAAGCGCAACGCCGCCAATCTGACGCTGCCGCTGTGGGCGGATAGCGTGATGCTGGCCTCGGGCGTCAAGTTGCGGGTTTCGGGGCGTCAACACCTTGCATCGCACCGGCCTGCGGTATTCCTGTTCAATCACCGCAACAATTTCGACGCCTTCTTCGTCGGCGCGCTGGTGCGGACAGACCTGGCCTGGGTCGGCAAGGCTGAACTCAAGAAGAATCCGATCAGCGCCATGCTTAGCCGCCTTGTGCCGGTTGCTTTCGTTGAACGCAGCGGCGGCACCCCCGAAGAAGCCGCAAGGGCGCTGGAGCCGGTGGCCAAGATGGTGCGCGAAGGCTGCTCGATCATGATCGCGCCAGAAGGTACCCGCGTGCGCGACATGACGGTGGACATCGGGCCATTCAAGAAGGGCGCGTTTCACATGGCGCGCACGCTGGGTGTTCCGGTGATCCCGATCGTGATCCGCAATGCGCTAGATGTTGCCGGGCGGGACGCGGTGATGCTGCGATCGGGCACGGTTGACATTGCGGTCCTGCCGCCGGTTCACACCGCGGACTGGACCGAAAAGAATACGGGTCAGAAAGCCGAACAAGTGCGGCAAATGTTTATCGATACCTTGAAGGACTGGCCTGATGCAGACGACTGAGTTCACGTTTACCGGCGCCGGGGGCGTATCGATCTTTGCGACGTCATGGTTGCCCGATGGTGTGCCGCGTGATCACCTGGTGTTGGCCCATGGTTATGCCGAACATCTCGGCCGGTACCGGGCTGTGGCTGAATTCTTCACCGAGGCGGGCTATGCGGTGCATGCGCTTGATCATCGCGGCCACGGCAAGTCCGGCGGCGTCCGAGCGGTGATTGACAGCTTCGCCAACGCCGATGCCGATATCGATCAACTGGTCGACAGGGTTCGTGCCGAAAGCGGCCTGAATCAGATCAAGCTGATCGGCCATTCGATGGGCGGATCGCTGGCGCTGAACTATGCCTTGAACCATCCGGAGAAGCTTTCGGGTCTGGTGCTCAGCGGTCCCGCGATCGGTGGCGGTTTGCCAAAGGTGCAAGCCCTGCTGCTGGCGATTATTTCAAAGATTGCCCCGGCGTTGGGGATGATCCAGCTGGACGCCGATGCTGTAAGCCGCGATCCGCAGATCGTTGCTGATTACAAGGCGGATCCGCTGGTGTTCCTCGGCAAGGTTCCGGCGCGAACCGCGCGCGAGATGATGCACGCGATCACGACCTATCCGCCGCGCGTCGGCGCCATGCAGATGCCGTGCCTGCTGATGCATGGCGGCGCGGATAGCCTGGTGCGTGCCGAGGATGCCCAGCCGGTATTCGCTGCCATAGCCAGCCGCGACAAGACCGTGCGGATCTTCGACGGCCTTTATCATGAGATTTTCAACGAGCCTGAGCGGCTTGAGGTGCTTGGGATCGTCAAGGCCTGGCTGGACGCCCGCTTGCCGGGCTAACCGCCCAGCGCCTCGCGGCACTGATCCTCGATCGCATCCAGCGCGGCGAGGGTGGCGCGCAGCACCTTTGAACGGTTTTCGCGGCGAGCGAACAGGTCTGGCCCGGGTTCAATCAGCCGGACATTCCCCGCCAGTTGCCATGCTGTGGCGAAAAGCTGGCGTGAGACGGCCTCTGGATTGCGGATAGTCTTCTCAAGCAGATACTGCCGCCCCAGGCCATCTGCCGCGGCGAGGACTTCCTTTTCCTGGGCCGCAACATCGACCGGCCTGGTGAGCAGTATGTCGAGTACGATGCGATAGGCTTCGAGGAACGGCCGCAACGCCGCATGGGTCAGGCCCACGCCGAAGACCGAATCCAAATAGTCACGGGCCGAGCCGGCCTCGGCCAACTTGCGGCGCCAGTCGCCATCAATCAGATCCATCTCTGCCGCGAGGCCGTCCTCAAAGGCGGGGCGCTCGCGGAAGAAGAATTCGAATTTCAGGGATTCGCGGAGGGCAACCGCAGTTTCGAAGAACTTGTCGGCGCGCTTTGCCGGGGCGGCGTTCATGGCACCCAGTGCGGCCACTTCGGCAATCGCGCGTTCGAGCACGAAATGCAGCATGGAATTGCGGTAGAATGCGGCGCCGATGTGCTGTCCCTCGGCGATGCCATAGACCGGGGTTGGGCCACCATCGAAACGGGTGACCACGCCGGAAGCCATCAGGGCATCGAGCACGGCTTCGAGCCGCTCTGGATCATGCAGTTCGGCGCTATCGGCCAGTGGTTGACCCCGCCGGCGGGCATGATCGACCAGCATCCCAACAAACCCGGCCAGCCGCTCACGCGGGATCGAGCGGCCCCCCGTGGCAAGAAGGGCGAAAGTGACAAGCGCAATTCCGGTGATCGGCGTGGCCTGGTTGATCCGCCAGGATACCGCCAGCGAGAGCTTTTGCAGGGCAAGCTGCGCCTCTGGCGTCTTGTGGTCTGTGGCGGGGTTGGGCGCGCCCAGCGCCTCGCGCATTGAGAGCGGCTCGGCCACGCGGAGGTAGGCCTTGCCATATGGCGTACGCAGGCTGCGCAGATAGCGTAGCATCCAGCCCAGGTTTTCGGGCTTTTTCTTCACCCCCTTGGCTTCGCGGGCGAAGTCCTTGGTTTCATAGACCTGGTCATAAGCGAGCGCGACGGGCACCAGCATGATGTCTTCGATCCGGCCCTGGCGATAGGCATCGACCACATAGGTCAGCAGGCCCAGCTTGGGCGGCAGGAGCTTGCCGGTGCGCGAACGCGTGCCTTCCGGAAACCACGAAAGGTTGAAGCGCCGCTCGATCAGGTAGGCCAGGTATTCGCGCAGCACGAAGCGATAGGTCGCGTTCTCGCGTATGTCGCGGCGCAGGAAAATATAGCCTGCCCGCTTCATGATCGGCCCCATGGGCCAGAATGACATGTTGATGCCGGCAAACAGGCTGGGCAGTGGCAGGCCATGATCGGCCAGCACGGTGTTCACCACCGGGGCATCGACATTTGCCTTGTGCGCCGGAAGGATCAGCGCCGGATAGCGGGCGAATACATCGTGGAGTTTCGCCAGTTCATCGGGTTGAACATCAACCGTGCCATAGGCCTTTTCGTAAGCTGCGCGGAAGAAGCGCAGCATGCCCTCAATCGCGAAGGGATTATGGCCGGTGCGCAGCTCTTCCAGATAGCCGCGTGCCTCGGCCAGCAGTTCGGCTTCGGGGCGGCCGGTTTCGGCAGCGAGCCGGGCCAGGCCCGCGGTAAAGCCCGGTGCAGCGATGACATCACCGGGCTCGACCCGCGGCATCTTATAGCGCTGGCCATACAGCGGGTACTCGGCCCGTTCGAGAGACAGTTCCGCCTGCCGCGCGACGAAATCGGCAAAGTCAGTGCCGCGACCGCCAGTCCGCTGCTTCCATCGCGCGCGCAGCAGGCCAAGTGCCGCCGGTTCGGCTACGACAATGCGCCAGCGCGGGTCGGCTGCGTCCTTCTCCCGCCTTTTCCTGCCTTCTGCGGGTTCGCGGGGGTCCCCCAGGCCAAGCAGGGCACGCCAACCGCTGCCGTCCCCCTTACGCGGTAGCCATGCCACCCGCAGCGGCGCGAGTTCGACGGCATCGTCATCAAGCGAGGCAACCAGCCGCGCCACCTCAGTCGAAAATGGGGCATTGCTGCGCTCAATCGCGACCAGTCTGCCCGGTAGTTTCGCAGCATGGCGTGTCAGCAAATCGCGCTCCGTCGGGCCGCGATACAGCGCCAGGAAGATCCTCGGGACTTGGGGCTCGTGGAGGGCGGGGGCAGCGCTGGTAGCCATGCTAGGCTGGTCCCGCCTTCGGGCACCGACCGTGCGCGGATTGTGGAGCGACCATGGCCGCATGTTCTGCGCCAGAACGCTGCGGGCCGATTGAAAGCCATTGTTCCACGGTCATTCCCGCCACTTAGCCCCTCTCACCGTCTTTTGCGGTAGCTTGATGCAGGATTGGCCATTGCGCAAGCGGCTTGCCTCGGTGGCACCATGCTGCCAAGCCGCTGGCATGACTGACATCCGTATCCTCCCACTCGAAGGCATCAACAATTTTCGCGACTATGGCGGCTATGACGCGCGCGGCGGCCGCAAGGTCCGCACCGGCCTGTTGTGGCGTTCAGCCCAGCATGGCGATGCCAGCGACGCCGATCTGACTGCGGTCAGCAATCTGGGTATTGCCCATGTCATCGATCTGCGCGGACCGAGCGAGCGTGAGGCCAAGCCCTGCCGCCGGGCCGAGGACTTTTCGGCGAACGTCTGGACCTATCCCGAGGAAACAGCCGGCCTTGCGCTGCATACCGAGGCGGCGGATGGTGTGCTGACTGCCGCCGATGCGCGCGCGGCGATGATCCGTCTTTATGAAGGGATCGCCTTCCGCGACAACCTCGTGCCGATGCTGCGCCTCTATTTTGAGCTGTTGCTGCGTGCTGACGGGCCGAGCCTGGTCCACTGTGTCGCCGGGAAGGACCGGACCGGGTGGGCGGTTGCCATGGCGCAGCATGCCCTGGGCGTGCCGCGCGATGCGATCATGGCGGATTATGTCATGACCAACAGCGCCAGCCGGCTTGAAGAGCGGATTGCGGCCGAAGCCTTCAAAGACCTGCCGCGCTATGCCGCAATGGATGCCGAGACCGTGCGCGCGCTGTGGGGTGTCGATGAAGACTATCTGGCAACAGCGCTCAATGCTGCGGAAGGCCGCTATGGTGATCTGGATACCTATCTGGAAGCCGTTCTGGGCATCGATGCGGCGCGGCGCGATGCGCTGCGGGCGCATTACCTCGAAGTTTAGAGGAACGCCCGGATTTCGGCCATGAACCGGTCGAACTGGTCATGGTGCAGCCAGTGGCCGGCGTTTTCAAACTCGATCACCTTGGGATCGTTGTTAAACACTTCGAGCCGTCCGTCCTTTTCCGGGTTTGAGGCCCAGGAATTCGCACCATAAAGCAGCAGCATCGGGCAGGTTATCGCTGCCCACAGCTCTTCCGTGCGGAATTCAGGTACGTCCTCAAACGGCCAGACATTGAGATAGGGATCGAACTTCCAGCTCCAGGTTCCGTCCTCGTTGCGGCTGGCGCCATGGATGGTGAGGTGACGGGCCTGCTCATCGGTCAGGAAGGAGTTTTCTTCCTTCATGCGGGCATAGGCTGCCTCGATGCTGGGATAACGGCGCGGGATCCGCCCGGCGGCGGCGCGGCGCTTGTCTATCCATTCGCGGAAACGGTTGCCATAGCCTGCGGCCTCGCGCTCGGCACGGGTCTTGGGAGAAGGGCCCAAGCCTTCGATATTGACGAAGCGCCGGACCTTTTCCGGATAGAGTCCGGTAAAGCGAGAGGCGACGTTACCACCCAGCGAATGGGCGATGATGGTAACCTGGTCATGGCCCAGCGTATGGACCAGCTGGGCAAAGTCATAGACGAAGGCATTCATCTCGTAATTGCCGTCGGGCGCCCAGGCGCTGTCGCCATGGCCGCGCAGATCGGGTGCGATGACGTGCCAGTCCCTGGCCAGTTCCTCGGCCACCCAGTCCCACGACCGGCAATGGTCGCGCCCGCCGTGCTGCAGGATCAGCGGCGGTGCCTCCGGGTTGCCCCAATCGACATAGTGAAGGCGCAGGCGCTGCGAGATGAAGCTGTTGGAGGTCGGACCGTGGATCGTCATGCCGCTAGCCTTTGCGCGCTTCATTGCGGGTCGTCAATCTGTGGGGAAAGCGGCACTTGCGGGTTTGCGCCGCGGCCCTGTGCTCCCTAGATGGGGCCAAAGATCAACAGGGAACTGCCATGGCCACCCATACCACCAAGATGCTGATTATCGGTTCCGGTCCGGCGGGACTTTCGGCCGCAATCTATGGCGCGCGCGCCGGAATGCAGCCGATCGTGGTTCAGGGGCTGCAGCCGGGTGGCCAGCTGACGATCACCACCGATGTCGAAAACTATCCCGGTTTTCGCGACGTTATCCAAGGGCCCTGGCTGATGCAGGAAATGCAGGCCCAGGCGGAACACGTCGGCACGCGGATGCTGTGGGATACGATCGTAGAGGTCGATATGTCGGGCTCGCCGTTCCGGGCGATTGGTGACAGCGGTGATATCTATGAGGGCGATACGCTGGTGATCGCCACTGGTGCCCAGGCAAGGTGGCTGGGGGCTGAGGGTGAGCAGGAGTTTTCGGGTAAAGGCGTTTCGGCCTGCGCCACTTGCGACGGTTTCTTCTATCGGGGCAAAAAGGTTGTCGTGATCGGCGGCGGCAATACCGCGGTTGAAGAGGCGCTGTAACTGACCAACCATTCGCAGGACGTCACTCTGATCCACCGCCGCGATAGCCTGCGCGCCGAGAAGATTT
>JACCDG011396528.1_pt1 | contig 17083 bp, 15 predicted proteins | sample 7442471 | NCBI WGS metagenome assembly JACCDG01 (sample SAMN15323444, study PRJNA562643) | freshwater metagenome | isolation source: river surface water | place: USA:Blue River Watershed | collected 2017-08-17 | reverse complement strand
CCCTCTGCCAGACCTCCGCCCGGATACTTACCATTAGTATTACCATCAAAGTCTACTTTTTTTGTATAGGTTGAAGTAGCCGGATTAAATTGAAATAAAGTCCCAAAATCATTTTCGCCTCCAAAATAAGTGGTTCCATACAATATGCCATTGCCAGTGTTCAATAGCGTTCCTTTGGGATTTCCTCCATATCCGGCTCCGTCAAAATCAAATTTCTTTGTAAAAACGTTCACTACCGGATCAAACTGAAACAAAATTCCTCTATTGGCTGTGCCTCCTCCTTCGGTCATTCCGTATAACTTACCGTCTGCTGCCAGTGTCAGGCCTCCGTTCGGATTGGCTCCGTTCATTGATCCGTCAAATTCATATAGTTTTATGTAGTTTCCGCCACTTATTTCATATTTAAAGAGTACTCCTGCATTGTACTGACCGCCAAAGGTGGTAAGGCCATATAAAGCTCCGTTTAATAATACCAATGTGCCGGCAGGAGATGAGCCGGATGCAACCGAAGCAAAATCAAATGCTTTGTTGTAAGCCTGAGTTAAATAATTGTATTTAAAAATAATTCCCTCCTCATTGTTTCCACCGTTTTTGCACAAACCATATAGCGTTCCATCCGGCACCTGAACCAGAGCCCCCACCGGAACAGTACCGTTTGGTGAAGCATGAAAATCAAATTTCTTGGTATAAGTGGAATCAGCCATATTAAAGCGGAATAAGGTTCCAACACCGTTCGTTCCTCCCGAATAGGCCAACCCATAAAAACTGCCATCATTGTCCTGTATTAAAGAACCACAGGGATGAGTACCCGGTTTATTTTTAAAATCGAATTTTTTTGAATAGGTATTCGTTTGTGGATTATACCTGAAAATTACCCCGGAATTATTATCGCCACCATCGTAACACATGGCATACAAATCTCCTCCGGCTGTCTTCAGAAAAGATCCTCTGGGGTTGGCACCATCTGTGGTGGCGTTTAACTCCATCATTTTAACCAGAACATCGTTTTGCGGATCATAACAGAAGATCACTCCCATATCCTGACTGCCCCCATAGGTGGTCATGCCATACAATTTACCATCTGTACCTTCAGTAAGATTACCTCCCGGAAATCTGCCAATGGAAATATTTTCAAAATCTGTTTTTTTGGTGTAGCTATTGGTTTGGGGGTTAAACTGAAAAAGCACGCCATCATCGTGTACACCACCACCACTGGTCAACCCGTATAGCATACCGTCTGTTGCCTGAATCAGCGATCCTAAAGGTGCACTACCATCTGTTTGTCCGGAGAAATCGTGTTTTTTCACAAATGTATTGGTGGCCGTATTAAATTGAAATAATACACCAAGGTCGTAAACCCCACCCCTGCAAGTCATACCGTAGAGTAGTCCGTCATTGGCGAGTAATAAAGAACCCTGTGGCGATTTTCCGCTAATAGAATCATTAAAATCAAACAGGGGTGTGTAAACGGCGGTTTGCATATCGTACTGAAAAATAACGCCCTTATCGTAATTGCCACCACGGGAAGTCATACCATATAATTTACCATTTCCTGCTTCGATCAGACTCCCGAAAGGATTGGAACCGTAAGCCAGGTCGTTAAAATCGTATTTTTTACTGTAGGATCCGGTAAGTGGATCATACTGAAACAATACACCTTTACCATCAAATACACAGCAGGCGCTGGTCATACCATACAACATGCCATCTGAGGCTTTTAACAGGCTGGCTTTGGGGTAATCACCATCGTATCGTTGCAGGTGATAATCCACCTGATAATTATTTCCAGAGGTAGTGGTACGGAAAATAACACCGGCATTATTGCTACCTCCTGCACTAGTCATACCCATTAAAATGGATTGAGCTTTCAACATGCAGTTTAAGAGGGTACAAAAAAAAGGAAGTAATAGTTTTTTCATACGGTTTGGTTAAATTCACATGAACACCGTATTTTCCGAAAGGAAACATAAGAAAGGCGGGGAACATGTATGAGGTGATGTAATACCGTTTGCATTAATATAATGGTTCAATTCCGTTTCACTACATTGCACCATAACATTAATAGCAGCGGCATTTACCAGTGTAAATATTTTATTTGGATTGGACGAAATAAAATATAACATTGGTATAACAAAAATAGACCAGGTATTCTATTTTCCAAGCAGTAAGCGCAATTATTTTAAGGTTGGAATAAACGGGGCTTACAGATACCACTAACGGGGGTATTCAATCCGAACGTGATAAATATTCATCAGCCGTTTCTTGAAAATTTTCTTAATACTGCTAATATCCCTGAAAGTTATATCAGCATTGATGAATTGTTGTTCCTCAATTTGCGAGTTAATAATACGTTCTACTATATCATCAATACTTACTGCATCATAACTTTTCAAACTTCTGGAAGCGGCTTCCACGCTGTCGGCCATCATCAGTATGGCAGTTTCTTTACTAAAGGGAATTGGTCCCGGATACCTGTATTTACTTTCATCTACCATTCCTTTTCCGTGGTTTACATCATTCAGCGCCTTACTATAAAAATAACGGGTACGACTGGTGCCATGATGGGTTCGTATGAAATCAATAATCTGCTCCGGAAGCCGGTTAGCTCTTGCTTTTTCAACGCCCTTAATTACATGACTAATAATAATAGAAGCGCTCTCTTCATAACTCAGGTCTTCGTGCGGATTAGAACCGGCTACCTGATTTTCAGTAAAATACCTTGGGGCTTCCATTTTGCCAATATCGTGGTACATTGCTCCCGTGCGTACCAGTAAAGGATTTCCTCCTATTTTTTGAATGGCCTCTTCTGCCAGACTGGCTACCTGCAACGAATGTTGAAAGGTGCCCGGTGCTTTATTGGCCAGTTCACGCAGGAGTTTGGTGTTTGAATCTGATAACTCTAACAAAGTAAAATCGGAAATAAAACCAAATGTTTTTTCAAAAATAAAGATCATCGGATAAGAAATAAGTACCATTAGTGATGAAGAAGCGAATACCGAAAAATCCGACAGGGTAAGGTTCTGTGTTTTAGTTTCCAGAATAAGGGTAAGCCCTGCATAAGCAAAAGCAGAAATCCCAAACACGATTATGGCCGAAACCAGTAGTTGCGAACGTCTTGTCATGTTGGCTATACTGAAAATGGCCGCCACCCCTGCAAGGGTTTCAATAAACATGAACTCGAAACGTTCAGAGGTAAAAAAACAGGTGAGCAGCACAATATTGAGATGTGCAAATAGCGCAGTACGGGTATCGAAGAAAGCGCGGATAATAATTGGAGCAATGGCAAATGGCACCAGGTAAAGACTCAGTTTTTCATTGGCATGTATACGTGCGGCAATAAACACAAACAAGCTAATAAGCATAAACAGAAAGGTAACATGTGAATTTTGCGCGAAAATATTTTTGCGGAAAAAGACTAAAAACAAAAACATCATCGTGAGACATAAGGAAACGACAATGATCTGACCACTCACCAATAAAAAATAATCAATCGTACCTGCCGAATGCACATTGTGCTCGGCCTCCAGCGAATTTAGAATGTTAAATTTCTCATCATTTACAATTTCACCTTTACTGATGATAATTTGCCCTCTGAGTATTTTATTGCGGGAAGGGAGAATATTATTCAGATCCTGAGACAGTGTTTTTCTTGTAAGCTCCTCATTGTAAAAAATACTCTGTACAAGGCAGTTTTCCAATAGGTTTATCAGGCTGTCCTTATCCTTAATTCCGCTCTTCTTTATTTCTTTAATTATGTATTGATCCGCCTGAGCCAGGGTATAAAAATCACTAAGTTCTTTTTCCTCCGCCACGCCTTTTGTAAGCACCAGTATTGTATAATCGGGTGCTTTCTCACTAAGGGTGTCTATCTGTTCGTAAATACCTTTTTTCAGTATACTGTCGAGTAGCGGTTTACCAGCATCATAAAAAGATTTATCGCGAAGGTTTTTTAAGGTATCAAAAGCGCTGATTTTTTTTTGAAGCAGGGCGTCATTATATACATAATAGAACCGGGAGTTCTTAATTACGTCCTGTCGCTCAGCATTATATTCTTCTGTAGTTTTATAAATCGGAAAATCAAATGGGGCAATGAGGTTTTCATAATTCCAGGGCTTACCTTTCAGTTGCGAAAACTCGTACTTGAAATGTCCCTGCTTGGGCATACACCATACGATGAATACAAGGCACAACATGAACAGGACTGATTTAAACCAGAGCGCATGTTTATCGCGGAGGTATGAAAAGAAATGTGCCAAACGCTTGTGAACAGATTAAAACAGAACAGCCCAATAGCATGTTCTCAATTCAGCTTAAATTTATTTTTAAAACCAACAACAAATAATCCGGGTTATTATAGTTATGAACAGAACCGTATTAGTTTCTGCAAAATTAACAGCGGGAAGAGAATTATCCGCTGCAAATGGTTATTTTTGAAGACTAAACCAAAACTCATACCATGCAAGAAGTATATATTGTATCTGCTGTACGTACCCCTATGGGAGCTTTCGGCGGAAGTCTGTCCGGTGTTCCGGCAACCCGCCTTGGCGCTACAGCTATTAAGGGCGCTTTGGATAAAATAAAATCAGACCCTAAAATAGTTACCGAAGTATATATGGGCAGTGTATTACAGGCCAATCTGGGTCAGGCTCCTGCTCGTCAGGCAGCCAAATTTGCCGGTTTGCCGGATGGCGTTCATTGTACTACCATAAATAAAGTATGCGCATCCGGTATGAAAGCTGTAATGCTGGCCGCACAAAGTATTATGTTGGGCGACAATGAAGTAGTAGTAGCCGGTGGCATGGAAAGCATGAGTCAGGTACCTTATTATCTTGAAAACAACCGTTGGGGTGCTAAATACGGACACGGAACTTTAATTGATGGTCTGGCTAAAGACGGACTTACGGATGTGTATGGTAATGTGCCTATGGGAAATTGCGCAGAATTGTGTGCTAAAGAACATAAAATCAGCCGTGAAGAACAAGATGCTTTTGCTATTGAATCATACAAACGCTCTGCTGCGGCATGGGCTGCCGGAAAATTTTCGGAAGAGATTGTTCCCGTAGAAATTTCCAAAAAAGGGGAGACAGTGATATTTGCTGAAGATGAAGAATACAAAAATGTAAAATTTGATAAAATTCCAGGTCTGCGCCCTGTATTTCAGAAAGACGGGACAGTAACTGCTGCCAATGCCTCAACGATGAATGATGGCGCTGCTGCCCTGGTACTCATGAGCAAACAAAAAGCCCTGCAACTTGGTTTAAAGCCTCTGGCTGTTATTCGCGGCTATGCTGATGCAGAACAGGCTCCGGAATGGTTTACTACTGCCCCTGCCCTGGCTGTGCCCCGTGCTGTAGAAAAAGCCGGGTTAAAAATGGGTGATATTGCGTACTACGAACTTAATGAAGCTTTTTCTGTGGTAGGTATCGCCAATATGAAACTCATGAACCTTGATGCCGCTAAAGTAAATGTGAATGGTGGCGCAGTGTCTCTTGGTCATCCCCTGGGTTGTTCTGGCGCACGTATTATCGTTACCCTCATCAATGTATTGAAGCAAAACAAAGCTAAATACGGTGCTGCTGGTATTTGCAATGGCGGTGGCGGAGCCAGTGCTGTGGTGATAGAAAATATCGATTAAAAATAAAAACAAGAAGGAGCAAAGACCTCTTTCTTGTTTTTACACGTACCCGATTATGTACGGAATATGTAATTTAAGTATTGTTCCCTGTCGTCAGGAGCCTGCAAACCGCAGCGAAATGGTAAGTCAGCTTTTATTTGGCGATGCTTTTACCATTCTCGAAGAACAAGAAGAATGGATAAAAATACGTACTGCCGCAGATAATTACGAATCGTGGATCAGCAATAAACAATACGCTCCTGTGCGTGAAAGAACTTTTGAGGAGCTGCAAAACCTTCCGCGGTATTATTGTAACGAACTCATTGGTATTATTCAGGATATGCGTAATCAACAAGCTTTTCCTATTGTAATGGGCAGTGTGCTTCCTTTTTTGAATAATAAAGACCTGTATATTGAAAACCAAAGCTACCGATTTGAAGGCCAAGCCCAGTTGTCCGATCAAAAAAACAATACCGAACAATTGATGCAAACTGCCTGTTTGTTCCTAAATGCACCTTATTTATGGGGTGGAAGAAGTGCCCTTGGTATTGATTGTTCGGGTTTTATGCAATTGGTTTATAAAATGAACGGCTATGCCCTGCCCCGCGATGCATGGCAACAAGCTGAACTGGGCGAACCACTCAGTTTTGTGGAAGAAGCCGAGGCCGGAGACCTTGCTTTTTTCGATAATGAGGAGGGACGAATCATTCATGTAGGCATGGTTATGAACGATCAGCAGATAATTCATGCTTCCGGCAGGGTTCGTATCGACCGTTTCGACCACTATGGTATCTTTCATAGCGAGAGAAAAAAATATTCCCACATGCTGCGTGTAATCAAGCGAATTATTTAATGCTGCCTTTCTTATGCAGCATCGTACTCAATTTTCGACGATCTATTGTTTAAATTTATGTTATTATTAGTCGAAAAAATTGTTAAGTAATGTTAGCGTTTTCTTAAATTTGTGTTAATGATTAACCTTTATCAGGCCTTTTTAATAATTCTGGCTTATCTGATGGGTTCTGTTCCCACCTCTGTTTGGATAGGCAAACTATTTTACGGTATTGATGTTCGGGAGTTCGGCAGTGGTAATGCCGGTGCAACCAATACCTTTAGGGTATTAGGAAAAAAAGCAGGAGTACCCGTGTTAATTATCGATGTACTAAAGGGATTCTTTGCCGTTTTCCTGGCTTACCTTACGGATTATCAGACCGGTTCCGATGCTTTCGTAAACTTTCAGCTGGCTCTGGGTATTGCTTCTTTAGTAGGGCATATTTTTCCTATCTTCGCCGGATTGCGTGGAGGAAAGGGGGTAGCTACCCTTCTCGGAGTGGTATTAGCCGTTCACCCCATAGCAGCCGGACTTGCTGTTTGTGTATTTCTCATTATGCTGTTTAGTTTCCGTTATGTATCCCTGGCTTCTATGACCGCCGGCCTTGTTTTTCCTATACTTGTTATTAGTCTTTTTAATACCGGGCATGTAGCGCTTACTGCTTTTTCTGTTTTAGTTGCAGCCATGCTTATTATTACCCACAAACGCAACATTGACCGCCTCCTCAAAAAACAGGAATCGAAGGTTAATTTATTTAAAACCAATAAGGTTAAATTCTGATTCATTCTGCCTTATAAATGGGGCTAAGTTAAAAAGTCAAAAGTTTTCGAGTAAAAGGGAAAGACCTAATTATTCTCTGTGCAACTCTCTTTCCTCAGTGTATTTTCTGCTAAAGAATAAGCCATAGCCAAAAATTTCCCTGAACATTCCACAAGTTTAACCTTTTTTTAACATTGGCTTAACATTGACAGAGGAAACCCCTTGTAATTTCGGATTATGAAAATTCGTTTCCTTCTGCTTGTCTGTTTTGTTGTATTACAAGAACAAATATGGGCTAACGAAGGTGGTAAAGTGGTCGTTTCAGGGAAGGTAAGCGATAAACTAACTAACGAAACACTTGCCGGAGTGAAAATTTATGTAGAAGGCACTACAATTTATACGTATACCGATCTCAACGGAAATTATACCCTTTTTGTCCCTTCATCATCAGCCACTAAGCTGATTTACTCTTCTGTTAGTTACTCCGAAAACAAACTAGACCTCTCCTCTGCTCTGCTGCAGAAGCAAATATTGCTTAATCCGGCTGAATAAAAGGGATTATCAATAAATAGGGTCTACTGCTGAAAAAGTAAAATAAATTCCTTCCTTCTTTCTTAAGTATTTCCAATCACTATAGTACCGAAGCTCCGACAGACATTATTACAGCACTGAGCTTCGATATCATAGCACTGATCTTCAATGTAGTAGCTCCAGGCTTCAATATCGTAGAAGTCAGAAAGAAGAATTGTACAATTTCCTACAAAAGAAGCCATTTATGATAAATATGACAGGTATTCAGTTAGAACTTCGAAACTTTCACCTCGAATCACGAAACTTTGAGCTACAAACTCGTAGCAATTCACCTTTTCAAAAGCCTGAAAAGGTGATAAAATGACATGAAGGATGCGAAATTTGCTTCGAATTTGAAGCTTTAAGTCACAAATTCGAAGATCGTAGCTACTGCATTCGGGGTGAATGCTTCGTAATTCAAGGTGAACGTTTCAATATCGAAGGAAAAGAAAATTTCCAATTGCCTTTAAAGTATATTTTTTTTTAAGTTCTATTTCCTTAACGACCCCGTTCGTGCGGATGCCCATCAATTTCATAACTCGATCCCCCATCCGGGTCAGCACTACTCACCGGATTATTCCCCATGGCCAGATAGGGCGATTGATACTGCCCGTAGGGTCAGGCGCAAACCTTCTTCCAATCCGTGCATCGTACTGCCTTAACTCAAAATTATTCAGACCCGTTTCCGCATTATATAATCCCTTACGCTTTACATATAAAACTATCTGAAAAACTATGAGTTCCATCCGCTGTACCCAAAACCTACTTTATCCGGCTTCTATGTGGTTATATTTTTCGCCAGTTTTTTGTTCAATCTTACGGATATCCATTTAACGGATAATGGTAACGGATCCGCTGAACTTGCCAAGGCTGGTGTGGGTATCGAAAATATAATAATAGGTTCCTGAAGGGAGGTCATTGCCGAAATACCTTCCACCCCAATCATTATTATAAGGACTCTTTGAAAAAATGAGTTGTCCGTAACGGTTATATATTTCAAGTTTATTGTTAGGAAACTTTCCACAATTTCCGATATACCAGGTATCATTAGTTCCATCACCATTAGGCGTAAATGTGGTGTAAAACACTGGTTTCTCACTCGGTATAACATATACCGTAACAGAATCGTAGCTCAGGCAACCATATTTATTAAAGATAGAAACTACAAATGTTGTTGTATCAGAGGGAGCTACGTCGGGGTTAGGACTGTTCTGATAAAGCATAGGTACACCTGAATTTCCTCCACTGGGGCTCCACCAATAATGATAGGCTAAAGTATCGGAAGGCTGCGCATGCAGGGTAACAGTGGTACCTTCTACAATAGTTACACTGGTTCCGGCATCGGCCACCAGATCGAAAACAAAAACGGTTACCTCATCCGTCTTGGTTCCACACTTTGGCGATGTGATCTGAACAGTAAATGTTGTAGTTACAGTTGGAGTGGCAATGGGATGCGGGCTGGCAGGGTCGCTGAGATTATCTATGGGAGTCCAGCTAAAAGTATACGGATTAGTATAATTGGCAAGTGCACCAATTGTAGGCGATCCTCCCTGACCCAGGCAATAACCTGTGTCAATTCCAGCTCCCATTTGAGCATAGTTGTCCAGAAAAATGCTTACCGCATCCACCACCACTATACTGTCTTTAGCATCATGAACCACTAAGGTATATGTTATACTTCCTGTAATTGTTACCTGCGGATTGGCAATGGTGGGGTCATTTAGTCCTGCTGTGGGCAACCAGGAGTATGTATAGGGAGCGCTACCGCCGGTAACTGTTGAATGAAGTGTAATGGTGGCATTGGGGCATACTGTCGTATCATTTCCGGCATTAGCCTGCAATGCCGACTGAGAATAAGCCAATTTACATAAGAAGAAAGGAAATATTCCCAGCAGGTATTTACGGAACAAAGTCAACAGTGCTAATATTATGGTTGGAGCAAATTTAATGAACAGAGGTGATAAATAAAAGCGGTTGCCCTGCCGACTGAACTATGTTTATTCGGGCAGGTTTGGCACAGGAAGGAGTTATGTTGATGCAGGCAGGTAATTTATAAGGGCAGGTGGCTGGTTTAGGTCTGAAGGAGGAAGTTTTATTCTTACCGGTGCAGGTTTTTAGTTAACAGGTGTATAGTATATAAAGGCATATCGAAGTTTTATACTGGCAGACGCAAGGTTTATGGTGGCAGGAGGTGGTTTTTTACCGGCAGGCCGATGGTTATTGATGGCAGTAAGAAGTTTTAAAAAGAGGGGGGCTCAAAACGAAGCCTCCCCCTCTTCAGCCTGAGTTAATCGGCTGTGTTTTTAAAGCGGAGACCGCTTATTTGCCGGTATTGCGGACTGCGTGCCCCGAATACGGAAACTACATACTTTTTTACTTCGGCGGCTATATCTGTCAGCCCGGTTTTTGGGGTATAGAGCATGGCATTGCGGGCTATACGGCTGTTGCTGAAGCCGGTAAGGGCATTGATGGCGCTTGTGTTGGCCGACTTCAAACTGGTAAGCAGTGCATTTAGGGCCGTAATTTTAAGGTCGGCCTCATTAGGTGCGTAGGCCGGCTCGGTACTCAGCAGTTGTATAAGCCTTGCCAGGTGATCGATTTGGGCATCAAAGCTGAGCTGTGCAACGGAAATAACCTTTTCTGCGGGCTCTTTATCCGGACTGTCCGCTTTTTCGGCGGCTATTTTGGCGGCCTTTTCGCTGCTGGAACCGCGCCTACCCTGTATTTTACGGTTGATGGCCTTAGCATCGCTAATGGTTTGGGAAGAAGCGGTGGTTGCAGCCAAAGAATTTACAATGCGGGTAGCCAGTTTTTTGAGGGGCTCAAAGGCTATTTCGCGGGCGTTGGTAGCATTGTCGTAAGCGGCTTTCGCGCCTTTTACAGCTTGCAGAGCAGCCTGTGCGGCGGTGTTTTTGGTTTGCAGGGCTGTTAGTTTAAGGTTGGTATTAACCGGATTATAGGCTGCGCCGTAAGCGGTGCAAAAGGAGATGAGGTCTTCAAAGTTCGCTACGTTCTTTGCATGACCGGTTTCTGAATTTGATGACATGATAATTGAATTTTTAGCGTTAAGAACAATAATGGTTTAGATTGGTTCTGACCCTGTTGTGTACCTGAAAAAGGCGTGGTACGCAGCAGGTTATTTGTATGAGGAAGAGAACCAAAACGAAGAGAAACCCCATTTAAACCCATAGCAGTGGCATGGGTTTAAAATTGCTGCATTATTTTATTTGTGGTGGTAGCATGTACCCTCCTTTCCCGGGGATGTATGCTTATAACGGAGAAAAGGGTGAAAAATTACATGGGAATTGTGAAAAAGTGTTAAAAAAAATGATTACGCTAACCCATTTAATAATTTCTGAATACCCCCCTTAATGCTATATTAAAACGAGACCATATACTCTTTTTCAGCGTAACTTTTATATGGAAAATACTTTAAACTGAGAATTTCTATTCGTTTATACGAAAACTCATTAAATCACCCTTACTTATAACCTTGGCACATACACCATGACTATGGGCTTTAATCCAGTTTTGTCCATATTGACTTTGTAGGCTTCTAAATATTAATCTCCTATATTTTCTGGGGCTTCTAATCCTATAAACGCAATCTGAAATAGGGGCACTGCCACTTGAAACTATAATACAACTTCCTAAACCATTTCTCCCAACCCGAGTCATTAATATATCACCCTTTTTTGCAATAATACCTGTATTCCGTTTGATTTTATTTAACCTTAAAGTCTTACCAAGGAATTTATTTATATGGCTTGTGTGAATAAAAGGTAATCTTGTTTCTAATAACTCCTTCTTTGTTGATATACCCCTGGTAATAGTAACATTGAGTTCATTAAGAGTCTTACCATTTTTCTCTTCCGGTCTTCTATAATGAAAACTATAATCCATTCTTTTAATCAAAGCTTCCGGAATAACTTCTCTTTTATCGGTAATAGAACCATTCATATCCGATCTCATAAGTTGAATTAATCTGGCGCCGGGGCAATTTCCCTTTCTAACTATTAATATGTGAGTCTTTGCTTCAGTTTTTTTAAAGATTCTTTCAGGAAGCTCAATTATTGCTTGGACTGAATGATTAAATAAAAGATGCCTTCTAAACAATTCAAATTCCTTTGAAGTCAATAGCCCATCAGGCAGTATTATTCCTAATTCCCCTCCATTTTTTAAAAAGACAAGATTACGGGCCAAAAATACTAAGTCTGAAGTTATCCTTTTGTAATCATTCAATTCGCCGAGATTTGCCCTTTTAATAATATTTGCAATTATATTTGACTTTTTTATTTTCAAATATGGTGGATTACAAATAGAAACATCAACACTCTCAATATCAATATTGATTTTTGATTCAAGGTTCCGAGAGAGTCCATTTAAAATAAAAAATTTTACGTTTGGAAATTTTTCCCTTAAAGAAATTACATTTTTTTTATCTACATCAATTCCGGTAATACTTGTTTTTGACCATCGCTTAAGTGCTTGTAATATCAAAGAGCCATTGCCCACTCCGAGTTCAAGAATGTAATTTGGTTTTTTTGTAGTTAAATTTGAAATAAGCAGTTTTGAAACTTGTTCCTCGGTGTAATATTGTGCTAGATTTCTATTCATTTATAAAAACTGATAAATTGTATACATAACTTTTCCCTACTCCAATTGTTCTATTCTTTTTTCCTGGAAAAGGATAATCATAATAAAGTTGAACATTCTCATGTTTTAAGGCAAATAAACAAGTACCGATAGTGTGCGGTTTAGTTCCTAAAGGAGCTATTACTACTTCGCATTTTTCTTCTACTTTAATTATTTTTTTTAACGCATCATATATTCCAAATGGATCGTAAGCTGTCACTCTATAAATATTGTTATAAGCCTTGGATTGTTCTAAAACTTCCTTATTCATAGCATAGGCATAATATTGCCAATTTGGCTTATAAGAAGGAAATCCCACTATTGCATACGTTTTAGTAGGTGATGGATTTACTTCTTCATATGTTTTGCTAAATCTATTCCCTTCGAATCCCATAATTACAACTAAAGCCTTAGGTTTTTCTTGATTAGAAACACGTAAAAATCCAGGAATTGAACTTCGATTGCAAAATTTTTCTGTTAAGTCAAACTTTCTATCTTGTATTTGATTATTTGTTTGATCATACTTTTTTGGCTCAGTGTAACTAACAAAAACATTTTTAGGTCTAAAGTCGTTCCTAAGAGTTTTCAATAAATAAAAAAGTAACGCATGGCTAATCGACGTAGACTCAATTAAAATTGACTTTTCATTTATTCCAATTTCTTCCAAATCTTTAATGAAACAGGGTATTAAATCCTTCCAATTATTATTCATTTCACTTGAATTAGTCTTAATATTATTATCATTATAAATGATATACTTTTCTAATTCAATATCATATTCAATAGTAATCAACTTTCCTTTTGATTTCTGATCAAACTTTGATGGTATAAGATGAGTTCTTGTTTCTTTACAAATTCCAACAATGAATATATCAATGGATTCAAAGAAATCAACCGGAAGCTCCTGAATTTCGTAATATCTTTTGTTTAACATTAGAATAAATCTTGAAACGTTAATTGTCCATTATCAATCTGCCTGTCTTTATCCCCAACTATTAAATTTGCAGCTTTTTCAGCCTTTTCAACATCATCTGAAATTAACATTTCAAAATGATTGTAATTAATATCAATTTTTCGTTTTCTACGTGGCGAAATTTGAAAATAAGGTGCGTAGATGTGATTTAAGTGAAACTCATCGTTATTGGCATCAACAGAATCAGACTTATCTTTTGTTTCTTCCCTTTTCTGAAGAATTGAATACATTTCTGCAAAGGTTAAAAATCTTCTGGCAAAACTAGATAACCTCAAATAGTCCGTAGCAAAATGATTTTGCTCTGGTTCGCTCAATTTAGGATTCTTATGAAGGCGCTCAAAGATTTTTCCAAGGAGGTATACAAATTGCCTAAGTTCTTGCCCATAAGGAGCGCAAGTATCAATATCCTTAATTTTGTAGCGACTAATATACATCGCTGCTTCTGTTTGTTCTTCGTTTGTTAGTAATCTTGGGTTATTAAAACTGAAATCATTTCTTCCTGCATTGCGAAATGCACCTTCACACAATTCAATAAAATATCTTACAATACCAGATGATAAAGAAACAAAAGTATTAAATCCATAATATTTTTTCTTTTTCCCCAACTCTTTGGTTAATAGGAAAACAATACCATATGAATTATTGTGTAACCAATCTTTAAATTTTTCAGAATCACCCTCCGAATGCTTTTTATATTCTTTAATAATTTCTTTAATTGAATTACCTCTATCTATCAAAGTAATTATTAATCTTTTTATTAATGGATCTTCAATATTCAAAATGAAATCCTTTTCTTCTTTACCAATTAATCTAGCTCTAATATCTAATAGTTCGTTAAAATATTGCGCTTCTTTGTTTTTTTCATTTAAAAAAATTCTTTTTACTTCCGCATTTATATCTTCCTCACCCAAATAAAAGCGAATATCTAGACATTTGTCATTCGATCTTAATCCAGAATATTCTTCTACAGTTTGAAATCTCTTTTTACAAACCTCCAAAATAAATTCTTCAAAATCTTTTTTCTTAAAATCTTCGAATTTAAAATGATTATAATCATTAGGATATGATATTAACTCACCTTCCGCCAAAGTGCAATAGGTTTTTATCCCAGCATTGCGTAATCCAATATCAAAAAAAACAGGTGCCGGATGTTTTATTAAAGTATTAATAATAATTTGTTGGTATTCTAATAAATTTTCATATTCATCGATAAAAACATGAATTACCTTTTGTTTAAATAAATCTTCATTCAAAATATTTTTCGCAATCACATTTATTAAAAATCCATTCACTATCAGACTAGGTTTTTCTGACCTCCCTATGTCGTTAATAAATTTAATTGTTGAAATTTCTTCTCTAATTAGTAGATTAAGAAGCGACTCGAAATCATTTGTTTTACTTCCATTAAATAAGATTTCGATTTCATTAGATAATTTATATGGTATTTTATTACTGGCATCTATTGAACAATTAATATCAATAATTATTTCTATTAATTGTTTTGAAATAGTAATATTTAAATAGTGAGCAAAAATTGCAGACCATTCTCCTGTATTCAGACCTTTATGTTGAAAGGCTGGAACGAAATTGGAATCGCACCTGTAGTGCAGACCAATTACTTGCATCTTAGATATGAAGTCTTGAAAAGATATTTTTTTGCTTTTTGATTCATTTTTCTGGGACTTATATGTATGATATAGAAAAAACATAGTTTTTCCTGAACCTCGACCTCCTTGAACCATTAATGACTTCTTTTTTAGGAGGTCATCCAAATTTTTGTGATGCGCAAAGAATTTAAATAAGTCTTCTCCTAATTGCTCTGCTCTATCTATGGAAAATGGATTGTTAAAATTCGGCATGTTCTTTTGTTTTTTTATTCTTTAGTAAATAATTCCATGAATCATTACATTCAAAAAACAAAGGTAATGTTGCATCAGGAACATCATGATGAAAGGCAATGGCATAATCCAATCCATTATACCCTTTAAGGCCAATTCCTTTTGTTCTACATAGATTACCTAAGATCTCTGTACACTCTTCTATTTCATCTATTGTAAAATAAACAGATCTATTTCCAAATATTTTAAACTTGTCTGAGAGTTTTTCGCAAAAAACGATTTTCAGATTTTTGTTATGAACGGAGTCTTCATCATAAAATGTTTTTATTCCTTCCTCAGTTGCCACTAAGCAAAAATATGAAAACTCAATATTTTTATATCTTGCTGCCAATTCGTACATCTTACTCGGCTGGTTATCTATTTGTATATCTTGGGTATTCCAAAAATCAATTATTTGCTCGCCACTACCAATAAAATCATCAACTATAAGTACACGTTTGAATTTTGAAAGGTAATTTGAATCTATGTTTAAAGGGTTAATTATATTAAGTTCATTAATACCAATCTCTAAAGATAAATATCTCGCAATTGTATATGAGCTCTCTGAAGGGTTTCCTGCAGTTAAAGGCATTATTGAAGTATCTGAAAAAAAATCATTTTTAATGCCCTCAATTGCTAATTCAGAAGTAAGGAAGTCGTTTTTAGTTTCATGTTCTAATATTTGTGTTCTTACATATTTTTCCATAACTCCATATTTCAAGAGCCTAATAATATCAGTTTCCGAATAGTAAACAAATCTATCTAAAAGGCAAGCCGCACAATATTTTTCATCTAGCGAGGCAAAATTCGAAAGCCAAAGTCTTAGTTGAGGTATCTCAAATTTTGACCAAAACTTTGATTCTATGTAGAAGTTTACTTTGTCTAATGCAAATTGAATAAACTCTTCCTTTTCTCTATTGGATTTATCTTTTAAACGCATAAATAAAATTATAATCAATATTCATTTGTAGGATTATGTAACTTATTAATTTAACTTTTCTTACCGCTATTTACCCAGCTTATTCACCACCAACAAGTCCCTTACATCCATATTTAAAGCATCCGCAATATCATATAAGGTTTCCAAAGATGGTTGCATTTCGTTGGTACACCATCTGGAAACAGTTGCTGTATTTTTTCCGAGTTTTTCCGCTAACCATTTATTGGTTCTCCCCTGCTCTGCCAGAGCTACTTTAATCCGGTTAATTACCCTTTTAGCCATTTTTATTGCGATTATATTAAATGAATTGCCTTTTTCAGTCAAATATATGACCTGATAATCAATTCATTAATTGATATAATACGCTCCTTTAAACACTAATTAAGTAAATATATTGATTTAATTAGTGAAATAATTATATATTTACATCAATAAAAATTGATTTTATTTGCAATTTTTCTGATGTGATAACCCTATATACTTTATAAGCATGAATACCCTTACCGAAGAACAACTTATTCTGCGGCTGATTAAGGATGATTTAATCAACACCCGGCTTATTAATGGCTTGAATGAACTGGGTTTGAATGCGGAAAATTATTTTTCGCATTTGAGCAGTACCATTTTTAAGCTGATGGGCTTTGAGGATAATGCAGCAACGGAAGTGGTGTATGAACGCTATCTGGAGTTAACGAAAGCCGTGAAGTATATAAGTATAAATGAATCGCAAAAAGCCCTGGATGAGATGGCTTTTAGCATATACCAGGAACTCTGTCGCTGCTGCAGAGGAGGGCTCACAGAAACTTAGTCTCATCCCGGCTCAGCCGGGATTAATTCGACTATAAGTTTCCGTATCGCCTGACGGCTCACAGAAACTTAGTCT
>JACCDG010083184.1_pt1 | contig 17097 bp, 19 predicted proteins | sample 7442471 | NCBI WGS metagenome assembly JACCDG01 (sample SAMN15323444, study PRJNA562643) | freshwater metagenome | isolation source: river surface water | place: USA:Blue River Watershed | collected 2017-08-17 | reverse complement strand
TGCATCACTAACATGTTGGTTGCTACTATGAGACATTCGATTAGTAATTTCTTTTGCTTTGGCTAAATCAGCAGTAACTGCACTAGAGGCACCAGACTGAAGACCATTACCCATAAAACTAATACCCATATCAGCGCTAATCTTAGACATATTTTGAATATCTTGTTTTTCAGATGAACTCAACGATTTAGTCCATTCTTGACCTGAATTAATATCATTAGCCATGTTATGCAATTTTTGAGATTGTTCTTGCCACTGTTTACCTATGCTGTTAGACTCTCTCTTAGTGCTATCTAAACTATTTTGTAATGAATGCTGTGCCATTTGGCTAAGATTTACGCCTGTATTAAGTTGATCTTTATACTGCACATCAAAGTTATTACCACCGATATTAGTTCTAACTCCATGACCAGTATTTTGCTTCATTATAGCAGCACCTGAGTTAGTACTAAATTGATCATCAAGTTTATTACCTGAAACATTATTAAAGCTGTGATTATCAATATTTGTATTTCCAATGGTTTGATTACCTAATGCCAAGTCATCGCCAACTTTCTCTGCTCTGGATTGTGACGGGTTATGAAATGCGCCGAATACTGAGCTAACTGCGGTTTGAGCTCCTGAAACCATCGCCCAAGCCAAGATTGGAGTGGATGCCGCCAGCCAGTTACTTGCGATAATCATGTTATCGCTGAAGCTATATATTGATGCGCTCAAATCATAGGTATACCCCTGACCAGTAATGGTTAGTGTTCCTAACTTCTTTTGCAAATAAAATGTTGTCATATAATTGATAATCTCATACATCAATGGTATTACGTTGATACAGACAACTATCCTAAAAAACATCTCAATAATTTTGTAACTCCCCATTGCTACAGCCATAAAAATCATAATTGGGTACAAGAAAAAGAGTAGGGTGAATGCAATACCTACCATAATTGGAACGCTTCGAGCTGATGCTGAACCTGAGAGTTCACTAGATTTTTTGTACTCCTGAAATGCTTCAGCATCGTAGGCTGCTAATGCGAGAGTGCCGTTACCTGCAGCATGAGCACCATTCTTAAGACTTGCCATGATCATATTCATACCAATAGCTTGCTTTAATGCCGCAGATGCGCCTTGTGATATACCAAGTAGTGTGCTTGAGGTGGCATTGGCAGAGTTAACAAAGCGCTCATATTGCGATGGTGTCGCTCCCATCATTTGAGCGTTATTTTGCATAATTTGGTTTTGATTGTTGTTGTACCAATTGGTAATCTTCGTCAGCGCATCTGAACAAGACATTACAATATTAGTTTTACCTTCATTAAAATCAACGTTTTGTACAAATCTAGCGGCAGAGGTGTATTTAGCCAATGTGGCAAAAATATCTTTGCTATCACGTAATTCAGACATTGCTCCGTTTTTATTCACTAATGGGAAACCACAGTTTTGCATATATTGATCAAAATTATAATTAAAATTCCCATCGTATGAATTAGCGCTGTCGAGGGCAGTAATAAAGTTAGCTCCAAAGTTCATACCTGAGTAAGTATAGTTTAAGTTTGAATCAATCTCAAAATTTTGTTGATAAAGATTGATTAAGCGATTAGTTATCGTACTAGCTATAGCAGTCGGTAAGATTAAGCCAAAAGGTATTTTCTTATCACTCATGTTCAACACTCGATCTTCATTGGTAATAACATCGTGAACAGTTATTTTACCGGGATAAGGAGTCATCACGAATATAGCCATTAAGACATATAGCCGCATAAATCTAGCCCAATCATAACCTCGGCTAGGAAAAACCCCAGTAGCCTCAAAAGCAAAAAATCCTAATGATAGCATCGCAGCAAGCTTAAAAAAGCTCATAGCATTTTGCATAAAGAAATTTACTGAAGTAAGAATATTAAGGATGAAATCCCCGTTACCGTATACGTATAGCCATAAGTCCATGTTAGTAATTCCCTAATTGTCGAGCAAAGTTTACTCGTTGCATTATTTCTGGTGACATTGAATTTTGTGCTGCAGCTTTCAAGAAGTTAAGTTTCTGCATGATTTCGACGGGATCTGTTTTTACAAACTGCGACGAGTAAGAATTAACCTGATCTTGCAGTTGCGATATTGTGCTGACTAAATTTTGGATTGCAGGGGCAGTATCTGCATTACTACGTCCAGCAGTCGCTCTGGTTGCTATAGTTAATGATACGTTCACTAAGCGTTGAACTACTTCAAATGAGATTTGATCTGCGTACAAGATTAGAACATTGTTGATTGAACTAGCCATGCCAATATCATCTAATGCTTGAGCTACCGCAAACAGTGGAATAGGTGATATTGCCACAATCAATAGATCATCCTGAGTTAAAGAAGTATTATTTACAAAATGATTTTGAATATCCATCATTGCGGCTCGAACTTTTTTGACGACTCCACCTTTCCACGTAACTTTATTTTTAGAATAATCAATCTTGGTGAAGTCAGTAACATTTTCATTATTACATTCACCTGGTTTATCGGTACTGAAATAAGTACAATTATATAATGTCAAGGTTGGTGCTGATTCAGTCATAAAATCTTTGACATCATGGATTGCTGGAGGAATTGACAACACGCTCTTGCCAGTACCGTTGCTGTCAGGTGAGTAGATAATTACATCACCAGTCAGTGATATAACCAGATTAGCTAAATCAGATACACTATTACTGCCACCAGACGTTCCTGGTATATTGAATTGCTGCATAGACTGCATACCTTTCCACATTACTGAACCGTATGTCTGAGCAAATTGTCGAACTGTTGCATCATCAGTGGCAGGATTAGTATTGGCGTTTTTAGATACCCAATCATGGTACTGATCAGCCAGTTTGGATAGATTATTAGCAATAGTGCCAGTGCCTGAACCTGATACGGTATTATTGATGAATGCACCAGCTGCATCGCCAGATGTTTTTAAAGAACTACCTGTTGTCTTTTGATAAGCATCACCCATCCACGTTCCTGATACATTGCCAAGCGCAGTACCAAGTTGGCACGAATCATTAAACATACCCATGATTTTATTAGCCTGATCCATCATACTTTTAATATTTCCTGCAATATTTGGTGTGGCAGCAGTTAGCGCAGTCATAACAGCTGTGATTGCAGCGGTCATTAAGGTATTTTGTAAGAATTTAATTAACTGGTCGGTATTAGTCATAAAACTCAGTGAACCTGAGTAAAAATTAAGATTACCGCAACCAGTGCTAAAACTAGGTGGCGTAAATTGAGCAACTTGAAGGTTTATATTCTGTGATCTAGTAGAGAACCCACCGCCAGAAATGACTCCAGCTGACTGACTCTGCGTCACTGTCGGTACGTTTACATCAGTTTGGATTGAATTAAAAAAGTTATCTACTGCCTGATTTACATCAGCAAAACTATAAGTAGATGTGCAAAACATAAGCAATAGAGCTAATCTTTTCATGGCTAAGTCCTTATTTGTCTATCATTACTGGATCTTGTTGTTTGAGGTAGTTGCTCCAGTCAGCAGTGCCTGTTATAAATAATGTTTGTAAGCGCTGTACTATTTGATCAAAGTGAATATATCCATAGCCAAGTACTGTGGTTTTGTTATTAGTCGAGTCAAAAGCCAATAACTCTCCTGGTGCATTTACTCCCAGCTTTTGTGATATACCTTTATCTTCTGTGGGAGTAGGATATTGTGGTACAGTAGTACCGTCTAAAGAAATCACTCGTACAGTAATTTTATAAGTGTATTCAAGGCGTTTTAGTTCGTTTGCTTCCACAGCACAATATTTACAGTTATTACCCACAAAATAGAAAATTGCATAACGACGAACAATATCACCGATTTGTTTACGTTGATTGTCTAGATCCATTTGCAATCCTGCTCCATTCGGCGCAGCAGTTGCCAGCCCAGATTTTGGATCTTGCCAGTTCTGCGTTGTTGTTAACATACCAAAGCGGACTGCATTATTGGTAATTGAACGTAATGCTTGGTTATAAGCTTGTACATTCTCAGGTGTTGGGTTATAAATAGCGCGGTCTTGTATCTCTTCAAACTCACGCTTTACAGCATCGTTGTATGCTGTCCAACTAGGATATTGCACTTTAGGCGATGACTCAGTTTGTGGTATGGTAGTTTGTGGATCTTCATAGTAATACCATCCTCGTTCTGCCGTTGGGTCAGCATTAACCAACCCACTCGTCAGAAGCAATGATCCAATCAATAGTTTTTTCATTAGTTTAGTATTAAAGTAAAAATACCAGTTTGATTGAGCATATTAGTACCTCTTAAAATGAGTGTTTTAAAACTGATGCTTCATTCCAGAGACTATTCCACTGGTTCTCGTATGTTCCTGCAATTGCTGGTACGTTCCAGAGTACTAGAACGTTTTCGGCATTCTTACTGACAGCGGCGGCACTATAATTAAATGAGCCTGTTTCTAATGTTTTCCCGTCAACTATGATGAACTTATGATGGAAAATTGGATAGTTGCCATCGAGCTTTACCGGCACATTATTATTTGCTAGATAAGTTGTTGCTGAATACTTACCACTATTACTTTTCTCATCAGCAATGACTTTGACATCAATTCCACGATTTTTAGCCGCTAACAGGGCTTCCGCGATAGGTTTCGAGGTAAAGCTATACGCCGCGACATGAATGCTTTTCTGCGCGCTGGAAATAGCTTTTAGCACTAATGGTAAACTTCCTTGATCTGGACTAAAGCCGATATCAAAACTTGCCCCCTGGTTAATTGGCGTTGCTGCGAAAACAGTTATAGAAGCTGAACTTAATGCAATTAAAATAATCTTACGTATCATTTTTTATTCTCCATATTTTGTTTAAAGTTTTGTAAATCCTCGGTGCTCCATGAACTAATTAATTCAAAGCTCCCATTCATTTTGGGGTGTAAAACCCCATCAAAATCTAAAAATATTACCTGCAGCATAGTCTAATCTTTCTTCAATCAAAAATTGGATAAGCTTTACCATAAATTTGACTCTCGCAAATAAAGCCAAATTCTTTGTATCGCGAATCAAATGTTGGTTGTTGTGTACCGTGTGTAAAATAGCAGTTATTTGGAATAACTATATTTGATTCAGCCAATGGAGTAAATACATTGCGTCTCAAGCGGTTATATACAAAAAAACTCTGTCCATTAATGTCATAAATCCAAGTAATCCAAAGATGATTCTTTAAATTCATTTGAACTGTCATTTTATGCGCTGCTATTATATCTTCAGGCATTCCTGCGATCTGTTTTACAACGAACTCATAATCATCAGGATTAACCATTCGCTGGTCATGAAATTTCGCCACTACATAATCACCTGTATGCAAGGTTTTATCGCCGACATGAACGAACCAGTAGGTCTGAGGTAATGACGTACTAGCATTAATCTGAATTTGATAAAACCTTGTTACAGTGTAAACTCCGATAATCAGAATCCAAGAAATAATGATTCTGACTATCACGTTCTTATTTTGTAATGCTTGTTGTAGGTTTGCTAGATTGAATTTTTTCATATTTGATTACAGCTAATTGGGTGGCTGCAATTAATATTGCGACACCTAGAAACACCATTAATTTTTTACTTACAGACTTATTCATTCCGAACCACTCGCGGTTATATGGTCATTGGTTGGTACATCTACATGATCAGATGTGACATAAGTTACTTCAAGTAAAACTAGTAGTACAGCTGCTAGAATAACCATTATTGCTACTTTTTTATTTTTTACAAATCGTTTCATTTGATTTTCCTATCTAATTGGTTAATGACTTCTTGAGTTATATCTGGCACGTTCGGGTCAACTAGCGCCTGTGCTTGAACTACAACTACGTGGTGCTGTTTAGCATACTCGGTTATAGTTGGCTCAAGGTTAGTTTTGATTGTGTCAGATATCTTTTTAACTAATGGATTATTTGCATCCATTGACTTGCTGGTAAATGTATCAACAGCCATCATTTGCGTATAATGAGTAGTTATTGCTACTAAATCAACTTTAACTATTTGTGGTGGCATTTTGCTTTTGATAACTAGCATTCCAACTAAAACAATAATCGTAGTTACAATGCTATTGATGATGTAACTAAAATATTTATCAATGAACTTCATGAATGCTCTCCATTCCTAATTGTCTTTTTATTTCATCAAAACCTATCGAATCCGCATAGTTTAGTAATTCTGAAGAAACCATATTTCGAGGTCTATTCATTTTCGATATGTAACATTTACGTAGCTCAAATAATTGGATCAAGGAATTAGTCGTGTCCAAACCACAATATTCTTTAAATTTATTGCGTAAGGTAATATCCTCCGGAGCGGACGAATAGACAATTGAGGTAAAATCATCAACAATAAAGCGGCATAGAGTTTGAGTTTTGTTCATGTCAATTATCATTTCAGAGTAACTACCTAGGATTGTTTTAATTTTGCCGATAGTATTTTTTACATATGGTGAAACCTCTATCTTTGTAGGTGTTTCTTGTTGCAGCATGATTTTGATACCAGAGTTGTTGTAGCAAGCTAGAGTCGTAGGGTTCATTGCATAATCATCGATACTTTGCGTGATAGTAACAAATGCACCTTTATATTTACGAGCTCGGCGATATCCGGTTACAATAAACTTACCTGTGTTACCACCATCCATGAGTGCCCAAGCTTCATCAATAATGCATAATTTACGTTGCGATCTTGAACCTAAATACATGTCTTGTGTGATCTTAAGCATTAGAATCATCAATACAATAAACTTAAGATTACCTTTATTCTCTAATTCTTCAAGTTCAAGCACGATATACTCGTTATTCATGTCAAGATTTGATTCACCCTCAAAGAAACGTCCAAAAATACCATGTTTAGTATATGACTTAATCGAGTCAGCTAATTTCTTGGCAAATGGATCATTTTGCTCGAGTGAGGTATCAAGTAGTTCATCATAAACAGTGGTGTAAGTTGACTTAGTTTGATATTTTTGTAAAGAGGAAATGATTGCTTGCTCAAAATAGCTATCAGCAAGTTGTGTATCTGGATGATCTTCACCAATACCTGCAGATACTAAAAATATTGATTTCAGCATAGTAATCTGATCATCAAGATCTTTCATCCCGAGCAGACGTTCTCGAGACACATTTCGTAAATCTAGATCTTGGAGTTTATCAATTTCTTCATCAGGAGTGTTCTCATCCAGCCCAATCTTGAATTTAATAAAGCTGAATGGATTTACACAGATGTTAGCTTTATTAGTAAACTCAATATATTGTCCACCAAATATATCGCATGATTCCTTATAAGATCGTCCAACATCAATAATTGATACTTTTGCACCAATTGCCCGATAACTTTTTACCATTTCGTTGGTCCAAAATGACTTACCAGAACCAGATGACGCTGAAACAGAAACGTTAGAATTGGTATTTGACTCAAAAATATCGAAATATTGGAGTTGTCCAGAAGGGGATAGCAGTTGCAATCTTGGGCTTTGAATTCCTGTACCTCGGCTATCTGCAAATAATGGCATCATATTTACCACATTGGTTTTGGTGTACAATGACATCATATGATTACGCTTTTGCTCTTTTGCAGACTGGAAATCATGGAAGAGTGGTAAGCTACAAAACAATGAAGGTAGCTGTAAATTAGTATTTGTAACCATATCCCATCCAAAATTTTTGTAGAGCGACTTAACTTCTTGCAGCGCATTCTCTGAATGTCCAAGTGGGTAAAACACATGCACCATATGATTCATGAGCATTAAACCTTCACCATTAGCAATGCTTTGCTGTAAGAGTTGGTATTCAGCATGTTTTTTATGAAAAATACGAAACATTGCCGTAAACTTTCCTGGTTTAACTTGTTCTGCAGTCTTTAACGCTGCTGCATTCAGCTTAGTATTCTCTTTAGCTTGATCCAAAAATGTAATATTTTGGGTTACAATAAATGGGTATGAAATTTGTGCAGATAATGAAAAAGCATCACCAATTAAATTACGACACTGAGTAACTTTAAATTCACGAGGATATTCCCGAACCGCTATTGATTTAACTCCTATATCATTAATCACCATACCATCTGATGCTATATAAACATTATTATCTATATCAACGATTTGTTCACGAATAGGACGATTGCGATCATATTTAATTGATTCACTGCGTTTTGTGGAAATTTCTAAAATACTTCTCAAAAAACTAATAAACGAATCAGGTGACATAGTGCGATTTGTAATAAAACTATTGCCCAACGTTGAAGAAATTGAGTTACGTAGTGATACAGCAGCAGCTCTATTACTATCTTGGAATACGCCTTCGAAAGTGAATGATATAATCAGCCTAAAATTACGTACAGGCAGTTTATAACCTGGTATTAAACTGCTATATAATCCTTGTTCATAGAATTTGCAGCGTTCTTCAGCAATCTTCTTTAATAACGGATGTTTGTGACTAGAAACATAGTTATTAAATTGATCATGAAGATCAGGTGATGCAAATAATAAAACTTGCATACAGCTACCATCAGGAATTCCGATTGAAAATAAACCACTCAACTGATCATCTAGGTCATTAGAGCAGCCTATGATAGTTCCACAGTCAAAGACAAATCCATAGGCACGCGAAGTTTGATAGACCTCAGTTTCAGAGTCATACCATTCATAAGGTAGTAAATCTGCCATCCGATTTTCTTCTAAGATTTTTTTAAATTCAAATTGGCGTGGATTTAGTTCTTTCTTGCTATTTATATCTTGAACATAACTATCTGGCACATCTTCTTTCTTAAGCTTACCAAACAACGTTGAACGTAATTCAGTCAAGTTATTTACATGATATTTATTTAAAATCTTATCTAACATCTTAGGCTCCTAGTATGGTATCGGCTGAATTGTTCTGTCAATACCAGAACCAATAGTATTCGTGATCATTGGTACTTGACCATTTTGTAAACCATTGATGGCTGGAAATTGTCCTGGTAAGGTAGTTTTAGGTTGTGATTCAGTTTGTGGTGGTTGATCTAGATTGCCGTATGCACCATAACCACCTTGACGAATATTTGAAACTTGTCCTTGGGTAACATTCTGAAGACCATCTTCATCAAGCAGTATTCTGTTGTTATTGTAGTTCCACGAACCACGGCTGACAATGATGTATTCATAACTTTGGTCGTGGTAAATATTGTCATTATCAGTGTATGGTGATAACCAAACGCGCATCATTTTAGGTTGTGATAAGAGTGGAGCACCATCAGCTGGAATCTGTGGATATTGCTGAAAGTGCATATATTCTTTAACTGTTTGATTAGAGCTACTGTTAGAGTCCTCTCGCTGAGTCGCTGTACTTGAACTACTTGAACCATCAGCATTTAAGTCATCTGGATTGACGTAATTTTGATAACTTTGCTGATAATTTTGCGTAACTGATTTACATTGCCCAGTACCTGGTTCACCGCAAGGGTATGGTGTTGCACAGCTACTTAAAGTTAAAGCTAAAATCCCAATCACTGGTAGAATAAATTGTTTTTTTTGCATAATTAGTTCCTATTGAATTGGCAACGGTGAATTATTTGACACGTCTTGGCTATTTATTGGTAACTTCAGTTCTACGCCGTTAGTAAATACAACAGTTACATGACGACCTGCAGATACTTCGATTGATGGTGAAATTTGAGTAAGCATGTTCATATAGTATTGTGATAATGTTTGACCAGCTTGCGAAATTCCAGCTCCAGCTCCAGCAGTAACAGCTTGTTGTGGGGAAATAGTTGTCGTCACACCACCAAGCGGAGTAATTGTTTGCGTTTGACCCATTGCTTGTCCAATAGTACCGATCCCTTGTATAAATCCAGCTAGTGTAGCTTTAGCAGCAACCCCTCCAGAATGTGTTACAACCATCCCACGCATGCCTGGTTTTGAATCTTCACCAGCAATATAACCATCAACTTGAATATCAATTGCTTGTCCATTTTTTAAGACGCATGACATTTTGGTTGTTCGCATTTTAATGCGCTCAGTAGATAAATCACCATAGCCAGAACCAGCTACCATACATGACCGCAAGTTGGCTCTAAACTCATTCGGCAAACGTGCCAGATCTGTCAAACGTACTAAAAATGGAGTAGGGGTTGTATCAGCATTACCACCTGTATTAGCTGAAAGAGCTACGATTAGCGTACCCTTAACAAAAGTATTACTCGGAATATATGTAGAAATCGACTTGATCTCGTCCGGCTTATCCGAGCTACTATTGTTTGCTGTCTGTCCGATTCTTTGTGTTGCTGACTCAAATGTTGAATCATCACCACTATCGTTATTAATATCATCCTCAAACACCGCTTTGACAGGCTTTTGAGAAACATAGTTACCAGTTGCTCCACTAGCTGCAATCTTGGTTGTATTGAGTTTGCCAAGTTTATCGTTTAGAGCATTTGTATTCGACTCTTGTTCTAATGCTGCTTTACGATAAGTTTGATTTTGCGACTCAAGGTCGTTGATTTTTTGAAGCAACTGTTGATTAATTTGAGCTTGCTGTAATTGTTGCTGCTCGTTCTGTTGGAGTAATACATCTGCAGTACTGGGGTTTAATTTCTTAACCGCAGTATAAACTTGTGAAGATTGAATTTTCTCAGGTGGTGGAGTATCTTTGGTGTCAGTAGAGTAAACCATTACTAGTATCAATACAAAAACTAACCCGCCACCTAGAATAAATTGCTTTTTAAATTTTTTAAGCTTTGCTTTAGCATTAAATTTATCAACACTCATTATGAACCTCTCTTAGCTTCTTGAATGATGAATATACGGCTAAAGCCATTTACTGCTAATTCAGAGTTATCAATCGCAACTGCTAGTGTGTGTGGACTATAAAATTGAGCCTCTGACAGTAGTATCTTTGCTTTTGAGGTATTTTTTACTAGGATTACATAGCCAGTTAAAGAATCATTGGTATAGCTCTTTAACATCACTGAATCCAAACCTTTATAGGTCGCAATTGGTTTAACTATCCCCGTGGCGCTGTATTGACCATCATCATCTTTATCAAGATACATGATTTCCATTAGATAATTGATATTACGAATATACGAATTACTTGTAAATTGTAAATTACTAGTAACTTTTGTTTTTGCGCCTGCGGTAATCTTAGGCTTAATTAAAATTGAATCGCCGTGAGCATGTTTTGATGGTGTTAACTTTAAGTTATAAGTATTACCTGTATCACTCACTATAAACAAACTAAATGTCGCTGGGCTATTTGGTACCAAATAGATTTGCCCAAGCGGCTTAGTTATTTTTTTAGACACATCTGCAGAAGAGTAGTCTTTGATGATTTTTTGCCCTTCAATTTCAATACGTGTTAAATCTTTCTCCGAGATATTTGCTGAAATAGTATCGCCATTATTTGCCTCAAAGATTGAAATAGCTTGAGCTGATGAGATAGCGACTGTAGATAATAAAGTTAGTAATAGTTTACGCATTTTGGTCTCGCAATTGTGGATCGTTTTGCTCTAATGTTTCAATGTTTTCTAACTGAACGTTGTAGTTAGAGACATTAAACGTCAACTTATAAATTTGGGTTGTTTCGCTAGCACTATTTTTATCAATATATTGATTTAAGGTACCTGTGATATAAACAATTGGCTTACCTTTACGAATGCGAATGCTTTGAATATAGAAATTTTGACTTAAGTTATTTTTAGTCAGTTGATCCGCAATGTCGACCAACTTATTTTTTAAAGTAGCACGGTACTTTGGCGCAACCATGTTTAGTAAAGCTTGCTGTTGCGCTGATACATTACTTGGCGTTATGTCTAGTAATAGATCCAATACGTTACGTGACATGGCAATTAAATACTCATTGGATACTTGAGATTTTTCAATCCACATTTTGAACTCTGGAGCAACCTGTGGCGAAATAATAATTTTTTCACGATTCATATTGAACGCAAGTACTAACGATAGTGCGACATTAGATACTATCATCCAATTAAGATATTTTTTTGTATTTTTGTACTTGCTTTGTAAGGCAAGTGTTTCTTGATCTGATAATCTTCTTTCCATTTTTAGCCTGCTATATAACGAATGTATGAGGGGGGAAATGCTTCACTCTGAAAAATCAACGATTCTTTTGTATCAAGATCTTCAACTTTTCTGAAATACATTATTGAAGATATAACCGCATTAACATATTGCTTGGGGAAATTGAATTTTAAGTAGTGAATCATGTAACCATTTGGCTTGTCGACACTCAGTTGCTTGAGAAGATTAGCAACTATAATCAATAAAATACAGGTCAAGGAAAAGCCTAGCATTCCACCTGGTATAAAACAGAACAGCCATGGAACAATCAGAAAACCAACTTCGTCACGTTTCCATAGTAGAACGTATTCCTGATTAATTTCTTTGGGAATAACTAGGCATTTCATTAGTTTAGACCTTCTAATTGTTGATTTTTAAACTCTTTGACTGTAGATATAGCAATAATTGTTATTGCACTTGATAACATCAAAATTGCAATATCGAACAAGGTAAAGGCATGTGAGTGACCAAAGGTTATATCTCCAGTTGCACCAAAGATATTCTCCAAGATACCTGGTCCGTAGTGAAGCATCAAAGTTAACCCTAAAACAGGGAACATTATCTTCATTGGTGCCATCCCAACGACTGCAGCAGCAGCGCCCAAGAACGCTACAAGTACAAAAGTTAATCCTAATGAGCCACCCAGCCATCCTTTAACTTGAGTCACAATGTCATTAAAAGTGGTATCTCCAGTAGTTGCCGAAGCCATCAAAGGTATAGCGCATAAGGTTAATAATGCTAAGAACTTAATTTTTTTATTCATATTTTTACTTCCATTGAACACATTGTAGTTTACGATTGGTTTGCGAATTAATAGTAGATTTACGCTTACGATGTTTCTTGTTTTTGATTCTCCTTTTAGTGGGTTTAGTTTGAACAGGAACAACAATTGGTTTATTAGTAATAATTGGCTCGTCAGGCTCAAGTGGTAAATACTCCTGCTTTACGAGTTTTGTCGGTTTAGGACATGATTCGCAGTAGTAGTAGTTTTGTGTTTTTGACGTAGTTGCTAACTTCTGTACACTTGGTACAGTCGAGCTACTACAACCAAATAAACTAATAATACTTATACCAACAATAAGAGATTTAGCTTTCAATTACTAATGGCTCCTTTTAAAATTTGTTGCTTCTGCACTTCAAGTTTATTAATCTGTGAAATCTGGTCATCAGTGAGAGCAGGGCGATGTTCCATTGAGTTCCATCGATTAATAATTGGTATGGGGTTATTTTTACCGTATAACATCATGTATTTATTTACCCCAATATTCGCTATCTGAGCTTCTTGAGCTGCTATATCCATTAACTTAGCTTGGAGCTCGTTTGCAAAGATATTACTCGAAACAAGTCCCAGTCCAATTAGGAATAATAATTTAGGATTCATACTTATCTTTCTGATCTTGTTGAATTAAACTTCTAAATTCTTTAACGTATTCATATGTTTCACGTTCAATAATTTGTCTAATCTGTACGTGTTTGAGCGTTGTCTGAGGCTCAATGATGTAGTAAAGCAATCTATCTTCGGAGTTATATCTGCTACTTATGCGTTGTGTAGTTAATAATTGATAAACCCAGTCAATGTATGTATCTTCCAAGATAATTTGTTTGCCATCGTAACTGAGCTTTTTTTCAAGTGAGAACTCCAAATTTATTGCAGACTGCTTGCCTACATCCCAGAAATACTTTTTTTTGTCATAATAACGCGGATACATTAGCTTGACTTCGTCGCCCTGTGCTGTAAACATATTGTAGTTGGCTAGCATTGGTTTCAGCTTCTCAAGAAGAGTTTTAGAGTCTTCATTCTTAACCAGTGAATCTTTACAGAAGTTTTCTAGTGAGACAACCCTATTTATTCCTTCTTGAATATTTTCTTCACTTGTGATTAGCAGAGCATTCATAATCTGCTCAACCATTTTTATGGAATTAGTAGTGTTAAGTTCAGGAAATAGATTAATCTCGGATATGATTAAAAATATTTGATCTTCTGAAATTTCGTGCATTAATGGTTCCTCAAAATTTACCAGCACAATTCTAGCGAAAATAAAAGAAAAAAAACCTGTCAATTTGTCAGGTTCGTCTGTCAATTTGTCAGGTTTCATGAAAATAAAACAATATTTGTTGTATATTTGCCGATAATAACCATGTTTAATGGTGTGGTTTTATGGTTTCGGGAGAAAATAAGTGCGAACTAATGGCTATTCAAGCCTCAATTTAGTTTGTTGTTATTGATATTCGTACGGTGATATTTCACCTGAAATAAAAATGAAAAAATCTGCCCGTTTGGCAGATTATGAAAGTTGAGATTTTTGAGGTATAAATAATATGATTAATGCTTAGTTAGTATAGTTATTGTAACAAGAATAATTATTACTAAAGAAATAATAACAAATTTTGATTTATTTTCGAGGCTAGCAAGGAGCTTGTTATTCGAAGATTCTATTTTTCTGTCTACAAATGAATATAAATCACAAATATTGTCATTTATTAATTCTAAATTAGAATTAAGTTTATTTGTGGTTTCTTTTTTTGGAGTTGTTTTTTCTGTCGCTTTGACTTGATTGTGAATGTACGTACATAAATAGCTGGGGGTGGCTTCTGAATGATCCGCCACGAACTCGATTAACGATTTATTATTTTCATGACCAAGTCCAACAATTTTATGAAAATCAAGCAAGGCAAATTCTTTGCATACGTCAAAATCATCAAAAACTTCAAATCCGTCTCCACCGCCACGAATAATTGCAAGAATATCATATGGGAATTTATTTGCTTTACTATCTGATTTAATCTTCCGGAAAGTCTCAAGTATTAAATTTTTATTAGCAATATTCGTTGGGTATTCTCGGATAAAAACACCCTGTTCAGGAAGTTTCAATTTAAAATCTCCAACCGTAATGTCAGAGATAGGGTGCAGTAGGGCAATATTCAAATTATGCTTTATTGGGAATGGTTTTCTTAATGAATTAATTGATTTAAGCTCTGCTAAGAAATTTAGCCTGTTTGAATTACTTGTTTCATCCGTTGCAAGGGCTGGTAGGACATTTAACCTTGAAATTTCTTTCACGTCAAACTGCAGTTTGAAAATATTTTTTGTAGCTTCGTAAAGTTTAGCCACGCCAATCATATTAATTATCTCACCACCTACTAATTTATGCTGCTTAGCTAAATGTGCTGGAATATTAATTAATATGTAATCTTCTTCGGATTGATCATAAAGTTTTACATCATAAAAACAGGAGTACTGAGCATGAGACTTCCGGCTTTTTATAAAATCTGGTTCCAGTTTTCCAGCTACACCAACACATAGTTTCTCTTCTGAAAAAGCGGTTTTAGTTTGAAAAAGATAATTTGCGGTCAGTAAAGAAATATCTCGTACAGAATTGAATGACATACTTGAAAAATTATTGTCCATATGGATTACCTTATTTTATAGGTCAAGTTGAATTTTTATAATGCCTGAAATGTTATCCATTTCTGTGGTATGTACCGAACCGATGAAGTCGCCAAAGCGGCTTTTATCAACTGTTATGATTTGATCTGCCAGAACCTTGCCTTGTTTGCCTCTAACCTGTATAAGAGCCTCGCAAGGATAAACTCTAGAGATATTGGATGTTATTGACAATACTTGAACTCGCATAATTATACACACATAGAAATATAAATAGAAAAACATTTACAAAAATATTTTCGATTGTGAGATTACTTTGTCAAAAAATCCTAGCGGGGTATGGGGGCGGCAATGAGCCCCCATTAGCTAAGGGGTTTTAAAGGGGTGAGCTCGTCGAACCCCTTTTGCTTAATGCACCGCAGGTTATTTTTTAGATATACTATGGCCACCATGGCCATTATTTCTAAAACTATCGGGGTGTCAACACCGATAGCTGGGTGGTTATCAACATCCAAAGGGTGTTGTACTTTGTAGAGTATGAAATAGTGTGTTGTATGGGGATGGTTTATAGTCTGTTTTGTTTAGGTATTTTGGGCTATAAAATGGGGCTTACCCTTGTTTTTATTCAATTGCCACGTAAATTTAGGATGAAAGCCCATTGCCAAAATGAGCATCACCCTAAATTTCAGGTGATTTATCCACAGCGTATAGTTAGCTAGATTTTAGATTTTAAATTTTGAGCTTGTCTCATCATGTTGATTATCCTGTTGGATATGCTGATATTGCATTGTGGTCTCGATTGAGGAGTGACGGAGGTTTTTTTGCACTATTCTAATGTCAACTCCTGCATTTACTTGAAAAGTTGCTGAAGAATGCCTAAACCAGTGCGTAGATACGTGTAAAAGCTTATCCGAAAATGCTTGATTATTTACTTCAAATGCAAACATTGAACATAACTTTTTAATATTGTTCCAAATTGTAGCTGCTGTTATTGCTTGGTATTTGTTCTTTACTATCCTAATAACTAGCGGTATATCAGTCTCTAACGCAGTACGATTATTTATGTTAGGTAAGCCAAAGGACTCTCGGTATTCATTGAGGTGATTAATTAATTCTGGTAGTATCGGTATTTCGCCATATTTATTACCTTTGCCAATTACCTTAAACCATAGCCTATTATTTTTGTAGATTAAATCACTCATTTTGGCATTGGCGACTTCAGATCGTCGAGCACCAGTATAAATTAATAGCATAATAATCCACTTAATTCGAATTTTAAAATCGCGATTACTATTAGAATCTTCTGGTAATGAGGTAATAAAATTAAGCATACAATTAAATTCTGCTAAAGTTAAATATTTCTCAATTGATAATTCCTTGGTATCTGAATAGGTTATCTTGGGGAATGGAGATTTGAAGATATAGCCAGTCTGAGCTAGATCACTACATAATTGCCTGAGTATTTGCATATTGAATTTTATGGAGCTTTTGGAGAGACTAGATCTGAAAGGACGCCATTCTGGATGATTAAAATGACGGCGAGAACCACACCAAGACTCTGGCGGATTTTGAATAAATTGATAGTAATCAATAACATCTCGGTTAGTCATACTCTTTAACTTAATTCCTCGATACTTCATCCAGATCAAAAAGC
>JACCDG010412582.1_pt1 | contig 17098 bp, 27 predicted proteins | sample 7442471 | NCBI WGS metagenome assembly JACCDG01 (sample SAMN15323444, study PRJNA562643) | freshwater metagenome | isolation source: river surface water | place: USA:Blue River Watershed | collected 2017-08-17 | reverse complement strand
TGCTGTATAGTCTCGGTCGAGCAATGACTGAAAATTCCTGTACCCCTCGGGATTATGAAGAGACACAGGAATACGCAAGCACTTCAATGTTCGAACGAATGCGAAGAATGCAAAAGGAGTTTTATGGCGGGTAAAGTTGTTTATGTCCATTATCGAGCCGATGATGGACTTCCTTTCTATGTGGGTATGGGTGAGCGCGATCGCGCTCACGAAATGTCCAGTAGAAACAAATTTTGGAAAAATGTAAAACGTAAGCACGGTGTTGTTGTCGATATTGTTGCCGAAAATTTATCTGTTGAAGAGGCATGGGACTTAGAAAAGAAGCTAATTAAGGAGCTTCGTTCTGAGTTTGGTACATTAACGAATTTATCTGACGGGGGTGAAGGCAGCCCAGGATTACATGGAATTCATAATGCGAATTTCAAACACTTTACTGTTTTGTATAATGATGAATTCGCCCTTTGCTTCACCAGTGCGAAGCAAATGGATGAATGTGGATTCTCATCAAAGATGATTTACAATACGACCAGTATAACATCCAACAGATTTTATGTTGGTGATAAAAAAATACGATTTTTGGTGTTGCTAACTGATGACATTCGTGAGGTGGAAAATATCATGGATAGTCGCCGAACGCCGAAAATTTCGGATGCGAAGCTTTTTAGCAATACAGGAGTGAATCATCACTCTTTTGGGAACACCTTGTCTGATGAACATAAAGAAAAACTTCGTAAGGCATCTACTGGAAAAATACACTCCGAAAAAAGCAAAAAGAAAATTTCTAATGCTCAGACCGGAAAACGAAATCATGCATTTAAAGGGTACACGATTGGAACAAATGGCAAGCAATATGTTATTGCTTGTGGTTCTAAAGAGCTAACATCTTTAGGCTTTAATCAAGGATTGGTTAGCCAATGTATTTTGGGCAGAAAGCCACACCATAAATCATTTAAGTGGTATAGGTCAAATACATTAGATAAATCAATGTTCGTCGGGATGTTGCCATACAGTGCGAGCAGTATGGCTTATTTGTTTGGTTTTGATTTTTGTGTTTCAAAATTTTTCATTCGAGTGACCTCACCGACAGCAGGGTCATTGCACACAGAGCCCGGAACCCTGCTACAATAGACCCATCGCAACACGGAACCCCCACGGAGCCACATCATGCAACTGGAACTCATTCAATCGCCCACCGCCAGCGACCGCATCAAGATCACCTTCACCAAGCAGGAACTGATCGAACAAGTCCAAAAGTATCATTTCATCTGCTGGTCTATTGAAGCAGCGGTGAAACAAAAGGCCGACATGGCGGTGTGGGTGGATTCTGGTGAGGTCATTGACACCATTCGTCAACTGATTCCGAATCGTTTCCGGAAGATTAAACTTGAACGTGGGGAACGGGAAACCACCATTGAAGATGCGCTTCTGAAGAAGTATCAATCTTATCGTGAAGGAACTCCTACGTGGTCGGATAAAGTCACAAAGACCCGAATCAATCTGATCCAGGCGATCCCTTCCGACGAAATCACTTTCGATCTGGTGATCTGATTTGTAAAACGGAGCCTTACCATGGAATTAGACCCCATTCAATTACACGTGACCAGTGACCGCATCAAGATCACTTTCACCAAGGATAAACTGATCGAACAAGTTAAAAAGTGTTATTTTATCTGTACTGCGATTGAATTGGTTGTGGAAGAAAAGACCGGCATGATGGTGGATCTAGATTCATCGGAGGTGATTCATACAATTCGCCAACTGGTCCCGAATCGGTTCCGAAAGATATGCCTCGAACATTTGGGACCGGAAACCACGCTTGGAGAGGTTCTGCTGATGAAGTACCAATCTCGCCGGTGTGGTCCTTTGGTGATGAGTCAAATTATCAACACTCGAATCAATCTTATCCAGGCGATCCCTTCCAACGAAATCACTTTCGATCTTGCCATCTACTGAAATAAATCCACCAAAAAATAAAAAATAAAAAATTTATTTTGGAAATAGCAGCCAATACCATGATGACAAAATGGTATTGGCTTTTTCATTTCTGGACTTTCATTTCTGTCATTTTAGGAAAATAGAAAAAAATTGCGTGAAAATTTTAGAAATAAAAATTTATTTTCCCGAAATGAAACCCCAATCTGATACTTGACAAACAGTTTCAGATTCGGTTCCCGAAATGCGAATTCGCATATTTGCCGGTTCGATACGGTTCCGTTCCTGGACTGGTACCGTACCGTACCATTTCATAATGTGAAAAGATACTAACAGCATGCCGTTAGTATCTTTCCGGGAACGGGTCGGCACCGTACCATTTCACTATGCGAAAAGATACTAACAGCCGGTACTGGTGCGTTCATTTTTAGGAACGCGCAGGGTCGGATTATGCGCCCGGACCTAACCATTACTTCCCACTTCCGACGCTATGAAGTAATTTTAGCATCGAACAAAGACCCTTGCAACCGTAGGGATAAAAGACCCTTGTGTGAGAATGGTAGTTGACGGGAATGCTGGTTGATAGATAATTGAGGCTCACCAATCGGAGAAACCGCCATGTACGCACATCCTTCCCCCAAAATTCAATTAGAAATCAAGTCGTTCGCGAAGCTGGACGAACCCGGAATGTACGCGATGCACCTAATCCAGAATCAGGCCCTGATTCCGATGACCATCAGTCGTGATCAGATTTACAATTTGACGGGAAACCTGATCAACAGTTCCCACATGCGGATGAACTTCGTTGCCATCAATGGCGACGATGACGGGAACGTGATCGCCATCACGAAAAACTCAGAAAATGAAAAACTGCGAATTCATTTCATGGAAGATGAAGAAAAATGTTACGAATATAAAACCTTTGATGAGTTCATTGACGATATTATCAGTTACGTCGGCGATGGGCACGGTACGATACAGTTTGTAAAATGACCCCATCATTAACATGGTGATTGACAGGAACAGTCACCATGTTAGAATTTAGTCATCGGTTAGGAAATAGGTTCTAGCCGATAACAAGGAACCCGAGATGAAAATCCACACTTACCCGATGTCCGGAACCGGCACCAATCGCGCCATCGAAACCCATTATTGGGAGATCGACGGAATGAAAACGGGCTATGGTGTCGTCGTCCGAACTGAAAAAACCTGTTTCGGATGGCGCTCTATTGCCAGCGTGGTGAAATACGAAAACGATACCTGGGTGCGTTTTTCGCATTGGCATCAGGGTGGTTATTATCATACCGGGTTGCGCCGGATGACTGACGGCCAACTGAAAGAGTGTCACGAATCGTCTTTCCAGAATTTCGCATTCTCGGGTCTGCGTGGTGATGCGCCGTTCCTTCGGGCCGCCAAGAGTTTCACCCCGGAACTCTTTGAATGAATCAAGGGGCGAAAGCCCCTAGTTCTAACATGGTGATTGACAGGAACAGTCACCATGTTAGAATTTAGTCATCGGTTAGGAAATAGGTTCTAGCCGGAAATTGGAGTGAACCATGAAGTACCCGACACACATTTACCTGCTGGAAGAAACTGACACTTTCGGCGGGGAACGAAACTTCTCATGGGTCCGGCGATCCGTGGCGTTCGTCTACCCGGATGACGGTGCCGACGCCCTTGCCATGGTGGTGGCCCGTGCCGGCTATGAAGGTGCCGAACGCAGTCAATGGGGCGAAGATTTAGAATTTCGTTTCCCCGATGTCTGCACCTCGCTGGTGGTGCAAGAGATCGCCGATGAGCGCGAGCTGGACCAATATGCCCGGCTTGAAGAAATGCCAGGGTTCGAAAAACAGTAACCCTACAACTAACATGGTGATTGACAGAAACAGTCACCATGTTAGAATTTAGTCATCGGTTAGGAAACGAAGCCGATAGGGGGATCGAAAAGGTTCCCCGGTCCTGAAAGTCTAGAAAGACCCTGATACAAAAAGGGTATTGACAAGAAAGACAGGATGGTTAGAATAGAGACATCGGTTAGGGAATAGGTTCTTAGCCGATACCGCAAACCCGGCGCCAACATCAAAATGCGCCAATCGGAGTAAATTGCTATGACTGCCACCCGCAACATCGCCGCCCCCGCCACCGTGACCACTTTCGTTCTGCCCAACATGCTGACGGACATCGAACGGTTCGAAGACTGCCGCGCTTTCAACCCGTTCGCATTGGTGGACATCGCTCGCAAGCATGGCGGCGGCCGGAAGGCGGACATGACCGTGCGGGAAAAGCTGGTCGATCTGATCAAGGCCATGAGCCCCGACGGTTCGCCGCTGGTGCAGGCCGACGTGCTGGAGCGCGCCGAGCGCGAAGAAATCGCCAGTACCGCCACTCTGCGCGGTATCATGATGGAATGCGCTGAAGCTGCCGGTATCAAGGTGGAAATCGTTCGCGGTCGCCGTGGCCCGCGTGGCCCCATGGGTCCGCGTGATGCTACCATCGTTCGCGAACGCCTGATCGTGGAAAAGCTGACGGAAATCCTCGAATCTCATCCCGAAGGCATCAAGCGCGACGATCTGGAAAAGATGCTGACTGACGAAGGATTCAATGCTGCGGCGGTCCGCAGCGCATCCGCCCACGCCAAAACGATCGGCCTGACCATCATCGACCGTGCTGTCGGTCGCCAGAAAGATCAGCACCGCATTGATGTCACCCGCGAAGCCCTCAAGGCATGCGCTGCTGCCGGTCTGAAGTCGCGGACTGCCATCATCGGCGCGGTGCTGCGCTACTGGCAAATTTACAGCGTGGAGTGCGCGCATACCGAAAGCGCCGCCTACAGCGTCATTCTCGCGGTCCGCAAAGCCGATGCCGATGCGCAGCAGACCCCGGAACCGGAAAATGTTGCACAGCCGGAACCCGTGGCACAATCGGAAAATGTGAACGAGCCGGCTCCGTTCTGATACGGATCAGTTCCAAGAAAGCCCCCTTCGGGGGCTTTTTCCATTTCAGAATAATTTCCGACACCCCACAGAAAAACACTAACAGCAAATTTCACATTATGAAAAGATACTAACAGCACGTCGGGGTTGCGCGATTTATCAATTGCGCAGGGTTGGATTACACGCCCGGTCCTAACCATTACTTCCCACTACCGACGCTGTGAGGAAATTATACCCTAGACACTGGCCACGGAACGATGTCCCCACGGAAAATAGGTTATTGACATCGCCAGTGACCGTCATACAATAGCCGAACATCCAAAAGGGTACCCCTCATTTTCACGTGGAAGGTTTCACGTGAAATGTCCTACGTCGGAGACTTGCCAATGAACGACATCATCGCGCGCTACTATGCCGCAAAGCTGGTGAATGGGGACGTTAACAATACCTGTCAGAATCGGCCGGTATTGCTGGCGCTGGCTAAACAGTTTTCAGAATGGCCCGACATCGAACAGAGAAGCAATCTTCCTATTTTTCTAGTTCAGGTCACACCACTACATGCCGGAATTCCTATTTTACAGCATGTATCAAATTTCGCGGTGTCGGATAAATCGGCAATAGGCGCAGCGTTCAAAGTGAAAAATCACATGAGCTTGCCGTTCGACATCATCCCCGGTAACAATACGTTCCTGATAAAAACGCACATGATGAAAGTTTCATTCTGGGCGAAGGGAAATTACAATTCTCAATTCGAGATCCTATAACCCTACAGAAAATAGGACTTGCACAGTCCTGAAATTTGGCTAGAATAGAGTCATCGGTTAGGGAATAGGCCCGAACCAAACAGGAGAACCTAAATGGACGCCATGGTCAAGAAAATCGTGTTTCTCACCAAGAACCAAACCGTCAAGGTGAAAATCGTCGCCGAGCTTCGCAACGATGAGCATGGCCGGCGCGAGCTGTCCATCGTCGGGGACATCGAGAATCATTCTGGTGGCCAGTGTCAGGATTCCATCCGTGAACTGGTGGAACACTACGGTTCCGGCCATCGGGACAAGGGTGAGATTCTGAAGCTGCTGGACATCTGGGACCGCTGGCACCTCAACACCATGCGGGCGGGAACACCTCGCCAAGAGGAAATTATCCGGCCCTGGCTGAAGCAAACCCGGGAGAGTGGTTACAAGGATTACACCGAACAGTGTAATTACCTTTTCAGCCATGGTCTGCTGATCGACGACGGTTACAAGTACGGCACCGCATGGTTGTACGAACCCCTCCCGGATGATGTGATCACGTTCATTTCCGGTCTGTAAAGACCCTACAGCGAACCGGGATACTTGACAAGGTTCAACGGTTCGCTAAAATGAAGTCTCACCAATCGGAGAAATGAAATGGCAGATCAGAAATTCGAAGTCGGTCAAAAGGTGATCGCTGCTAAAAGTTTCAGTTGGCTTCTCACCGAGGGCAAGACCTATGAAGTCGTCGACTATGCCCCGGCATGGTACATGGGGAGTGGGTTCACGTGGCCCGCCTACGTTACAGTCATCGGCGATTCTGGCAAGCCGGTATCTGGCCACGCCCACCGTTTCCGCCCGGCCTGATCAAACCAAAGACCCTACAGCGAACAGGGTCGGTTGACAAAACCAGTAGGTTCGCTAAAATGAAGTCTCACTAATCGGAGTTTACACCATGAACCGCAAGACCTTCACCCCCGCCGCCCGCATCGAATTCCTGTCGTCCATCCTGAAGGACGCCAACACCTTCACCGTAGCCCGCAATGAAGCTGCAAACCGCCTCAAGGGCATGCGTGGCCTGTATGGCACCGATGCCTACAAGATGGTCCGTGATGAATTCGACGAAGTGAACAACCGCATGGTCTACCTGCGGACCAAGTGGATCAAGGAAACCGAAGCGTTCCACGCCGAATTCTCGGGCAATGTGGACAAGCGCCGCGCCATCGCCGGCCTGATCACGAAATTCGCAGATGCGGGTCTGAAGTCGGTGGCATCGGAATTCGCAGTTCCGGACAAGTCCAAGCTGGTGAAGATCGAACTGTGATCGGTTGACCTAACCCGGGATGCTTGATAGAATTCAAGCATCCCGAACCAATTGGAGAATACACATGCGCAACATCATCACTTTCCTGCTGGGCATGCTGACCGGGGGTAGCATTTTCACCCCTGCCGCACCGTTCTGGCTTTTCGTGGCCTGCGTACTCATGACGATAGCATGGCTGTGGTTTCTGGAACCAGGACGTTCCACGGACTACAACCCCGAAACGAAAATGGAAGAATGGGAAGACGGAAAGTGAGTAAAAAGAAATTCACTTTCGTCATGGATGTGATAGTATTCACCTCCATGATTTTTTCAATCCTGGGATTGATCCACATTTTCGGGATTGTGTGTATTTCGTAAATTGAGCCCGGCAAGTCCGGGCTTTATCAGTTTCGGAAAAAGATACTAACAGCCGGTCTGTTAGTATGGAACTGTACAGGACCAACACGGTCAGCCTCGGATTATGCACCCCGGTCTACCTGTATGTCCGTCCCCCGATGCTGTAAGACAATTATACATCAACCCGGTAGACCTGCCCGATGGCCCCACAAAAAATAGGACATTGACCATTCAGGAAATTACCCTATAATGGACTCATCAACAAAGGAGTTCCGAAATGACTGCAGACATGATGGTTCTGGGTGGAATGTGTGGCCTGCTGGCGCTGGGTGCGATTGCCAGCGCGCTGGTTAACCGCTACTGCGTTCCGACCGATGCAGAGCCGAATTCGGGCGCTGAAGATGACTATGTTCCCGGTGAGCATCGCACGGAATGGCATGAGGAATCCGGGGCTGAAAAAGCCTACCGGGAACATCTGGAACTGGCAGAACAGCAAAATTCTGCCCAGCGCGACGACGATTTCATGTCGGGATGCGGTCTGTCTCAGGACATCGGCAACCCGCACAATTGGTAAAGACCTTACAGAAAATAAGGCACTCCGAAAGTCCCAAGAGTGCCTTATAATGGACTCACCAACCAACCGGAACACCATCATGGCTAAGATCCTGATTGTCTTCATCGCCGCCCTCATGACGGGTTGCGCATCGGTCCCGCAAACCGTGGCATTGTGCGCCGCGTGTGTGTCCAGCCCCGACACCTTCAAGGGCATCAATCAAGACTAAAGACCCCACTAATAACATGGTGGTTGACAGATAAAATCACCATGTTAGAATTCTCTCACTGGCCCAAACAACCCGCCACTACCTAAGGCAACACCATGAACACCACCACCGCCCGCGAAGTCCTGACCTCGATCATTCTGGCCTCGAACACCACGGTCCGTTACGGCATGGTCTACCGGACTGAAATCATCCGCGCCGCTGTGGTTGCCGGCATGTCGGCGCCTACTGCCGCGAAGCATCTGCCGGAACTGTGCGAGGAACTGAGTGTCTCGCTGGTGAACATGCAGCACCAGCCCACGGTCGGCGTTTCACGTGAAACCTATGGCCGCGAGGTGATCGCGGTCCGCAACATCATCGCCCGGAATGTCATCAAGGCCACGCGGCGCAAGGGCAAGGCACCGATCACCCCCATGGAAACCGCCCGAGAAATTCTCAAGGCATGGGACGCGGCGAAGCTTCCCGATGGCGCGCGGGGTCTGGGCACCGCCATGACCGTGGTGCGAAAGTTCAAGGGCTAAACCCCCACGGCCAGCATGGTGATTGACATGAACAGTCACCATGCTACAATTCTTTCATTGGTTAGGGAATGGACCTTAACCGAAACTGAGGCACGAAAATGTTCGAACCTAATGTCACGATCGCGGATCAAAATTACCTGGGCCGTGGGGTGCTGCTGCTGGTGACCCCGAAGGGCCGGCGCATGGTCCGTCACGCGATGGGGATCGGCATGATGCGGTCCAAGTGGTACCAAATGCGCACCGGACCCGTCATGTTGTTCCTACAAGGCGATTGGGACAAGGAATATGATGGTCGCACGCTGATGTTCATCGAAGCATCAGGAGAAACGCAAGAGTTCTTCCATCATCTGCTCAATGACGCCAACAATACAACGTCGGAACTGTCAATTTTGTTTTCCGACTGATTTCACGTGAAACAGCGCCAGCAATGACCCCACGGAAAATAGGTTATTGCTGGCGCTGGAGTATGTGCTACAATGCATTCATCGGTTAGGGAATGGACCTTAACCGAACACCAAAGGACCGACACCATGGACCGCGACGAAATCATCAAGGGCATTCTGATCTGTGCGATTTTCACCGCCGAGGATGAAAACCTGTATGGCAGTATTGATCACCAGGACTGTGATCAAATGGCGCATGAAATCGCTGGCGCTGCTGCTGACGCGGTGTTGAAGTTCGTGGAAGACAACAATCTGCAACTTCCGGATTATCTGCAGTATCCCGCATCTTTACAAAGTCCGGCTTTCAGTTTCGGCGTGGACATCTGGTTTTCTGCATCCGGTTCCGGGGTGTCCTTCAAAGACCGGGAGGGTGACCCGGACGTTCTGGAAAAGCTGACGGAATTCTGCCGGACCCGGCTTGCACAAATCGAGCATGCCGAAACATGGTTCGATGAAGAAACCAACAAGTTCCGAATCAGCATCTATCAACGCAATTTCTGATTGAAGAAAGACCCCATTCACAAAATGGGGGTTGCCATCATCACAAAATAGGCTAGAATAGAGTCATCGGTTAGGGAATGGACCTTAACCGAAACTTCAAAGGAATACCGCAATGTTCACTGTCACCCCCTACATCGCCGAGCTGACCCCCTTCAAATTCCGCGTCAAAGGCGAAATTCTCGTTTCGGACATCATCAAAATGATGTCGGTTCCCGGGGCGACAAAGTACATTTGTCACGCCATTTATCAAATCGTCAATGGCGAAAATCCGTTTAAAAAAGAAATCGAAGATTACGGCGGCCGGTACTGGAAAGAACACGCTGCGGTCCGTGAATGGGTGGAAGAACAATTCAATCTCGCCGACCTCCTGCCGCATCGAAACCGTGTCAACTCCGCGACACAGGAATTCAACAAATTTTCCAAATTCGTGGTCGAGCAGGTTCTGGATTACATGGATGCGGTTATCCGCATTAAGGGCGCATGTGTCAATTATGAAAATACCGAATACTATCGTGATCGAACGGACTTAGGGAATTTTTTCGAGCGCATGGCGGTCCTCAAGGAAATCCATGCGCATTTCCCGGATGCTCGCATCGTCGTCGATGTCCTGATGACCAAGGTCAACCAGGAATAGGCCCACAAAAAATAGGACTTGCACAGTCCTGAAATTCCGCTAGAATAGAGTCATCGGTTAGGGAATGGCCCCTAACCGAAACTTCAAAGGATGAACACCATGGCCCGCCAAATTTCCACTCGCGAAGAGCTGATCGACATGGCTGAAGAATTCCGCATCGTGCGGTTGGTTTCCCTCGATCTGATCCGCCGCATGTCTCAATCCGATGTCCAGGGGTTCTGTGATGCCAATCAAATCGAGCTGGAATGCTCATGCCGGCGTGGCCCCCGCGATACGCTGATCGGGCTGATCGAAGACGGTGTGATCAGTCTGGACCGAAATGCATGGGGTGGTGGCGTGTTCGTTGCGCTGGTGAACTGGCATACGAACGATGAAATCGAAGAATTCTGCCACTCCGAAGGGTACTAAATTTGACCCCCTAGGGGCTGATAAAGTCAACCCCTAGAATCAAATTCCCTAGTAGCCCGGCAAGTCCGGGCTTTATCATTTTCGGAAAAAGATACTAACAGCTCAAATTTCATAATGTGAAATAACACTAACGGCCGGTCTGTTAGTTTGGAACTGTACAGGACCAACACGGTCAGCCTCGGATTATGCACCCCGGTCTACCTGTATGTCCGTCCCCCGATGCTGTGATTAGATTATAACACCATCCGACGCCAAAAAAACGAACCCCCTATGGCAGTAGGGGAATAGCTTGCTGGCGCTGGTTTCGTAGTAGAATGGTGGCACCAGCAAAGGAGTAGCACCATGACCCCGATCGACCAATTTGAAATTCTGGACAATTCCGTCGCCGATGCGTTTTTCGCGAACATGACGGATGAAGACGCGAACATTTTTCTGCGGTCTTTCCCGGAACGAAATACCGACAAGTTCAAGAATTTGCTGCAAACAGCCGCATCCAACATGCTGCACGTGCGGGATGATCTGTATCTGATCCGCCACGCCCCCGGGCTGGAAATTCGACGCTGCGTGCAGTGTGCAATGCACAATCGTGGTGAATGTTATCGGAATTTTATGGACGGTGACGGTGAACGGGAAATCCCGTGCGGCAGTGAAGCCGGTGAATCGCCTGATGATGGTGGCTATCATCTGGCCCGACTGAAGACCGTTGCCATGCCAACGAACGGGAAGAAGGGAAAGAAGGAATACATTCCCGACACCCCCGCGAACTTCGATTTCTCAGAAACTAACTGGAAGTCGGTCCGGTCCATGATCGGGATGTGATTTCACGTGAAATGCCAGCAATGACCCTATATAAAGTAGGGACTTGCTGGCGCTGTTGTTTGTGCTATAATTTATTCACCGACAAACGAACCGGACCGTAAAAATGTCTACCCTCTTTCTCAATGACTTCATGATCTGCCCGCACTTCATGACGATGAACGAAAGCGGAGTGAACATTTCCGCCGCACTGTCGGGCCGAATTGATGATCTTTCGGCAGTGATTGACAACCAAGGTCAATTCCCCGTCATTTATGTTCTGTTCAATGACAAGGGGGATGCGGTTTACGTTGGGCAGTCCAAGCATGGCATAAATCGAATTCGCCAGCACGCGAAAGAACAAAAGAAAGAATTTGAATTTTTCGCAATGATTTCAGTTCAAGCGGGTGTGGACTTAGATTTTCTGGAAAGCACGTTTATTGATAAGTATAAAATTGCTGGTGCGAACCTGATTAATCAAACCAAAGGTAACAAGGCACATCTTTCCAATGTTCGAGCCCTTTCCCTCAAAGGTTTTTGCGATAAGACTTTCACCATTCTGAAAATGGTTTCCGCGCTGGCAGTTGTTCATTTTGAAATTCCGCAAATTTGCTATGAAACCGAAAATGAACAGCCCGAAACTAAGTGCGAATCATTAGAAGAAACTATTTCGCAAACAATTCCATTTGTTTCTGATGCGAATGCTGAAGATTCTATTTTTCAATTTGTTGTTAGTGATAAGGTTAAAATGACGGGCCGGATGAATACTGATGGTTCTTTTACGGTCTTTGCTAAATCGTTTGGTGTTGCCGAAGTTAATTCTAGTTTTTATACGGGGAACGGAATGGAAAAAACTAGAAATGTTCGTGACCTTTTGATTGCAACCGGGGTTATGGCATTGAATTCCAATAATAAGATGGAATTTACTACTGATTACACTTTCGAAAATGCGCATCGTGCTACTACGGTATGCATTGCCGCAACCCGCAACACCCGCACGTCGTTGCGTCAAGTGTCAACCGGGAAGACTTTGGCCGAAGTTCATCCCAAGTGAACCAACATTTCACGTGAAACCCACTAGCGACCCTAGTGGGTTTTTTCATTTTAGGAAAGGCCCTTCTCATAAAATGGACTTGCACGATATCGTCCCGGTGCTATAATGAATCCATCAACACAGCAACCCGGTACGAAGATCATGACGCAATCGAATTTCATGAAGAAGCTGATGGCAACACGTTGTAAGCTGACTTCTTATAAGGGCGATGGTCGCAGTCGAGAGTACAACTCTGATGCAGAGTTTCGTAGCCAAGTTTTCGGACTGCGGATGCAGTCCGACTATTATCATAGTTCTGACCGTTATGGTGAGTGTTTTGAAGGTGTCCGGAAGGTATATCATTCTGAAATGCGTCGGTGCAAATTCAACACTATCGACATGATGAAGGATGAACAACTACAAAAAGAGTTTGATGAAAATTTCGTTGATGGTGATACTATTTGCATGGCAAAAATCATTATCCAACAACAAAGTTTGGACCTTCATCGCAATGAAGCGCGTGAGTGGCTAATTCAGCCTAACAATAATCTGGATGGTGAATGTAATTTTGCCTCCATGTATGTTGCCCATCATGTAACTAAGAAAATTTTTGATGGTTACTCTGGATCTAGTTCCGATAAGCGGAAAAATCGACTTCCCGCCGAACTTCAAGATTCTATTTTTGATTCTGATGAATATGAAGATGTTATTTTCTTTTTCGATACTCCTGAAGAATCGTATAATTGCGAGCGCCGTTTGATTCATGCACTGTCCAAAACTATTCCAAAGGAATTTCAAAAGGGGGAATACTATCGAAATACCGGGAACCGTCTGACCGGGAACCTTTGGGCGGATGCAAACAAGATTGGTCCGATTCGTCTGGCCAATATCGCAAATGGTGGTCAGGGTCGCCGTTATCAAATGTGCCACACTGGTGAATGGTTCATTTACCGAAACATCATCACGAAGGAAATCCAGATTCATGAAAATCAAGTATTCCATACTGATCGGGAAAACTGGCGCTGGGAAAAGGTTGATCGTTCTATGAGTGTTCCCGGACATCGCGATCAAATCGACATTCTCAAGGAATCTGCCCGATATCTCAACATCGCCCCGAAGTACCTGAAGCGTCTTCAAGGCATCTATTGATTTCACGTGAAACAGCGCCAGCAATGTCCCCACTGCCAGAATGGTGGTTGACGGAATTGCTGGCGCTGTTATAATTAATTTATTGAAAACACACCAAAGGATAAACACCATGGCATCGGCAAAGATCACCCTTCGCAAGTTCATCGCTTACGCTATTGACCGTGAATACATGTCAGGTGTTTCACGTGAAAAGGCACGGGTCAAGGCTACGGGCGAAGTGTTCACGCCGAATGAACTGGTGCGGGAAATGATGGATCAAGCGCAAAAACGTGATCCGACTATTTTCACGGACATGACTGCCGAAATGATGGACCCGTGTTGCGGGGATGGCCAAATTTTGGTTCATTTCGTGTTATACAAACTGATTTCCGGTGATCTTTCTGAACTCGCCGACGATGAGTTTCTGGAAAAAGATATTAGAGTATCTTATGGGGTTGCTCTGAATCACATTTATGGTGTCGATTTGATGATGGATAATGTAATCGCCGCTCGTAAGCGATTAAGCATGGGGTATAATTGGTTTGATGAGATTTTAGAAAATAACATTCGCTGTGAAAATGCGCTGACTTACGATTTTCAATTTTTGCCAATTGAGAAATAAAGCCGGATCTTTTTTGTTGATGATGGCATTGACCTGCGCCATGTTGATGGTATGAACCCGAACAACATCATGCACGTAAACAATGACGGAGTGATTGAAATGAACAAGCAGCAAAAAGTTAAGCAATTCCGCATGGTCGCCGGCAACCCCCCGTATCAATCTAAGAAAGAGGGTAACAGCAAATCTGATAATACCCTTTGGCAAAAAATCATCCTCAATCTGAAAAATACGGTTTCTCCGAATGGAATTCTGATGATGGTGCACCCTTCGGGATGGCGCAATTCTAAGGGAACGTTTACTCCGATTCGCGATTTTTATGAATCGTGGGATTTGCAGTACCTGAATACTAATGGTTTAGAAGATGGCAAAAAGGTGTTCAATTGCAGCCTTCGTTTTGATTGGGTGGTGGTTAAGAATAAACCTTATTCCGGCACGACTGAAGTGAATGACGATTTCGGTAATACTCGTTTCATCAACGTGAAAGAGTATCCAATTATTCCAAACAATGTTTCTATTGACTTTACCAAGTTGTTTGGCGAAAACAAAGTTGATTTCGGATATAGTCGGTCTATGTATGGTTCCGACAAGGCGAATATGTCCCCGGTGAAAACTGATACGCATATTCATCCTTGTGTTATGAATGTTGGTGTGGATAACCAGCCGACTAAACTGTGGTGGAGTAATGAAGATAAGGGCCACTTCGGTATTCCGAAGGTGATTTTCGGGGTGTATGGGAACGGCATTTTTATTGATTATGCTGGGGAATATGGATGCACGCAACACTGTGCATTTATTGCGGCTCCAGTGGATGAACTGGAGAAGGTGCGAGAAGTGATGCAATCGGAAGAATTCCTGAAAGCCGCAAATGCAACATATGTGGGTGGAATTGCAACCGTGTATTCTCGCGACTTCATCAAGGAACTGAAAGACGGTTTTTGGCGCGAATGACCCCACTGCCAACAAGGTGATTGACGGTATTGCTGGCGCTGCTATAATGAATTCACTGTGAACCAAACGGAGTTTATAAATGGATGATCTGCAATTTCTTGGTTTTCTTGCTCTAGTGACTGCGTTTATTGCTATCATCGCACTGTAGCACGCGGAGAACAATCAAGTAAGTTTCACGTGAAACCTTCCACCGATAGGAATCAGAACATGACTAAGAAAACTTTTCTTTGCACCCTCATGGTTCGCGACGGTCTGGTCCCCGCGAATGGCAAAAAGATCGTGGCGGACTTAGAAATCGAAGTGGAATACTGGCAAGATGAATATAATGTTCGCCATCTAGCAGCGGACAAGGTTGACCATAAATGGAAATATGAACCCAATTTCAGAAAAACCATGAATGAACATTTCGAAGTTCCGCCCGGAAAAACTATCTGGCATTATTTCGCAATCGGGGATTCGGTGGAACTGTAAGACCACACAGCCAGTAGGGAAATTGACATCCCTGCTGGCTCTGCTATAATGGGCTCACCAACTAAGGAGTTCAAGCATGACCGCAATCGCCGCCAACATCCAGCGCCTGCATCGGACTGGTGATCATGAACAGATGTTCGAGTTCATCAAAACCCAAAACAAGGAAACGGTTTTGGATGAACTCATCAAGTGGGGAATGTGTCAAGAGTTCCGTTCGGTTGTCATGTACGGATTCCGTGCAGTCCAAACCGATTCGTGGACCTATGAAAACGAACAATCGTTCATCTATCAGGATCATGAATACCAATACGAAATCACCATCAGAAACTGCGATATCGTGTCAATCGGCTATTTCCCGATGTAATCTAGAATTTCCGGTTAGGGAACTAATCGGAAATTTTTTTATTTGTATGGTACTGTAGAGTTTTTGCATTTCAAGAAAGATACTAACGGCCGGCTGTTAGTATCTTTTGCGGGACTGGAACGTACCTATACCATAGGGACCAGCCTCGGATTATGCACCCCGGTCTACCTGTATGTCCGTCCCCCGATGCTGTGATTAGATTATACCCCAGAAGATCCAGAAAAAGGTGAACCCCCTATAGGAATAGGGTTATTGCTTGCTGGCGCTGGGTTTCGTAGTAGAATAGCTCCATCCCAACAGGAGAAGCACCATGCAGCAGATTGACCCGAAGACCCTCGCCAATGTCGTCGTGATGGAGAACGGCCAGTTCGATATCCTCATGGCGGACATCGAAACGCTGAACAACGACATGCTGACGATCATGCCGACCTATGATGAACAGACCGCCGCAAAGCTGGCATACGATCTGATTCATGTCATCGATGATGTGTACCTCGCCCGGGGCGAAGTGGGTGGTCTTATTCTGAACCCCCGGTCCTGCACTGCCTGCGCGATGAATTCTCACCGCTGTGGGATGCTGGATAGCGCCCGCACGATCCCCTGCATTCCGAACGCAACGGTCGGGTTAGAAGGCTACACCGCGATCCGGGCTCAGGTCCAGACCGTCGCCATGCCGACGAACGGGAAGAAAGCAAAGGCGGAATACGTTCCCGACACTGCCGCCAGCTTCGATTTCTCAGAAACTAACTGGAAGTCGGTCCGGTCCATGATCGGGATGTGATTTCACGTGAAACAGCGCCAGCAATTACCCCACGGAAAATAGGTTATTGCTGGCGCTGTGATCTGCGCTACAATGTATTCACCCCAACAGGAGAACCAACATGCTGAAAGTTATCGGACGCAACATCGAAGGCCGAACCGTAGTTCAATTCACCGGCAAGCAACTTAAGGAATGGTATTCGGAGCTGGGGGAAACCGCAGTGTACATCTGCCATGTCGTCATGCGCAAGGTGGCTGAAGTCACCAATACCCCATGGGCGGGGGTTCGCGTCGATTCTCATGAAATGATCCAATCCTTGCGGATGGCGGTCCCGCACCGTTTTCGCATTAATTCATCGCCGTCATGCACGGTGCATCGACACATGCACCAAAAGTATATCAGTAAGGCAGATTTTGGTTCTTACCACACTCG
>JACCDG010702482.1_pt1 | contig 17112 bp, 17 predicted proteins | sample 7442471 | NCBI WGS metagenome assembly JACCDG01 (sample SAMN15323444, study PRJNA562643) | freshwater metagenome | isolation source: river surface water | place: USA:Blue River Watershed | collected 2017-08-17 | reverse complement strand
GAGCAGGCCCACCTGTTCGTCCTGCCTCCCCGACGCGAAGATCGCACCTTTCCCAGAGTCGTCAAACCCCGTCCGAGCAAGTATCCCCGGAAAAAATGCCAGTCAGCGGCTTAACTGACTGGCATTAGGCAATTGCCGGCTTTCTGTTTTTTATCCAACGCTGAATCAAATCCAAAACTCCAGGTTATCTATCAAGCGTGTTTTACCTAATTTTGCTGCGGCTAATACCACTAAATGGGTATCAGCAGCCTGAGCCGGCAGCAGCGTCGTGGCATTACGCACCTCGACGTAATCCACTTGCCAGCCATGTGCATGCAAATCGGCGACAGCTTCAGTCTGCAAAGTAACAAAATCACGCCGCCCCGAGTCTACCGCAGCCTTGATGCGCGACAAGTTGTGATAAATACGCGGTGCTTCTGCACGCTCGGCAGTGCTCAAATAACCATTACGCGAGCTCAGCGCCAGACCATCGTCTGCGCGGCCGGTTTCGCCGCCAATGATTTCAATCGGCATTGCCAGTTGCTCAACCATCTGCCGGATGATGGTGATCTGCTGGAAATCCTTTTTACCGAAGACTGCCACGTCCGGCTGAACGATGTTGAACAGTTTGTTGACCACCGTGGTCACACCACGGAAATGACCGGCGCGATGTGCGCCACACAATTCGTTGGCAATCGCCGGGGGCTCGACAAAATATTGCTGCGGCTGTGGATACAGCTCGTTTTCATCCGGAGCGAAAACAGCATGGCAACCGGCAGCCTGCAATTTGTCACAATCGGCCTGAAAGGTGCGGGGATAACGGTCAAAATCCTCGCCTTGGCCAAATTGCAGGCGATTGACAAAGATGCTGACCACCACAACGTCAGCGTGCTGGCACGCAATATCTACCAGCGACAAATGGCCGTCGTGCAGATTGCCCATGGTTGGCACAAATGCCAACGATTGGGCGGCATGGCGCAGAGTGCGCATTTCGGCGATGTTATTGATGATTTGCATAATGAATCAGAAAGCGTGTTCTTCAGCCGGGAAGGACTGATTTTTGACCGCAGCCACGTAAGCCTCGATTGCCCCATGAATGGAGCCCGCACCAGCCATAAAATTTTTGACGAAGCGTGCCTTTTTGCCCGGATATACGGACAACATATCGTAGACCACCAGCACCTGCCCGGAGGTGCCCACACCGGCACCAATACCAATCGTTGGCACATTAAGTGACTGGGCAATTTCGGCCGCAAGCTTGGCCGGTACCATTTCCATCAGCACTATTGCTGCGCCAGCCTCTTGCAGTGCCAACGCATCCGCTTTCAATTGTTGCGCCTGGGCATCGGTTTTACCCTGCACCTTGTAACCACCCAGGGCATTTACCGACTGCGGCGTTAAACCAATATGCGCGCACACTGGAATACCGTGCTTAACCAGGAAACGTGTTGCCTCCAGCATGGTGGCACCACCTTCCAGCTTGACCATATGCGCGCCGGCCGCCATCAGCCGGGCAGCATTGCGGAATGCCTGCTGCGGGCTTTCCTGATAACTGCCAAAAGGCATATCAGCCAGCACCAGCGCCTTTTTTGCACCACGCGCGACGATGCGGGTGTGGTACTCCATCTGCTCCATGGTTACCGGCAAGGTCGAATCCTCACCCTGAATCACCATTCCCAGCGAATCGCCAACCAGCAACACATCCACACCAGCCTCGTCCATCAAGGCGGCAAAGCTGGCGTCGTAACAGGTGAGCATGGCGATCTTTTGGCCTTCGACAGCCATTTTCTGCAAACTGCTGACAGTGGTACGCATAGAACCCCGAATTTTAGGAACAGGAAACCGATGCCATCAGCCGCGATTGAAGAATTCGCGACCACCGCGCATCTGGCGGATGCAGTGCAAAAGTAACTCAAAATCTTCGGCACTATCAACAAAATTGAGATTGGCGCTATTGACGATCAGCAACGGCGAAGCATCGTATTGATGGAAGAAACGACTATAGCTGTCGCACAGCTGCTTCAGATATTGCTCGCTGATATCCTGCTCGTGGCTGTGAGCTCGCTGCTGCAGACGTTGCTGCAACTGCTGCACCGGCGCCTGCAGGTAGATCACCATGTCCGGGCGCGGCACTTTCGGGCCGTAGAGCGAATAAATCGACTTATACAGGCGCAGCTCTTCGTCGTTCAATGTCAGCTCGGCAAACAACAACTCCTTGTCGAGCATGAAATCTGCAACGGTCTGTGTTGCAAACAGATCGGCCTGCATCAGCTGTGCAATACGCTCGGCACGTTGCAAGAGAAAGGTTAATTGCGTCGGCAAGGCATAACGCGGCTGATCACGGTAGAACTTGCCAAGAAAGGGATTGGTTTCCGGAGTTTCCAGCAAGGTAGAGGCGTGCAAGCGTTCAGCCAGCTTGCGCGCCAGCTCGGTTTTACCGGCACCAGCCGGCCCCTCAACCACGATATAACGGCAATTTTCCAGAAGCATGGGGTATCAATTCAAGCGATGAACGGGTTGCTCGCCACAATGGGCCAACCAGTCGACCAAACGCCCCTTGCCGGGAATCAGCAATTCAGGATCGATTTCGGCCAAAGGCATCAATACAAACGCTCGCTCGTGCATGCGCGGATGCGGTACCTGCAACGATGGTAGAGCAATCACCTGATCATCATAAAGTAAAATATCCAGGTCAAGGGTGCGCGGTGCATTCAGAAAAGTCCGCACCCGGCCAAACTGCTGCTCCAGCTCCAGCAAGGCTTGCAGCAAGGCTTCGGCGCTCAGATCGGTTTCGATCAGCGCGGCGGCATTGACGAAGTCCGGCTGATCGGCATAGCCAACCGGCGCGCTGACATATAGCGACGAGCTTTGCAGCAGGCGGCTTTCAGGCAGGGCATCCAATGCTGCCATCGCTGCCGACACTTGCTGCTGCGGGTTTTCCAGATTACTGCCCAAGCCGATAAACACCCGGTGTTTCAGAGTGCTCATTCGCTGCCTGCTGCCTCGGCAGGGCCGGCATCCGGCTTACGCCGACGCCGACGGCGTTTCTTCGCGGCAGCTCCGGTCGGCTCGGTCACCAGCATTGCCTCACGGCGGGCATTGTCCGCATTCTGAAATTCAGCCCACCATTCAACCAGCTCGTTATCCAGTTCGCCACTGGCAGCGCGCAGCGCCAGAAAATCAAAACCGGAACGAAAACGCGGCTGCTCCAGCAGGCGGAACGGGCGACGGCCACTGCGTTGCTCGAAACGCGGCTGCAAGGCCCAGATTTCTTTCATGGTGACACTGTACCGACGCGGAATCGCCAGCTTTTCTTCCTGCACGTCGATCACCCGATCCATCGCCTGGAACAAGGCAGGCAGCGGGTTTTCACCCTGTGACTGGATGTCTTTCCAGGCAGCCAGCACTTCGTGCCACAACAAGGATGCAAACAGAAAGCCCACCGAAACCGGTTTGTCGGCACGAATACGTTGATCGGTGCTGTCGAGGGCCAGCATCACGAATTTCTCGCCCAGCGGCTGCTCCATGATCACATCCAGCAGCGGGAAAAAGCCATGGTGCAGTCCCTGCTGACGCAACTGGCTCAGGCATTCCCAGGCATGGCCCGAGAACAGCAGCTTGAGCATTTCGTCGAACAAGCGTGCGGCTGGCACGTTTTGCAACAGCGCAGCCAGCGATTCAATCGGCGCACGCGTGTTTTCTTCGATCTCCAGACCCAGCTTGGCGGCCAGGCGTGCGGCGCGCAACATGCGCACCGGGTCTTCGCGATAACGCTGCTCCGGATCGCCAATCATCACCAGCTGCTTTACCTGCAAATCGGCCACGCCATTGGCGTAGTCCACAATCTCGCGGCTGGCGGGGTTGTAATACAGCGCGTTGACGGTGAAATCGCGACGCAGCGCATCCTGCTCCTGCGTACCCCAGACATTGTCGTGCAGGATACGGCCGTGATCGTCGGTGACATGGCCTTCATCGGCCGGGCCGCGATAGGTGGTGACCTCAATGATTTCATCGCGGCCAAAAGTCACATGCACGATTTTGAAACGACGGCCGATGATGCGAGAACGGCGGAACAAGGCATGCACCTGCTCTGGCGTCGCGCTGGTGGCAATATCAAAATCCTTGGGGATAATGCCCAGCAGCAGGTCGCGCACCGCGCCGCCCACCACAAAGGCATCAAACCCCGCCTCTTGCAGCTTCTGCGTTACTTTCAGCGCAGCAGAGCTGATCGAGGTGCGGTCGATCTGGTGTTCGGCAAACGAAATTACCCGTGGCCCGCGGGCCTTGCGCCCCTGCGCTGGCGTGCCGCCGAAAACCCTGCGAATCAATCGTCGAATCATTATTGTTGTATTGAATCCTTGTGAAGCAGCGGATTATACCGGCGTGTGGAGTGCTTACCTAGTGCCATCTGCCGCCAGCAGCGTCGCAGCAGCAATCGCCGAAGGCAGGTCGGGGTAATGATTATCCTCACCCAGCAGTTGCGATAGCCGTGCATTGGCGAGTTTGGTGCGCACCAGCTCATTGGCGCCGCAGATCAACACCTTCACGCCGCGCCGTTCGAACAGCCGCACCGTATCGCGCAGGGTGTTGATGCCGGTAGCGTCGATGAATGGCACCCGCTCCATGCGCAGGATCACCACGCGAACATCGCCGCTGATGCTGCGCAGCGTACGTTCGAAGGTTTCCGCCGCGCCGAAAAAAAACGGCCCATCGATCGAATACACCGTCACCGCATCCGGCAAGCGCCCTTGCGGCAACTGCAACTGTGGATTCTGCAATTCGCTCGCGCTGATGCCCTCCACCTTCACCGTACCGGCCATGCGCTTCATGAACAGCAGCGCAGCCAGAATCACCCCGACATTCACCGCCAGCACCAGGTCGGCAAACACCGTCAGCGCAAAGGTGATCAGTAGCACCCAGCGGTCATTGGTCGGCGCGTGACGCGCCAGATCAAAAAAATGCGGCAGCTCGCTCATGTTGTACGCCACCACAAACAGGATCGCCGACAGCGCACACAGCGGTATATACGCCGCCAGCGGCGCGGCCACCAGCACAATCAGCAGCAGCGTCGCCGCATGCACAAAACTCGCCAGCGGGCTGTTGGCACCGTTGCGAACATTGGTGGCAGTACGCGCCAATGCACCGGTGGCGGCAAAGCCGCCGAAAAACGGCACCACGATATTGCCGATGCCCTGCCCGATCAGCTCCTGATTCGAATCGTGGCGCTCGCCAGTCATGCCGTCGGCAATCACTGCCGACAACAAGGACTCGATCGCGCCGAGCATGGCAATCGTCAGCGCCGGGCCGAGCAATTCAACAAAACGGGTAAAGCTCAGCTGCGGCAGATGAAAACCCGGCAAGCTCTGTGGAATGCCACCAAACGCCGAACCGATCGTCGCCACCCCTTCAAACGCCACACAATACTGGATCAAGGTCACCAACAACATCGCAATCAGGGGGCCGGGGATGGCCTTGAATCTGTCTGGCAGCAGCTTGTTGACGTTCAGCGTTACAAGCAAGGCGAAGATGGCCAGACCGGCGGTTGCCCAATGGGCATGTGGCAAAGCATCGATCAGCAAGAGTAGCTTTTCGTGGAAATGGAAAATGCCGTCAAAACTCACCGGCAGACCAAAAAAATCCTTCCACTGCCCCACCCAGATGATCACCGCGATGCCGGTTGTAAAACCGACAATCACCGGCTCGGGGATATATTTGATGATGGCCCCCAGCCGCGCCAGCCCCATCGCCAGCAAAAACACCCCGGCCATCAGGGTGGCAATCTGCAAACCGTCGATGCCGTGTTTGGCGGTAATGCCGGAGAGGATGACGATAAACGCCCCGGTCGGCCCGCTCACCTGCACCCGGCTGCCGCCGAAAGCGGCAATCAAAAATCCGACAATCATCGCCGTATACAGCCCCTGCTCTGGCTTGGCGCCTGAGGCAATGGCAAACGCCATCGCCAGCGGCAGCGCAATCACCCCCACCACCAGCCCCGCCAGCACATTGGGCAGGATATGTGGTGGCCGGAACAAACCGGCGCGTTTGGCTTCGAGCAAGGCAATCATGGCTACAACCTGTTTTGGTGGCTGCGAGTTACGACGGAATATTGAGAGATTACTTTAGATGTAGCCCATCTGTGACATTGAATGCAGCTTTTCAAGCCCCCATGACAAGCAGGAAAAATAAAATACAACGGCACCCGAGCTGGAGGCCACTCTGGGATTGGCCTGCAGCCGTGCTTGCAAGCCAGTACCAGAGGCGGCTGCAGGCTGATGCTTTATTGCCCCTGCGGCGTCAACAGCAGCGACAACATGCTGATCGCTGCCAGATCGATGCCTTCGGTCGGAAACGACACCACATCACCCGGCAGTTGCGCACCGAGGACATACAGCAGCGGCAAATAGTGATCAGGGCTGGGGGATGCCAGATGAGCGGCGAGGTGGCTGTTGAGGTAGTCGATCAGCGGCGCGTGGTTGCCCTGCTGGATTTGTAATTTGACCCACAATTCGTATTCAATGGCCCATGGCAGTGCCGGCACATCGTTGCCAAATTCAACCATACCCAGGTTGTGCACCACGTTACCGCTGCCGATCAGCAATACGTTCTGCTGCCGTAGCGCAGCCAGTTGCTTGCCCAGCAGGTAATGGAACGCTGGCGGTTGACCGGCGTCAATGGAGAGCTGCAGCACCGGGATGTCAGCCGCCGGGTACATATGTTTCAGCACTGCCCAGCAGCCATGATCCAGCCCCCAGGCTTGATCCAGCGCCACCGGCAACGGTGCCAGGCTTTGCTGGATCTGCTTCGCCAGTTGCGGATCTCCGCGCGCCGGATATTGCACCTCGAACAAGGCTTGCGGAAAGCCGCCGAAATCGTGAATGGTGCGCGGTTGTGCCATGGCGGTGACACCGGTGCCACGGGCGTACCAGTGCGCGGAGATCATCAGGATGGCGCGCGGCCGCGGCAATTGTTGGCCCAGTTGCCGCCAGCTGTCGGCAAAGTGATTTGGCTCAATGGCCAGCATCGGGTTGCCGTGACCAAGAAACAAGGCGGGCATGGTGTGAGCGTTGGGCATGGCAGAACTCCGTTATAGCCGGATCGATGCCCTGCCCTGCAGGGCGCGTCGGTATTGGCCGGCACGCCGGGCTACAGCGTAATACCAGCGCGGCTTGCAGGGCAGCGAAAAACGACCGGGATCAGTATTCGACCGGAATCGGATCGAGGCTGCGCCACATATACCAGGTGGCAACGGTTTGCCACGGCTGCCAGCGGCGCGCAATTTCGCGCATCTTCAGTTTGCTGATTGGCTGACCACCGTTATAGAAGCCGGACATGGCGCGCTGCAGGCCGATGTCGTCCACCGGCAGCACATTCGGCCGCGCCATGAAAAAAATCAGGAACATTTCTGCCGTCCACTGACCGATGCCGCGAATCAGCATCAGGCGCCGCGCCACTTCCACGTCGTCGTATTGCGTCCACTCGGCCTGATCAAACGGGTTGGCGATGAAGTGCTCGGCCAGATCCTGCAGATAACTGACTTTGCGCGACGACAGGCCACAGGCCTGCAGCACCGGGGTTTCCACCAGCAACAACGCGTGCGGCGACAGCTCGCCAACTTTTTCCAGCACCCGCTGCCAGATGGTTTCAGCGGCCTTGACCGACACCTGCTGACCAACAATGGAACGTGCCAGGGTGAAAAATGCGTCGCCACGGCTACGCAGATGCAAGCCCCGGTTGTCGGCGATCAGCCTGGCCAGCACCTCATCACACTCGCTGAGTTCGGCGCTGGCCTGTTGCCAGTAGTCGGGATAGATAAAGTTGTTCACGCTGCGCTTTACTCAGTTACCGGCCACGGTCATGCGTTCGATCAGGATCGAGCCACACTGCTTGCTGCCCCGCACCAGAATATCGTTGCCGATGGCGACAATGCCTTTAAACATATCGCGCAGATTGCCGGCAATGGTGATTTCTTCCACCGGGTAGGCAATCACGCCGTTTTCCACCCAGAAACCGGCCGCGCCACGCGAATAATCGCCGGTGACCGGATTAACGCCGTGACCGAGCAGCTCGGTTACCAGCAGACCGGTGCCCATTTTTTTCAACAGCTGCTGGAAGTTTTCGCCAGTGCTGGCGAGCAGCAGGTTATGGGTGCCACCGGCGTTGCCCGTGGACTGCATACCCAGCTTGCGCGCCGAATAACTACCGAGAATGTACCCATTCACCACGCCGTTACTCACCAGCTCGCGGTCAACCGTCACCACGCCTTCGGCATCAAATGCCGAGCTGGCCAGGCCCAGCGGCAAATGCGGCCGCTCGCTGAGCTGCACGATCGGCGAGAACACCTGCGTGCCCAGGCTATCCAGCAGGAAGGAGGATTTGCGATACAGGCTGCTGCCACTGATGGCGCCAACAAAATGGCCGATCAGGCCGGATGCCAGTGAGGCCTCGAACAATACCGGTACCTGGCAGGTTGCTACTTTGCGCGCATCGAGACGACGCACGGTACGCTCGCCGGCAATACGGCCGACATCCAGCGCACCCTGCATGTCCTGCGCACGGCGCGCTACGCTGTACCAATAGTCGCGCTGCATGCCGCTGGCCGATTCGGCAATCACCGAACAGCTGATGCTGTGACGCGAGGTGGCATAACCATCACAAAAGCCGTTGCTGTTGGCATAGATGAAATGCGAACACTGAGTGCCAACAGTGGCACCTTCCGAATTGCTGATACGCACGTCCACGGCACGCGCAGCGTCTTCGCACTGCTGCGCCTGGGCAATCGCCTCTTCCACCGTCAACGCCCAGGGATGGCACAAGTCCAGATCCGGCGCGTTGTGCGCCAGGCGTGCCGGATCAGCCAGGCCGGCACAATCGTCGGCAGCGGTATAGCGTGCAATCGAAAACGCGGCGCGCACGGCATCTTCAATCGCTTTAGCCGAGAAATCGGAAGTGCTGGCATGGCCCTTTTGCTGGCCAACGTATACGGTGACGCCGACACCCTTGTCGCGGTTGTATTCGATAGTTTCGACCTCGCCCAGACGTACCGTGACACTCTGGCCGAAGCCTTCGGTGACTTCTACGTCGCAGGCGCTGGCACCCAGTGTCTGGGCGTGAGAAAGCGCACGCTGGGCCAGTTCGGCCAGCGCGGATTTGGCATAGGCGAATTCGCCCCGTACCGATTTATTCTGATTTGGCATTTTTCCAGTTCGGGCCTGATGGCCTCAAATTATGGCGAAACATGGATCGGAGCAAGCTTGACAACGCTTTGCGGCAGATTGCGGCAAGCGGCGTCTGGCGCCAGCTACAAGTAAACCAAGCGGAAGCCGGGCAAGTTGAATTATCATACCAAATTTACTGCAAGGCATCCCCCCGATGCACGATACCAACGACGAATTCGAACCCCCAAGCAAAAGCCAGAAAAAACGCGAGATGAAAGACCTGCAATCGCTTGGCGATCAGCTGGTGAAACTTTCCAACGAACATCTGCGTACCCTCGACCTGCCGGAACGCCTGCTGGATGCCGTGCGTGAAGCCAAGCGACTGACCTCCTGGGGCGCCATCAGCCGCCAGAGCCAGTACATTGGCAAACTGATGCGCGAAGTTGACCCGACCCCGATCCAGGCCTTGCTTGACCGCCTTCAAGGCAAATCTGACGAACACAGCGCCTGGCTGCACCTGCTGGAACGCACCCGCGAACGCCTGCTGGCGGACGACAAGGCGCTGCAGGAGTTGCTGAGCAAACATCCGCAGGCTGATGCGCAATACCTGCGCACCTTGATTCGCAATGCGCGCAAGGAACGCGACGAGCAAAAGCCACCGAAAAACTTCCGCACCCTGTTCCAGTCTCTGAAAGAGCTGATGCCGGAACCGGAGTTGCCGGGTAAATCCAAAGCTGACGACACTGAAGACGACGATGAGTGAGCCATTACTGAAAATCGGCCTGGTGTCGATCAGCGACCGGGCCAGCCAGGGTGTTTACGAAGACAAGGGCATTCCGGCGCTGCAGGAATGGTTTGGCCAGGCCTTGAGCACCCCCTGGGAGATGCTCACCCGCCTGATTCCGGATGAACAGCCGCAAATCGAAGCTACGCTGAAAGAGCTGGTGGACGAGCAAGGCTGCCATCTGGTGCTGACCACCGGCGGCACCGGCCCCGCGCTGCGTGACGTGACCCCGGAAGCCACATTGGCAGTGGCCGACCGCGTGATGCCGGGTTTTGGCGAGCAAATGCGCCAGATCAGCCTTGCGTTTGTACCCACCGCAATCCTCTCGCGCCAGGTGGGCGTCATCCGCAAACAGGCACTGATTCTCAATCTGCCGGGACAACCCAAAGCCATCAGGGAGACACTCGAAGGCTTGAAAGATGCCGAAGGCAACAGCAAGGTGCCAGGCATTTTTGCCGCAGTACCTTACTGCATCGACCTGATCGGCGGGCCATATATAGAAACCAATGCGGCGGTGGTTGCAGCCTTCCGCCCCAAATCAGCACGCAAGCCGCCAGTAACCTGAAGCAGCGTTTTGAAATAAAAATGCGGCACTGCCGCATTTTTATTTGCTGGCGAGCGCCTGTTCGCGAATCCACGGGCCAATCGCATCGGCGGCTCTCAGCTGCAACGAGAAATGTGTTTCGGCAGGCACGGTTGCCACCGTGCGCAGGCGTGCAGCGCTGCGCACCAGATCAGTCAGCTTGGCCGGGTCAATCATTTCATCCTCAGCCCCCACCCACACGCCTACCGGCATTGTCAGCTCGGCCAGCTGGTCCTTCGGTTTGCGCGGCGTAACTGCAGCTGTCATGTTCATGGTGTGGCCGGAAATCAGCTTCGAATCTTTCATGTACAGCTCGGCGGGGTAGGCAAAGCTGCTGCCGAGGGCCGTACCCATGGCCTTGCCGGCGGTCAGCAGATTAACCAGCAGGCGCGAAGTATCAATTTTGGAGAACACCGGACCTTTGGCTCTGCGGGTGTCGTAAAACGGTCCCATATCAGGCGCCAGCAATACCAGGCCGTCAACCACTTCGCGTTGCGGGTAGCTTTGGTAGTTGAGCGCCAGGCCGGCACCCGAGTCGTGGCCACCAAGATAAACCGGCAAATCGGCAAATCGCTGCTGCGCCACTTCGATCATGTTCGATACATCATCAAACACCGTTGCCGTTTTCGGTGCAGCACCACGATTGCCTTCTGAATCGCCATGGCCGCGGATATCCGGCGTAATCACCGCAATCTGCTGCTCGCTCAAGGCGCGTGCCAGATGCTGATAGCCGGCAGCGCCGTGGGAACCACTGCCATGGTAGAAAATCAGCACTGCCAGTGGATTGCGCGGCGCGTACAAACGATAAACCAGCTTGCTGCCATCGTCAGCGGCAACCTCTTCCAGCTGCGCCGGATAGCCAGTACCTGCAGCCTTGAGCGCGGCAAACGAAAAGCCTACTGCACTTTCAGCCGCCTTGCTGACGTGCGGCAGCAAAATGAAACCGACGGTTGCCAGTATCGCCAGCCGCTGCATCCATCTGTCCAGCCACATATTGTCTCTCCATACTCGAATATTTGCTCTATTCTGACACAATGACATATGCATTTCCAGAACAATTTAATTGATAATCAAAGAATTCAGCTCACACCGCGCCCCGCGCGGCCGGGTGCTGATGTGACATTCATCATCTGACAAACATGCCGACAAACGCCTACAATCCGCCCCGGGCAGCGGCAGCCAGCGCGTGCGGCGCCCGGCACCGACAACTGCCATACTGCAGCACCCCCTGTCGCTTCTGTTAAGGAAGCGCTGATTTATTCGGCGAGCGGGATGAAGTGCAAGGAGCCCGGCGCGCAGAAAGCGAGACATATCATGAGGATAGGTGAGCTTTCGAGCACCGCGCGACGCAGCAATTCGCCCGCGCAGTCAATAAATCAGTGTCTTCTTAAGAGAGAGAGTCAGTATCATGATCCGAATCCTGCTTGTGGATGACCAAGCCATCGTGCGTCAAGGCATCGCCGCACTGCTGGACACCTGCGACGATTTCGAGGTGGTGGCCCAACTGGCAAGCGGCAAACAGTGCCTGGCATGGCTGGAAAACCCGCCAACTGAGCCCGACCTGCTATTAATGGATATCCGCATGCCGGACATGGACGGCCTGGCCACTCTGGCGCAGTTGCGCAGCCAGGGCTGGCACAAGCCGGTGGTGCTGATGACGACGTTTGAAGAGCCGCTGGCGCTGACCCAGGGCATTCAGCTCGGCGCCAATGCCTGCCTGCTGAAAGATGCAGAACTCGATAGCTTTGCCAGCGTGCTGCGCAAGGTCGCTGCTGGCGGGCAGATTCCACTGCCGGCGCAGCATAGCGCCAACCGGCTGGATACCTTTACTCCACGCGAGCTGGAAGTGATCCGCGAGTTGTGTGCCGGCAAGCACAACAAGGAAATCGCCAGCGCGCTCGGCCTGAGCAGCGGAACAGTACGTAATTACGTGTCCAGCATCATGGAAAAACTCGGCGTGCAAAACCGCGCACGCGCCTTGCTGAAACTGCGCGACGCCGGTCTGGGCTGAAAAGCGGGCAATTCGTCTTGCAGCAAACATGACATCTGTCACTGACGGCGGCAGACCAGGCGACGTTACCATTATATCAATGTTCTTTTTCCGGGGTCCCCACCCCTGCCGTTGCACCGGCAGAAGAGCAGTCTCTCCTCACCGATGCGGTGCCTCTGCCGCATCGGTTTTTTAATTGCTGCAAAGTTTTATTGACTGGTTAACGGTAGCCACATGCCATGCAATACCTGCAACATGGCATTGACCAGCGGATCATCGCGGCATTCTGCCGGATAAATAAAATTGAGTGGCGTGGTCTTGCGCACTCCGCCCCACTCGATCACCTCTCCCGACTTGATCGCCTCCTGCGCCAATTCGTCGCGCATCAACGACATGCCAACGCCAGCCTTCACCAACGCCAGTGTGGTGCTCTCCTGATCCAGCTCGAACACTTTTTGCGGCGCAATATTCTTTTCGCGAAACAGCTCGGTGCTGAGCTTGTTGTAGGAATTAAACTGGTTGATCCAGACCCACGGCAGCTTGCCGACATCTTTCCAGCTGGCCGATTGCAGCCGTTCTTTCCACGCACTGGGGGCCACCACGCAAAACGTTAGCTCGCGCAGAACCAGGCTGTGGACATTGACATAGGGATTCTTGCCGATAAAAAAACCGGCATCGAGGTTTTTTTTGCGCACATCATTGAGCACCGAGCCAGAGATGCTGTGAAAGGTATGCACATCCAGCAAGGGAAACTGCTGATGCAATTCCACCAGAAAATCCGCCAGCCGCAACACGGCGGGATCCCCCACCGTGCCCAGCCGGATCTTGCCAGACAATTGGCCATGCATTCCCTTGGCCAGCGTCAACATGCCGCGGGCACCGGCAATCAACTGCTCGGCTTGCGGCAGCAACATCGCCCCGGCCTTGGTCAGTAGCACACCACCTGCCGTGCGCTCAAACAGCGCCAGCCCCAGCTCTTCTTCCAGCGCCTTGATCTGCGCGGTGACGGCAGGTTGCGACAAATGCAGGATTTCCGCGGCCTGGGTCAGATGCCCTTGCTGTGCCACAGCGACAAAAGTGCGTAATTGGTAGATTTCCATTAACGACAGCGCTCCTCCGGCAGATCAATGGATAAACCGGTACGTTGCCGGCAAGTTCAGGAAATACGCGTTGATCAGGCAATCGAAACGATTGATCCAGCCAGATTTCACTTGAACTTGCCACCAGTCTGCTCTCTGCCCTTCCGTCAAGGCAGGAGCCATCTTTGCCAGTTCAAACGCCATGCAACCAGATCAATATGATGCAAAAGCCAATCAGTGTGTCTCCTGATTTTATTGCTGCATATTGGTCTGACACTGCAACAAAGGCAAGTTGGCGAAATCATCGATCACACACCTGGCACCGCTCCTGGCTCGCGTTTATATTGAAGTTGCTGCAGACGCCAGCAAAGGCAGCTAAAATATGCGATTGGAATTTAATCTGCTTGCTGCCTGCCGCGGGCAGCGGGTATTACCATCCCATTCAACCACCGGCCATACGGTGGCGGAGAAAAAACTTGAAACCATCACGTCTTACCTTGCTGTCGCTAGTGCTGGCGACAGGCCTCAGCCTTTCCGGCTGCAGCACTTTCCGCAGTTATAACAGCGAAATGTCCGAAGCTACCACCAGCATGGGCTCGGGCCGGGTTGACCTTGCTCTGCAGCGTCTGGAAGAAAACAATAAGGGCGACGACAAGGAACTCCTCTATTTCATGGAAAAAGGCCAGTTGCTGCAACTGAAAGGTGACCTGCCACAAAGCACCACCGCCTGGCTCGGTGGCGACGAGATGATCCGCATCTGGGAAAACGAATACAAAACCGACCCCAACAAATTGCTGGGTGATTTCGCCAGTTATCTGCTGAACGACAACTCGCGTCGTTACGATGGCCAGGACTACGAAAAAGTCATGCTATCGACCCTGCTGGCCGTCAACCACGCAGCCCAGGGCCGGCTGGAAGATGCGCGGGTAGAAATCAAGAAAACCCACGAACGCGAAGCGCTGATCGCAGACATGCGTTCGAAACAGATTGAGAAAGTGGAAGCGGAAGCACAGGAACGCGACGTTAAAACCGAGTACAAGGATCTCAAGGGCTACCCGGTGGAAACCCTCGACGACCCTGAAGTCACGGGCCTGAAAAACAGCTACCAGAGCGCCGTCAGCCATTATCTGGCAGGTTTTGTCTACGAAGCGCTGGGAGAGCCGAGCCTGGCGGCACCAGGTTACCGCAAGGCAATCGAACTGCGCCCAAACGTAAAAATCCTCGAAGATGCACTGGCTCAGGTCGACGGCCGTCGCAAGAGCATCAAACCCAACGAGACCGACGTATTGTTCATGCTTGGCGTGGGTAATGCACCGGCCAAGCAGTCGATGAACATTCCGCTACCTTTCCGCTGGAATGGCCAATGGAATGCAACCTCGATCTCCTTCCCGGTGATCCGCCCCGACAGCACACTGGTTTTACCCAACAGCCTGCAGCTGAATGGTGTCGGCAATGTGCCTCTCAGTTCGATCACCAGCATTGATGCCATGTCGCGCCGGGCCCTGAAGGACGATATGCCTGGCATTATCCTGCGCTCCACCATCCGTGCCGTTGCCAAGGGTGCGGCCACCAAGGAAATCAACGACCGTGCCGGTGCCGTGGCCGGGCTGATTGCCACCGTGGCATCGGTTGCATCCGAACGTGCAGACGAACGCATGTGGCGCTCGCTGCCATCGCAACTGGTGATTGGCCGGGCGATTCTGCCGCAGGGCAAATACACCCTGACCATAGCCACCCCCACAGGCCCGCAGAGCAGTGAATTGGTAATTGGCGGCAAACATGCGATTATTCCGCTACGCACCTCGGGTGGCGCGCTGTTCCTGACCCAGCCGATCGTACCGGAACCGGTCACCATCGTTGCCAGCGAGCAGCCAGCCCCTGCGCCAGTGACAGCACCTGCCAAGGCTGCCAGCAAAAACAAGAAAAAGAAAAAGTGACCGATTCACCATTCCTTCAACAGGCATGCAACAGGAGTAACACCACATGAAACCGATCCGACTGGCTCTGATCGCCGCAAGCGCAGCGCTGAGCATGTCCGCCAGCGCCGCCGGCATTGCCGACAAGCTGGAGCAACTGGGCGAAATGACCTACCTGAAAGTCAGCGAAATGCGCGTGGCCAAGCGGGACGGGCTGCTGGCCGTGCAGGTGGAAGTCAGCAACACCGATGCCAGCAATCAGCAGCTGTATTACCGTTTCAAATGGCTGGATGAATCCGGCTTCAGTGTTTGGGGCGAAGAAGCCTGGAAACCGGTGCTGATTTACGGCAAACAGAAAAAAATGATCAGCGTGGTAGCACCCACACCGCGAGCCAGCGATTTCCGCATGGAGGTGCAAAGCCCGAACAACTCGACCAATAACATTTCGTCGCCATCCAGCAATGGTGGCGGCAGCAACTGATTACCGATTCAAGATTCGGGACAGATCACTTTAACAGGAGCTTTACGATGTCGATGCGACACACACTCAAATTGACCACGGCAGCAGTCGCTGCACTGATTCTGGCCGGTTGTGCCAGCACCAACTCGCCCACCGTTGGTGGTGGCAATGTTTCTTACGGTGACTCCAAGGCAGTTGAAACCGTCAGCAATGAATTCGGCTCGACCGATCTGCAAATGATCGCTGAAACCATGGCACGTTCGCTGGCGCAACACCCGGTGATGCGTGAGCGCCCGTTCATCACCCTGTCCGAAGTGAAAAACAAGACCAGCGAATACATCGACACCCGCAACATCACCAACTCGATCAAAACCCAGCTGATGAAATCCGGTGCGCGTTTTGTGACCGACACCGCCACCATGGACACCCAGACCGACGAACTGATGCGCCAGAGCCAGTCGGGCATGTATTCCAAGGGTAAATCGGCCAAGGTTGGCAAGATGCAAGGCGCCAAATACCTGCTGACCGGCGAGATCACCTCGATCACCAAACAGAACAAAGACGTGAAAGACGTGTTCTACAAATTCACGCTGATGCTGAAAAACGTCGAAGAAGGTATCGACGAATGGCAGGATGAAAAAGAAATCCGCAAAACCAGCAAACGCTGAACCCAGTCTTGATGCTACAGCCCCGGCCCCACCGGGGCTGATTTACATTTGAGGAGTGTCTCATGTTGAAACGTACCGCCGGCCTGCTCGCAGGCATGCTGTTAGCGGCAGCCGCCCAAGCCGCCGAGCCGAAAATTGCCGTCACCGATCTGACCTATGAAGAAAAAGTCAGTCAATACTTCCGCGTGGTGGCCGCCACCAGCAAATCGTCGGTCAAGGCCACCGAAAGCCATCGCGAACGCGAAAGCGACTACAGTTCGTCCGCCTCTGGCCGCAGCAGTATCAATGCCAAAAACGAGAGCAGTTATTTCGCTGCAGAAGGCACTTACACCTATATCGATCGCGGCGAACTGCGCAAATTCACCGCCGACATCAAGGGTGAAATGCTCAAATCCGGCGTTTATCGCGTCACGCAAGCCAAGCCTTACACCGCCAAGAACACCGAAAAAATCTACGACGTGATCGACCGCATCAAGAAAGGCATGTATCCGAATGCCG
>JACCDG011784281.1_pt1 | contig 17114 bp, 15 predicted proteins | sample 7442471 | NCBI WGS metagenome assembly JACCDG01 (sample SAMN15323444, study PRJNA562643) | freshwater metagenome | isolation source: river surface water | place: USA:Blue River Watershed | collected 2017-08-17 | reverse complement strand
GATCACCATCACGAGATACACGTGCTCATACAATTCACGAGTCATGGTAGACATCGAGGTCACGACGACCGTCATTATTGATATCACGGAAAGTAAAATCAGAAACATCAGAAATACCCTGGTACACCGGAGTACCGATAGTGTGGTCGAAACCAGTCGCTGCATTGACATTGTATTCCGGGAGAGTGACAATCGGATCACCGATATTGATAGTGAGGTAATCAGCGTGGTCACGAAGAGCGGGAGACCATTCTTGTCCAGAAGCAAACTGGAGTAAAGAGACATTGTCTGACGTCCAACCAAGTCCAGTTTTATCAGGATATTGCGACCACCCCTGTTGGTGTGATCACTCTACTCATTCTGATGATTCTTGTGAGTCGTAAAATGCCACACTTGGCATCTCATACGAGCTTGTCTGCGTCCATGAAACACGCGAGAGAAGAGTCGAAATAAGTGGTTGAACATAATACGTATCTGACGTTGGTTTTTCACTCGTGGCAATACGAGATTTCCATAAAAGATGGAGAGTACCGAGAATCTCGTTACCATTGCGAACAGAGAATTGGAGAGTGTCATCGATTGAAGAATTAAAATCAAATGACAAACCTCCGAAGTTGAATATGTCGCGTATATCAAATAATAATGAACCATTTTTTGAGACTTTACCATTCTCATATGTGACAGTAGAATCAGCGGGAACAAAGAACATGCCATCTTTTTCACAATCGCCAGCCTTATTGGAATCACAAGGAGTTAGAGACATACTCTCAGGGAACTGAGGATAGGTCACCTGAGCTACTTTACCAAGACGAGAATCAGAGATGAGGAGTTTCAGTATACGCTGAGAAAATGATTCAACAGAAACACCGAGTCCGGTACCATAACGCAATGATCAGAGCGTGATACCTCATTGAGGATTGAGTGTAAAAATTGGAGACTGAACAGAGTCGACCAGTGTCGAAATAGAGAGCGACGTTGTTTTGGGTGAGAACAACGAAGATCCTGCGAAATATCCAGATGTCGGAGTTTGTCAAAACGGTCCACCGAGTAAGACCTGGGTCAAAGTATTCCAAGAATTTCACTCCATATCACTCGGGGTCAAGACAGGAAGGAAATTGATTTGAAGAGCATTTTCTAGAGTAGGTATAGTTGATTTTTTACCGTTCTTTTCCAACCAAACACGTAGGAGCATGCGACCTGGATATCACTGGCTCACTATCTCGGATTCATATATACCTTCGGAAACAAACACAGGAGAAGTGATATTTTTGATGAGCTTGTTTTTGTCTGACTCAATATGAAATTGGTACTCTCAGAGAGAGGTTGAGTTACCATACGTATCATAGAGCGAAAATTTGTATTGGTCACGCGCATCAACCCGAGCATGAATAGTATCTGGACCACTCACGGTCAGACGCATTGGCGGTCCAGCACGTACCACAAATGAATCTCCGATGATTTTCCCGAGGTTCACATCTGCAAGAGAAAAATTACCAGTTGCAGGACGAGTACCAGTAGAGAGTGTCGCAGTCGATCTACCATTTTTGAATACCAACGTACTTTCTGTGAGTTTCATCGTGCCACCCTGAACACCTATACGGAGAGGGATATCCCAACTGTCCACGATGCTACCATCCTGTCTTTGAATGCTAAAATTCACTGGCACTGTCTGGCCTACTTGGAGAGAATCACGTTGAGCGATATCTGCCACGAGTTTGATATCCGAAATGACCTGGCGAGAGAGTGTCTGTACGAGATTTTTATCACCTTTTTTGAAAGTAAAGACGAGCTCCAGTGCACCACTCTGTTTCGGTGTGATGAGGAGAGGAGTACTCAATTTACCAGAAAAAAGAGTATTTGGAGTCGATGAAAATCCTGATGCAATAACAGCATCAGAAGTTTCGAGGGTCATATCCCAACCATCAGGCGAAATAACATTGCCCCAGGAATCACGAAGAGTGATACCAATAGACTGAGATTGATCTCGTATCAATAATGACAGAGCCTCTATGTCGACATGATGTATTTCGCCAGGACTAACAGTGAGGTAAGTCTCTCATACACTCTCCCCTGCAGATATAACGAGTTTATATTTACCAGCGACACGCAAGAAATCATCCACAGCAGGACTACCGAGGTGGATTTTTTTATCTTGTATACTCACAGATTTAAATGTGGCTCTTTTAACACCAGTAATGTAATCATAGATGTCGAGATTCGCAACAGTTGAGAGTGGTTGTGATCCAGTGAAAAGTACATTGAACCCAGCAGCATCTCCAGCAATAATAGTTTGAGATGTAGTAACACCTGACGATCCTACGACGGTGATAGGTGTGGTAGTAGGCCCGACGAGAACAACGGTTTTTTCTGAGCGAACAAAAACGCTCTGAGAAGAAAAAATACGAGCCTCGACAGTGATACGTGCACGATGACTACTCTTTGATTGGAGTATCCATACAGCATGTCCATCTCGAAGGGTACTTGATCAACTGAGAGTAACATATTGGCCCACAATAGAGGACCAATTTGAGTCAGTATTATTATAAGTCTTCCCCTCATCGAGATCTTCGATACGAGTGACCGCAATCTGAACCTGAGATTGGTCATCATTGATTCGATTGGTAGCATCTTCAAGCGATGTATCTATACGGATACTCGTGTTAGGTTCGATGACAGTATCGGAAAAAGTATTATTGAGCTCAAGCGTAGAACGATTACTCTCAACATAATCTGTAACATCATTATTATTTGTATCAGCGGTTGATACATCTTTCAGTTCTTTTGTTGACCAAACTATATCTCCTCAAAAAGAAACCGTGAGAGATGGAAGCTCTGGAAATTCAAAATCACCAATATCAGGAGAAAACCACTCTGTTTTCATCAAATTAGAAAGCCAACACTGAATAGCAGCAGGCCATTCCCATATGACGACTCAACTCGGATCACCACATTCAAATGTCTCCTCACCTTCCTCTTCCTCTGTAGAATTATCCGAGTCATCACTCTCATCACTGCTCGACGAATCACTCGATGTAGACTCACCGAGAAGACCAGCTATTTCAGAAGAAGAGAGCGTATAACCAGCATCAGTTTCTGGATTATCTGATGAGGCTGCATTTTGGTAATTATTTTGTACGTCCTGAATATCTGTAAACCATTCTGGGAGATCTGTATTCTCATCTGGAGAAAATCCAAAAACAAAATTTCTCGCATCTCATGTACCTCATAGATAAGCAATCTCATATATATCTTTCTTACCTGGAGAAAGAAGTTTCGATGCATTCTCATGATCCGAAAGTGCCAAATCAAGAGCATGAGAGTATTTTGATTCTATATCGAGAGATCTCCAACGAAGAGCATCAATAAGAGCTGTCTTAATCTGAGGATTTGAGAGAATAAGAGATACTACATCAGGCTTCGCAGTGGATGGTTGGATAAGAGCTGTCCACGGGTGTGTCTGGGCGAGCTCTTTTCATGGTACGAGTTTCGTCGTAACTGGTGCGAGCAATGTAGTGATTTTATTTATAATAACATCATCTGTATCGCTCGGACTGACAGTAATGTCAAAAATATTTGGATAATCGATGCGCGCTTCTTTTCATTCTCTATTAACATAAGAGAGAAATCTCTCTTCATCAACTGGGAGATTTGGAGCAGTCGTTGCCTGCAATTGAGAACCATAAATTTCACGACTCGGATCTGCATGTTTGACGAGAGAAGATATCCTCTTGTACACTCCTGTGCTCGACTGGGCCTGACAAGTAGTCTGAGGAGAACCATTACGGGCAAGCAAGGTGATATTCCCGGTACCACTACAGCTCTGCAGGTTTGTAAGAATATTTTCTGATAATTCTGGTGTCGGATCGAGATAAAAAGGATCGGGAGTAGGACTCTGGAACGGTGTAATACAAGAGTATCGTGTACCACTCGTCTCAACGGGCCAGAGATATCGTTTTCCAGAGAGTCCGACATGTTGATAAGGAACAAGAATCAGATCAGTGCGGAGACAGTCAAGTGGTGAATTCGAACCAGCAGTAGTCCTCTTACCACCCTTGCTGTCAAGGATAGGAAGTGAAAAATCATCATATCGATGACTTCAGAGAACGAGCTGATTATCTTTATAATTTACATTGAGTGGACTATTACCTCACCAATATGATTGCGTCAGGGGATCACACTTGATACCAGCCTGAGTGTCAACAGCGAGGACTGCGTTATCGGCTTGCACACCACCGACATTATATCAATGATTGAGTTCTGCACGTGCATTTTGGGAACCAAAAGATGACCCACGAAACAAACTACACATACGAGCATCAGTAATGGTCGAAGCCTTTGTACCGTAAAAATAATTCTCATAATTGAAATCATACGTACGACTCACATATCTCGAACGAGTCCTCCCTCCTTGCTGATAGTATTCGAGTTCGCTAATAGTTTTTGATCATGGACGACTCACGAGTAATGGTATATCCAGCGACATACTCGTATCGACATATTGATCGATGATTTTTTCGAGTGTATCATTTGTCTCTTTGAGTACTTGAGTCGTAATTGCATCTTTTTGTGTGATAACTTCTGGCACAGTGTCGAATCGGACATCAGAAGATCAATTATAATATCGACCAGTATTGTGCACCCCTCTCGCTACATCTCCGAGATATTTTTCATTGACGACTTTCAGAAATGGGGTTATGAGCTCATCAGAAAATATTTTTGTTGTGATATCTCCAGCGCTATCCAAAAAAGAAGAAACACTACCCGAAGTTTTTTTCCATTGAGAAAAAGGAAGGACAGTGCTCGTACCTTGATTCTGCATCAGCGTCAAAAAATTCTCATAAATATACTGAGCAAACTCTCGAGTGTAGCGATGATAAATAAAATTTTCTTGGTTTGGCAAAAAGAGTTGTTCATAAATAGAAAGCAACCCCTTATTAGAGCTTTTTGCTTCTCCTATACTATCCATGTAGAGAACTTCTGGATCTTTTCCGAGATCAGCATAAGCACCTTGTTTTGCATCAAACTGATACACTCGAGCAAAAAAATCACGAATCTTCGTTACGTCATTATCTAAGTTGCCAGTATTTGGATCAATAACAGAATGCCAAACATCAGGTTTATTATTGGTACGTTTTGTATCGAGATATTCATATTGCTTGGATTCCCAATTCCAGAAAAAATGAGACTCATCAAAATCTGTATAAGGAAAAATGGAGAGAAAACTTTCGTTATCTTTATGAACAACCGGGAGAGGAACATGACCTACCAAAATGGTTCCAACGAGTTTCTGAGTTTTTTTACCATGTCATGGTATACCAGAGTAGTAGAGTCGCTCATTCGCTGATGCAATCAAAAAAGGATGAGTATCGCGAGGGTATGTCAGAATAACAGTTCGAGTCTTGGGGAGCTTGGCTTGTATACGTCGAGCATAGGTATCAATATCCCGAGAAATCTCACTAAACAATTCTTCCTCTACTAAGAGAGATACTATGTCCTCATGATCTCCTATCTCGAGAGCACTCGCCCGAGGGAGTAAAAATGGAACCTGAAAAATCTGCTGGAAAAGCAGTGTGCCTATCAAAAACCAGGTAAGAGTTTTTTTAAAAGAGAACACAAAAAGTATACAAAATACTGCTCTCTATCTTATGAAAAAATCGTACTAAATAAAAGGAATAACGCCCCTATCCACTTGCAAAAAAATAATTAGTCTACATAAATATACCCCACAATAGCTGGATTGGTTACTTTATCACGTCTCGTTGTGATTTCATTGAGTGCTCGGTAGTTCATATCTTTGACGATAATATGGTCGTCATTCACCTCCATAACGATACCGACGTGGCCATATGCACGGGGAAATCAATAACCACTATAGACTATAATAGCGCCTGGACGTGGATCTTGACCGACATCGACACCTGCTTTCGCAGCGTTTCTATACCAATCTTTTGCATTGCCACGCCAAGTCACATTTTTATATTTCGCGACAAAACACGTACAATTCCCCCAAACAAACCCACGGCATCATTTATCCACTTTGAGTGAAAGAGAATATGAACCATAGGTAATAACTTTGGGATCTTTGGCAGGCTCTTTTTTTGTAGGAGTTTTAGGAGGGGCAACAGTTTTTGTAGGAGTTTTTTTATCAGCTGGCTTCTGAGCAATCTGTACATTCTCGGTTTTCTTTGTTGGGTCTTTCGTAGGATTAGGAAGGAGCAATGTCTTGCCCACTGAGAGACGTGCAGCATTGGACATGTCATTGGCAAGCAAGATACTGTTGATACTCACACCATATTTCTGAGCTATGGCACCGAGATTGTCTCATTTTTTTACCACATAGTTCACACCATTGATGCGAGGTATGACTACCTTTTGGCCAATAGAGAGAGTATCATTCGAGAGATTATTCGCGAGTTTCAGCGCTCCTATGTTCATACTATATTTCTGAGCAATAGATCAGAGCGTGTCCCCTTTTGACACAGTGTGGGTCATGTAGAGAGAACGTTTTTTATCCTCAGGTGGAACAGGATTTGTAGTGTTGAGAGGAGGAGCAGGGACGACAACTGGATCTTCGACGAATGCAACTGGAGTAGCCTCTTCTTTGACAATCTCATCTGGAGTATCGGTATCAGCGAGGATTTCCTGACCAGTACTATAATCATACGATGCTATGATACTGCTCGAATCATATTCTCATCGAACAGTCGCACCCGTATATGATTGCATATACGAACCAAATGCTGGATAAATCGGCAATAAAACAAAAACCATGAGTGTCATAGTATTGAGAGTCTTTTGACGAAAGCTCTTACGACGACGCAGACGAGTAGAAAATTGTTTTCGCATACAAATATTTATTTTTTCTCATTATAGATAAACCCGACGATATACTTATTTTTTATTTTTTCGACACGAGTCGTGATCTTCCAGAGTCCAGCATAATTCATATCTTTCACAACCATTGTTCCCTCTTTGACATTCACACTCATAACAATACCGACATGACCGTAGCGGAGATTGTATCCTGGACCATACCAGACGACGATGGCACCAGCTTTCGCTGTTTGACCAGTTTTAAATCATGCAGCACTCGCATTTTTGTACCAATTTCTCGCATTCCCTCTCCACTTCACGGGCCAGTGCTTAGCGACAAAATACGTACAATGTCCGGGTACAAATTTATAACCATCAGGATTGACCACTTTGAGTTGAAAGGTACCACCAACAACTCCTGTTCGCACATCTGCGGCAGGAGCAGCAACAACAATAGGTTGTGCACCTGGGAGAAAGAGTGTCTGGCCTATAGAGAGTATATCTCATAGATCATTCTTGTTGCGAATCTCATCTGACGCTATTTTGTACTTGAGAGCGATAGCGTCGAGTGTATCATTTTTTTGAACTGTATAAATAATTCCATCTCCTGGGGGGATGATAAGTTTTTGTCCTGGACGAATAATATTTGATTGGAGTTTATTAACCCAACGAAGGGTATTGAGCGAGAGCTTAAAATCTGTAGCAATATCAACTAGACTATCACCAGACTGAACCTCGTACGTCACTATTGTGTTCCGATTTAGTAAGTCACTATCAGTATCGAGTGGTCTCTCTGTTGAGAGAGAAGTACTATCAACCAAATCATCCTCAGTATCAATAATAGTGGACAGATTAATATCCCCCATTTCACTCCGGCGAGAACCATCGTAGAGGATAGCACCAAAAGCAGGATAAATAGGCAATAAGATAATCAAAACACTGATAAACAGTGAATTAGACATCCAGAGCCGCTTCATACGCTCACGCCGATGTGATCGACGGTCGCGAAAGACACGAGTAAGAATTTTTGGAAACAAGCAAAATTATTAGAAACAAGCTACGCGCTGATCGAGGTGACCTCGAGTTTTGTTTGACTTGCGCGGAAACCCTGCGTTCGGTGGTAATGTTTTTTTGATTTCATTTTGAAGACACGAACCTTGTCATCTCGTACATGCTCTCGGACAGTACAGTGTACAGCAGCACCTTCAACAAGAGGAGCACCGATTTTTGTGCCACCATTCTCATCAGCGATCAAGAGCGGAGTAAATGTGTGTTTATCAACTGTTTCATCAAGTCTATCGACTGTAATAACGTCGCCTTTTTTGACGATATATTGTTTTCCGCCTGTTTCGATAACTGCAATCATAATTTTGGATTAGGATGGCTGTATTGTATATATTTTTTAAATCTGGCAAGTTTTAATAGTCTAGAAGTTCAAAAAACTTGATTCTAATGGGCATTTCTCTGGTTTTTACTTCTACTATTCTTCATTTTTAATTTTTAATTTCCGATTTGTCGATATACTCGCTCTTGTTTTCACACTATGACCAAGAAAAAACACATCATGCTCATGGGTATCCAGGGCTCTGGAAAAGGCACACAAGCTGCTCTCATCAATAAAAATTATGGCTATATCAGCCTCGAAACAGGCGCTATATTACGTTCTGTCCTCGAAAACCCAAACCACAAGCACTATCAAGAAGTCGCCGACACAGTCCCTCATGGTAAAATGACGCCTGATTCGGTCATTTTTGACCTCATAAAGGAATTCATTGATGCTCATCCAGATGACCACATCCTCATCGACGGAGCAGTACGAAATATCGCTCAGAGGAAGTTTTTTGACGCTATCACGACAGACTACTGTGTTATCCACCTCACACTCACCGAAGAAGAAGCCCTCCGCCGTCTCCAGGGTCGCAAGATGGATCCTGTCACAAAAGAGATATTTGGGAGTGATTTCACTGGCGATACCAATCCAGAAACAGGCAATAAGCTCGTTATCCGCGTAGATGACCAGGATATAGAAAAAATCCACAAACGCTTCGCATGGTACCGTACAGACATCGTCCCCCTCCTTGACAGCTGGAAAGCTGACGGAGTGGAATACTATACTATCAATGGTGAACAATCTCGTGAAGTAGTCTGGAGTGAGATTGAGAAGATACTCAATCAGAAGGATTAATTACTTCTGTTCAAGTATACGACGAGCCATATTAAAAATCTCCCCCCTAGTAGCTGGTCTATTTGGGTAAAAATTCTCTGTACCGTCTATAATTCATTTGGAAAGAGCTGTATTTACAACATTAATTTGCCAAGCTAACGTAGTATCAGAATATTTAGAAATTCCATTATACTCCTGAATTTGTATATTTGCTGCCTTTAGAAGAATAGCTAGAGCCTCTGCTCGAGTTATATTTTCTTCTGGACGAAATATACTATTAGCACGCGATATTATTCAGTTATCAGCAGAAACCTCAACAGCACGACAGGCCCAATTATTAGGCTTTGTTTGAGTTACGTCACTAAATAATTTTCTACAGGAATAATTATCTGGTAGTGAAAATCATCAAATTTTAACAGCCATGCCAATTACTTCTTGCCGCAAAACATTATCATTAAGTCGGTAGGCAGATTCATTATCTTGTTTCATGATTATACCTGCTTCAGATAAGATGTGACTATCTTCTGTTAAAGAATTAGGAGTATTAGAAGGGGAAGCAGATGAAGATTTAGGGATAGTTTTATTAGCATATGTCAGTCCTCATTCTATTGTAATACTATTCCACTCATTCTTACAGGTATTATTAGTTCAAGTTAAAGAATAAACCCCTTCACTTAAGTTCAAAAGAGATGTATCTAATGAAATTAAATCCGCATCAAGTACTTGAACTCATTTATCAATAATAACATTTATCTGCTTCCCCTCACTATCAATTTTAACAAGAGAAAAGGAGGAGTGAGAACGAAAATGCTGACCAGAAATTAATATTTTCCCTCCATTTTTCACAGAAAGATTAAAAGACCGTATAATACACTGCCTTGCATCTTTCATCTTACTAAGCTCATTCATATCAGAGGGGTCTATGCTCGAAGATATCAAATCAATAAGCTCTAACGGCGTTAATTCAGGGTAAGATGACTTTAAAATAGCGGCAATACCAGTAATTATTGGGGCAGAGAATGAGGTACCCGATAAAGTTGAATCATAAAAATAGCCATCATTATGCTTTGGGTCTGTTGTAGACGTAACATTAACACCTTGAGCCCAAGTATCAACACAACTTCCGAAATTACTCCATAATGTCTTATTGTTATTTAGTGAATGAGTTGCGCCTACTCCTATAACCATATTTATACCATTTTTATCATTACATACAGGAGAGACTTTAACTTGATCTAAATCTTGACCATAAACTCAAGCAGATTCTGGATCCCCATTTCATGCAGAAACAACAACTACCACTCATTTATTATAGGCATATTCTATAACGTCATCATAATTAGAATTAAAACCAACATAACCAGAGCCTCACAAGCTAAGATTAATTAAATTAGCTCCATTATCAACAGCATAGTAAATAGCATTCCTAACATTTTCAAAAGAACAACTTATTTCACCACAAGCAATAAGAGACATAATTTTGGCATCCGGCGCCAATCATGCAATTCATGATTCATTAATTTGGGCTCAAATTATACCAGCAACAGCAGTCCCATGAGTTCATTTAGGAGTGACATCAAAACTATTATCAACAAAATTAAAGCCAAAATAATCATCAATATAGCCATTTTTATCATCATCAATTCAATTACCAGGAATTTCCTTTTTATTTAACCATTCACTTCATTTTAAATCTGGGTGTCACTGCCAAACTCCGTCATCAATAACCGCAACTACAAGATTTTTACCAGTTCAATAATTTCTATAGTAAGATTTATAATAATATTGATCTTTTTCTAATTTTTCAGTTGCGAATAAACAATAAGGAGCAAGAGAAAAAACTAAAAAGAATATAGAGTATATTTTTTTCATGATTATATCTGCATCAATATTGCAGCAACGAGCACGCCGACAAAGCTCCCTGCGAGAGTTTCAGATGGGAGATGGCCGAGAGATTCGTTGAGTTTCTTATCGCCTTTCATCGTATTCAATGCGTGGGCATGGAGGCCTGATTGGTAACGTATATTCATCGCATCGTAGATAACAATAGCCGCAAGGAGGAGCGATAGTACAAAGAGGTCTGAGAAAAGTCCGTGTTTGATACCCATAGCTGTAGCGAGACTCGCAACAAGTGCTGAGTGACCACTTGGCATACCGCCAGTGGAGAGAACACTCTGGAGATTGAGAATTCATTTTCTTGAAAGAAACACACCCTTGAGAGCAGTTGCCACGATATACGCAGCAAGTGGGATAAAGAGCAGATGAAATTCAAAATAATTCGCCATATAGAAACTATGCTATTTCGAGGATAGGATACGCAAATGTACCTGAACGAGCCACACCAGTCGCAACATCGCCAACGGCCTTACCCATGACAGATTGTCAGAGAGGTGATTCATTTGAGATACGATTTTCGAGAATATCAGCTTCTGTGCTACCAACGAGAGTAAACGTCTTTTTTTCTGCAGTTTTTTCTTCACCCATACGGAGAGTGAATTTGCTCCCAATGGTGATAACATGATTCTTCTTCGCTTTTTTATCAGCATCGAGAAGTTCGTAGTTTTCGAGTATTTCTTCGATTTCAGAGATACGCATCTCAACAGCAGCTTGTTCATCACGAGCAGACTGGTATTCAGAGTTTTCTGAGAGGTCACCGTAAGCAATAGCTATCTTGAGTTTTTCAGCTATTTCGAGACGTGACACGTTGCGGAGTTCATCGAGTTCCTGATGGAGTTTTTCGAGACCTTCAGCGGTGAGCTGGTGCTTCTTTGCCATAAAATAATGATTAGAATTATAGAGAGATTATAAAAAATTATTGCAAAAGTAAACCCTTTAATGTCTCGTACTCATCACGTACGAGCTCAAAACCAAAAGTGGTGCCATTGATTTCAGTAATAAAACGAACAAACTGACCGTCAGAGTTTTTCTCATTGAGATACATCGTCTTACCAAAAAAATCAGTCGTATCCTGAAAATTATACAGTGCTCAGAGGAGGAGCATATTTTTTCGAACAAGAGAATATTCTTCTTCGAATTTATACATACGGACGCTGCCACCTACTCGGCTATCAACAGCAAATTGGAATATAAAAGCTCAGAATATATCTTTTTCTCGAGAAGTACGGAATTTGTAGGCTCTGTCGAGTCGCGCGATGACATCTTGAGCTCGTGAAGTTGTCTCTGTAGGAATAACAGCTCCACTCTCATCGCTGACCGTGCCTCGAGTCGTCACGAAACTGCTCTGATCACGAAAGAATAAGACAATGAGCGTAAAGGCAAAAATACCAGTACAGAGAAATATAATGTAGGCAATCGTTCGAAGCATACTCTGATGATAAGAAGTTGGAGAAATTTGCAAGAGAGAAACTACGCCATCCATGCCTGAATTCTCGGGAACATAACACTCCTATCGAGTCCATATTTCTTCCAGAGCTCTCGGTGGGTACCAGACTCAGCAAATACATCATCAATACCGATTTTGAGAAGTCTCGTTGGACAATTCTCAGAGAGAGCAGAGGAAACTGCATCACCGAGTCATCCGTGGATACTGTGTTCTTCGAAAACGACGACCTGTCCTGTCTTCTGGGCAGAAGCACAGATACTCTCAGTATCGAGAGGTTTGATGGTATGAATATTTAGGAAATCGACACTCTTCCCTGTTGCGATAAGCATCTCTGCGACTTTGAGTGCTTCGTACACCATAGACCCTGTTGCGATAAACGTGATATGTTGACCGTCCGTCAATTTCTGAGCTTTCCCAATCTCTATCGATGTTTCGTCGAGAAACACCGGGAAATCCGCACGAGTAACACGGATATAGTCTGTCGTCGTCGAATCAGCCATCGCAGCCACCATCTGTATTGCCTGACCGTAATCAGCAGGACAGAGCACTCGCATACCAGGGATGGCTCGCATCATCGCTATATCCTCTGCCATCTGTGCACTCGCACCATCAGGACCGACATTGAGTCCATAGTGACTCCCGACCACTTTGAGTGGAAGGTGTGACATCGCAGCGAGACGAATCTGAGAATAATTGAGTCCAGGATTAAACGCCGCAAAACTTGTGATAAAGGGAATCTTGCCAGCATGGGCCATACCAGTCGCTATACCAGCCATATTCTGTTCCGCGACACCCACTTGAAAATATCTCTCAGGAAACTCATGGATAAATCCTTCGAGCTTGAGCGAACCAGGGAGATCAGCATTGAGAACAACGACATTGTTGTTCTCCCGAGCCAATCGCACTATCCCCTCTCCCCATCCTGCACGGATAGATTTTTTTGTGAGAGCAGATTCATCAGACCAATGTGAAAGAAGCATAAAAATAATTTATGAAATTATGTATATTCCTGACGTCATTTCAAGGCATTCATGAGGGTCAAACTGTCGACATAGTCGATATATCAAGCATTAGGAAGTCCTCGTGAAAGTCGTGTCATCTTGATAGTCTTTGGGAAATGCTCTCGGAGATAGAGTGCTGTCGCTTCTCATTCAAAATTTGGATTTGTGGCAATAATAATCTCTCTGACCCCCTCGAGCCGAGAAAAAAGGAGATCAAAAGAGAGATCACGAGGACCACGACCATGGAGTGGTGAAAGAGAACCTCAAAGTATATGGTAGAGTCACTTGTATGAGCCTGTCTGATCGATAGCAAGCAAATCAGCATACTCCTCTACAATACAAATAATCGATCTATCTCGTTTGAGATCTGAACAATAATTACAATGAGGCTGGTCTCGATCTTTGAGGCCATTACAAACAGGGCAAGTATCGATATCTTTTTGTACTTTGAGGAGTTTATCGGCCAACTCTGGGAGGAGTTGTATTTTTTTAGTCACGATATAAAACGCGAGTTTCATCGCTGTCTTTTCACCAACACCAGGGAGCTTTGCAAAAGCATCGATGAGATATTTGAGAGATTCAGGCATTATTCGAGATGAATATAAGTGATGTCTTCTGGAGGAGTATATCTCGTATTATCATCAAAAGTTTCGAGGACTTTGAGAGATTCTTGTTTCGCACGTTGTGCTCGAAGAAAGTCTTTTTCTTGCTGTTTTTCACGGCGTAGTCACTCTATACGTGTCATCTGATAGCCACTATTGGCACTCGAATTGAGGAGCCACACATAGAGCGCTCAGAGAATCACAATCAAAACAAAAGAGAGTATATAAGCCCTATGAAATGATATATAGAGCTGCTCTCGAGTCTCTTTTCTGATAGACTGAAATGTTTTTTGAATTTGATTGGAGAGGTATTTATTCATGACTTACTGTTTATAGGCAACCCTCAAGAGAGCACTCCGAGAGCGAGGATTGAGCGATACTTCTTGTTCTGTCGGTATAATAGGTTTTTTGTTTTGTATTTCAAGAGTTCCAGGAGTTATATCTTGTCCTGTAAGAGGATCTCGAATTGCCTCTGATTTTTCTCGGAAAAAATGCTTCACAATACGATCCTCACCAGAGTGAAAAGAGATAATTGAGATGCTCCCCCCTCGAACCAATCTATCGTGTGTTTCGTGGAGAAGTTTTTTGAGAGAACCATATTCATCATTGACTGCTATCCGAAGTGCCTGAAAAATACGAGGAAGTGAATCACGCCAAGCCTTCACGACAGTATCAGCGAGTTGTTGCGTGCTTTCAAATGGGCGAATCATACGCGCTTCAATAATTTTTTTAGCGATAAAACCAGCTCGGCTCTCATCTCCGTAGATACGAAAAATCTCAGCCATCTTCTCATAGGGAAGTGTATTGATAAGGTGCGCAGCAGTGACTCATTGTGTGACATCGAGACGCATATCGAGAGGCCCCTCGAATCGAAAAGAAAAACCCCGTTCTGGAGTATCAAAATGGACACTACTCACACCCAAGTCAGCATAGAGAGCAGTGATATGTGGTATTTTCAGTGTATCTAATGTATTGTCGAGTACACTAAAATTCGTATGAACAAAATACAATATTGGTCGTTTATTTTCTGGTATCTCGGAGAGAGTTTTTTGTATTCTCTCTTTGGCAGAAACGAGATTCGACTCGTCACAGTCAAGACCAACAAAGATATCTCATGGACCGAGTTTCTGAATAACACCCGAGGCGTGTCCACCGAGACCAAGTGTCGCATCAACGATGATATTATTTCCAGTTTCAAAAAAATGGAGAGACTCGATGAGCTCTCCGTATAAAACCGGTATATGTTTTTCCTGAACCTCTGGCATTATTTTTTTGGTTGGGCTGCTGGAGCTGGAGTAGGTGCTGGAGTTTCTTCGAGAGTACATCCATTTTTGAATGCCATTTCCGCATTATCTTTCATGATTTTGATATATGTATCACATGTTTGTGCAACGCGAGCAGGATCATCGTTGGCAATACGAGCTTTTGTATCTTCGAGCGCTTTACGTGCAGTTGCCTTTTTTGCCTCAGGAGCTTTTTCGAGTGAACATTCGAGGTATTTGATAAATGGTTCACAAACTTTGGCAGATTGTGCTGAGTTTTCGATAGGTGTATTGGCAGTAATAACTCCGGCTTCTGCAGGATTGGCTTTTTTACCACAAGAAACGAGCAATACAGCAGTAGAGAGGATGACAAAAGTTGAGAGAATTGTTTTTTTCATAAGGATGTTGATTGGTACGATTGAATGGTACAGAAGTACTCTTAGTTGTCAATTTTTGGGGCTTGACAGTTGACGATACGAAACTCTCTTCATAATTCAGAAGGGACAATATCAACAGTGATAGTTGGCACTACAGTTTCTGCGAGGATTTCAGGCCATTCAATAATACAAATAGATGACTCGTCATCAAATATATCCTGTGCCCCCGTACGGATAATATCGATGGCACTCTCAGCTCTGTAGAGATCAAAATGATAGAGATTGTCGCCATACTTCTGATAGTATGTATACGTCGGCGATGTGATATGTGATTCTGAATTATTGAGGTATTTGTGGATGAGCTTACGAGCAAATGTCGTCTTGCCAGCGCCGAGATTACCACGGAGAAATATGCGATCACCCGGATGAAGATCAAACATTACATCATCTATATGGTCGAGAGTTACTATCATATTTTTTGAATTTTTTTATCGAGTAAAGTAATTATCTCTATCACTGTTACGGTTTTTGGATTGAGATATTCGATACCATTTTGTTCAAGTATAAATTGAGTTTTCTTCCCATAACTCACAGCTACGAGTGGTATATCATACACAAGTGAGAGGATAATACTGTGAAGTCGCATACCAATAATGGCATCACAACTTGCATATGATTCAAGTGTCTGTTCTATGCTTTGTGCTATTCTCACCCCTGGAAAGAGAAATTTCTGTAAATAATATCCATCATGAGCATGTTCGTCTGTAGGATGGAGTGAGTGAGGGAGCAAGAACACATCATAATTTTTTTTGAGCAATCATCGCACAATATCATTCACAACAGAATCCTCTAGAAAACCAGCACGCAAAGCTAAACCAATAGTTTTTTTCTCGCCATGAGTAGTTTTTTTCTGAGGAATATAATCAAAAACAGGATCGCGTTGAACAGTTGATTTGTAGCCAAGTTGAGCAAGTAAATCCTGTGACTCTTTGTCTCGAACAGTAATTTCAGTTCATGAAAAAAGTGAAGATGTATAGGGTTTGAGCTCAGCGAGAGTTGCAGTAATTCAGAGAGAAAGATATGTGAGGGGCTTTCAAAAAAATCGAATTATACGAGCGCGGAGAGACCAGAGAAGCAGAGGAGATTTTCATTCTTCATTTTTGGAATATAGGAGGCCACCCCCTCCAACATAGACATGGTCAGCATTTTTTATAGATATCAGAGTCTGCCAAAAAAGTCATATATTTCTGATAGGATGAGAACGAAAAGCATTTGGAAAATACTCCTGAATTTGCACGTATTCTAGAGAGAGTTTTTGCGATAAGAAAAATCTCTTTGTCCGCTGAATATCATGAGAAAATAATGTTATTTGGATATCTTTGTTGCTTGATAAAAAACGCTGTATTTCACAGAGTGTGATGAGCTCATCACCGAGATTTTCAGCTCCAGTAGCTGTGAAAAGTACTATCTTCATGAACTATCGATGATGGAGATTACGAATACACCACACGGTCCTGTCGCCTACTCCCGTCAGGTTCGCAGGAATTTGTTC
>JACCDG010036070.1_pt1 | contig 17124 bp, 30 predicted proteins | sample 7442471 | NCBI WGS metagenome assembly JACCDG01 (sample SAMN15323444, study PRJNA562643) | freshwater metagenome | isolation source: river surface water | place: USA:Blue River Watershed | collected 2017-08-17 | reverse complement strand
CTCGTAATTACCCCCACCGGCACCCCCTCTGACAGTACCTTGACGCCCCCACCACCTAGAATGCCCCTAGAATGCCCCAGGAAGCCCGCTGGGCGCGTTCATCAACCTGCCCGCTACATGGGTAGCGCTAGCCCCTGCCCTATGCTCTACGGGCCTCTATGCGATGGCCGTACTGCCAGCCCCGAATACAAGCAAAGGCGCGCAAGCTGCTAGGGCCGCGCGCGTAGGGCAAAGCAAAAGGGCCAGCCCTAAGGCCAGCCCTTGCTAGTGTGGTGTGGTGTGTGGTTATGCGCGTGTTATCATATCGACTAGCATAGCCACCCGCTTGTTAACAGGCGCTCGCCCGGTTTCCAGCTTGCGGTAGTGGCTCTCGGTCATTGCCAGCTTGTCGGCCATAGCTGCTTGCGTTAGCGCCAGCGAGTGGCGGGTTTGCTTTAGGTTTGTCATGGTCAATCCCCCTTATGCGTTAGCCATTGCGACACATTGCGCCATAAACGCGCGATGTATTGCCGGAGTCCGGCGCGCCTTAACGTCTAGCGTTACAGGCTCGCCATAAATATCAGGCCATTCGCTAGGGCGAGTCGTATAGATTGCCGTCAATTCAGCCAGTAAGGGCGCGTATTCATCCGGCGCGGCTGGCTTTGTGTTGTTCTGATAGTATTCAAGCGAGCAGCTGCCATGTTGCCCGATATGGGCATAACACAACATATGATAACCGGCATAACCTTCACATTGCGTAGGGAAGATTGCCAGAATTGAGTCGCCCGACTCTTTGCGGAAGATAACAGGTAGTTTTTCCATATCTCAATTCCCCCGCATTTCATTATAAACGCAATGCGCCCATTTCACCGCCATTAGATAGTCATCCATATAATCAGCCGGGCTTGCCACGTATGCACGCTTGCTAGGCGCGTGTTCCACGATTACGCGCCAACCCTTTCCCGTGTCCTTCATGCTAAGGCGATAGCCGTTAGGCTTTGAAATATGTTTCCAAGTATTTGCCACGTTACTGACTCCCACATGTTAAACCTAATTCCATTGCAAGGGCGCGACGATTGCCAGTCACCGCGCCCCTAACAGGGGATTAGGTTAAATCGCCTGAATAACCCTGTATCCGATTGCCTCTAGATACTTGAGTCCGCTTTCCCGAAAGCAACTGGAATAACCGCTAATCAACTTGCCAGCGGACTCGGCGTCGCGCGCAAGCTTGCGCGCGTTTCTTTGCACTTCCTCCCATTCGGATTCCGCGCTAGGGTAATGCAATCCGTTTAGCGCCCCCGTTTCCGCGCGCCATTGCGCAACGGCCAATTCGCGCCAATGATACGAGTCGCGCCGTTCCCATTGCCCGGAGTCCGCGCGTTCCCATTGCCCATAGTTGGCAAGCTGGAATCCCTTGCGCGGTTTATAGTTGGCAGGAAAGCACGGCTTGCCTTTAGGCGGATTGATCGACTCCCCGCAATGGTCATTCAGCTTATGGCCGTCAATCGTGAGTCCGCTTAGTGCAGCGGTAAACTTGTCATAACCATAACCGCGCGCCCTTGCGTACTGGAATCCGGCTTTGCTGTCATGCACATTGACTAGGCAACTGCCACCATTGCCAAAATATGCCTTAACCGTTGCCACATGCTCACCCTTGCGATTCAAGATAATGTAAGCGCTAAGCGACTTTGCGGCGCTAGTGTCTGATACGTACTTAGTCATGGTTGATTGGTCCCGTGTTTAGTGAAATATGCCGCGCGATTAAAAGCCAGCGCGGCTAAGCATTGCCAGCGCATACGAGCCTAGTTTTTCATGTGCTTTAATCCATCCATCGCCCATGATTGCCTTACTATTAGGGCTTGTTGCAATCTCTTGGCAGGCGCTGGCAATCTCTTGCAATGCTTCCAAGAGGATAGGCGAGCCAGCAAATAGGCGCGTTGCCTCATGTACCGCTTCCAAGCCCTTATGACCGTTTAGCATTAGGGTTAGCGTGTTTCCCTCGGAATCGTTGCAAATTGTGTCGTTCCAGCCGGTTTGAGTAAGCGGAAGGCTTAGGTGCTTTAGAGTCTGTGCCATAACATCAATTCCCCTTAATCAATCGTGCTACAGTAAAGGCAACTAGGATTGCCAGAATTAGGATTGTGCCGTCGGTTCCGGTTATGGTCATGTTAGTTTCCGCAAGCTGCATAAGTTGCAACGTTTTGGCCGCTAAGGGCCGCGCCGATAGCGCCGTATGCATAGCTATTTTCGATAGCGCCCAATGCCGCGATAAAGGCTAGTGCCAGCGTGATTTTGTTTGCAAGTGTCATGCGTCATTCCTTCCCTTTCAATGCCCCCTACCTAAACCGGCTATTTTGCGCGGTCAATCCACAAAATGCGCAAGCGGTCAAAAAAAGCGGTTTTCTTGATAGCTAGTCGTGGCTTTGGCCTTTCGCCATAGTCGCACTAGGCCAACAAACAGGCCGCAGGTTCAACCTAACCATCGGAAAACATCGCTTTTCAGCACTGGCGAAGCCTTGCCAGGCGCGGGCCCGTTCAGGAAAGCGACCCCGAATCTGAACGAGCGCGGCCTAGACCCCCACCCCGGTTTATGGAGCCAAAACGGGTGAGGCGCGGCCAGCACCCCCCATACGATTTATGAGCCAAAAAATAGGGAGGCAGTCAGCGACTACCCCCCGTGCGATTTACGAGCCAAAAATTTTCAGGCCACCCGCCTCAACCCCAAGACCTTAGCACATTCGTTTGCCCAGAAGGCTGGGTCATACACTGGCTCGCCGTCTGCGCCAATCCTGTCTAGCCCTTCACGCGCCATGTTGGCTAGGATTAGCTGGAGGTCGTTAAGCAGCGCCAGTGCGGCTGCGTGGCTTGGGCTATCAGGTATCAGGTTGTCGTTCATGTGGTGAGATTATCACCCCCTACCCCCATGTCAAACACTTTCGGGGTTCATGGACCCTACTTACAGCCTGGACGCATACCGATTCATAATCCGGTTGAAGTGCAGCGGCAAGCTGTATGCGATTTGCTTCTGCGCCACTTCAAAGTAGTTGAACCGCTTGCGGTAGTTGGGCTGGCGGGTGAACGACAGCATCATCTTCATTCCGGTCTTGCCGCGCTTCTCTGCAATGCCGACAGGGAACTGCGCACCCTTGGGGGTGTAGAGGAAGAACTGCCACCCTCGCGCTGCCCGCTTTTCAGCAGATGACTTGCGCTTGGTGTTCGTTCCGCGCGCTGCGGTGTCCAGAAGTGCGCCTACCTCATTGAGCATCTGCGTGTAGCGCGCACCAGCAATGTTGCCGTATTGGTTCTTTGGGTAGCCACTAGACATGACAGTCCAACTACCGGCTGGAGCCACGCCAAAGGATTGAAGCCTGCGCTCTGACTTTTTCAGTCGGCGCTGACCGCCAAACACATGAGGGGCAATGATGTCGGCGGGCGACTTGCCGATTGGCCATTCCTCGAAGTGAATGCCAGCGTGCAGCACGCCAGCTTGGCCGGGGTATCGCTTTTTTAGGCCGCGTTTGACGTATGGAGTTGGCTTGTCAAAGACCTGATCCATTTCCATCAGTTCGCGGGTATGGAGATCGTCCACCGTCTCTGCGAGAGCGGCCCTGACCGTTTTAGCAATCAACGCTGGCGTTTCAGCGAACGCGCGTAGCTGCCGGTCAAAGTCCCTGGTGTCGATCTCCATCGCCAGCATGGCTTAGTCCCAGCTCTCGGCAAATTGCCCGCACCAGTTGTTGGGGTTTACGACCGGCGACCAGAACTTGGCAAACCCGGTTTCAGGATCAAGGTTGGTGAAGACAGGCGGTGACTCCCGGCAATAGCCATGCTTGCCGGAAGCCGATGACGCAAAGAACACGCAGTTGGCACAAATGGCATCGTCAGGCTTCAAGGTAGCGCTCCTTGACCATCGCCAGGATGACGCACTCAAGGTCTGCAATCTCCTCATTCCGGGCGGCAACGTCCCGCTCGTACTTGTTGCACATATCGCGGTCGGTGGGGCGCTCTTCGGCGTAGATACCGCCAACCACGCCATTATCGACATTCACCACGGTAAAGCGTTTATCGTGGACGCGGTCGATCTGGTAAAGCAGGTAGTCATCCCCGCGAACGGTAACGACATTCTCCGTCTCAGTGAATGCAAGGTAAGGCTTACCAGCCTTGAGGCCGAGGACGTTGCACTGCGGTATTACGTAGGTCGTCATTGTCGCCATTGTATCATTCCTTTCCGTAGTTCTCAATCATCAGGTCAATATAATGACGAGCTTTCTTCAAATCCTCTAGCCCGTTCTTGAACGGGTAGCGGGTGACATACTTAATGACGTTGCCCTCGCAGAAGCCCAGCCCGTTCGCCATGATAAAATCAATCGGCTGGATGGTCATGTTGCGGTAATGGTCGCCGCCGACTTGGTGGCTGGTGGCTGGAACGTTTTCGATGCGAGCAGGATGCGCCTCCAGCCCACAAAAGAATCCATCACGAGTGAAGAACCATTCGTCCTGTTCACCATACGGCACACCGCCGTCATTAATCTGATAGTCGCCAAGAATACGAACCTCGTAGTCACCAACAGCATCAGGCCCCCCAATCACCTCCGCCGGGATGGCAGGCTGACCCCAACCGGTCGCTGCAAGCTGGATGGGCTTAGTCCAATCAATCGTCATTTCAAATCTCCTTTCAACCACTCAAACCTAGACCAAAATCCGCCCCACTGTCAACGGTCCATTTTCCAACTTAAAATCCCCCGCCTCGCCCCCTGCATGGGTTATGCCCCTATGCCCCTTCCCTATAGGGAAAAGGGGCAGGGCGGGGCCATATTTCACCCTTTTGCCCCTAATTGCCCCTAAACTAAAAAGGGGCCGTCAGGGGCTGTCAGGGGCAATAAACCGACACCCATTTTTTGCCAATTTTCTCGTAGTGGACGTTGGGCTTTCCGGCCGCATGGCATCGGATAGATTCGACGCCCGGCAGGTCTTCAGTGGCGCGCCAGATTGCCCCTGACATGTTTGGGGCATTCATCCATGCCAGACGATATGTCATTTCGTTAGGGCCGGTTTGCTCCCGTCCTGTCACATGACACATCATTCGGTCGCACCATTCGCCTGCGTAAAGTCCGTCTTCCATTACATCACTCCTTCTTGTCGCTCTTCATTGATAAGGCCTTGACGCTATCAATCACGCGCCAGCCATCCTCATAATGTTCAATCTTGCCTGCGTTGAGCATGGCCAAGATCATGCTGCTTTCGTGCGATGGGTCCAGTTTATTCCGAATGGTCCTTTCTGACCACTTGGTATTTTCGCTAAGATATGACTTCAGGAACGATCTTGTGACATATGGGGTATCAACACGTAGCTCCATGCCACTAGCCTTCCAGCTAGCCTCAAAGAGCCGGTCATACTCGTCATGCTTGGTCGGCCTCTTGTGCGCCTGTTGGGCTGCGGCTTCGCTGTCAGGGACGGCGACGCAGGTGGTTGCTGGTTGACCAAACTTGGTCATGCCCATCTCGACCACTTCAAGTTTGAAGTAGATGATGTCGCCCTTGGATGACAGTTCGCGCTGCTTGGTCACGCTGGCGGATCGGATTCCGTCCTTTTCCATCACCTCAATTTCGGTGTCGATGTGGGCACGAATGCCTGACCAGCCACGCGCGCCACGGGCGGCATCCTTGCCGTTGTGGTGAATAATCATCATGGCCGCTTCTGTGGCTAGACACACTTGCTCAAAGCGGGACATGACTGGCCCCATGTCTTCGCCGCTGTTTTCGTTAGCACCGGCGGACATGCGCGCGAGGGTGTCGGCAATCACGAGCCGCACCGGCATACCCTTGACCCGCTCAATCTCGCGGATGGCCTCAATCACATCCACGGCATCGGTTTCGCCGTTGTAGAAGTTGAGCGGGACGGGAACCATCGCGAGGTTCTCCAGACTGCACCCGTAGAACTGCTTGATGGCTTGTAGTCGCGTCTTGATGCTGCCTGGGGCTTCGCACGCCAGATAGATCACCAGCCCCGTATCGGTCTTGCGTCCGTAGCATTCTGTACCCTCTGCGATGGCAGCCGCGATGGATAGTGCCAAGAATGTCTTGCCGGAGTTTGAATCCCCATAGACCACGGTGGTTGAACCGATGGTCATGAGGTTTTCTACCAGCTCGTTTGGCACTGCGTATTCGTCGGACAGCTCGTCGCCAAAGACGACTTTGAGCTTGTTGAGCACGGCTGGACCTGCAATCGGGAGGAGCATGGCCTTTAGGTCGTGACCGGCAGCTAGATAGTCATTGGCATCCCCATTGATCGGGGGCATTACCACTCTCGCCCCATACTTGGCTGAGGCTTGATCGGCATATTTTTGCCCTACGCCGCTGGCATCGTTATCAGCCACAATGACCAGTTCCTGCCCATTGCCATACTTTTCCCGGATCGTTCCAGTGACTGGAACGAGGTTGGAGGCTGAGTATGCCACTACGCAAGGGCGGTGCGTCACTTCGTGGATTGTGGCGGCAGTGGCGAAGCCCTCTGCGATATAAATGATGCCGGGTTCGTCGGTAGTCCCGACCATCCAGAAGCATCCGCCTGTTTGTCCGCCACTATGGTAGAGTTTTCCGCCCTCTTGGTCGATATACTGGATGGAGGCTAGTTTGCCATCTGAAGTGTATAGCGGGGCCATGAGGCGGCCATCGCCAGTGACGCGAACGCCATGGGACTGGATTCCTTTACGCACCAGATATGGATGCTCCGAATCTGCGGCACCGCCATTAATCCATATCTTTTCGGCGGTGTCGGCCACTGCCTCGCGCTGGCGCTTCAAGTCTGCGTCACGCACCTTCACCGCTTCGGCCAATCGCCTTGCATGGATCATTTGCTCAATATCGGTAAGCTGACGGCCCACATCAGCGCGCCACGTTACTTCAATCCCGGCCCTCCAGCAGCCAAACCGACCGGCTGGGATGCCGTCACCGAAGCAAATATACCAACCAGGTTTGTCACCCTTGCCCGGCTCCCCCTTGGTGCCTGAGCGAAAACGGTGCAGTTTACCGTCAAGCTGTATGACATCAGGCGGCGTTATACCGGCCTTCATCATCGCGTCTTTAAGTTGGACCTCCGGCTTTTCCGGCTCGATCACGGCTGGAGGCGACCAAGGGCCACCCATTATATCAGAGATGTTTCCCATTATTCACCCATTCCCCTGAGATAACGCGCCAGTCTATTGAGCGTTTCTATCTTTGGATTTTCTTCCTTGCCGTCACGAATCCGCGCTATCGTGTTGATATGCAATCCGGTTCGCTCTGCCACTACAGACGGGCGGCGGTCAGCCAAACCCTGCCTAATCCAATCAAGTTCAACCATATCATTCCTTCCGCAATGTGATTTTCGCACATTACACTATTTAACTGAGGCAGTGAAGTGGGGGCGCAAAAACTCACGGCATCACCACATTAAGGCCGTTGGATTTGTAGTGCGACAGGATATTGCCGTGATGACGCCACAGTGCGCGCAGGAGGGCCTCTGACCCATCTTTCATCATCTGCTGGCGCTCGGATTCGGACATATACTCAGTCCGGTCCTCGTCGTTTCTGGCGGCTACCCGCATCTCCATACGGCGCATGGCGTATTCGCCCTTTAACCGATATATCTCCTCTCTGGTTGGCGAGTAACCAAATTGGCTAATTACCATCTTGTAAATGGTGCCAGCACCAAGCCGCTTTCGGCTCAAGTGCTGCGCCATCGTGTAGGGGTCTGAAAATTCGATCATGTCCTATCTTTCAAAAAACACGCCATTGCCAACCATTCGCAGCCTTCCAATGCACCGGTTGCCCCGCAGCCGCTTGTTGCTTCTGCTGGTTGGCCTTCGCACCCGCTGGCGTTGTCGGGTGTTAGGATGGCGGGGCCGGTAACTGGTTAAAACCTAATATCCTCGTCGTCCCACTCGTAAATATCCCAACCGAAGTTGTCGAGCAGGAACTGGCGCAGAGGCATTACTCGTCACCCTCTGTCACTTCGACAGGGTGGCGCATGAGCCATTCTTCGGCTTCGGCAAGATATTGGGTGATGTCAGTTCCTTGGTCGTATGCGCCATTGAGCGCTGCAATCTCACGGACCTGGCTTGGCTTGTGGCGCTCAACGAAGATTTGACGGGCGCGGATGATGGCGGGGTTGGTCATGCCCTGTGCATCCCTTGCTTAATCATCTGAGCCAGCATGGTGTCGCCCATGCCAGCAATGAATGACACGATAGCCGCCCGCTCAACTGCCACGGCATTCTCAATGTCAATCTGGCGCGCCCTGTCATGGGCCTCCAGCGAACTGTCAAACCATTCGGTGTCATCACCATTGGTGAGCCAGTAGCGCTCATCCAGCCGTGAATAGTGAACTTTGGTTTTCGTGTTCATGCTACAGGCTCCATAAATCCGCAGATCACAGCCATCCGTTCAAGGTGATCCACGAGTGCTAGGCTTTCATCGCCAAGCTGGGTGCCGCCGCGCGTTTTGGTCCAGTGAGTGCGCGCCTGCTCGAACGTGAAGTAGCGACAACCGGCGATAATGCGTGGACCGTCAGGAGTTGGCGCAATCAAAAAGGTGTAGCCATCTGAGCGTGTGCCGACTGTAATGGGGCCGTAGACCCGCGCATTGCCGGAGACCTGCGCATCGCCGTAGACCCGCGCATCGCCGTAGACCCGCGCATCGCCGTAGACCTGCGCATTGCCGGAGACCTGCGCATTGCCGTAGACCCGCGCATCGCCGTAGACCAGCGCATTGCCGTAGACCCACGCATCGCCGTAGACCAGCGCATTGCCGGAGACCCACGCATTGCCGTAGACTGAAAGGTTTCCCTCCCCCTCAATCCAACCGCCAAGGTCGCCAGCAGCAACGCCCAGCGCGGCAATTGCAGTAACAGCGCGGATGCGGCGCAGCGTGACGCCAAGCCATTGCTTGGTTTCGCCGGTAAATTCGTATTTCGTGTTCATCGTCATTCTCCTTTTAACACCGCCTTGGTGCCACTAATCGCAAATCGCGTCAAACGAAAATATGCGCTTGACTTGGTGCTACCGCTCCGTATGCTGGCGGCACCAAGCGACTGGATTGTCCGACCGCTTGTTGGAGTAACATATATGGCTATCAATATCCGTAGTACGGGTGGCCTGCATGGCAACGGCGTGCGCCTTGTTGTGTACGGCCCTGCAGGCAGTGGGAAAACTACTCTTATCAAGACCTTGCCTAATCCGATTATCCTGTCTGCTGAAAGCGGCCTACTTTCCATTCAAGATGCAAACCTGCCTTACATCGAGATCAATTCGATGGAGGATTTGCAGGAGGCATTTCTGTGGGCCAGCCAGTCCGAAGAGGCGGTGCAGTTCGATTCTATCGCGCTGGACTCGATCTCGGAGATTGGCGAGGTTGTTCTCAACCACGAAAAGAAGATCGCCAAGGACCCGCGCCAGGCATATGGTGCGCTATCTGAGCAGATGATGGACATCATTCGCTCGTTCCGCGACCTTCCCAATAAGAACGTCTATTTCAGCGCCAAGCTGGAAAAGAGCGCAGACGAAATGGGCAAGGTGTCCTACAACCCATCTATGCCGGGTAAGTCACTGACGCAGGCCCTGCCCTATATGCTTGATGAAGTCCTCGCCCTGCGGCTGGAGCGTGATGCGGATGGCAATGTCCAGCGCGCCCTTCAGTGCCGCGATGATGGCTCTTGGCTGGCTAAGGACCGCTCTGGCAAGCTGGAGCAGTGGGAAGCACCGGACCTTGGTGCGATTATTCGGAAGATTGGGGGACAGTGATGGCTGACACCCTCCAATCCCTTTCCGACCAGTGGCTTGAGGCCAAAGCTCATGAGGCGCGGGTCGTTGCTCATCGCCGTCAGATTGAGGATCGGCTCAAGAGCCTGATCGGCATTGCGGAAACGCTGGAAGGCACTGAAACGGCCAAGCCTGATGGTTATGTCATCAAGGTGACTGGCCGGATTGACCGTAAGGTTGATGCTGACAAGTTGCAGGAATTGGCCGCAGAAAATGGGCTGTCCGAACATCTTTCAAGCCTGTTCCGGTGGAAGCCGGAGATCAATATGGCGGTGTGGAAGGCAACCGACACCAAGATCACTGGACCGCTTACCGGCGCAATTACCGCCAAGCCGGGGCGTCCGTCATTTTCTATCACGAAGGAGTCTGAATAATGAGCTTTCTCGGAGAATCTATCGACCTTAATGACCTGCCACAGCCAGAGCGTAGTTACGAGCTACTCCCGGAAGGCTGGTATCACGCCAAGATCACGAAGGCTGATGTCCGCGACACCAAGGATGGCACTGGTAAGCTGATTGCCGTTCGCTACGACATTGTTGGGCCGACCCAGCAGGGCCGCGTTGTGTTCGCCAATATCAACCTGCGCAACCGCAATCCAGAAGCGGAACGCATTGGCCGCGAACAGCTTGGCGGTGTTATGCGTGCTGGCGGTCTGGCCCGTCTCGACGATACCGACCAGTTGATTGGCATTGAACTGCAAATCAAGGTCAAGGTCTCGCCAGCCAAGGGCGACTACGAGGCCCGTAACGATGTCAGCGGCTTTAAGGCTGTGGCTGGTTCGTCCCTGCCTATGGCGTCCGCGCCTGCAGCGGCTGCGGCCCCGGCGGCTTCGACTCCGCCTTGGATGAAGAAGTAAGTCAGGTTTACCCAGACCAATGTGGGCAGAAGTTACGGCACGGTGCCTAATCAAGAGAAAGGTTAGTGTCCCCTAGCCCACAGCAAAAATCGGCCTCGCTGGCATACCGAGGGGGTGTGTATGCCATTTTAACTTAGAGGTATGACATGAACATCCAAGAACAAATCGACGCATACCACGAATCCCGCCCGAACCGACCTCGCCCACACCTTGGGGCAAGCCTGTTGGGCCACCATTGCGACCGATACCTCTGGTTGCAATTCCGCTGGGCCGTGCAGGAAAAGTTCCCTGGACGCATCCTTCGGCTGTTCCGGCGTGGTCACAATGAGGAAAACTGGGTCGTGTCTGATTTGCGCGAGATTGGTGCGATTGTCACTGAGACGCAGCGCCGCGTGGTGTTTGGCGCTCATGTGTCTGGCAGCATTGACGGTATCGTTAAGTTTGATCGTGTCCCGCACTTGCTGGAGATTAAAACGCACTCGAAGAAGTCATTTGACGAACTGGCCAAGAAAGGCGTCAAAGAGGCCAAATGGCAGCACTTCGTCCAGATGCAGGTTTACCTCAAGGGCCTGAATATGACGCGGGCGCTTTATTTCGCCGTGTGCAAGGATGATGACCGCATCCACACTGAGTTCGTGGAATATGACGCCGAAGTGGCTGAGAAGTATATCCAGCGTGGCCGCACCATTGCATTGGCAGAGCGTATTCCTCCGCCAGTGTCGACCGACCCTAGCTGGTATCTTTGCCAGTGGTGTCCGGCCCACGGATTCTGCCATAAGCAGGAGCCTATCAAGCACGCCACTTGCCGCACCTGCTGCCATGTGACGCCGCAAGAGAATAGCACATTTCACTGTGCGGTTTGGGGTAATGTGATCCCAGAGGAGTTTCAGTATGAAGGCTGTGACAGCCATATCCTACACCCGGATGTTGTTCCTTGGGAAATGCGCCCTCGTGATGATGGCCGCCATGTGGAGTGGCTGATTGACGGCAAGTGGGCGCTTAACGGGCCGGATGGATTCAAGTCACGCGAGATCGTGGCGAATCCTGCGGCTGTGCATATGGACGAGACTCAGGTTGTTAAGAGCCTGTTTCCGGGGGCGGAGATTGTGCCATGAAAGTTTTGGTAGCCTGTGAATATAGCGGTCGCGTGCGTGATGCGTTTTTGGCGCGAGGCCACGATGCGCTGTCTTGTGATCTACTGCCGACAGACGTTCCTGGTCCGCACCACCAAGGTGACGTATTCGATATTATTGGTGATGGATGGGACTTGATGATTGCTCACCCGCCCTGCACTGATCTGGCCGTGTCTGGCGCGCGTCACTTTGCCGCCAAGATCGCAGACGGCAGACAGGGGCGAGCGCTTGAGTTTGTTAGACGCTTGTTAGACGCGCCGATTGAGCGCATTGCCTTGGAAAACCCAATTAGTGTGATCTCCAGCAAGATCAGGAAGCCGGACCAAATCATCCAGCCTTGGCAGTTTGGACATGGTGAAACAAAGGCGACTTGCCTTTGGCTCAAGAATCTGCCTGAACTGAAGCCGACCAACATTGTTGAAGGCCGCGAACCCAGGGTTCACCGGATGCCGCCGAGCGCTGATCGCTGGAAGAAGAGGTCTGAAACATACCTTGGGATCGCCAAGGCTATGGCTGAGCAGTGGGGGTAAATAATGCTCCGCCCCTACCAACAAAAAGCCATAGACGACCTCTACGCATGGTTTCGCATCAATGATGGCAACCCGTGCCTTGTGTTGTTTTAAGGTGATGTGAAATGAGCGGCCCCAAACCACAAAAATATCATCCAGAATACAGCAAAATGCCTGAAACTGCTGCACGGGCTAAACAGCTTGGATTACCACTGTACTTTACCGGCAGAGAATGCCGCTATGGCCATCTGTCACCAAAGTACACAAGTTCCAGCAACTGTGTTGAGTGCATAGAGCTAAAGCGAAAGGCTGCTGGGAAAAGAATGCGTGGCGGTGCATATTTTCGCAGCCATCAGCAGACAGAGTTAGCCAAGCTGGCCCTTGCAGAAGGGCGAAAAACATACGTTGGCAAGCCATGCCGCCTGGGCCACACCGAAAGGATCGCCACCACTGGAAACTGCGTAGAATGCAGCAAGCAATCATCTGCAAGAGCGAAAGATAGGTCAAAGTGGAAGCGCATTTATGATCTTTATGGGCTGACAGAAGAAGCGTTTAATGCAATGCTGCAAATGCAGAACAATCAATGCGCAATATGCGAAGTTGGCCTTACAGATAAAAATACGCACATAGATCACTGCCATGAGGGCGGCTACGTTAGAAAAATTTTGTGTGGAAAGTGCAATCAAGCATTGGGGCTGTTTGGGGAAAGCACTGAAAATCTAAAAAAAGCGATTGAATACTTGAGAGAGTATGGAAGATGAGCATCCAACTAAGACCCTACCAAACCCGCGCCATCAACGACCTGTACGACTGGTTCAACGCCAATCAGGATGGCCACCCAGTTGTCGCCATGCCTGGTGGTTCCGGCAAGTCAGTGGTGATCGCGGCCATTATGACCGATGCGGTAAAGAACTGGCCCGGCACCCGCGCCATCATGCTGGTGGACTCTGAGATTCTGGTTAAGCAGAACGCGGCTGCGCTTCGCCGGTATTGGCCGAATGCGCCGATTGGTGTGTATTCGTCGGGCCTGCGCAAGTGGGAGATGGGTGAGCCAATCACCTATGCTGGCATACAGTCGATCTGGAATAAGGCTGATGAGGTTGGCCACATAGACCTATGCCTCGTAGATGAAGCGCATGGCATATCGCACCGTGACACTGGCCGCTACCGCAAGTTTCTGGCTGACCTTCTGGCGATTAACCCGAATATGCGGATTGTGGGCTTCTCAGCCAGCCCGTACCGCCTTGGCCACGGCATGATCCATGAAGGCGAGGACGCACTGTTTTCGGACCTTCTGGAGCCTGTAAGCATTGAGGAGTTGATTGCCTCTGGTTCGCTTGTCCCGCTTCGTTCGAAGTTGACTGGCCACAAGTTGGGCATGGATGGAATCCGCAAGGCACGCGGCGAATACATTGAAGCTGATATGGCCCGCCAGTGGAATACGCAGGACCACAATCTAGCCATTGTGCGAGAGGTGATTGAGCGCGCTCAAGACCGCAAGCATTGGCTGGTGTTTTGCTCTGGCGTGCAGCACAGCGAGGATATGGCCGCCATGTTTCGTGAGCATGGCATCCCGTTCGCCGCCGTGCATTCCAAGGATAAGACTGGCGGCAAGAAAGCGCTAGAGGACTTTCACGCTGGCCGGATTCGCGGTGTCGCCAGCATGGGCCAGCTAACTACCGGATATGACTTTCCAGCGCTGGATTGCATTGCGTTCGCCCGCAAAACCATGTCTCCGGGGCTATATCTCCAGATGAGCGTTCGTGGGATGCGGCCCCATGAGTCAAAGTCCGACTGCCTGGTCCTCGATTTTGTGGGATTGGTGGAGCAACACGGCCCAATCACCGCCATCCAGCCGCCAAAGAAGTCGGGCGGCGGCAATGGCGAACCAATGACCAAATCGTGTGAGCATTGCTGGGAACTGGTGCATCTGTCCGCCAAAGAATGCCCGGCGTGCGGAGAACCGTTTCCGGTCAAGGAGCTGGAAGAAAAAGACTTCTCGCTCCGGCAGGACGACATCATGGGCGTTGAGCCGGATCGTATGGATGTGACTAGCTGGCACTGGCGCAAGCATACGTCCCGCGCGAGTGGCAAGGATATGCTCATGGTGACGTATTATGGCGCGCTGTCGGACGCACCAGTTACAGAGTATTTCCCGGTCTGCCACGAAGGTTACGCAGGGCAGAAGGCCACCCGCGTTATCGCCATGATCGTGGAGCAATCGGACGCTAGGTTGAGTGGCGATTTGGACCTAGAGGGATGGGCCGAAGCGCTTAACAAGGGATTTGCGCCTGCCTCTATTGCGCATAAGCAGGATGGCAAGTATCGTCGTGTGATTGACAGGAGGTGGCATGATTAAGAAGCCTTATGCGCTGCTGCAGTGGGAAGAGTGGGCCAAGCTGGGCCGCCCGCGCTGCTGCCACACCTGCGAACACTTCAACGATGTAACCGGCTGGTGCAGCAACTTTGAGCATAGACCGCCAGATGAGTTCATCCAGTTAATTGATTCATGCCCTTGTCACAAGCCAGGAGTTCCGTTTTGATGAGTAGAACAATATGCTGGTTTTCATCTGGCGCAGCCAGCGCGGTGATGACAAAATTGGCCTTATCTGAAAACCTAGACGCCATTGTGGTGCAATGCGACTTAGGCGACAGCGAGGATGTAGACAACCGCCGCTTTGCTGCCGATTGTGCGCGATGGTTCGATGCCCCGATCCGTGCAATTAAATCTACAAAGTTTGGCGGAATTGATGACGTATTTGAAAAGCGCAAATATCATGCTGGCATCAATGGCGCGCCTTGCACTAGCGAAATGAAAGTTGCGCCAAGACTGGACTTCCAGTTGCCAAGCGACACTCACCTTTGGGGATATACCGCAGACAGTGATGATGCTCGTAGATTCAAAAGGATGCTTTCAGAATATCCAGAAATGCATCAGCGCGCTCCATTAATTGAGCGCGGAATCACTAAGGAGGGATGCTTTGCGATTCTTGAAAATGCTGGGATCAAGCGCCCGCGTGTTTACGACCTTGGTTTCCCGAACGGCAATTGCATCGGATGCGTTAAGGCGACCTCGCCAGACTATTGGGCTTTAGTGCGCCGTGAGTTCCCAGAAGTGTTCGCTCGACGTGCAGACCAGTCACGCCGATTCGGGTCTCGCCTGACTCGCATCAAAGATGAGCGCATTTTTATAGACGAAATCCCGGATGATTGGCCGGTTTTAAACCCAACTGTCCCGCGATGTGATTTTATGTGCCACATAGCAAGTAAGGATATTACAGAATGATAGAAGCACCAGTAATTCGCACTTGCCCAGCTTATCCGGTCTTAATCTACATGGCTGGCGACATAGCTAAGGCCCGCGAAGTGTGCCGCAGTTTCTGTGATGACGTTGGATTTTGCATCACACTTACACCCACCGAATACATCTACACGCATGGGCAGGAAGCGGGATTTGCAGTCGGTATCATCAACTATGCGCGCTTTCCCGTAGATGCTGTTGAACTGGAGGCAAAGGCCGAAGAACTGGCCAACCAATTGCGCGAGAGGCTTAGCCAAGAAAGCTACACGATCCAGACTGCAACGCGGTCTACATGGCACTCATGGAGAATGAAATGACCCAGCCCCTCTCAGAACACCTTGAGCAAGTCTATTTTGTGCAGTGGTTTAGGAGGAAATACTCTCCAGTAAGAATTTTTGCCATTCCAAACGGGGGATGGCGCTCGAAGGCCACGGCCATGAGGCTCAAGTCTGAGGGGGTATGTCGGGGAGTCCCTGATCTTTATGTCCCCGAGTGGAAACTTTGGATTGAAATGAAGAAAGAGACCGGGGGTCGCGTATCGCCAGAGCAGCGTGATTGGCAGCGCTATTTGACCGAAGAGTGCGGGGATACGTGGATGGTGTGCCATGGCTGCGAGATGGCGCAAAGGCAGGTTGATTTTTTTGTTGACGAGGTTTTGTACCGTGGATAAGGTGTGGACATTAACAAGGAGATGACAATTGAACACTACATACGAACTGCGAACCGCACGCAATGCCCGTGTGTTTAGCTATGACAGCCTTGAGCGCGCGCGGATTGATTCGCGCACCCATGAGCGCCGGATCGGCGTAAAGCTGCATATTGTGAAAGTTACCCGCGTTGAGGAGGTCGTCGCCTGATGGCCCGCATCATTCAAGAGGTTGTTGACGCGGTTGCCGAAGAATTTATGATCCACAAGCGCGATTTGCTAGGCCGGTATCGTTTTCAATTTTTACTTCCAGGCCGCTTTGCGCTTTACAAAATCCTGTGGCTGCGCGGCAATTCGTATGCCGACATTGGCCGTTGGATGGACCGGGATCACAGCTCAATTATGCACGGGTGCCGCCGGGCCGATTATATGCTTGACAAGCACCAGTGGTATCGGACTAAAGTGGATAACGTGATGATTAAGATTGGTATGAAAGGAGATTCACAATGACCCTATCCCAACAACTGCGAGAAGCTGGCTCCCCCACCATCATAGCAGCGCTTGAAGCGCAGGAGGCGGGGAAGTGAGCAAGAGTAAGTATTCCACCTGCGCGCCGATCTGCCCGCACTGTGACTACACTCACGAACATGATGGCGGTTTCTTCTATGATGAAAGCCTAACCGAATACGAATGTGAGCATTGCGGTAAAGACTTTTCTATCGAGGTTTACACATCAACATTGTGGACAACCCGCGCGAGGGAGCCCCGCCCATGACCGACCTAATCGCACGTATCGAAGCCGCCCAGCCGAGTGAGGCGCGGGAGTTGTTTCGCGAAGCACTGTTTGCGACTTTTGATTGGAACCCCAGCGATCCAACACGGTTGCGAATTGCCCAGCTTATTT
>JACCDG010345026.1_pt1 | contig 17126 bp, 14 predicted proteins | sample 7442471 | NCBI WGS metagenome assembly JACCDG01 (sample SAMN15323444, study PRJNA562643) | freshwater metagenome | isolation source: river surface water | place: USA:Blue River Watershed | collected 2017-08-17 | reverse complement strand
GTGGAGCCAGTTGCGGAGCCAGTTGCGGAGCCAGTTGCGGAGCCAGTTGCGGAGCCAGTTGCGGAGCCAGTTGCGGAGCCAGTTGCGGAGCCAGTTACGGAAAACACAGGGTCGGCTACTCCTGAATCCAGTGCCGCAGCAAACTAAAAAAAATACACTATAGATATTGTTTCTTTAGTGTATTTACTTATAATTCTTCTTATTTGCATCTTGCTGCCCCTGAAACAGTAGAATGGGCACCTCCGTGGGGGAAACCGGTGGCGTAGCTTTCTCTTTTTTCTTCTGGACCTGTTCTTGAATTTTCTCATATTTGCGATAATCAGACGGATTCACCTTCATACGGCGTGGGTCAGCATACATTGGATGGACCGGTGCTGTGCCCGTAGAAATGAAGAGGTAGGAAGGCACACGTTCATTGTAACTGTTATAGAGATTCGGGTTCATTCTTCGTCTTTATTATAGAAGTATACATGCCATCTAGGCAGCGACCCGCGGTCAATTTTTAGAACAGGCACCTCCTTTAAGCCTCAAAACTAGGTCCAGCGTCGCCTCCTTCTGTATGTTATAATCATAGAGCGTCTTTGTGTCCTCCAACTGTTTTCCCCCATGTAGGAGCCGCTGGTCCTCTGGATTCACGCCTTCCTTGTTCCAGATGCGTTTCTTCAATGTAAGTATGGTGTCGGATTTCTCAATGTCAATCGTCAATGTCTTGCCGCTCAATGTTCGGACAAAGATTTGCATATCTTTATTTGGAGGAGAGGCAAAAGGCAGAGGGAATGTATACGCGGTAGGTAATGTATATGCGGTAAAAAATTCCTATAGTGTAGCACTATAGGAATTTTTTATTTTGTTTATGGATTAACCCTATGAACTCAGCTGCGTAGCAGGCAGGGGGGGTAAAGGGGGCAGCATGCCCCCTTACATGAAGGTCACAGACAGCTTCGCGACACGCCGACGGGCATTGGCGACCATGAGACGACCGAAGCAACTACAGTCTTCCAGGACATAGGGGGAAAGGAAGAGGGCGGTGGCCTGAGAGCCGAGCCAGAGGTCGGCGCCGTCCCATGCCCAGCGCTTCTCTGGTTCCACGGCGGAGAGGTCAGGTGTCATGAAAATAGGAATCTTCTTGTGTTCCTTGCGAATGAGGGCGATGACACGGTCGCGGTCCTTCTTCACTGTCGTATCCGTCGCAATGAAGACACCATTACAAAGGGGGACGGCGGGGTCCTCGGCGTGTGCCTTCTTATTCACGGAAAGGAGGTAGTTAATACTGTCGCCGACGCGGTCAGGGTCGGTGCGAATGGAGTGGTCATCGGCGGTTGCCCCATGTTCTGCTGCGAGATTATCGCCGCGTTTCCAATGGACACCAAGAAAGTTCTTACATTCGTCGTAGAACTTCATGTATTCTTCACTGGGGAGATAGTTGGGAACTTCCATATGAAAGGGGTATTTCATGGTTGCATTAAAGATGGGACCAATCTTCTTACCGTAATCCCAACGTTCTGCCATTGGGAGGACTTTGAATGGGGATGCCTTATCCACGGTGAAAGTGATTGTCTGTTCTGAGCCGGTGTCCTGGAACACACGATGGACTGGGTTGAAGTAGACGACTGCGCCATCATCAAAAAACTCGGAGTTGATACGCCCCTTAGATTCGGCAATAAATTCGTCCAGGTCACATACAAAGGAATCCTTCAGGTCCAAGAAAATACGGCAATCTACGCCATAACGGGCCTGAATGTGGTTAGCGACGGGTTGTGCGGGGTCGGTCTCCAGAATACGGTTATTCCGTGGGGCGAAAGGGAGAAATGGGCTAACAACGCGTGCGCCGGCGAGTTCTGCATTGTGAAACGCATTGACGACCTTGTAATAATAGGAGGCAAACTGCTCGCCTGAGCCGATACAATCTTCCTGTGTGTAAAGAAAAATAGGGGATTCCATCCTGTATCTTTATTTATGTTGGCTAAGCCCGCTTTTAGGCCTGTCATTGGAGAGTTTTTTAGAAGTATAGGAGGATGCCGCCGTCTTTCATGGGTGAATAGCCGATACATGCCTTCACGGAACCATTCTTATAGTTCCCAAGTGCGATTTTTTCCTCGCGGAAGAAGGTGGCGATTTTTTCAAGAATTGACTTTTGCTCCTCTGAAGGAGATTCGGTGGTAATGTCAGGAAATTTCTTCTGAAGGGAAGCGACCATTTCCTCTGGTGTTTTTTCAATGGAATCGTCGGAATCGTCAGAACTATAGGAATCATCATCGGATGTAGTTCCTGTAGTTTGAGATTCCTCTTCTGCGTCATCCACATCCACATACTTTTCATCTGCGTCTTCGTCCTCATCCGCAATAGAACTAATGACACTCTCATCGTCTTCCACCTCTGTATCATTCAATAGGTCTGAATCAACTGTTTCCTGTGTGCTTTCCGTATCATCGTAATCATAATCCTCTAATGCGACCCCATTGAGATAGACATTCTTGAGCACATAGGTCCCTCCAAATTCATCGTCCAAATCCTGAGCACTAAGGACTCCATTAATATCAAACTCGTATGTATTCCAATCATCCGCACCAATATCCACCAAACGCATGGCGTGGATATCCTTCTTGTCAATACGAAGGCAAGTTACCAAATCTCGCAGCGACAGGACGTCCTCATTAATGGAGAATCGGAGAAAAGTGGTAGTAGAAGAAGGCATTTTCTATAAAGGATACGCAAGGAATTAATCCAGAGGAAGGCACTATAGGTGTTATTGCGACGATGAGTCAGTTGATTAAATCCGCACCGGTTCGTATAGTGTAAGGAGCCAGGGCGGGGTGACTGTCAATTTTTCCGACGGGGTTCAAATTTTTTCAAATACATCTTCGCCGAAGTAGGCCCACCACACCTCCACACGGCGCGGATGCCAGGCGGCGGCCATAAGTTCTTCTTTATAAGTGGCGAGGGCAGACTCAATACATACCTTCTGTGTTTCGCGCATTGTTTTATAAAGGGGTGTAATTATAGTATATAAGAAGTTCTCTTCCAGGGTAACTTCATCCGCATTATATTCCGTGTTAGCACGGTCTTCTTTTATGAGTTCCTTTAAATCGTCAAATGTGGAATCCCAATGTGCGGAGTAGAATGTCTGATTCCAGAGGGGATGTGCGAAGATTTTCTCCAGGATAATCTCCAGACGTGTTTCAATGTGTTCATCATGGAATGTATAATAATCCATGAGTTGGCGCATACAGAAACGAAAAATGATGTAGGCTGCGAGAAGTAGTGCCTGAGGATTTCTGGCAACAGTCGTGAGGGTGTGGATAAACTGTGCTTCTTTGGATGGAAGACGAATCCAATACAGAAGGTCGACCTCTAATGCTTTGGTGAAAAGTGGTTGATTCCACAGTGGGTCAAGAGACTCAACATAGGAACACAATAGGATAAAATAATCAATGTTATTTATGTCATTTCCAAGTGAATTTAACTGTTTTGGTGTTATAGTGATTCGGCCACTGGATAGTTGCTCTTTGTATGAACTATAGAGGCGATTATTGGTAAGGTGATTATAACCGTAAATGGGGGGACGATTGTTGAACCAATTCTTATAGTATGTCTGATGTTTTTCACATAGGCCGTCGGCGAAGGCAGTCTTATGGCAACGGCGGTGGTCTTTGCGGTAAGCTTCGCATTTGCGTTGCGGTCCCTGGGGGTAAGCTTCGCAGAGGCAACCCTGGGGGTAAGCGTCGCATTTGCGCGGCGGTCCCTGGGACTCTTTTTCTATGAGGGTTTCTGAGACTAATAGTGAATCACACATAGTAGTTCATCTATAAGGAATATCTCATACTTCTTTTAGATAGAATGTCGTCATCACATACGGTCCGACATATCCATGTTAGGCCAGCGTCAATCCAAGGACAATTTCAAAATTCAACATCGGCCCTCGGTTCAACATCGGATGTTTATAGATACGATGTCAGCGCCATCTCCTACATACCCTATAATGAAAATTCCAAGACCGACATACAGATTATACAACTGATTAAAAATCTACATGACCTTACACCTATACAACGTGACGCACTTATTATTCGTTATAAAACAACAGAACGTGTCCTGACCGACCGTGCGCGATTCTATGGACGAACCTTTCACTGGACCCGTGGGACTGTCACTATAGGGTCGCTCTTTGTGCCGGCGCTTCTCAGTATTCAATATAATTCTATTGTCAATTCTGACGCAGTCTATTGGCTTACATGGTTAATTAGTCTTCTTGTTGGGATTTGTAATGGTGTAATAAGCCAATATAAGTTGGATAAGAAGTATTATTTTTTACATAGCATCTTGGAAATTCTACATAGTGAGGCGTGGCAATACTTGGCCCTGAGTGGTCGTTATAGTAATGGGACACATGGCTATGCGCTGGCTTCACATCAAAACCAGTATGTATATTTCTTCCATTCGCTGGAGCGTATTATGATGAAACAAGTGGAGGAGGAATATTATAAACTATCGGACCTACATCAACAACAAGCCACCCGAAAAAAGAGCCCAGAGGAAAACACTATAGGAAATGGTGATGTAATGAGTATTGTGGAACGTGATGGGGAGAAGTTAGATATGACAGGTATGTATATTCCTACGCCGGCCAATGGTGCTGTGTTTGCACAGACGGTTCAAAGTCCAAACGCACCGAATCCTATAATGCGTCGTCAATCAGTTACATTTTCCCCTATTATGGAGGAAAAAGAAGTTATACAAGTAGATGGCGCGACCAAAGACATTACGGAAAAGGGCGCCGCTGCGTAAGCGGCCGCTCGTTCATAAAACACATAAACGGCCGAAAAATGCGGCTGCGACTGGGGAAGGGGTGCGTCAGTGTCAGTGTGTGGATTGCCCGCGTGGGGCCGTAGATGGTTCCCCCTTCTGTGCGAAACATACACACAACGGTTATCCTGCTGGGTCGCCTTTAAGTGACTATGAACCGCCGTATGAACCAGAACGGTGGAATACTGATAAGGCTATTCAGTATTCTCATAACTGTTTTGCCTATGCAACGAACTATATTGACTTGAAAAAGGTGAAGGCATGTCGCTCCACCCAAGGGTGTAATGTTAGTTTTCATGTTCCTGGACTGGATAAGGGGCATCCGCACTTCGGCCTGAAGGTGAAGAAGTCGGCAAAGTATATGAGATGTAGCGATGTCGTTGGGCGGACAAAGGCGTCACTTAAAGGGATTGAGGTCGGATTCACGGAAGTATGTCCTCCTATGACAAGTAAGATTGCGATTGTAGTGGATGACAAGAATGACCTCCATTATTATCGTCAGGACTCCAATGGTTGGTGGTCACATAAGCCAGGTGGTCGGCCAGTCACCAATCTGGATGCCGCGGGCGTTCGCATTTACAATCCAGAGCGTTGTAGTCGCTACTATCCAAAGGAGAATGAGGGTGATACTGGTCTCAATTACAGCCACTTTTGCTGTTTTCTCGCAATTCCACGCGCACAGGCGGCGGCATTTATTAAGTTGGCCGGTGGTTCTAAGAAGAATTGTTCTCTACATAAAACCCAACGAAAGAAGTAAATAATATATTCCTATAGTTCTTACATTATAGGAATATACGAAGTATATGACACTGGTGTGAGCCAAGGGCGAGCACTATAGGAATATACGAAGTATATGACACTGGTGTGAGCCAAGGGCGAGCACTATAGGAATATACGAAGTATTGTTTAGAGATATTAGAATTATTATAACAATCTATTTGAGCCATGCCGCTACTCCCTCCACGTTAAGGACAGGACTCTCTGGGTCCCAAATGGCGAGTGCCTGGGCCGCATTGAGTCGTTTCTTTGGACTCGCCGCGCACAGACCACGAAGAACTCGCGCATATACCGCATCCTTTTCGGTAGGCATATATCCAGTATTCGTGGTAATGGCGTAATAGACCTCCAGAAGAATACGACCCACTGCCCAGGCATCAAACTTCGGCCAATAGGTCTGATAGAACTTCATCCAGTCCTTGCTCTTAATACTTACACTATCATAAGTAAATGCCCGCAATTCCTGTAGTGCTGATTCAAAGGGAATACCAAGGAGCCGTTCCATTGTGCCTGATACACGCTTCTTTTCCAGGATTTCACGGAAAATCGTATCATTCAGAGGAAGACCATTATAGACCGCCTCAGGAATACTGAGTTCAGGACTATATTGTGCGTATTCTGGTTCAAAATTACGAGAGGCCAAGTCGTCTGCGATTTGTGGTAAGAGTTTGACCTGCCAACTCAGACCGAAGTCTATAATTGTGGGAGTATTCTGGGTGTCTATAAGAATATTTCCCTTATGAAGGTCATAATGGACGACGCCACGGGTCAGCAGCAGGGCCGTTGCTTCTAAGAGATGACGACCAAAGCGATAATAGTCAATAGCGCCACTCTTGAGTTGTTTATTATAAAAATGGATGGATTGACCACTATAGGGCATGATGAGTTGGACAAAGCGCTGATAAGGTTTCCGTGCGAGCACATCGCATTTGCCGAGGTCCGGTTCCGTTTGCTCGGCTCGCGGTTTCAGGGCACATGTATCCAGAAGAACCGCGTAATACTTTTCCGCATTGGGGATTTTCGTAAGAATGGCGCTTATGTAATTCTCTTTAAGTGCCTCCGCTTTAGAAGTCATCTTACCCACTTTACGGCCGGCGTGTTTCTTTTCGGCACCGTTGGCGCATTTCAGTGGAGGGTCAAAAGCACATCCATACGAGCCTTTTCCAAGTATTTTTCCACCGGTTTGTATATCTTCTAAGGCGGGGGAGAATCGCCGTTTGTCAATTTCCATGACTCTACTTGGGTGTGCGAGAATAAAGGGTTATTTATTATCGGCAGATGGATTAGGACTGTGTAAATGGATACACGGGATTATCTCTATATATGCACTATAGGAATACTTCTTATTGTGATACTGTATTTGGTATGGGATAATCTCTATATAACTTCACTTAAGGAGGGCTTTACTGGGCTTGTGGGTGTGGGAGGGTCTCAGTTCTTTGCGAAGTATTTCCCACGTCGTGGTGATGTTGGCCCGGAGCATGAAGAGAGCGGCTATGTTGCGGACGCGCGCTATTTCCAGGGGTATGCCGACGTTCAGGGCTTCGGCGGTGAGACGGATTATTGTCGTATGGTGATGCGAAATGGGAATGAAAAGGAGAAGTTCTTTGCATGTGCTCTGGCTGGGACGGAGGGGCTTTCCTCGGTGTCGTATCGCACGCCGTCAGTGGCGGAGGGATTCCGCTTGGGGCGTGACGACTATATGCGCGACATTCAGGGCAAGGGGCTTTCCTCTTATTGCCGTGTGCTGAAGGAGGCGGACGGGTCTTTCAGGGCGCTGTGTAATGTGGCGGAACTGGAGAAATTCCGTGGTGGGCCACTGGTGCCTGACAATGAACCGCCGAAGGAAATTGCTCGGCTGCTGCGTATGTATGCTGGGTGTGTAGCTTGGCTGCGGCTTTTTGATGACATGGTGGACTATGCTGGGAACTTGCGGGTTTCCAAGGGAGGCACTATAGAGGTTGATGAGGGGGTGGAGGCTGTGCGTGGACCGGTGAAGGGGGGTCTTTATTTCAATGGACATGGCTTCTTGCGGATTGGGGATAATGCCCAGTTGGAGTTTGGGAACTCGGTGTTGCCGCAGAATGTGCGATGTATGATGGCCTGGGTGAAGTTTGAGGAATTTACCAATAATGCGCATGTGTTTGACTTCGGCGATGGCGCGGGGATTAACAATGTATGGTTGGGGATTGTGGGGCGTGGGGACATGAAGACGGAGGTGGTGGGCAAATACCAGGCATTGTGTGGGACATCGGTGACCGATGTGTTGCCTGACCCTGGGTCTGGTGCGCAGTATGCTGAGGAAGTGACACCCCAAGTGCTGTTGGAGAAGGACTTGACCACATGCTCTGGCTTTACTGTCACACCTGTGGAACCGGAACCGGTGCGGGTTATGAAGTTAAGTAAGAAGGAGGAAGCGGAGGCGCAGACTGCGTCGCTGGTCTATGAAGTGTGGGAGCGTGATGACCGAAAGATGCGTGTGGAAATCCCTGGATTCTTCCTGAAGGGCGTGTGGACGCATGTGGCCGTGGCGGCCCTGGATGACGACCCTTATAGACCGGACCTCGCCTTTTACCGTAATGGGGTCCTGATGCATGTCCAACCGTCGGCATGGCTGCCTCAGAAGAACGAGACTACACTGAATTACATTGGCCGAACCAATTGGCTGGATGTGACAAACCGGTATGCAAATAAGAGCGAACTTTTCAAAGGCTACATGGCCGACATCCGTATGTATAATGCTGTTGTGGAGGAGGAGGTTATTAAGGATTCATATAAGTGGGGGGCGGAAAAGCTGGGGTTGTAATAGGATAATGTGGGGTTTGAACTATAGGAATGATTATTGGAATCGTTCCTATAATTTATAAATTAAATCGTATATATATCTACTTTATCACTTAATACAGAACCAGTATATCCACCACCAAACATAATCTTTGTACCGAATGAAGTTCCAGCTAATGTATAACGTGCTTGAGATAATGTTGATGAGGACCATGTATCTGTGGTAGTATCATATATATCTACAACATCACTTGGTACACCAGCTGCTGTAGAACCTCCAGCAAATATTATTTTTGTTCCTAATGCAGCACCAGCTAACTCACTGCGCGCAACTGATAGATTTGCGGTAGACCATGTTTTTAGCACAACATCATATATATCAATAACATTACTCATACCAGATGAATTATACCCTCCTGCAAACATTATTTTTGTTCCTGCTGCCGCCGCAGCCAAAGAGTAACGAGGAACTGATAGAGTTGCGGTAGACCATGCTTTTGACACATATTCGTATATATCAACCACATTACTTGCACCAGATGAATTATACCCTCCTGCAAATATAACAACTGTATCTAATGATGCTGCTGCTAAATAACTGCGAGCAACTGATAGAGTCGCTGTCGACCACTTGAAATTATCTATATTGTATATATCTACACGATCAGTATGGTTTAGAATTATAGAAGGGTTCGTAGTAACTGCACCAAACCCACCAGCAAAAAAAATTAAACTCCCTAATCCAGCTCCTGCTAAATTAGCTCTAGAAATACTAAGATTTGAAATTGACCATGTTTTAAAAAGAGTATTATAAATATTAACTGTTTTACTATATCCAGCATCACCACCATTAGAAACTACACCGCCTGCGAATGCAATTGCTGTATCCGCACTTGCACCTGCTAATTGAGAACGAGCTTCAGAAAGTGTTGTTGTAGTCCATTCATTTGTATTTGTATCATATATATCAACAATAGCAGAGGGATTGATCCCAATTCTTCCACCCGCAAACATTATTTTATTATATTTCGCAGCAGCCGCTAATTCCATCCGAGCAGCAGAAAGACTTGCTATTGACCATGGGTTTATAGGAGTTTTTGCTGTTAAAGCACACGCATAATACGACATCTCTACTATAGACCAATCCAACCTGCACCTGTATGATACGCAAAACTTCGTGTACTATCGTCACTAATGGCGGCAGTATTTCCCTTTGTAACATTTGTTAAAGTTCCTGTAGCAGAACCACTATCATTAATAATAACAACTACTGTTCCATCGGGTGGCGCAGGACTAATTGGGAACGTAATACCACCACTAAATCCAGATTGTAAGTATAAGTATGCACCATAATGTGTTGAACTAATGGATAATGGTCCGCTATTTACATCCACAAACTTCAACCGACTAGTAAATGTCCCAGAGACATCCAGTGTTGCCCCAGGGCTCGTAGTTCCAACACCGACATTTCCATTATTATTCACATAGAGTGCGGCGCTAATTCCTGCGTTAGGTGGATTACCAGAGGCATCAGGCCAATATTGTAATCCTGTTCCTGTTAGAATATCAAATTGATGTACTCCAGCTAAATGACGAATACGGTCTGGCCCTGATGGTCCTATTATATCATTCCCTTTAAAAAATAATAATTCTGATTTTTCAGATGCGTCATATATACGTTCAGCAATGACAGTATGGGAGTAAGGACCAAAAGGTTGTTCAGGACCTTCCAAATTTGTCCCATAAAACCGAATCATATTTGTGCTAAGATTGTGATTCCCCACATATACACTACTTGTATATAACTTCGCATAATTAATCGTAGAGGCGTAGAAGGAGCCACAAACGTCTAAACTATAGGAGGGTGCTATTGTTCCAATCCCTACACGACTGCCGCTCGTATCCACCGTCATGGTAATACCAGAGCCATTCCATCGTGAGAAATGGAGATTATTTCCAACACCTGTACCAATAGATAGACCTCCTTCAATACGGCCACTAATATCAGATTGAATATAGGATGCAGAATTGGTAGTAACAAGCCGAATCTTATGATTTGGGTCATTATTTGCAAGTGTAATTGTCCCCTGAGTATTGATACCCGCATAACCTGAATTTACGGCACCACTAATATCCAGAAGCGCTTGTGGATTTGTCATGCCGAACCCAACATAACCACTTGAATCAACAACGATTCGTGGAATTGGCGTAATACCTGCCACACTTTGCTCATTATCCCCTATAATGAATTTCCCAGTGTTTGCCCCAGATACATCATCAATTCGCATAGAAAATCCCTTGTAAGGAACAGTATCACCTGAATTATCAAAATAATGTAAATTATAGGAAGGTCCTGAACCAAATACACGGTCAAGACGAACAACTGCTGGTGAATTTGGATTACGAATATGAACTGCTCTGTCAGGGGTAGATGTTCCAATACCAATACTTCCAGAACTATCAATAAAGAGAGCAGCATTAATTTTTGGTTCTGGTGGACTAAGTGTTGTTTCAGGCCATGTAGATTGAGTACCATGTTGTATAATATCAAACTGATGTGCACCAGCTAAATGTCTAATACGGTCTTTATAAAGACTGTTTGCATCATTTCCTTTAAAGAAAAGAAGTTCAGATTCCTCGTTTGGCGCATATATTCGTTCCCCAATAACTGTATGTGAATAAGGGCCATATGATTGCCCAGGTCCATCCGCATTTGTCCCATAAAACCGAATCAGATTTGTACTCAAATTGTCATTCCCAATATACACTGTACTTGTAAAGAGTTTTGCATAATTAATAGTGGAAGCGGCGAAAGAACTTACTTGGAAATTTGTAAGGAGCGAACCGACAGTAGAGGCAAGAGATTGTGATGAAACATACCCTATAGTGCCAAGCCCTTGTATTGCCGTAATAAGACCCTGTGTAGATACATATGTCTGACCCAAACCAGCCACTGTAGAGGCTAAGGAGAGGGAGGAAACATATCCTGTTGTTCCCAAACCAGCCACAGTGGAGGCTAAGGAGAGTGAGGAAACATATCCTGTTGTTCCCAACCCTTCAACAGTAGAAGTAAGTGATGGAATAGAAACATATGTCTGACCCAAACCAGCCACAGTGGATTGCACTATAGGAATATTATTGACGAGTATCATACCTCCGCTGCCTCGCAATACTGTTTCTCCAATTGTATCGGCAAGTTGAAGCGTGCTAACACCTATTGTGCTGGCTCGTGCTGCCCCTTGGACATCCAGATGGACCGCGGGGTCGCCCTTCATAATCCCCACAAGACCATCTTTCACTGTGAGAGTATTATTCAGAAGGAGGCGGTCTGGGCCGGTGTATATCTGGTTGGTGGAATCATAGTAATGGGGAATATCTACCCCATAATAACGGGCGTTTTCTGTTATAATGTCGTCGCCGGCGTATACACTATAGGAAATGGATGTTGGACTAGTGACTGTATATGTTTTAGGGGTTTCGGTCCAGTTGATGCCGTCGGTTGATTCATAGATGTAGTTTGCGCTTATGCCGTATGTAGTGCGACCATTCCAGAAGATGGAAGTAACCGTTTCAGTGAGAGGAGTGGGGGATTGATTCCAGGTGCGACCATCGCGGCTGTAGTAAATTCTTGCGGGTGTAAGACCGACTTTAGTAGTTGAAACAAGAAAATATGTTCCATTCCAAGCAACGGAGGAAAGAGCTGTAATACTAATAGAAATAGATGACCATGATATACCCTTGTTTTCACTATAATAAATGTTTCCACTATTTGAGTCTGCGACAACCAAACTATGACCATTATAGGCAATTGCTTTAAAAATATTCCCACCAAAAGAGCCACTAGCGCCATTCCATGTAATTCCATCTACACTATATTGGATTGGACTTACACCGGCACCGCAAATAATCCAATATGTTCCATTATAGAATATATTATAAATATTTGAGATATTTAATGGGTCCGGATTTGAAATCCAAGTGATACCATTTGTGCTGGACCATATTTTGCCGTTTGCTCCGTCATCGCCCACAAGAATATACGATGTTCCATTGTATCCAACACTATATAAAACCATATAAGCTGGAATATTTGTATTTTGCCAAGAAAGTCCATTGTCTAGACTATAAAGAATTCCACGGGATGTTACACTTCCTTCGCCAAGAGCAAACCATATACCGTTGAAATATTGAATATTATTAATTTTCGTGTTAAAGAGTTCTGCGCTTACATCCCATGAGGTGCCGTCATTTGAAGAAAACTCCACTCCATAAGGATAAGAACCACTACCAAAATTACCAGCAACGGCCCAAATACGGTCAGCGGGATTTTTCTGCGCATTTACGACGAGGGTGCTGAGGGTTTCACTATAGGTAATGGGTGCGGTAATTGACCCGCCTACGGTGAGGTCGGCATAGACCGTGGCGTTACTTACATCCAGATTATTGAGAGAGAGGTCGGTAATAGTTCCACCGAGGAGTGTGCCGCCGAAGTAGAGACCGCCGCCGTTGTTATAGAGCAGCTTCTTGGTTGTTGGGTTCGCAATGTCCACAAGGGCGAGGGTGCTTAAAGACACGGAGGCGGTGGAGAGTGCCTGGACGTGGAGTGTTCCGTTGGCTGCTGTGCTGAGGTAGCCGGCGGTTCCGAGTCCGGCGACGGTACTGGCGAGTTGGGTGGAGGACACATAGCCTTCCGCGGCGAGATGCTTGATGCGGTCATCAAACTGTGCCTGACTGACACCGGTGGTGGTAGCGAGACCGGCGACGGTGCTACTAAGCGAACTTGCGAGTATGGTCTGATTAATGATTTCGGATGTAGAGACGAGACCATAGAGTGTTGAAGAGAGACCAGAATCAATAATCCCTATAGTGCTAATAATTTCGGCCTGTAATGTGGATGGATTCGGCATACCGATTGTGGAAAACCATGTGGCTGGGTCATAGCCGGCAAGGGTACCTGATGAATCCACGGCAAAGATTGTAGTAGATGGATATGGATTTGCCTGTTCATCAAGGGGCAGTAGTTTTTTGACAGCAAGGTAGTTTACATACGCACTACCGGGCTGTAGGCTCATTCTATTAGTGCGATGGATAGTGTGTATAGAGAAAAAACACAAGCGGATTAAGTCGCGTAATTGATGGGCACGAATTTGTAGGGGGAAAGAAGAGAGCGCCATGACGAAAAATGGTGGTTTACTACAGCTCGTAGCCGTAGGAAAACAGGATATATATTTAACGGGCAACCCCCAAGTTTCATGGTTCAAACAAGTGTATCGCCGTTACACGAACTTCGCCGTGGAGAGTAAGCGTATGTATTTTGACGGCACACCCGATTTTGGGCAGCGCATATCATGTCTTGTTCCCCGTGCTGGAGACTTGCTCGGACCCATTTACTTGGAAGTGAATCTGCCGGCGATTACCTTTAATAGTGGAGCGGCGGCCCAGTATTGTAATAGTGTAGGGCACGCCCTTATTAAGGAAATTACTGTTCAAATTGGGGAACAGGAAATTGATAAACAGACGGGGGAATTTATGCAGCTCAATTACAAACTCACTATACCGGACGCCAAATACGAGGCCTATAACTACATGATAGGAGAACTGGGTGATTATCCTGCGGAGGGTCTGGCGGGTCCATTGCGACTACAGATTCCTCTTCAGTTTTGGTTCAATAAGAGTCCCGGGTCCTATTTACCATTGCTTGCCTTACAGTATCACCCAGTGCGTATCAACATTCAGTTACGGCCATTGAAAGAGCTGATTTATTTCCCTGAGGAGCTCTATGACCTGACATGTAATGATGCGCTGCCGCTGAATACATCGCTTATTCACATTGAAAACATGAGTATGTGGGGGGATTATGTCTTTCTGGATGTACAGGAGCGCCGGCGTTTTGTGAGCACACCGTTGGAATACCTGATTACACAGGTCCAGCATTCGCCAAAGCAGAGCATTATAGGGACTGCTACTACTGCTTCGGCGGAGATTGATTTCAATCACCCTCTGAAGGAGTTTATGTGGGTCTTTCAGCGTAGTTATTCGGCACTGCGAAATGAGCATTTCAATTATAGTAATTTAGGTTATTCGGAGAACGCAACCAGTCCTGCGGGGACGACGGTGTATCGCACGAGTATGTATACGGATGCTGTTCTACAGTTGGACGGCCAGGACCGGTTTGATAAACGGCGTTTTGACTATTTCAGTATTTTACAACCTTTTCAGCGCCACACTTCCATTCCTTATTACCTTTATATTAATAACTATTGTTTTGCTCTTAATCCCGAGGATGTTCAGCCGAGTGGTTCGCTAAATGCGAGTCGTATTGATACGATTAAATGGGTCTTTGATTTGAATAACACAGTGGCGGATTACTCAACCGAAGGGCGTGGGGAAATGTATGTGACTGTCTATGCTATTAATCAGAATGTGTTGCGGATTGTTGATGGGTTTGGTGGGGTGATGTTTTCCGTATAACGGAAATACAGAGGACTCGCTCTGCGAGTCCGATGTTCTCTGTCTAATGTCAGATGTCTGATGTTGATGTCAGATGTTGAACACTACGCCGACCAAATGTCAATTCCTATAATGTTACACTATAGGAATTGATTAATGTTAAGTTCTATTTGAAAAAGAAGGCATGTTTATTTAGCCTCTATTTTAAATGCCCCCTGGTCTAATAGGAAGGCATATGAACCTTTTTGAGCACACACAAAAAAAATACTGGGGAGGCGCATGGTATCCGTATTGGACCTTGATTGTAGCAACCATCCTTGGCGGGTTCTTTGGGCTCGACCATTTTTGGCTACGGAGTCCGTTGTCAGGGATTATTAAGGCGGTGCTCAATATTTTCACCCTTGGACTCTGGTATTTCTATGATATACTCCAAGTTGTCACAGAGCAAGAGCGCGTCCAGAAGTATGGGCTGAGTGCTCCCGTGTTTGGACCGCTGGGGATTGGGGCAGGGATGTTCCGTGAAACCATGGAACCTGGAGAAGTAGAAGGGAAATCCCCGTTACGCTATGTCCTCTATGTTATCATGCTTTTCATTCCCTTCACCTTCGGTCTTGAATATGTCGTTGCCGGCGACATGGCCGGTGCGGTCTTTAAGTTCTTGACTACGCTCTTAATTCCAATTGGGATTATTTACACCTTTATAAACATTATACATGCGGTGGTGACACCAAAGTCGCTATTTGAGGGAGGGACCTATCATCTTTTCCCAGCATCGCTCTTTATTGGCCCACGAGGAACGGAGGCGGCGGGTGTCTTAGGGCCGAAGGATGTGCCTGAGCCGAGTGAGAGCTGCTCTGTTGGCCTGGGGGCGGTTTTCGCGCCTTTTATGGAACTGGCCAAGACTGCTCTCGCAAATATTACGGCACCGGCAACAACGGCAGTGGCGGCAGTTTCTGGGGCGGTAACTGCTGGTGCAACTGCGATACAGACCGGAGCGGAACTGGTAACACAGACTGGGAAAACAATTACGAGTGGCCTGGCGGCAGTAGAGGGAATCGCCTCAGGCTCAGCTGGAATGGTAAGTGGTCTGAAAGGAGCAGTAGAAGGGAAGATTGGAGAGGAATTACAGAAGGCATCCACCTCAATAGTATCACAAGTATCCAATCCTATTGTGGGAGCTGTGGGTAACACAACCTCGCTTGGCGAGGTTGTCAGTAGGGCAGCAGGGAATGTCTCTGGTGTTGCGAAGCAATTGGGTGGCGGGTCAGCCTATAAAGGCGGGTCGGCATATGAGGCCGGCGCAGGAGATTGGCTCTTAATTGCGGCCATGATGGGCGCATCAGCCTATTTCTTGCGGAAGAAGTATAAGGAATATTTCGTGGATACAGCACAGAAACAGGAACCGGCATCTTATCATGGAATTCCCATCCCCAATGCTACGGCTTGAATCGCAGGAACAGTTTGAAACGGAGATTCTTAACCCGAAGGGGGTGAATGTGCCGCCCTATGTATGTATTCTCTTTAGTGCTGCATGGTGTGGGCCATGTAAGAAGTTGGACAAGGAGGCCTTACTCTCCACACATCCTGATGTAGTGTGGTATGGGTGTGATGTGGATGAAAATGGCTATACGCATGGCTATTGTGGGCTTCAGAAGATTCCCTCCTTTGCCTTCATCAAAAATGGGCGATTTGTAGATAAACTCCAGGGGACAATTGAGCTGCCGGCGATTAATGCGTGGATTGCGAAGTGCCGATAGAAGGTGGGAGAGGGTAGATATTTACTATAGTGTTTTCTTTGAGACTACACTATAGAGATTTAATTTTCATTCACTTTCAAAGTGTGACTTTTTAATTCCAGAAATAGTTGTTGAAAACTTAGAAATTTTGTAGGATTCCATTTTCTACTATATTCTTACAAATACTATTTTCGGGACACTTATCGGTATCCAGCATATATTCTTTTGATATCTGATAATTATTTTTCGCATTATCTATCATTTTACGCATTATAAAAACTTCTTTATTGTTAATATTATAGTGATTATAAATATAATATATATTTTTCTTAAATATAATATATTCATTATAGTTCATAGGCCAGCCTTCAATATATTCTATTTTATATTGTTCACATAATTTATAGATAGATTTTAAAAGTAAAACCAATATTTCATCTGATTTATAAAATTTAATAAGAATATCTATATAATTTGGTTCATAATCTCTATTCACTGATTTACTTGGTTCATCAATATGAGATTCTAATATAATAAATCCCATTATAGTTCTTCCTTTATAATAAATAATACCAT
>JACCDG010208396.1_pt1 | contig 17131 bp, 16 predicted proteins | sample 7442471 | NCBI WGS metagenome assembly JACCDG01 (sample SAMN15323444, study PRJNA562643) | freshwater metagenome | isolation source: river surface water | place: USA:Blue River Watershed | collected 2017-08-17 | reverse complement strand
CCGCGGAGCGACGACGCACGTTGGCCCGGCTCGCCGAGCTCGTGCGTGGCGAGATCGCGACGTGGGCGGTGCTTCGTGCAGCGACCGAACGCACGGTCTGAACTGCCGCCGTTGAGACGCGGACCTGTGATACGCTCGGCCCGATGGTCCCGCGGTTGAAGATTACGATGGCAGCCCGTGCGGTCATCGCGCGCGGCTTCGCGTTCAGCCCGCGCGCGGGATCCTTCGCCGATGCCGACGTGGCGCGCGATGAGATCCTCAGCCTGCCGCCCCCACCCGAACCCCTGGTGCTGCGCGTCACGGCCGCGGGGGGCCGCAAGGCCGAGCGGACGCGCGTCGAAGGCGACTGGCTCTGCGACGCCACGCTCGACGCGCCCCGTCGCCTCCCCGCGCCCGCGTGGTTGTATGACCCAGAGGCGAAAGCGTGGGCGAAGAAGCGACCCTGGCTGGAGGCGTGGGAGACCTGTGAGGACGCCCGCTGGATGTTGAGTGCAGCGGTCACGGAAGGCGTGGATCGCCGCCTCGTGGTACGGGCCGCGTGTGCCTGTGCCCGCACCGTCCTCGATCGCGTTCCTGCAGGCGAAGAGAGGCCCCGGCGCGCGCTCGAGACCGCCGAAGCCTGGACCCGCGGCGAGGCCACCCTCGACCAGGTTGAGCAAACTGCCTCCGCTGCCTACGGCACCTCCTCCTTCGGTGCCTACGCCGCCTACGCCGCCTCGCACGCTTCCGCCAACGCATCCTTCGCAGTCGCAGCCGCAGCCGCAGCCGCAGCCGCCTCCAACACATGGCAAATCTCCCTGGCCCGTCTCGCGGAGGTCGTTCGCGGCGAGATCGCGACGTGGGCGGTTCTGCGGTCTGCGTCAGAGTCGACGTAGGGCCACGAAGCCCTTCCCGTGACCCTACGATCGCTTCACGGGGACGCGCGGGAACAGGACCCGCGCGCCGCGAGGGTCCAACGCGGCGATCACGTATCCCTCGAGGAGTGCGTGGACGAGGGGCTCGAAGGGGTTTTGAAATTCCTCGACGCGCGACCCCATCGCGTCAGGGTTCAGGATGCCACCGCGCCGAAACAGATTCGTCACGCGCCGGATCGTGTCGCCACGCAGGGCGGCGAACTGCCATGCGAGGTACCCCTCCACCATGCGCAAGGCGTAGAAGACAATGCTGTTCACGCGACCCCTGTCACGCACGATCATACCCCGCGGCTTGACCTGCTGATGGAGCGCGCTCATCGCGGAAGCAAGATCCGGGGGCCTGGGCCCGACGCCATCCAGCACCATCTGCGAGCAATCCACCATCAAGTCGGGGCCCGCATCGAAGTAGTGCGCGTACGACCTCGGCACGCTCCACCACCGCACGCCTTCGATGCGCGCACATCCGAGCCGCGCCGCGCGCGCGGAGGCCTCCATCGCGAGGAGCTCGACACGCTCCACCGCCTGCACGTCCGCGCAGAGCGCGACCACGTCTTCCGGGCGCCAGGGGAAGCTCTGCAGGCTCTTCCAGTCCTCCTGATCCGCCGCCCTCGGGGAGGACCCGGAGGGGCCCGCAAAGCGGCGCCGCGGGTCGCCGACCCACGCGACGGGCGCCAGGGACTCCCAGAGCGACTCGACTTCGCCGGGGAGGGCCAGGAGGTCGCGTCGCGAGGCGGCCGAACCGAGGCGATGACCCCGTCGCTGCAAACGCGCGAAGGTGTCCTGCGCGAACTCCCCCGCGCGCGCCATGGCTTCCTGCCAGCGTGGGCGTCGAGGTCGGAAGAGCGCCCCCTGGAGGTCCTTCCAGGAGTCCAGCCCCAAGGCGCGCCACGGCGCGTCGAACGTGCTCATCGCACGGCTCGAGCGCGACGCTTGGGAGCGGCGCACCTTCGTGGATGTGCGGCTCGTGAGCCGAGTCGCAGGAGCTCTTCGAAGGTGCGTGCGAGGACCGCCCTCCTCTTCCGCGCGTACCCCCGCGCGGGGCCGAGCGTCTTCACCTCACGATCCCAGATCGCCAGGTAGCGGTCCCGCCATGCCCGCACCTTCGTGGGCTCCGGCGGCGCGTCGATGCCCTCGCGCGCGAGCGCCAGGAGGAGGCCTACGCGCGGCATGACATAGTCTTCGAGTTGGTCGAGGTGCAGCGTCCGCGTGGACCTGCCCAGGCCGAGCGCGCGCTGCACCTCGGCCTCCCATCGACCCGTCACCGACGCCACGAAATCCATCGCGCCGTCGCTCTGAAAGTTCCCTTCGCCCCACGTTCCCATCACTCGTCCGCCTCGATGCCGCCACGCATCGTCACCGTGTCGAGGAGGCGGTTCAGACGGGGCCAGCCGTCCGCGCACCGCTCGATGTTGTACGTGAGGGCCGTGGCGAAGCTCTCGTCGTGGTAGTGTACGTCGTTGGCGAAGTGGGTGCATTCGTGGATCGCCAACGCGTACAGGCGCCTCCGATGTTGCTTGTTGCTGGGGACGTAGACCCCCTTGCTCATCGCCCCGTCGATGAAGGGGTTCAGGAGAACCCAGTTCCCGCCGTCGGCGTTGAACGCGGCCGCAGCGCCGTCGGAGAAGATCCACCCCACGCCGAAACGTCGCGGCGAACCGAGTTGGATCAGGACGAAGCGCACGAGCTCCGTCCAACACTTCGCCAGGTGGAGGATGCGCGGACTCATCGCCTCGGGCAGAAACTTTTTGGGGACTCGAAAGTTCTCGACTTCGTTGAGCACGTAGAAGTCGGGCGTCCAGACGAGTTGGGACACCGCATTCTCGAATTGCTGCTGGCCCCGAAAGGTGAGGCCGAGGAGCTCCTTCGCCGTCGAGGGGTCGATCATGTTCAGGGGCGCACGTGTCGCGGCGTCCTCCTCCGCCGCCCTCGCCGCGAGTTGCTGGCCGTAGTGCTCGATGATCTCCACCGCCTGGCGCGTCGACGCCTCGTCGAGCTCGTAGGCGGGCTCCTCGGAGCTTCGGGGCCGACGCAGGGCGTGCAGGGGGCCCAGGGATGAAACGACCGCGGCTTCGGCCTGGGGCACCGCCGCGAAGTTCCCCGAGCCCTCATACTTCTTGCGGAGGAGGCCCTTCTTCGCCCGGAACGCCGACTTCACGTCGGCCGCGATCTGCGACACGAAGCGTTCGAACTCGGCGCGCACCGACCAGTCCGCGAACGAGTCCCGGTTCGCCGTCAGGATGTCAATCGACGGCTTCAGGAGCTCGATGATCACGTTCCCCTGGACGCCGTCCGCGATGTAGCCGTCGAACATATACAGGCTGCCGCGGGGGCCCTTCACCCGCACGAAATAGTAAGACGCGCTGAAGTCCGTGTTCTTGTTGAAGTAGACCTTCGCCTTGGGGTCGCTCGGGTCCCCGATCGCGAAGATCTCCTCCCGCGTGCCCAGCGACGCCTTGAAGGGGACGTCGTTCACGAACAGCTTGATGCGGGGCAGGTAGCATTTCGCCAGGAACGACTTCGCCTCGGCGTCCGACGTGTGCGCGTCCGTCGACATCACGGCCTCGACGCGCGTCCCGCGAAGCGTCGCGGCCGACTCGATGCGGTAGCGGTTGGCCACGCCCAGCGCCACGTGGTCGCGGCTGTGGACGGACCAGCGGAGCCACGGGAGCACGATGAGCTCCTTCGCCTTGCCGAACCCACCCGCGGCGCCCCCCTCGCCGCGCTTGGTCGTGCCCCCGAAGCGCAGGAACTTCGTGCGAAGGGTCTCGAGGCTCATGCCGCCGCCGTTGTCCTCGCACACGCACGTCCACGTCCCGTCCGCGTTGCGCTTCGCGCTCAGGCGGATCTCCGTGGCACCGGCGTCGACGCTGTTCTGGACCACCTCGCGCCACCACTTCTCGCGCCAGTCGGAGTAGTCCCGCTTCACCGTCTGGAAATACTCTGGGTCGAGGTCCATGCGCTCCTCGGCGCCCTCGTCCGCGCCGTTCGAACGCAGGAACGGGCCCGGCCGCGACGATTTCCGGAACACCTGCACGACGATCGTCTTGTGCCCGCCGGGGCGCTCTCGCTCGCCGACGACGCGGGCGCACTCGGTCAACCCGAGCGCACGCAACGGTCCGTAGGCGTCGTCCTCCGAGCGGGCCGCGTAGACGCCGGGGCCCAGGCGGGAGGGCTTGAACCGACGCCGGAGGACCCTCGCGAACTTCTGCGATCTACGCATGATCACCTCGGTCTGAGAATATCAGGAAGTTTCGCGCCGCGGAGTCGCTCGACCTGAACCTCCGCCGCACGGGTCGGATACTGCGTGACGCAATACGACTGCCACGTATCGAGGCCCTCACCCGTGGCGCGTGAGGACACGTTCGAGCCGTGGCGACGATAGAGGTAGAAGGCTTCTTGCGAGGCGTCGATCCGTCCGCCAGCCGCGCGGATCGCCCGGTGCAGCGCGGCGTCCTCGGCGAAGTTCACGTTCGGGTACCCGCCCGCGTCCAGCGCGACGTCCCGGCGGACGAGCGCCGTCACGTACGCCTCGGCCGCCGCGAGGCAGACGGGCCGGAGGGCCTCATCCGCGAGCCAGATTCGATGGGCGTACACGTAGTCCGCGCCGCGGTCCGCCATCGCGACCTGATGCGCGAGTCGCCAATCGAAAGACGCGTCGTCGTCGTCCCACGTGGCGACGTACTCGCCCGCGGCCTCCCGCAAGCCGAGGTTCCGCTGCGCCCCGAGACTTCGTGTGGGGCCGGTGTTGAGCACCCGCACACCTTCGACACGCGACTCGAGGGGCGCGCCCTCGTTGACGATCAAAAGCTCGCGCGCGGCGTAGGTCTGAAGGTGAAAGGAGGCCAACGCGTCCCGTATCATGTCCGCACGATCGGGCCACCGCATGAGCATGACGCAGGTCACGCGGGCGGCCGCGGGGACGGGCGAAGGCCCCGGAACCTCGGCGCGACGCGGGCGGAGAAGGTCTCGCGGATTCACGCGCGAACCTTTCCGGGGCACGGCGCGAAGAGCTTCTCCTCGCCGTACGCGATTCCCCGCGGGGACACGCCGTACTCGCCGCCGCACCCGGCGCACCGCCAGACGTTATAGACTTTCGGGATCCCCAGCAGGAGCCGCGTGACCTCGCGAGGATCGGTCAGCACATGAGAGCCGTGGACCATCGCCGCGGAGACGCCCACCAGCACCGCGCAGGCCCCGGACGGGGGGTTCTTCGCCCGCGTCGGCGCGAGAGGGCGTCGGTGACGGCGTGCGACGGCTGACTTCTTCGACGAGGCACACGGACGCATCTTCAGCCTGCCTTTGAGCCGCGTCGGCGCGGCGGAAACGGGGGGTCGTGGAGGCGCGTGTAGCCTACCGGGAACCCCATGTGGAGGTCGACCCAGTCGGGGTTCAAAAACCCTCCCGGCGCCGCGACTTCCGAAAGGGGCCTCGCGTTGCGCATCCGCGTCGCCTCGGATGCCTTGCCCGACCGCCAGTCCCGGGCCGTGGCGGTCGGCCAGAGGCAGAGCGCGTCCACCGCGACCGGGTCGGCGCCATCGCACGCCTCCCGGAGCGCGCACGCGAGTCCCGCGCCCGCGACGGGGGCGTCGTCAGGGACCACGAGCTCACCCGCGCGCATCATGCCGATCCCCGGCCATGTCGACGCCAAGGGGTGAACACCCCTGGCTCGCTTCGTCGACCGCGACGCCCGAACGGCTTTCTCGACCTCCGACAGGTGGCCGAAGGGGCGCGATGCGCCCACGCCGAGCACGAGGCGGATGGCCTCTTCCGCCAGCGCGGCACCCTGATCCCGCGCGTTCCTCGGTGCCGCGCGGCGCGACATCGGGGCCTTGCGAGGTGGCCCCTCGCCCCGCATCCAGCGATGAATCGCCACGGCGGCCGTGCCCACTGCGAAACCGCACTGCGGGACCACCGCGTTGCCGCCCGCCTCGATCCGCTCCATGTGGTACGGGACCTCCGCCGACGAACGGATCTCACGGGTCGGTTCCCCCCGCCGAACTCGTTCGCAGGGGCCCGCAGGCCACGCAGAGCTCCCGAGGTCGAGCCGCAAGGCGTGGGACGAGGCCTCGACCTCACCCAGTGACGCGGGCCCCGCCCTTCGCCACGCGACGACGAAGAGGCGAAGGCGAAGGTGTTTCGCGCCTACCGCGGCCGCGAGCAGGGTCGTCCACCAGGCGTCGTAACCCCGCTGGTCGAGGTCCGCGAGAACCGTCGCGACCGGGGCAGGCGACACGACGGCACCCTTCACGCGAATGGGGCAGAGGGCACCCCCCACATTTTCCCAGACCACGAGGTCAGGTTCGAGCTCCTCGATGAGGCGCGCGAATTGCCCCCAAAGACCACTCCGAGGTCCGACCATCCCCTTTCGGTCCCAGCGGTACGCCGCCTTGCTGATCTCCTGACAAGGCGACCCGCCGCCGAGACAATGGACGCGCGGCAAGTCGCGACGACTCACCGTACGAACATCTTCGAAGCGCGCGACGCGCGGCCAGTTCGCCGCGAGCACGGCGGCGGAGTAGGGGGCGCGCTCCACCTGCCAGGACGTGCCCGCACGGAGACCCTCGGCCTCCGCGGCTTCCTCGAGACCCCATTCCAAGCCGCCGATGCCCGCGAAGAGGGATCCGATCGAAAACTGTCGTTGGACGCTCCGAAGGGGGATGGAAAGTTGTGAGGCCACCGCCAGAACGCTTCAGGCAGGCTTTCTGGATCGTCTCGGGTTCCTCTTCGGCGTCGGCGCGGGCTCGTTGCTCGGCGGCTCGTTGCTCGGCGGCTCGTCGTCGGTCGGCACCACGATCGCAGGCGCGGTGCCAGGGTCGACGGGAGGGTCCGCGTGGATGATGCGGCGAGGGCGCGGCGGGGGCGTTTCTTGCGCCGCCACCGCGTTGAAGGGAAGGGCCTCCGCGGACACCGGCGGAGCCTCCGCGGACACCGGCGGAGCCTCCGCGGGGTTCTCGGTCTCGTCCGGCTCTGAAACCAGGGGATCTCTCGCCTCGCGGCCAGCGCGACGGCGCTCACGAACTCGGTGGGATGAACGTGCCATGCGGGCGAATGTACGACGCAGTGGCCGTTCAATCAATCTATCAGGAGCAGGATCCGTTCGACTTCCCGCACCCGGGGCACGCCTCACACGTGCCCGTGCGCACCATGATGCCACCGCATTCGCCGCAGTAGTTCCCGCTCGCCATCACCTTGAAGGCGGGAGGGCGAGGGGCCGCATCCATTGCGGATGATCCGGCTGGATCCTCGAGCGCGTCGGGAGGGGCCGAGCCCTCGGAGAGGTGCGCCAGGTCGTCGCGGCCGCAGTACGCCGTCCCCATGAGCCGGGCGATGTAATCGACGAAGCTCGCGCTGAAGCGGACGCGGGCGTCGCCCACGACGGGTCCCTGCGGGTCGAACTGGATGCCCTGGAACGCGTTGACATACTGCTCGGCCGGAACTCCGTGCTGGAGACCGATCGAGACCGCGATGGCGAACGCGTTGAACACGGAACGAAGGGCGCTCCCTCCCTTCGAGACGTCGACGAAGAGCTCCCCGATCTGGCCGTTCTCGTACTCCCCGGTGCGCACGAAGATCTTGTGTCCCCCGATGCGGGCCTCCTGGGTGAAGCCGCTCCGACGAGCCGGGAGCTTCACCCTGCTGGCGGGTTTCGGCGCGACCGCGCGCGCGGTCGCGGACCGCATCCGATCCCGCACCGCCGTGTACTCGGAGGCGTCGCGGACGGGCTCGCCGAGGGCCTCGCGCGCGAGGCGGTTGAGGCTCGCCAGATGCGACTCCGGCGAGACCGTGAAGGCCGCGAGAAGGTCCGGCTCCGTCGCGCTCAGGATCGCGCGCATGGCCGTGTCCGTGCGACCGTCCGCGTGTCTCGCCGAGGAGGCGTTGAGCGGCTGACTCGCCTTGCATCCGTCGCGGTAGACGGCGAGCGCCTTGACCGCGCGCGTCTTCCACGCGTACGCGTAGACGGTCATGATGTCTTCGACCGTGGCGTCCCTGGGCATGTTCACGGTCTTGCTGATCGCGCCCGACAGGAACACGCTCACCCGTGCCATCATGTCGACGTGCCCGAAGGCCGAGATGAAGCGCTTGCCGCTCCTCCCGCAACGATTCGCGCAATCGAACACCGGGAGGTGCTCCGCGCGCAATTGCGGCGCACCTTCGACGGTCATGTGGCCGAGCAGGTGGTTCGACGCGGCCTCGATCGCGTCGTCGCTCAGGCCCCAGTGCGCCAGGAGGCGGAAGCCCTCGCGCCACTCGCAGGTCGTCTTCCCGTCCGCCTGGACCGCGAGCTCCGAGGTGAGCCCGAGTCGCCGCACGGCCGCCTCGCCGAGGGTGTACGGCGAGAAGACCTCCTCCTCGAGGTAGAACGCGTGCGAGAGCGCCCGCTCGACCCGCTCGATCTCCTCGTCGAGGAGCCCCTTGGACCGGAGGAACTCGACGCCCACCGAGGGCGCGCCCTCGAGCTTCGGGGTGCCCGCGAGGTAGGTGACCACGTCGTCGATCTGTGAGGCGGTGTACCCGAGCCGCCGAAGCGCCTTGGGCACGGTCGCGTTGACCTGCTTGAGCAGGCCACCGCCCGCGAGTCTCTTGGACTTCACGAGCGCGTAGTCGGGCTCGATCCCCGTCGTGTCGCAGTCCATCGCGAACGCGATCGTGCCCGTCGGCGCGAGCAAGGACACCTGGGCGTTGCGGTATCCGAACATCTCGCCGAGCTCCTCTGCCTCGTCCCAGAGTCGGTTCGCCGCGTCGTAGAGGGCCGACGTGCAGAGCGACGGGTCGAGCCCGCGGGCGGCCTCGCGGTGCTTCCGGATCACGCGAAGCATGGGCTCGCGGTTCGCCGCAAACCCCTCGAAGGGGCCCACGCAGCGCGCGAGCTCGGCGCTGGTGCGGTACGCTTCGGCGGTCATGATCGCGGAAATCGCCGCGGCCGTCTCCCGCGCCTGCGGCGAGTCGTAGGGGAGGCCGCACTCCATCAGAAGTGACCCGAGGTTGGCGTACCCGATCCCGAGCGTGCGGAAGCGGTGCGAGTTCTCCGCGATCCTGCGCGTCGGGTAGGACGAATAGTCGACGATCGCCTCCATGGCGAGGACCATCGTACGCACTGCGTGGCGGAAACCTTCCACGTCGAAGACGACCTCGCCCGCGAAGTTCTCCTGCACGAACTTCCCGAGGTTGATCGACGACAGGTTGCACGCCGAGTCGTCGATGAAGACGTACTCGGAGCACGGGTTCGACGCGTTGATGCGGCCCGCGTTCGGGCACGTGTGCCACGCCTGGATGACGTCGTCGAACTGGACGCCGGGGTCGGCGCAGCGCCACGCAGCCTCCGCGACCTTCCGCCAGAGGTCGGCCGCGCGGTAGGTCTTGGCGACCGCGCCGGTGGTGCGAAGGCGCGTCGACCACTCGCCGCCCGCCTCGACCGCGCGCATGAACTCGTCGGTCACGCGCACGGAGTTGTTCGAGTTCTGGCCCGACACCGTGCGGTACGCCTCACCGTTGAAGTCCGCGGGGTAGCCCGCCGCGATGAGCGCCTGGGCCTTCTTCTCCTCGCGGACCTTCCACTCGATGAAGTCGACGATGTCGGGGTGGTCCATGCTCATGATCCGCATGGTCGCCGCCCGGCGGGTGGTGCCGCCCGACTTCGTGGCGCCCGCCGCACGATCCCCGACGTCCGCCCACGCCATCGCCCCCGAGGACTCGCCGCCCCCCGAAAGCGGCTCGTCGCGGCCGCGGAGCGCGTCGAGGGAGGTGCCCGATCCACCCCCCCACTTGAAGATGCGCGCCTCGTTCCGATACCAGTCGAAGATGCTCATCAGGTCGTCCCCGAGCCCGAGGATGAAACATGCCGAGTTCGCGGGGTGCGTGTAGGCGTCCGGCGCGACCGCGACCGCGCCCGCGCTTCGGTCCCAGTAGAAGTTGCCCGTGGTCGTGCCGGAGATCCCGTACGACTCCCGGAGGCCCGCGTTGAACCACACCGGCGAGTTGAACGCGGCGTACTGATGCACCATCAGGTGCGCGAGCTCCGCGCCGAAAGACTCCGCGAGCTCCCGCGACGCATCCGTCGCGGAGTCCCCGAAGAGGCCCTGCACGTGCGCCTGACCCTGGAGGGCCTGCGTGATGCGGCGGACGACCTGACGCATGCTCGTCTCACCCTGGTCGGCCCCGCCCACGCCGCGACGACGCATGTACTTGGACCCGATGATCGACCCCGCCAGAAGGCTGTAGCCGCGCGGGAACTCGCGCACGGCGCCGAACTTCCTCTGACCCGCGACGCGGTCCTCGACCGCGACCTCCATCGGCTCCCAGCGCACCGCATCGAGCGGGTCCGAGCCGGGCGTGGTGTTCCGACGCGAGTACCTCAGGCCCCGCGACTCGCCGCACTGTGCGACCCCTTCGGGGCCCTGTGCGCCGCTGATTTCCTCCGCCATGATCGTCATACGGTTGTGACTCCTTTACCTACCGAGAGAGTGACCAGAAAACATTACACGTTCTTCGCGTCAACAAAAACATGCACCCGCGGGTGCGACGTGTGATACATGCGTTGTCACGTAGGGCCAAAGCCCCATTCGATGCGAACGCGCACTTCGGGTGGTCCTCCTTTCTTTTTCGTCTGCTCGCACACGAACAGAAGACGAGGGTCTGAGTCATCGATGCCGAAGTAGTCGAGCGCGACCGCGTCCTCGACCGATTTGAGGGCGGCGTGAACGCCGCGCGGGTCGAGTTGTGTAGCCGCGACGCGCGTCAGCGTGATGCGCGCGGGCGCCGGGGGCGGCTTGACCGACACCTTCGCGCGGAGAACGCACGGCACGAGGTCGCGGGCGTTCCTGGCGCGGCGGTGTCTCGATCGGAACAGGTCGGACCGGGCGTTCGCCTCGTTGGACGTGGCCAGCGGGATCGTCACGTCGATCACGTGTCGGGGTCGAATCGCATCCGACGCGAGCGCCCGCTGCACGGCCGACCACGCTTCCTTCACGGCGGGCGCGTCGCAATCACGGCAGCCCCGGTCTGCGGCGCAGAGCGCGTCATAAGCTCGCATGCAGCGCGCGCGCTCCGCCTCGTCGGGTGACAGCGGCTTGACGGGGATCCTTCCGACCCGCTTGGACCTCCTCGATTTCAAAGCTCGCCCCCGCCTTCTGCCGCAGGGCCGGAGGCCCACGCCGCGGGCGACTTCACCCGCAGCAACGTCGACGCGAGGTCGAAGTCGAAGTGGCTCATCGTCCACCACGCGTGACCGCGGCGCGCCGTGCATGGGCGAGCGCTTTGCGGATGGTCTTGGCGACGGTCCACCAGGACGCCGGGTCCGCGCCGAGTTTGACCACTATTTCGCATCGCCTTCGGACGGGCACCGGAAAACGTCGGCGTTTTGCGGAAGGGCGTACACCTCCGGAGCGCCACCGAACGTCTTTCACGCAGCCGAGACGCCCCAGCGTTGTCGCCACGTCACCCACGCGGTCGTGGGTGTAGAGGAGCGATCTCGACGGCAGGGGCGTTCGTCTTCGACCTTGCACGATCTGCGCGAGTACGTGCTGTACTTTCATCGGTCCGGCCTGTTCCGCTCGGCCGACGTGGAGTCTTCGAGCCGATCCTCCTGCGTGGGCCACGCCGAGCCCGAGGCCGAGACATGCAGGATGCCACCGTGCCCACTCGGCAGCACGCACATCTTCGAGCCGAAACTCGCGCTGCACTGCCGAGCGGTCGCGTCGCACGCGGGGCAACGCATCACGCCGTCGGAGGTCACGATGGGAACGTCAGGGTGGGCCGAGCATCGGCCGTGCGTCTCAGGGGTACTCATGCGTCTCCTCGGCCGGTTCTTCCGGACCCCACGGGGGGGTCTCTTCGGGCGGTTGTTCGAACGTCTCCTCGGTCCCTCCCACCCCGTCGGGCACGAGGGTTTCCATCGACCCGACATCTTCGCTGCCGGGGTCGAGGAAGAGGGAGTGCTCTTGGATGAAGCGGACGAGCGCCGTGTCCGTCGGTCCGTTGCGCTGCTTGGCGACGATGACCTCGGCCGCGCGTCGATCTTCGGTCTTGGGGTTGTAGACGACGTCTCGGTACAGGAACAACACGACGTCCGCGTCTTGCTCCAGCGTCCCAGACTCACGCAGATCCGACAACATGGGCCGCTTGTCAGCCCGCGTTTCGCAGTCGCGGTTCAGTTGCGAGAGCGAGAGCACGGGGACGTCGAGCTCTTTGGCGAGGCTCTTCAGCGCGCGACTGATCTTGCCGATGTCGCGCTCGCGGCTCGCCGACTCGGTCTGGGGCTTCAGAAGCTGCAGGTAGTCGACGATGATGACCGCCGGCTTGCCGTGGCGCTGCGCGATCCGCCGAGACTTGGCGCGCAACTCGGCGATGGTCAGTTCGCCCGTGTCGTCGATCCACACGGGCAGTCCCGAAAGCGCAACCGCCGCCGAGAACATCCCTGCGGTCTGATCGTCGGTCATGACGAGGGACCGAATCGCGCTGTGGTCGATCCGCGCCTTCTGCGCCAGGAACCGCTGCAGGAGCTCCCGCCGTGGCATCTCGAGCGAGAAGAAGAGCACGGGCTGACGGGTGTACCTCGCGGCGTGGAGCGCGATCGTTCCCACGATGGCGGTTTTCCCCATGGCGGGGCGTGCGGCCAGCAGGATCGACTGGCCCCCGCGCATGCCACCGAGGAGCCGGTCGACGCCCAGGAAGCCCGTCGGTGTTCCTTCAATCTCGCGCCCGCTCGCGAGCGCCGTCTCGACGTAGGCGACGTACTCCACGAGACCATCGTGGATGTGCTGCAGGCCACCGTCCGCTTTGCGGGCGGTGGCCTGCAGCATCTGCTCCTCGGTCTTCCCGCAGAGCTCCTCGGCCGCGGTACCCTCCGCCGCGCGCGTCAGGGACGCGACGCAGACGGTCGCGAGGCGCCGTACACGCGCCTCGTCAGCGACGATCCGTGCGTGGGACTCCACATGGGACGCGGTCGGCAATTCGTCGGTCAACTCGCCGAGGTATTGCGGTCCGCCCACCGTGTGGATCCGGTTGCGCGCGCGAAGATCCGCAGCGAGGGTGAGAATGTCGACGGGGGTGCCCGTCGCCGCGATGGCGAGCATGGCCTGATAAATCGTCGCGTTGGCGGGCCAGTAAAAATCCTCGGCGGCGAGGATCGCCTCGACGTCAGGGATGCACCTGTTGTCGAGAAGCATGGCTGCCAGGACGGCCTTCTCCGCGCTCAGGTCGTGGCGGCGGAGCGCCCTTGTGACCACGGATTCCTTGCTCTTTTCCGCGGTCGAGGCGTGTCTCGGACCGCCTTCCGGGCCGCGTGTGTACGACATGGTTTCCGCGTCACTTCGCTCCGACATTCGGGTCCGCCTCCTCAGGAATCGTCATGTTCTTCGCCTGCGCCTTGAGCGCGCGGAACCGCTCCAGGTCGAGCTTCCGGGCGCCACTCGAGGGCGCGACGGTCGGGTTGGGAGGAGCCGGTTTCGCGGAAATCTGCTGCTGATCGGCGTGCCACTGCCACGCCTCCAACAGCCCGTCTACGAGGAGCTTTCGCTGAATCAGCCAGTGCAGGCTGGCGACCTTCCGGCCCGTGACCCAATGCAACCCTCCGCGCCCCTCCTTCCCCCGTACAAGCCAGTCGCCGAAGATCCGGAACTCATTGATGGTCACGCCCTCCTGGGCCCATTGCCGCAGAAGGTGGGCGAACACGGAACCCGTATCGATACCCAGAAGAACCTGGAATCCAGCCGAGGACTTGTTTCCCAGGGGCACCGGGCGACCGGCGATCCCATCCAGGATCGCCTGCTGAACCGCGTGTACAGGGAGCGCAGTCACGATCTCCTCCGAGGGAAGGCTGGGCCTCGTAACCGCATCCGCATCCTCATCCTCATCCTCATCTCCCACGTGGACCACCTGGGCGGCCCGTACGTAGGCACTCGGTCCGTGGGGGGGGGTAGAGGGGGAAGTCTTGGTCTTGATCTTGTTCTTGTTCTTGTTTTCCGGGGACGGTTCCAGGGACGGTTCCAGGGACGGTTCCAGGGACGGTTCCTGAAACGGTTCCACATTTCGGTCCATAGATTTCGAGCACTTACGCTCTTCGCTCGCGAGTTTTGCGAGCGCTTCCCGCTTCACCTTGCCTCGGCATGATTCGAACGCACACACGAAACTCGGTGAAAGTTTTCTCATGTGCGCTTCGAATGCGGCCTCCGCCTCGTCGAGAAGAGCGCACCGAGGGAGCTCGTTCCACCCCGAACTCCACCCGATCACGACGTTCGGATTCGGGGGCTCGTTGTAGACGATTCCCTTCGGCAGCCAGATGAGGCCATGGAAATCGTCCTCCTTGGCCATGCGGGCGTCCAGGATCTCCTTGAACGCCTTCCGGGTGGACCTCGCGGTCCAACCGAGGTTGCGCGCGACCGTCTCCATCCTCAGGACAAAGAGCCCAGGGATCACAGAGTTGTGGGGACCGGTCAGGAGGTACAGCCAGAGGTACCTCGCAGATGCGGGTGGCCTAGAAAGTGAGGAAAACTTTTCATCGTTCCACAGACGACGAAAAACCTTGGAATATCTCGCCTTTTCCACGTCGTACTCCTTCCGCGGGGTTCTGATCAGGCGGTGAGGGTCGACGACGGGTCGGCCGCATGAGCGTGCTGGAGAGCCGCAGCAAGGAGCTTCTCGGCCAGGACCGGGGCGAAGGCCGTCAGGATCTGGTGGCGTCTCTGCTTGTCCGTTCCGACGGACTGCACAGAGGAGGGGAGCCCCTGGAGAATCCCCAACTCTTCCGTGGTGAGGGCGCGTGGAGGCGGGGCGTCTTTGGTGTCAGGGTCGGCCGTGATCTTCGCGGCGACTCCCTTCGGCGGGCGGATCGGCGGCGACGGCGCGTCGATGTCGAGCCGGGGTCCCTTCGGCCCTCGATTGGGCTCCGCGTCCGTGAGAAAGCGACCGCTCAATCCGAGGGCCTCGCGGACCGTACGAAAGGAGGGAAGACCGCCCGTGTTTCCGAGGGGTGCGAAGGCTACGGGGGGTCCTCGGAACTTGCCCGGCGTTGCGGGGCCGCCTCCTCGAAACGCGATGAGGAATTCCGTGGGACGATGCTGCGGAAGACCGAGGTAGGCTGCGTCCACGCGGTACCGCTGCGCCACGTACCCCTCCTTCGACGCGGCCACGATCAGCGGATCCATGTCCTTTGAGGTCGCGGCGCCGAGCTTCACCTCGACGAGTACGATGGCAGCGCCGCATTGCCGACCGACGCGGAACGCCGCGATCTGCCTCGGATCGGCCGAGGACTCCTCGCGCACTTCCTTCTCCTCGCCCTGCGCGCCCTGGCCTTCGACGACCGTTTCGGGCGCCACGACGCCCGACTGCCAGCGGGTCGTGGGACGAAGGCACAGTACGGCTTTCGCGGGACCTGAAGGCTCCCAGAACGCCGACGACGCCCAGGCGCAGGGGCCCGCGTTCGCGCAGTGGGCCTCAACCGAGCGCGCATCGCCGTCGACGCCGTAGGGCTTGAGACCCAGCGCGCGGACGCCGATGGATGCGCCTCCGATGCCTGCGTTGAGCACGATCACGTCGCACTCCCACGGTTCCGAGGGAGGCACCTCCGGCGTGGAGGTCTGTGACCCGGTCTTGTTGCTCGCGTCGGCGAGTTCGACCTGACGTTCGTCCACCTTCGTCTCCTTCTTTCGGCCGCCGCGCGTCGGCGCGGGGCGCGTACTTCGAACCATTTTCTCGGCGTTCTCCGCGGTCGTCGGGCGGTACCTCCGACGGAGGCCGTCGACCGTCAGCAGACGCGGGTCGCTCCCCTGAAACGTAAGCGAGGGAGCGCCTCGCATGGCGGGGAGCACGAGGACCGACTCGCGCGCTCGGTCGAGCGTGGGCTGAACGCCCTCGACGCGGACCACGCAGGTGCCCGCCACGGTCCGGCACTCCCAGACCGTGAAACGCTTGACCGGGTCCGCTTCTCCGGCTTCATCTGAAAGGTTCGTTGGATCCGTCATGTGCGCACCTTCGGTGGACGACCACGTTTCGCGGGCCACTTCTGGGCGAGGTGCGGGTGCCTCTTGAGGGCCTCCGCGACGCGCTCGTCAGGGACGCCCAGGAGCGCGGCGGCTCCAGTTCGCGACCCCTTCGCTTCTTCGAGGGCGTCGTGCAGGAGCTTTTCCTGCACGATGTAACGCGCCGCATCGGTGCGCTCTGCCAGCGTCCCCTCGGGTACGTGCTCGAGAAACGCTCCGGCCGCTCGTCGCTGCGCAGCCATCTTGTCTTTCATGCAGACCTCACTGGCCCTGTACTCGTCACGGCGCCGTTCATGCGTGTCTCCTCCGCGCACCCTGTCCATCGGTTCGGACAGGTAATCTACGGTAGGCAGTAGCATTTAGCACGATAATTCTACTCGCTTCTTTTATTTTTTTGGTTCCCTTCTCCACGGCGCAGAAGGGGTTCCGGGACTCACCCGAACAGTCGCCTCTGCATCCGAAGGTGGGGCGGCAAAAACGCGGGTCTCGACGGCTCCACATAGGGCTCGGTGCGTGTCGGAGTTTCGTGCGGTGGCGCCTGCGTCACTGGGCCCTGTGTCGAGGTTTCCGACGCGTTCTCGGAGGGTCCACGCCCGGACTTGCGTCTGGGCCTTTTCGTGCGTGGCACCGTGGGATCGACCTTGATGCCTTTGCGGAAGTCCTTCACCGCATGCCAGGCCAAGTAATCCGCGAGCTCGTTCCAGAGGTGCCCGGCGTGACCGGGTACGTGCTGGAAGAAGGTCGACGTCCCGCGGTCGGCTCGCTCGGCGAGCTTCGCCTGAATGCGTTCAACCAGCCTTACCGCAGCGGAGGGCTCACATTCCCCGCGCAGCACACGGACCGCGGCATCATTGTCCGAAAGAACGAAGAGATCTTCGTCGGGGGTGACGCATTTGATCGCGCACTCGATCGCGAACAACTCTGCGACATAGGTGACCGCTGGTTGCATACGGTGTGAGACGCGACGCACCTCTTTTCCTCCGCGTACCAGCACGATACCGACCCCTGCCTCGCCCGGCGTGTCGGAGGGATTCCGCGGGTATGTCGCGGACGCATCGGTCCACGCCTCGAGTCCTTCCCATGGAAGGTTGGTGCGAGGGTCGATCAGTTCGATCGTCTTTGCGACGACAGGGGCCTCCGCGACGACAGGGGCCTCCGCGACGACAGGGGCCTCCGCGACGACAGGAGCCTCCGCGACGACAGGAGCCTCCGCGACGACAGGAGCCTCCGCGACGACAGGGG